>Ga0181567_10000098_pt1 | contig 56891 bp, 40 predicted proteins | sample 101ome_14_FD_133761 | JGI IMG/M metagenome (GOLD analysis project Ga0181567, IMG submission 133761) | Coastal salt marsh microbial communities from the Groves Creek Marsh, Skidaway Island, Georgia - 101403AT metaG (megahit assembly) | ecosystem: Environmental > Aquatic > Marine > Intertidal...
CTTTCAGCAACAGTAATTACTCGTAATTCCCTTAAAACAAAAATCCATGATTTACTTCCCAACGTTAGAATTATAGCAAATCCGAACCCTGAATTAGGACGAACTGGAACAATTCAACATGGAATTGAATCTATTGGCATTAAACCTATGTTGATCGTCCCAGTTGACAGACCAGGGTTTAGTCTGGGTACTGTCAAATTATTGTGCGATTGCGACAATACTACGATACCAGTTTACAATGAAAAAGGAGGTCATCCCATTGCAATATCTACTCAGGATTGTGAGAATATATTGCGGGCTGAGCCAGACACTCCATTACGTGAAATAATCAGTCCAGATAGGATAACGGTAGAAGACCCGCATTTACACCTAAACATAGATACTGAAGGTGACGTAATCGAACTGATCAAGGTTGCAAAATATTTGTGACTGAAGGATATTCACCCATCAACCATAGGAATACTAAACCCACAATAATTGCTGGAAGAGTAGTATGAATTGTTGCCCAAATTGAGGCGGTTTTATGCCTTACCAAGAGAGGGAAAAGAGCGTCTCCATCCTGAGATATAGCATTTGCAACTAAAGCAGGAAATGAGACTAATCCTTCAACATATGCAGTGATGGCGATAATTTGAGGCCCGCACCCAGGAATTAGACCAATTGTTGCTGCAAGCAACACTGCCCCAGAGCCAGACCCGAGTTCGGACACGTCGGTTTCATTAATCCCAGACAATATCATACCGAACTCGAAAACCAAGTAGGCGATTAGGACCCAAAAAGTAACGAATGCTGTTTCAGATGCCGCATGAACTAGGGTTTCGTCGAGTGAATTGAGTTTGTCACCGATCGTAGCCTCCGTATCGTCAGCAAAGAAATTCTTTGATGATAAATACAGTATGATAGATAGAGTGGTCCCGATTAAACCAACCCAAGTTATGATTCCGTCTCGAGTTGTAGGGTTCCAGACAAGTTCTGGCGAATATTCAGGATCTTGTGCATACCAAATTAGAAGCAGGATTGCAAGACATAAACCAACTGCTGTTGTTACCCACCACACTCTGTAACCTTGGTGCAATACACGATATCCCCATCCTTCTGGAATCTCCCTAGGTAATTCATCGATAAGTGAGCCCTCAACTTCCATCTCATTTGCGGCTTCTTCCCCTAATATTTCCCCAGAACCAAACTTAGGCCCTAACTGGCCTAATGGAGCAGATGGTGTGACCTGTAAACAATCCACTCCGTACCCCCACAAAATACCAACAACAAACGAACTAACGTGGACAACGATAACAGGAGTAAGGAAAGATGAGTCTTGGAATATAGCACCAATTAGTACAAACGCAGCATCACCGAGTGTTGCAATAAGGGTCGCAATAACTGTTCCATAGGTGACGTACCCTCTCGCATACATGGGCATCACAATAATTGCTCCACCACAACCAGGAGTCAGTCCCATCATTGCACCAATTATTGGTTGGAACTTTGTGTTCTCTCGAATCCATATTACAAATCTACCTGCTGTAACAAATTGTAGCCAACTGAATAGAAGAACCATTGCAGCTACAAAAACAGTCACTGCAAGGAAAGCATCTCTCATCGAGATAACTAAGATTTCCAGCGCTTGACCAGCACTGATGTCAGTTGACATGTAAGTTGCTGGGGTGGTTATTCGTATCAAAGTTAGCCTAGGCTAACTCTTCAATTTCGCCTTGGAATCTCTACTCTCCATGCGAACAAATCCAATACCTTGAGGGTCTTCCGCGTATCTATGACCAGCGCCACACTAGCGTGGGTATTAGATCTATTAAATCACGGAGAAAGAGTTGCTCTTGCATCGGTTGTTGAAGCTAGTGGAAGTGTCCCAGGTAAACCTGGAGCTAGAATGGCATTCAGTAACTTAGGAAAAAGACATGGAACTATTGGAGGAGCAGGGTTAGAATTGAAAGTAGAGAAGCATCTTGCTGAGATGTTGATGGCCGAATCCGGTACAAGCAGAATTGAGACATATGTCTTGCATAGGGATGCGAAGGGCAAAGAGGCGACGGCGCTTAACAGCCTCTGCGGCGGTCGCGTTACCGTCTCTTTGGAGGTCCTAGAACCCGTGCCACACATATTAATCGCAGGAGGAGGCCATTGCGGTCTGGCCATCGCTGCTGCATGTGATAACCTCGGCTGGTCACACAGTGTTTTTGATGTGAGAAACGAATATGCTGATGGTGAAGTATATCCTAACGCGGTGGAACATCATTCCAGCGATGTGAAGGATTTTATTTCCAGCCTAGCTGATAACGGTTTCATGCGATTTTCAGATGTTCTTTTGCTGGGGCATGATTGGTCTGTAGACCAAGACTTACTGATTGGCCTATTATTGAATCGAGGGGATGCAAATAGACCGCGTATTGGGGCAATAGGATCACGAGCAAAATGGAAGGTTTTCAGAGAGGCGGCTATTTCTGCAGGCGTCTCAGAAATTGCGATTGATTCCGTTCGGTGCCCTATAGGCATTCAAATCGGTGCAGAAAGTCCTGAAGAAATTGCAATCGCAGTATGCGCTGAAATTATGGCGATTGAGAAAGGTGTTCAGGAATAATTTCGTGCATTGTATCTTTGAATATCATAGCATAGGGTTGAATAGCACAATTAGAATGTCGAATCAATGCGCAAGGTAGTGCTGAGATGGAATCTCACAACTATTCAAGGCGCTAAGGAATTGGGTCAGCTCCTACAAATCTGCCACAGGTTCGAAGTTCTGGCTCATTTGGGGGTTTCCCCAGTTGGAGTCGTTCAATTAGCAGAGATCGAATTACAGGATGGAAAAGACATACACGAACTAAATGATCTGGATAGTTTTCAGGTAGTTGAAATTCACGAGGAATCCGAGGATGGAATATTGGCCAGTATACTATGTTCACACAGTTTGGCAAAGTCCGCGATAGAACTATCCAACCTACACCTCCAACCACCGTACTCACTAGATGCAAAACGTGGCATGGAAATGAGAGTCACTGGATTAACCGGTGCTATGCGAAGGTTTCTCGCACTTCTCAGAGTAGTACTACCTCCTGACAAAGTCAGTGTCATAACAATGCAAGGGGAAATGGTCAATGGTTGGGACAAAGTTCTGACTACAAGGCAGCAAGAAGTGCTATCCTTTGCTGTTGAAAGAGGATACTACGAAGAAGGAAAATCTGTCACAATAAAAGAACTAGCAGATGAGATGGGAATTTCTCGCTCAACCTTCGGCGGACACCTTCAAGATGCTGAAAGAGCAGTGATGAAAAAAGCGGGTTCAGACTTGAATTGAGTCCGTAGGACTCAGACCGAAGCGTAATAGAATAATCCGCATTGGAGTATAGTGATGGTGCAGCACCGGCTACCGATGTTACCCTCTGCAGGAGAAGTTTCCTGGGTCGCATCGGTTAACGGTGTGAAGAAACTATTGAACGTCGAAAATAATGCTATTTTGTTGGATGTACTAAGAGACCAAGTCGGTAGTCTCGGCACCAAGAGAGGATGTGACATGGGAACATGTGGCTGTTGTTCAGTACTGATAAATGGTGAGCCGAGACTCTCCTGTCTAACTCTTGCCGTGGAAGCTGAAGGCTGTGAAATTACAACGGTTGAAGGGCTCGCTGACGGACATCATTTACACCCAATTCAAGAGATGTTTGCTGAATGTGGAGGATCTCAATGTGGCTTTTGTACACCAGGATTCCTGGTAGTGGCTTCAGCTTTACTCGAAGATAACCCTACTCCGACAGATCAAGAAATCAAATCCGCGATTGAAGGAAATTTATGCAGGTGCACAGGCTATCAACAGATTGTCGATTCAGTTAGAGCCGCATCTGAAATTCTAACCACAGGGCAGCAAATCGAAGATTCCACCTCGCCTAAGAGCGACCCCCACCCCGGATTCTCTGGAGAGTGATTCAATGTCAAAGGGTGAAAATGAGGATGAAATGGTTGGATACAGGCAACAACCAGGCAAGTTACCTTTTGCGAAACCTGGATCAGGCGGGAAAGATAGGTTCTCGCGCCCAACTGACCAAGGAATGATTCCTGAATCGCAAGGTGGGGAACTAGCTCAACCGTGGGGCTCGCACCGTCATGACAATTTGGTCAGTGGACAAATTATTGGAAAACCAACTGCATTAGTAGATGGTAAATGGAAGGTTACTGGCCAAGCTCAATATGGGGACGATATCAGACTACCTGGAGAATTAATCGGACGAATTATTCGATCACCTCATCATTATGCTCGAATTCTATCGATCGATTTTTCCAAGGCTCTTGAGCTACCAGGAGTCGTAGCAATTGCAACAGGTGCTGACGCGGAAAACAAATTCGGTGTATTGCCAGTAACCAAGGATGAACACGCAATGGCTGTCGAACTGGTGCGTCATGTAGGTGATTTGGTCGCATGCGTTGCTGCAGAAGATGAAGCGACAGCACGTGAAGCTGAACGTCTAATCGAGGTGGAATACGAAATACTGGATTCAATCCATGACATGCGTGATGGTCTGAATGATAGCGAAAACCCCATCCATGATCGTGGCAAATATCACATTGGTGAAGCAAATATCCAAAAACGTGTTTTCCAAGAATTCGGAGATGTAGATGGAATCGAGCAAAATGCAATAGTAAGTCACAAAGAAAATTGGTTATTCGCTGGAGTTAATCATGCCGCAACGGAACCTCATGCTGTAGTAGCCAATTGGGACCCCTCTGGTAGATTGACACTCTATACACCTCAACAAGTCCCTCATTATGTACACCGAGCTTTAGCGGATGTACTTGAAATTCCGATGCATCAAATCAACGTTTACAGGACTTTTGTAGGCGGTGGATTTGGAGGTAAATCAGATCCATTTCCTCACGAAATGTGCTCAGCTATCTTAGCAAGAAAATCCGGTAGGCCGGTTAGGATTACTTTTGATCGAGAGGAAGTTTACTGGATTAATCGTGGCCGACACCCATCGAGAATAGAAATGAATCTACATGCTGATGAACAAGGTCGAATCTGTGGAATTGAGACCGATGCACTGATCGATGGGGGAGGTTTTGCCTCTTTCGGACACGTGACCACATATTACAATGGAGTACTTCATACTGCACCATATGAGATTGGAGCATTCCATTACACAGGTGCTAGAGTATGGACCAATAAACCAGCAAGTGGGGCTATGCGTGGTCATGGAGCAGTAAATTCTCGCTGTGCTGTAGAAACAGGATTAGATGATTTAGCCGAGCAATTATCTGTAGATCCAATAGACCTTAGATTAGCAAATTTACTTCCACCCCATTCCGCTACAATAACTGGATTTAGAGTAACTAGCATAGGAATGCGTGAATGTTTAGAGAGAGTGAAAAAAGAAAGTGGTTGGGATGAAAAATTTAGGAAAATGCCTCTGGGAAAGGGAATTGGAATCGGCTGTGGATTCTTCATATCCGGTTCCGGGTTACCTATTCATTGGGACCCGAATAAATTCCCGCATGCAACAGTTCATCTGAAAATCGATATGGATGGAGGAGTTACAATTCACACAGGTGCGGCTGATATCGGTCAAGGCTCCGACACTGTAGTCGCTCAATCGGTAGCAGAGGTTTTGGGACTGCCACTAGATTTGATTCGAGTCAGATCTAGGGAATCTGACACCTCGCCAGTTGATCTTGGCTCATATTCTTCGAGAGTCACTTTCATGAATGCAAATGCTGCAATCTCCGCAGCGATGAAAATTCGCGACGAATTACTTGATGCGACCGTAGAAATAACTGGTGCAGAGAGAGAAAAACTAGTCATTGGGGATCGCCGTATTTTTGCAAAAAATGACCCCGCAGTCGGAGTCTCTTATCTTGAAGCCCTTCACAAAGCGCAAGAAGATCGTGGAGCCCTTGTTGCATCTGGAGCATACAGGACACCTCCGATGGGCCGAACTCACAAAGGAGCTGCAGCTGGATTAGCACCTGCATATTCCTTCTCAGCTTATGTCGCTGAGGTCTCTGTGGATGTTGAGACTGGGCAAACAAAAGTCGACAAAGTTTGGGCGGCACATGATTGTGGTAAAGCGTTGAATCCTCTTTCTGTCAAGGGACAGATAATCGGTTCCTGTCATATGGGCATGGGCCAAGTTCTTAGTGAAGAGATGAAGTATGGAAGGAGTGGTCACTTGATGAATCCTGATTTATTGGACTACAAAATTCCAAGCGTACATGAGATGCCTGAAGTCTTTCCAATAATTGTCGAGTCTAATGACCCAGAAGGGCCATTCGGTGCAAAGGAAGCGGGTGAAGGTCCACTTCTACCTATCTTACCCGCAGTTTGTAATGCGGTTTATGACGCGATAGGTGTCAGGACCGCTGAATTACCAATCACTCCTGACAGGTTGCTAAAACTCATTGAAAGAAAATGTAAGACCGAAGATGTAAGTGACCCTTTGGAATTACCCTGCCCGCGACTAGAGCATTCAGAACTTCAAGCGGTTTTATCTCAGAGAGCAGAGGATCATGCAAAGCGTGATCTCCAACGACGACATAACAAAGATAGGGAGCCATATCACAACGGAGCATTGTTTGGATTAGACCCCGCAATCCCTCCCGATGAGGTTGATGAAAAATGGGCAGTCAACGTAATCCCGTCTGAGGAATATCTAGCCGAACCTCGCTTGGCAGGTAGCGCTTGGAAACATACCGAAAGAAGACATAGGGGTGATTCCTAATGCGTATGCCTCCTTTCCAATTACACGCCCCCAGCAGCCTTGAGGAGGCAATTTCTATAGCTGCCAAATTGGCTTCAGAGAAGCAAGAGTTTGACTGGATTGCAGGGGGGACTGACTTACTTCCGAATTACAAATGGCATCTTAATGTAAAGGCAAACGTAATTTCTCTCGCAAAAATAAGTGAATTAACTGAACTAAATGAGACACACATTGGAGCAATGGTCCGACTTCAAGATTTAGTTCAATCAAGTTCTACACATCCCGTTCTCGCCAAAGCGGCAGATACAGTGGCGAGTGTTATGGTCAGGCGTTCAGGAACAGTAGGTGGTAATATCTGTCTTGATCCTCGCTGTTATTGGTTCAATCAAACCGAACAATGGAGAGAGTCCATTGATTGGTGCCACAAATGTGACTGTGGAACAGAAGCTGATTGCAGAGTGATTCCAAATCAAAACACTCTGTGTGTGGCTACCTACCAAGCAGATCTCGCACCAGTACTAATGTGTCTGGGAGCGACAATACATCTCGCCGGGCCAAATGGGACTCGTTCTATGGCCCTCAGCGAATTCTTTCAATTAGATGGAATGACCCGTAATGTTCTTCAAACTGGAGAATTAGTCACTCATTTGACTCTCCCTGAAGATGTATCTGAATGGCAAGGAGATTACCAGAAGTTGCGGCAGAGAGAATCATGGGATTTCCCCGAAGCTGGAGTTGCAGCGCTTTGGAAGAAAAACGGAACAACAAAACCAGATCAACTTAGAGTGGCAACAACTGGATTGGAGTCAATTCCAATGCTTCATACAAAACAGGTTGCAGAATGTCTGAAAGGATGGTCCGGAACCGAATCAATCAACGATTTGGCGGAATCCATTAGGAAGGCTGTTAAGCCTGTTCAAAATACATGGTTCTCTCCCTCATACAGAAGAAAGATGGTGAAGGTGTTAACACGACGAGCCTGCACGGGATTAATGGAGGGAGGTTCTTGAGGAAGGTCATAATTCCGGTTTTTCTCATATTTGCAATGATAGTTGCAACAATTCCCAACTCCATGGCTCAACCTGATCCATCTCTAGGTAATTGGGAATTGGGTATAGAATATCCAGACGAAGACGATAGTAATCCATTCATTGTCAGTGAGGCAGGTATGGCATCAATTACAATGTTCGTTGATAATCAAGCACCACTTTCTGTAAAGGTTTCATTCGAGTATGAATTCCCCTTTGATGCAGAAATTATGGGGGCTCCTGAAGATGCAACAATTGAGCCAGGAAATAACGACTCATTTACAATAACGGTTCGTGGTATCGATGTATATGATATCGATGCTGGCAAAATAGAGTCGTTTACAATAACTGCCAATTTAGAAGAAAGGAATGGTATGCCAGTGATTCTTCCTGAGAGTCAAGAGAAAATTGGTGACTTGGAAATTCCAGAAATTTTCCTGCTTAATATTGAAATCGCTGACCCAATAGGTCCAATGAACTCAGGAACTGATACAATTCTCAAAGTCACAGTAACGAACCAAGGCAATACTAGAGACAAAGTTCGCGAATTAGAAGTCACTGATGACTGCCCCCTGATGACTACAGACACCGGACTTGATACATTACTCACAAGGAATTTAGAGAAAGGTGGAAAGACCACTGCTGACCTAAAAGTGACTGCCTCTGAAAGCCATCCTCAACGGAATTGTCGAGTGGAAGTTACGATAGCATCAGATGGCGCAGACGGAAGTCAACTTTCAACGGACTTTACACGAATTACCGTTGAACAGCCGCCGACAAATACAGAAGATCCAGATGTTCCAGTTGACGAAGATGATCCTGTCGAAGTAGTCACATCTAATCTCCCTGCACCCGGAATAGGTGTCATTCTTTGTTCACTAATTGGCGCACTGTATGTTAACACCAGAAGAAAATAAAAATTTGGTTTTCATTTCATTTTTGGTCACATAAGTCAATCCACTGCATAAGTGCAATTTTCACATCATAACGTACAAAATTAGCATATTAATGGTGCCCTGTAATCAACAACATATATCTGTGGAATGAGGCTCGCCAAGAAGCGTGGGTGTATACAGCCTACGCTAAATCTTAGTTAGGAAGGGAATTATTTTGGTTGACGAAAAATCAGAAGAGGCTAATTTCACTAGAATGGTGATTGGCTCTATTGCTACCACAATGGTACTTCTGTTGATTCTGCCGATGATTTTCGTTGCAGGAAAATCAACTTACTATTCCGCATACACGGAAGGCGAAGGAGGAGAGATCAGTTCACTTGCTCAAGTCACTGACATGAGAGATACAATGGCTACCGATGAAGGCTACTTCATCGCCAATACAATGTCCACTCCAATGCTAGTAAATGACTGGAGAGATCCGCATCGAACAGCACTGATGATCATAGGGCCAGAAAAGCCAATAGCGGAGACTGAAGCTGATGCAATCTATGATTTCGTCACCAAAAATGGAGGTAAGGTGATTGTTGCAGCCGATGGGACAAATGCAAATCGATTGGCTGAGAAATTTGGTGTTACTTTCTTTGATTCCCCACTCAACGACGAGAATCAGTTCTGGATGGAATATGAAGACGGACAGCCAACAGATGGCTCTTGGCTAAATGTTTGGGGACTTGCAGCGGTATCAGAAGATGTCAACGATATGCCACCTTCCTACCTAAGGCAAGGTTGCATCGATACCGATGTGTTGGAAGAAAACAGAGAAAATTGTAGACTTCCTGTTATGTTCCGCTCCCCTACTGGAATGAAATTCGAACCACTTCCTGAAGACGACCCTAGCCAAGCATCAGAAAATCAAAGGCAAGTGAAGATTCTCTCAACCGCTTCTCCCTCTGCATTCATTGATGTTCAAGGCAATGGACTTGCCGATGACCAGAGAAACCCAGCACCAGGAGATTTGTCCTTAATCATACGAATTGATTATCCTGGCATCACTACTTTTGACAAGGTTAGTGCAGGATCCGGTGGATTAGTCGGTGGAAATACCAAAGAATTACAAGTTACAGGTAGTATTGTTTTTGTCTCCGATGAAGAGGCTTTCTCAAACAGATTGTGGAGCCTTGACGTAGCAGTTGAAAACGACATGAGTTCCTCATGTGAGCAGCAAGCCAATAACTGCTGGCTAAACACAGTAAGAGAAACATACTGGCAGGGTAATGAACAATACTTCTCACTACTAATTGATGATATGATGGAACACGATAACCCAAAATTGGCTAAATCCATTCGTGATGACAAAAGCGAATTCCAAATCGTCTTTGATGAAAGTCGACACGTTACGGGAATGATATCTGCTCCATTTGTAGAAACAATGGGTACTGTAGTACTACTGACATCGAATACTTTCCTAAAGTGGCTGGTTGTTCTGAATGTTGGGCTGTTATTGTTAGTTGCAATGATGGTAGTTCCAGAAAAAGAAAACTGGCGTCATATCTTTGACCTAACGAGATTCAAGGAACGTCCAAATAAATTGGATCCTAGTTCTTATCGAGAACGCGTACAAAAGGCGTTATTCACCAAAGTTAGAGTTCATCATGACCTAACTAGAGACCAAATGGCGATTAAACCGCCAGCAGAGGTCCAAACGATGATTGGAGACCCAAGACTCGTTGAATTGGCATATAGCCAGAGCAGAAAATATACTCCCCAAGAATTACGCCAACTGATGGTGGCGATAAGACGCTGGGGTAAAAACTGAAACAAACAGAGAATGGAGAGAGAAAAATGACTGAAGAAAAAGCTGCGACAAAAAAGAAGCCTAAGGGCGGCTCAAAAGGGATGAGCGATAAACTCGAAGCCGTCGGTGCAATCGGACAAGCGATTAGTACAGAAGTGCAGAAAGTAATCATCGGAAAGAGCCATGTTATCGACAATGTTTTGATCAACATCCTGTCCAATGGTAACCTCCTGTTCGAGGATTATCCAGGACTGGCTAAGACCCTGATGACGAATACGTTCGCCGATGCACTCGGCTGTGATTTCAAGCGTGTACAATTTACGCCTGACCTTCTACCAGCCGACATAACTGGGACGAACATTTACGATGCAAAGAAAGGAGAGTTCTCGTTCAAGCCTGGACCTATTTTCTGTAATCTACTACTATCTGACGAGATTAACCGTGCTCCTCCGAAGACCCAAGCGGCACTTTTGGAAGCGATGCAGGAAAAGCAGGTTACTATCGGTACAGTTACTCACAAACTTCCAGCACCGTTCCTAACAATGGCAACACAAAACCCTGTTGAGCAAGAAGGAACCTACCCTCTACCTGAGGCTCAACTTGACCGATTTATGTTCAAGATGAGTGTTGGATATCCTGACCGTGCTGATGAGGACGAAATCCTCGCGCGACGTATTGCTCGAAAGAAGGACGATGTAGAAGTTGAGACAATCACCGACCCCGCCCGTGTAGTTGCTATGCAGACTGCGATTGAGGATGTCTTTGTTGACCCTGCAGTTCGAATGTACATGGTTGAGATTGTATCCCGAACCCGTGAAGACCCAAGAGTTCTCGTAGGTTCTTCCCCACGTGGCTCTCAAGCACTTCTGAAGACTAGTCGATCTGCTGCTGCAATGCGCGGTCGTGACTTTGTTACCCCTGATGACGTTAAGTCGGTAGCAACCCTAGCTGTAGCACACCGATTAATCCTCAAGCCGGAACACCAGATTAAGGGTCTCGAGACTGACGAAGTAATCTCAGATATCCTACGTCAGGTACCAGTCCCTACTGTTTGAGGTCATTTACCGATTTAAGCAAATGGAGATGATAGCCAATGGCATGGAGCAGAAAATCAGCCATGTTTGCCGCACTTGCGGTAGCCATGTATCTGCTTGGACTGGTGTTGAGAAATCAACAACTGGTCACAGTCGCTGTAGTGTTACTATCATTCCTCACCTATGCTGCTTTCAGAACAACCCATGCCGACGTAGCTTCTAGTGGACGTCGCTTAGAGGATGCAGAAGCAGATTCAGGAGTGGCTCTCCAATCAATTATCGCCATGCGAAAATTATCCTCTGCGAGGGTTTTCGAGGATGGTGAAATTGATGTTGTCCTAAGGATTCAGAACCGATCAACTCTCTCTAAGGTTCTAGAGGTCCGAGACAGAGTCCCTGAAGTAATGCGAATAAAGAAAGGAGCAAATTACGTTCTGATGGAACTAGGTGGAAGGAAAGAAACTGAAATCTCCTATACAATTGAGGCACCTCTCAGAGGATTCTATACTATTGGTCCAGTTTGTGTTAGAGTGCAAGACGCATTCGGATTGTTCCATAATGAAAGAGAAATCCAACTCTATGACGACTTCCTAGTATTCCCGAAGATGGAGGATATCAAAGACGCATTAATCAAGAGCAGGGTCCCGAAAATCTTCACCGGTGCAGTGAATATTCGCAACCCTGGTGAAGGTACAAATTTCTACAACCTCCGCGAGTATATTCCGGGCGACCCAATGAAGAAGGTCAACTGGAAGGCTTGGGCTAGGTCTGGAAAGATGATGGTAAACGAGTTTGAACGTGATGCAGTTAGCGATATCATACTAATCATCGATAGCCGATCTGTATCTGAAACTGGCCCTGTTAGTAGAAATTCCTTAGTCTACAGCACAAGGGCTGCTGCAAGCCTTGCACAATATTTCCTATCTCGAAGAGATTCGGTTGGTTTGGTCACTTATGGTGATGAAATTGTATCAGTGGACCGAGATACAGGAAAGAAACAATTGTATGTGATTTTGACTAAGTTAGCCGGAGCCATGGCAAAGGGCAACACACCTCTGAGAGTTGTCACAAATCGTATTCTACCTCACATCAACCGAGGTAGCCCGATTATTATCCTGAGTCCTTTAGAAGACGACCCGACAATTATTGACGCTGTTAGAGACTTCAGGGCTAGAAACTTCGATGTCACCATACTTTCTCCATCTAGCCTTGAATTTGAGTTCGATGCAAGAAGATTGGACCGCACAGGATACGAAGTACTGAAGACAGAGCGAGATATTTTGATCAGTGAATTAAGAGGATTGGGTGCTAACGTTATGGATTGGGAACCGGATATGATGCTGGTAACCGCATTAGCAGGAGCAAGAGGATTCTGAAGGAGGTAGAAGTATGGCAGACGACGTCAAAGTAGAAGGTGGCTCCGACACATCTCATCTATACGATGGTAAGACCGTTAGATCATCCGCACCAAGCAGAAAAAAAGCCGCTGGTCGTCTAAAGTCCAGCACTGATATTCCTCAAGATGCTATTCCAGAAGTGCACGTTCCAACTTGGATAGAATCTTTCTTTGGAGGTCCTATTGTATCTTCAATGAAATTTCTTCCAGCCAATCGAACTGTAACTAATTTGCAAGTGAGTTCGGCTGGATGTTTAGTACTTCTAACGGCCCTCACTTTACTCTTCACCCCTGTATCAGGAACCGCCTGGTTTGCTATTGCAAATTTAATTGGGATACCAATTATTGGAGGAATTATTCATATTTCGATCATGATTATTGGTGCAATCGGAGGTGCTTATGGTATTTTCCAGCGTGATCAGAGAGCCTTATTGATCTCGTATGTAGCCATGCTACTCGTGACCCTTAGATTTGCAGGAAGTAAAGTGGAATTCGGATTTAATTTCTTACCTGAACAAGAAATTCTACAGAAGGTATTGTTGATTGCATACGCGGTTTTCCTAGTAATGTACTTCGAACTAACAAACGGAATTATTCGGTTTTCCATGTTAGATACTTCGATTAGAACCGGCGAAGTATATGTGATGGGAGAAGGGAAAATAATCAGACAATACTACCGGGCAGTCGGAATCACCCCCATTGTTGCAGGAATAGTAGCGTTGCTTACCCTTCTGATCAATCTAATCATTCCAGCAATGGTTGGTATCTTCGATAGTGTTCAAGCCGACAGATTGAGAGAGTCCGTGGAATTAACTTCCGTTTATGGTGTAGCACTTGGAACAGCCATGGTGTTCACAGTCATTGCTACCGCATTTGCAGTTAACCTACCCCTCCGCTTACAGCAAATGCAAGAAGGACGAGCAAACAAGTGAGTTTGTGAGTCTAATCAAGGCTCAGGAACCCACCAATCATTCCCAAATCTGCTACAACAAGTCTAGCAATAGCCTCTACAACAGGTACTGCTCTTGGACCCAATACTGGGTCGTGCCTTCCACCAACTTGTAGTGGACGTTGTTCTCCACTGGGCAGGTGTAGAGTCGTTTGTTCGCGGGAGATACTACTCGGCGGCTTGAAGTGTACAACAACTCGTATTGGGGCACCGGTTGCTCTACCTCCTAGAGCGCCATCTGCTTGAGCCGTTTCTGAACCCTCCAACTCTGGTGCTTTAGCATCAAACTGCCACGCATCATTATGTTCAGAACCCCTCATTTTCGATGCTTGAATACCCCTAGAAAACTCAACTGCACGAGCACCAGGAATTGCCATCATACCTCGTGCTAAAGCAGGTTCAAGGCCATCGAACCAGGGTTCTCCTACACCTATTGGCAATCCTTCGATTATACACTCTACACTAGAGCCGATCGAATCTTGGTCCATCCTAATTTCTTCAATAAAATTGGAGAACGATTCTGCAGCCTGTTCATCGCGACAATTCAAACGTGCCATCGTCGAATCCTCCGGAAGTTCTGTATTTCGATCTAGTAGAAATAATGGTTTGGAATGTAAATCACCAACGCTGTGTAAGTGGGCATCAACCCTCCAACCTGACTGATTCAACAATCCACGTAGTTGGCTTGCAGCAGTCACTAATCCATAGGTCAATCTAGCCGATTGAGAACCTCCACCTCTCAAATCTGCTGCGCCATCTGAACGGATCATTTCGGGAAGGTCAGCATGCCCAGGACGTGGGTGGTCGGGAAGAAAACTGTAATCTTTCGATTTAGCATTGGAATTCCAAGTTAGCAAAAGAATTGGCCAACCTGTAGCCTTGCCTTCATGGACTCCAGAAAGTATCTCGCATTCGTCAGATTCGGCACGCATACTGAGACCTTTTCTTCCTGGCTTTCTTCTAGCAATATCTTCGTTCAATGCCTGTAAATCAATCTCTGTACCTGCTGGAATACCCTCTACCAGAGCGCCTACACATTTTCCGTGACTTTCTCCAAAGAGAGTCACGCGGACAGATTCTCCTAGCCTCATTCCCATTCTTCTCTCTCCCAATGAAGTTCAACACCATGATGGGTTCTTGTGTGTATGAATTCCAAGCATTCTGATTTGAGATGTTGCTTGACAGTTTCTGTCTGCTCAGGTTCACAGAGTACTGCTATTGCTGGACCTGATCCTGAAATCGCTGCTGGGCAGCCGAACCGGAGCTCAATATCCTCACAAATATGCAATGCCTCTTGATCTTTCAATGCCTCAGCAACAGCTTGCCCGTTCATTCTGAATGCATCAATCGGAGAACCATTTTTTAATTTCAAAACAATTTGTTCAAACCTCGGACGAAGATCTTCGAATGATTGTACATCTATAGTCTCCTTTTGCATGTCTCGAAGTACAATTATTACTTCTTTTTCTGGAAAATCAATTTGTTCAATTATGCCTGTTCCTGTAGCATTGGCATCCACTATCCAAGTAGCAGGAAAATGAGAGCAGGCAATATCATCTCTACCTCCTGAAATACTACAACTAGCCTTTGTTTGAATTGTAGAAATTAAATTGAAAATCACATTGTCGCTTAGAATTACAGAATTACCAGTCGATAATGCATTTACCGCAGCCATCAATAACGCAGAACTAGATTTCAATCCCATACCAATTGGTATATCTGACTTTACAAGCCATCCAAGGTCACCCGAGGGAAGTGGTAAATCTCGTTCTCTCCAAGCCTCAAGTAGAGAATTAAGTAAATTATGTTCATCACCATCAGGGATTGAACTACCTTCTACGAGACCAACATAGGTCCATAGATCGATAGGGGTTGAGCAACCATTTCCACAACCAAGGGCATGCAATAGACTGATTCCACCATGAGCCCTACCTGAACCGTAGACCTTCATTTTTCGTTCATCTCCCCGGTTATTTCACGACCGATGTGGCGCATACCTGATGAAAGTCGTACTGCGATTTTGTCTCCTTTTTCTAACGAGGTGACGCTAATATTCCCCTCTTCATTGATGAATCGCACAGTTTCGGCCTGTTGTACGAGAACTTGTGCCGAGTGATTATCCGATTCAAAATGAACCAAAAGAAATGGCCTCCTCTCAATTTTCAGGCGACCGATAGTAGCGCTACGAATTTCATTAGAGGGATTTGCGATTGCAACTCGGTCGCCTGCACCTAATTCACTGAGATATTTTGTTGATCCATCGGCCATTAAGCAGTAAGCGTGAACCGCCCCTGCATTAACCCGAAATGGTCTTGATGGAACAAATTCAGAGGGAATAGTTTCTCCATGAATCAAAACTAATGCATTTGCAGAAGAACCAATTAGCATGCCTTCTCCTTCCGAAAGTCTCTCTGTCAAATCAATACAGATTCGTTCACCTACTCCTCCTGATTCGACGTTAGTGACATCGGCGATAACCAATGTTTGTTCGGTTTTTTTTTCTTTAACTTCGACAGGAGTCCTCTCCCCAGAAATCTCCTCTGCGGCATCCCACAATTTTTCATCAGCAGGAAGTAGCAATGCATCAACACCATGTTGCAATGCATGCGCAGCGCCGCTAAGCTCTACGGTTTGTGAAATCGCAGCTGCGATTCGAGTACCGCTACCTGCGGCTGAAGCTACAATGTTTTCAAGAGGAATCATAGTCCAATCCGAACATCGAACCAAAATCCAATCAATCATGCCAACTAGTGAGATTGCTTCATCTTGACCGTGAAAATCATCTAATTGCACCACTGCTACATCGTTGTCTGAGGTTTTCCATACTCTATCTGCTCTCTTGGCAAAATCAGAGGACTGCTCACCCTCAAGCCACAATTGCAAACAATCACCTCAAATGTTCTGCGGCTTCAGCTGCGCTCATTCCTTCGTGAATCACTGATTTCAAAGCACGAATATGAGAGGCCGGATCATCTGCTCCAAACACCTGCCTACCCATACAGACTCCAGCGCAGCCCGCTGAAATTGACTGCTCGACTATTGTGAGTAATTCTGTGAATGATGTTCCACGTGGTCCACCTGCGATCAGAACTGGAATTGGGACTGCAGAGCATACTTCGGCAAAAGATTCGGCATCTCCTGTCCATGGGACTTTGACAACATCGCATCCAAGTTCCCACGCAACTCTTGCAGCGTGGGCAATTCGTCCAGTTTTGTCATCATCGGAGACAATTAGATTTGCACCTCGAGGATATATCATACCAAGCACAGGCATCCCTAGAGCTATTGCCTCGCCGGTTAAAGCACCCATTTCGACAATCATTTCCGGTTCGTACTCATCCCCGAGATTAATTTGAGCCGAGCATCCAGTTGCTCCTCGGAATAGGCATTCTTCTGCGGTTGCTACTCGCACTTTGTATCCAGCACGTTCACCTGCATGTTCGGTTGAAACTGACACATGACAAACAAAACGATTCCATCTGGTTCTTTCGACGTGATGACTCAAGGAACCTTTCTGAAGAACGATGGCATCAGCACCAGCTTCTATGCAAGAATCCACTACCTCGTCCATCCTTTCGAGACCTTTTTCCGGATAACCGGAAATACCGTGATCTATAGGAATCCAAACACCCTTCCCACCTGGAAGTAAGCGATTCAGCCTCTCGAACAGGGTCTCGGCCATGGAATTCCGCCTACACTCCCTCACTTGAAAGGATGCGTTGCATAAAACTGCAATAATTTTCGCTCCCAAAGGGAGCGGGGTAGTAATTCGGCGGCTGAAACCTATTGCTTTACAGATTTAATTCCGAAGAGGAATCTACTAACTTTTGTACGTCGAACGGTTTCGAAAAATACCCAACAGGTCAACACCACAAATACTGTTGCAATAATTACCGCAGGGTAATTTTTCAATCCAAGTTCTGTTGAGATCCTAAGTCCTGCGAAAGTGAGTGGCATATGAACAATGTAGAACGGATACACACCCTGATTGAGGTATGAGAGATTATCGCTCGGTTTGTTCAATAAATGTGCAGCCCAAGAAAAAATAGTTAGACACCAAAACCATGCATGGAAACTGTGGATTAAGCAAGCCAGGATAGTCATTCCATTGTGGAAAATATTGTTTTCAAGCCAACCTCCGTCAACATAGGGAATACCAGAATCATGCTGCTCAAATCTAAGCCATACAAAGGCGATTGTCCAAAGCATAGTTAGTATCGAAATTTGCATTCTCCGATTCTCAATAAATTCGTAATACTCATCTTTGGCAGTTATGCAAACATATCCAAATGCAAAGAAAACGAAGAACCAAAACCACTCGTAACCGACTCCAATAAATCCAGGAAACCAAGGCTTGAATAGAATCTCAGTCATTGTTAGAATTAGTGGCAAGAGAATGAAAATGCCGATTCCCATTGGAATTCTAAATGGTGCTCGAAGAAATCTAATCAACTCCCCCTCAGGATTATTTCTTACCAGATAAAATATTGGGGTAAGAATTACAGAATATTGAAATAAGTTCCAGAGGAACCAAAGATGTCCAAGAGCAAGTAATTTACCAAAAATAGGTATCCAGAAAAACAAACTTCTCCAAATTATTCCGATTAGAAACCCTTCCGTCAAACCAGCAAGAGTCATTTCTTGTTCACCCAAAATAACCGAACCTGCAAAGCCCATCGTCCAAGCACCAAAGAACATTGGAATTAGCAAGCGTTTGCATCTTTCTGTAAGGAATACCTTCCAAGTTCTCCGCTTGAAAGCGAAGGCAGTCCCCATTCCTGAAATCATAAACAAAGCCGCAAGTCTCCATTGATGCATCCAATGTAGAATCATGCTAGTGAAGGTGACAGATTCTGCAGTGTAGTCGTTATTATTTTCAGCAAATTCTTCTCGGCCTTCTCCAGATAATTCTTCAAAATTTGGATTAATTTCTGTACCATAGGTCGACCAGTAAACTCCAATCGCCACATGAAATGGTATCAACAAGCCAAATAGAATAACCCTTAGCCAATCGATGTCGTGACGACGAATTGCTTTCTTAGAATTTTGAGATTTAGAACTTGATGAAGTATTCATACTAATCCCATTTTAGAAATTGAAGTGTATAATTAGTGGTGCATGGTCGGAACAATCCAACCCGGCTTGGCGATTTACCTCTGCAGATTCAAAGGCCGAAAAGGCTACATCGTTAGCCAGAACATAATCGATGCGCCAACCCCTGTCTAGAGCCCTTGCTTGACCTCTATTCGACCACCAAGTGTAGGGTCCTTTTCTGTCCCCGAAGTGAATTCTATGCAAATCATGCCAGCCACTGTCAAGGAAGCGGCTGAACCAATCTCTTTCATGGTCAAGGAATCCTGATGTCATCCTATTACCGCTTGGATTCCAAATGTCATTTTCAGTATGTGCGATATTCAAATCTCCGACCAAAACAACCGGCTCGGAAGAATTCAGATACTCTTTGGCCCAAACCAATAGATCTTCCAGCCACTGGTCTTTGTAGGCCTGCCTCGCTGGACCTGAGCCACCATTTGGTAGGTAGATATTGATGCAAGTCAACCCTCCAGATTTGGTGGTTAGGACTCTTCCTTCTAAATCATCAGGATCTAATTCAGTATCGATTCCTCTTGTTATTTCTTCCATCCCAACACGAGAAAATGAGGCGACACCCGAGTAGCCCTTTTTTTCCGCAGGATGCCAAATGACTTCATGCCCAGAAGGTAATTCCCAATCCTTAGGTAATTGTTCAGGTAATGCCCTTACCTCTTGCAGCAGCCAAACATCCGCATCGATTTTTTCCATCCAATCATCCATGCCTTTTCGGATAGCGGCACGAATTCCATTAACATTCCAAGTAACGACTCGCATCAAACCACCAATATCAATTTGAAAATTCTTTGACCTTTTCAACAAGATCCATTCTGTATACTCTCCACATACCTACTGGAGTTAATGCAACCGAGATAAACAACACGATTCCAACTAGGTATGAGGAAATCATAGGGTCGGCATCGACTTTGAAATAAAACGACCATTGAACTAAACTGCTAACCATCCATTGAGTCCCAAGAATTGAAAATGCAGCGCCTAAAACTCCACCAATCAAGCCGATGGCAAAATGCTCACCAAGCATCATTGAACCAATTCTACTAATCGGCGCACCTAGAACTCTGAGTGTTGCTAATTCCAAATCTCGCTCTGCTAAGTTGATAATTAGAGTGTTGAACAATACAACAATTGCAACTACGATACCTAAGAATTGGATAGCAATGAAGAATCCTTGTTGCTGCTCCATTAGCGATTCCATCGCATCAATGGTTTGTTGTTTATCGATTATTCCGACAGACATATTACCTAACTCATTAGTTCTGTCAAAATTCTCTGGATAAGACAAGAAGACTGAAGTCGCCTCTAGTTCAACTTCAGAAGCTAAATCCGCTCGATGAAAGTAAACGGTTCTGGCTATCTCTCCCTCTGTTATCCCGCTTATCTTGAACTCAACAAGTTGTGAACCAAATCTGATTGCCTGCACTTCTCCTACTTCCCATCCAAGGAAGTGTTGAATTCCTTCGTCAATCAATACCTCTGGAGGTTCACTACCCTCGTTCGGTAAACCTCCTTCAATCAAACTCAATGTCTGCATAGGTTGATTTCCTGAGGTTGAAAATACATCCAAACCCATTGCTGTTAATTGCCGAGTATCACCATCAGGATTTGCAGGCAGGGTAAGCAATAATTCGTAATCGATTGAGTTGTCTTCCGCCCATTCTACAATTTCTACTTCCATTCCGGGAAACACTATTGCCTGTTGATCCCAATTGGAACTCTCATCAGCATTACCAATGAACACATTCTCCATTGAATCCATCATAAATAGCATCGAACCAAGAATTAGCATCGATAAACCGACCGCGAAGAAAGTGAAAGCCAAACGAATTGGTTTACGGGTACTTGACCTAATTGTGAGTCCAATTGTGGTGGGAAGTTTCGAGGTGAATTGCTGCATAGCTTTCGATGATAACTTGACTTCTGCTTCACCTCGAAGAACTTTCAAGGGGTCCAAATTAGCAGCCTGCCATGCTGGCCTAATTCCTGAAAACATTACAAGAAGCATAGTAATTATTGAAATTTCAAAGACTTGCATTAATGAATAATCATCTGTAATCACTGGGATACCCATCACATTTGTGTAAACCAATTCCATAGCTGGAGAACCCAAGAAAACTCCACCAAAAATTCCAAGAATTGTTCCAAACAAACCTATCCCCATAGGTGCTAAAACGTATGATGGCATAATTGCAGAACGAGGAATACCTAACGTTCTGAGTATCGCTATTTCTCTTGCTTGAGATTGAATTAATCTTTGTAGACTCAAGAATATAGTAATTCCAGCAACTAGTACCAGCATCGCTGTAATTACTGGATAAGTTTTCATCGCACCTTCAGCATCAGCCCTAAGGAATTCAACTGATTCTACCCCTGAACGATCATAGATTATTGCCGATTGGTCGATTTCGGTAACAGTAATTGTAACAGCGTCAATAATTTCTGATAGCTCTTCACCTTCTTTCACATCTGTGGATTGTAAATCATATTCAGGAGTCTCCAAAACATCGATCAACAGGAAATTTGCACTTCCTGCAGAAACGTTTGCCAATGCTTCCAATCCAGATGAAGTTAGGTATCCAGTTGCAAAAGTACCAGATTCTGCTGGAACTATTGACCCTGGTGCTGCGAAATAAAGATGCATTGGGTGATATCCAAATCCTACTATTGTGAAATCCAAGGTTCCTTGACCAGCACCAATGGTTACGGCATCACCCAATTCGACACCTAAACCCTCAACCACATGAGCATCGAGCACAATTTCATCGTGGGACTCCGCTAGACGGCCCTTGCAACATGAATCATTAGGCATCCAAACTCGATCTACATATCCCTCATCTATTCCGTGCCAAACACCTGGTATCAGCCGCTCTGTACCATCTTTCTCATTAGCAATCAATAAACCTTCGAGAACTAAACGAGGTTCACATTCTACCATATGTAAATCTGAATTTATCCATTGTTGTGATATCTGCTCACATAGATTTTCAGATTCTTCTGAATCCCAAACTGCCCTCGGATTTTCTACCCAAATATCTGCTAAATTAACTCCTTTTTCGGAGTCTTCATAGATTTCGGAATACATGTTTGTGGTCATGTGTGCATAATGGCCGAATGCAATACCCGACGTTACTCCGACCATTATGATAAGAACTACCGCAACCAATCGAATTTTGCTACGCCAAAGGCTTCGAAATAGCCTCTTCGTCAACAGTACTTTCATGCTATCACCTCAAACAATTTCGTCAGAAATGACAAGACCACTATCTAGACGTATAACCCTAGTTGCATATTGGGTTAGCGATTCATCATGAGTGACAAAAACAGTAGTAATATTCTCGGCTTCACAGGCTTTGACAAGTACTTCCATAACCATAGAGGAGGTCTTTGTGTCTAGGTTACCAGTTAATTCATCACCCAGCAATAACTTCGGTCTCTTTGCTAAACTTCTAGCAATAGCAACACGTTGTTGCTGCCCTCCACTAATCTCTGTAGAGAAACGATCTACCTCGTCTTCTAGACCTACCAAAGCTAGTAATTCTCGGGCACGCTTTTCATCTCTGCCTCCGGCCAATTCTTGAATCAAGAGAATGTTTTCTAGCACAGTCAAATCTTGTAATAAATTGAAGAATTGGAAGACATAACCTATGTTTTCTCTACGGAATGTAGTCATCTCTTCCGATGAGTTTCTTGGCACTTCCTTACCTTCGAACGAGTATCTTCCCCGAGTAGGGCTGTCTAATGCTGCTATGCAATTTAGTAGAGTTGTTTTTCCAGAACCTGATGGGCCGAGCAGGATAATTCGTTCACCTTCTTTGACTTCGATATTGACGCCATCAAGCGCCTTTACAGTACCAGATACCATGTCATAATATCGCTCCATCCCTTCAATTTCAACTAGTTTTTTTTCCATATATCTCACCTTTTCAAACTAATTTGATGGAGGACTTAAATCGAATCTGACGAACCTGCAAAGAAAGCCATCGACTCTCTGAATAATTCCTCTCTTCGCTTCCTCTTGTTTCGACGTAGATGCATTAGAGTGAATCCGATTGCTAGTAATATCACGAATGGAATGAATGCTTCTGCATGATATCTTTCCATGAATTCAATTATTCCCTTGGCGGTATATGCCCAAGTTAGAGATGCTGCTGCCCCACCCATCAAACAAGCAGCCAGTACCCTTTGGAAGCGCATTCTAGCAACCAGCCCTAGCATAGCACCAACAAGTACTCCGCTCGCCATGAATGGTATCCAAACGAAGACAATAAGGAACCAGAATCCGTATTTTTCGATTCTATCTTGATTTTTATTTGCGATATATTCGACACCAGAGAGAATATCTCCCATGAATGGATTTTGCAGCAGTGCCCCGGTAATCCCCCCCTGTTTCGCAACTAATGCCTCACCAACCAATTCTTCTTTTTGACCATCAGAACCTACACTCGCTGGAATTAAACCACCAATTACACCTTCAGACAATGAGCCTTTTCTAGCGATACCGTAGGCCCCTAAGCTTGGATCTTCATACCTTCCTGCCATAGCCCTATCAGACAAAGTAGCCTTCTCATTACGAGCACTAACAACTAGTACTCTGTCGTCAAGATATTTCTCCAAGTCTTTACTTAGGTGGTGATGAAGGTCTTCCTGCATATGCTGATATGTTGGCTTGAATAAGAAGTAGGAAAATCGTGTTACTGGTTTGTAAATCACCCTGACAAATACTGCGTCTTCATCAGCCAATACCGCAGTCCCGTAGTCAACCAAATCATGCTTCTTAAACCAGCGATTTAGACTGTTATTTGCTGCAACTTCAAGCCAACCATATGTGCTCATTTTTGTGAAGAAATCAGAATAATCTTCTGTCAATACTGGTATTTCTCCTAAAGCCAGTGAGCGCCTATTACCCTCATGTGACTCATGAATTCCTTCATCTACACAGACAATTTTCATCTGAAGTGGCTTCATTTCTCCAAAGACGGCGAATTCTTCAAGAAGCCCCTTGGTTAATTCTGCACGAATATCTGAGGGCTGTTCAATAGTGGTCGAACGAGTGGTGTAAGGTACCAGAACGTCTATGGAAATTGTTCTCAATTGCATCTTCAATTCATCAGAAACGATGTCGATGTGTAATTTTTCTGTTGACTGTTGTAATGTCCGACTAATCAACCTACTAAGTTGTTCATCATTCAATATATCATCAGTATCGCGATGATACATCTTGTGCATCAACGGATATTGCACACAAAGGAAAAACAAGGACATTCCAAGTGAGACCATTGCCATCCACCATGCAGGGATACCGGCACTTCCACCTGTCAGCATAGCAGCCTCACGACCGCCTACCCATTCAGCACCCATCATTATCCAGCCCCAATTACCCAATCCTTGGATAGTCCAACAGGACCGAGGGTCTTCATCTATAATTTCCACATGAGCGGAATTTTCTATTTGGAATTCTTTGCTAAGCAAAATGACGCCTGAAGAATCGACCAATGACTGCAAATCTTCCTGCGTCATTTCATCTAGGTTGGATTCCGTGGTAACTTGCCAAATTGAGGAAGATGCATTGTAATGACCTTTAGCTAATTCATCGGGGTCATATTCCAGTTCTTGGTCTCCGACACCACCTTGCAAGAAAGTAATCGATTCGGATTCCGAAATCACAATTACAATCCCGATAACTGTTTGAATTTCTGGGTCGACATTATGTGATATCACCTTGATTACGTGACCATCAACATCGTAGAAGACGTTGAACCAAACTTCGCCTCTCTTGTCAACACATTCTCCACCAGGATCTAGTGGCGTTGATGAAAGGGTCTTGTCAACTACAATTGAGTCGGATGCAACCCAACCTGAGGACATTGTGAAGACTCCGCCAAAGAACACAGCCCCGATAATTAGTCCAGTTAGCAGAGTATAGTCTTCAAAGGCTCCACGAAAGAATCTCTTGTCCCCTTCTCGCCTAGACCGAATAAGGTCTAATTCCCTATCGAGACTGTTCTTCTCAGTCTCTCCAAGTGACTCCGACTCCTTCACAAGTAGGTTGGGTGAGTGGCGGGTCATCAACCCGCCGGTCTCACCCTCCGAGTTCCTACGGAACTCGTCGTATTGACCCTAGAGCCAATTCAGTCTCTTCTGCTAGCGAATGCTGCACCCAGGAGACAAAGCGCTCCAAGTAGTGCACCAAAGCCAGGTAGTGCTGGCGGCATTGCAGCTGAGTTTGCGGAATAATCTCCGGCAACCAAATCATAAATTTCTGGCTGACCGTTTTCACCGTTGTAACCCTCGATAACTATCTCATCGAAAGGAGACACTAGTCCATCGTCATCGTGGTCATGGTAGGTTAGGATAACACCATCAGATTCACCACTAGTAAGGGGTATTGTGAAGTCGACTGCGCAACCGTTCAGGTCAGGTTCAACCATCTCATCTGTATTCTCGTCATAATAAGCTTCACAGTCACTAAGGAAGCGGACCTCAAAGTCAGAAATTGGCACGTTGAGAGTTTGATTATCTGCAATGATTACTATGATTGAAATCTCTTCTTCAAAGTCATCGTCTCCTTCATCATCTCCGTGGTAGTACCACTCCTCGTCGGAACCATCTGGGCAGTCCTCATTCCAATCATTCACTGAAGACAGAGGAACCATAGTTCCGTCCATACACTCGAATTCTGAAGTTTCTAACCCCATATTCTCGTCGGATCCGTCTTCACAGTCTTCCCAACCATCATTATACAATTCACCTTCAACTACATCGCCATTTTCACACTGGAAATAATTGATTAGTTCCATAGCAAGACCACTACCTGTTGTTGAGTCATATTGGTAAAACCATGGCTCGCCACCAATCAATATTGCAGAACCATCGGCATCCACTATCTCGTCTAGTGGGAAGAAACACTCATCGTTTTCAAGAACATAAATTCCCCCATATTCTGCGCAAGATGAGCCATCAGTGTCTCCACTATCCTCTGCCCAATTAGTCATAGGTTCAAAAGTGTAGGTACTGTTGTGCATTACTCTGAATTCCATTGAACAAATATCGTAAAGAGAGTCATACACTCCTCCATAATCCTCACACCATTCGCCAGTGTCATCACCGGATTCTGCTGACCAGTCTTCAATTGAATCAAGCAAAGTTAGATTATTAGGAAGAGTGAGTAAATCATCAGTAAAGGTGTAATTCAAGTAGTATTCACCTGCCTCTGTGTCACAATCTGAAAGATCTAAGTTGGTTGAAGTAAATTCATCTGTTGCGCTACTTACTATCATGTCGGTGTTTACCCATTGCATGCAGAAGAGATAACTTACAAAATTAGGTTCAGATGTTTCACTTTCATCGTATGTAGGTTCATCCGATTCGTCATAACAATCGGCCCATCCATCATTGACTGAACTGAAGTGGATTTCCTCACCGTCGTCACAGGTAAACATGACTTCTTCTTCATCGCTCTCATCAGATCCATCCTCACAGTCCGGATAACCATCATCTACCCAGTCGTAAGGGATGACTTCGCCATTGTCACATACAAATTCATCCTCGCCGTATTCTTCTTCAACCTCGAAGAAAACAGGGACTGGAGTATGTGGAAGCGTATCATCGACTTCGATAATCACAGCATCGTCCCACATAACGGTGTAGGACATAAGCATGCTTGACGATTCATTGCTGCCTGACATAGTGTAAGCAACTAGGTCTTCATTTTCGTCAATGTGAATAGTTACTGTCATGTCCATATCATCTTCTGTAAATGTCATAGTCATGACATGAGTGCCGGATTCTGCTACGTAACTGATTTCAGTTGTGGCATTTTCTGGCATCCCTTCTCCAAAGTCTAAGTCTGGGGTTTCTAGCATATCAGCCGAATCATCTTCCGAATCATCATCCTCTTCCCAATCATCATCTTCTGAGGAAAGTACGGTCTCGATTACATGCATCACATCAGGTGAATGATCTCTAGTTTGGTAGGAACCTGATTCGGCCCCTCCGGCCATGGATGCCATCATACCGCCAACTGAGTAGTGAATGTTGACAACCTCCCCAACCTGTGTGTGAGTGTACTCTGCGGACAGCATTGGAAGATAGGAAATAGAGGTGTGGACATGAACGGATTCGTTGTCTAGGTTAACCATCACGGTCTCTGACATTGTTACGTCAACTTCCATTCCCATTTCTTCATCGAATCCTGTCATGGACATCGATTCTGAATATCCCGCTCGTGCGGAATTTTCCAACATACTCTCTATGTCCATTTCTTCATCCATGGCGGCCATAAAAGCGTCAATGGAGGCTAGATAAATACAATCTCCCAGAAGTTCGGAAGTTGCATTCTCATCATAGTTCTCTGCGTTCTCGTCCATGCATCCGATGATGTCATCTACAATATCCTCTATATCACCCTCAGATAAGCAACCTGCCAATGGTGAAGCAATCAAAATTAGTCCTGCGATTAGCGCATAGGCTCTGTTCATTGAACTCCGCCAAAAAATTGACCCTTATGAATTAAATCCCGGCATGAATGAAAAATGTGGTGCAGGGGACAGGATTTGAACCTGCGAAGCACTACGCACTGGGACCTAAACCCAGCCCCTTTGACCGCTCGGGAACCCCTGCTTAACCACCGGCCGTTAATTCAAGGTCAAGAATCCAACGGTAGTCACTTCTAGGTCCAAAGAGGTGATAACGGGTACATTCGGCGAGGTGAGTTTGGGGTGCACATGTCACGCATAGGTATTCTTGGACTAGGTAATTGGGGTACTGCCCTAGCAAAGGTCTGGTGTGAAGATGGTCACAATGTAATGGGCTGGACAGTTGAAACCGAAGTATATGAGTCATTGATGACCAGCAATATCAACGAAAAGTACCTACCAGGACACGAAATTCCTACTCTAGATTCCACCATGGAGTTATCCGATATAACCGATACTTGTGAGATACTAATTCTTGCATTGCCCAGCGGTGTAATTCTATCTGTAGTAAATGATTTGATTCCTCATTTGCGCCCGTCACACGTACTGATCGACTTAGCTAAAGGATTGGCACCAACCTCTGAGAGTGAGTCGGGGATGATTTCTCGTGAGATTGAAGACCGTCTTGCGACTGCAGGCAAGTCCAATCCTGTGGTTGTTCTGACTGGCCCCACAATCGCTCCAGAAGTTGCTCGAGGAGTAATGACAACGGCCCTAGTTGCTTGTCATGATAGATCAATCGCCGATAGAATCGCAGAGCGCCTTTCGACTGAATCTCTAGTCCTTACCCCTACGAACGACGTCGAGGGTGCAGAATTATGGGGAGCCTACAAGAACACGGTAGCTCTTGCTTGTGGTCTGGTCGATGGATTGAGAGACGGAATCGGTGGTGATAATCTCAAAGCGGCCTTGGTCCTTGCAGGATTCTCGGAGGGAATTACTCTGCTAGATGCTATGGGAGCTAATGCCACTACTGCATTTGGGCCAGCGGGAATTGGAGACCTGTATGTGACTGCAACTAGCCCTCGCTCAAGGAATAGAACGCTTGGTGAAAAACTTGGTTCCGGAAAATCTCTAGAACAGGCTTTAGCTGAGATGCACATGGTTGCTGAAGGTGTTAGAGCGACTAGGATGTTCCTAAACCGAGCAGAGAGATTAGGTATTGAGGTACCATTCCTAACAGCTCTAGGTGATTTGCTTGATGGTGAACTGGAAGTATCTAATGCGGTTAGGCAGATGGTAGAGGCCTACGAAGCCTGAATGATTATTCTGCCTTCTTTGCACTCTTCAAGGCTGGGTCCTTTGAAATCAAAACATCACGCCAACGAGGTTTCTGAAAGTTAGCCGTGTCATCGATAAATCCTCTCCTGACTATCAATGATACCTGGTCAATTACAACAACTACAACGAACATTACGATGATCAAAGCAAGTACCTTATCGTAGAGTTGGAATGGAGTAAGATAGTGGTTCATGTACCATCCAATTCCACCCGCTCCTACCAAGCCGATTACAGAGCCGTGGCGTACATTGTATTCGAACATGAATAAGGCTTGACTGATTAGAGCATTACTTGCTTCTGGTATCGCAAAAAATCTAGCCACCTGCCAACGCGGCAACCCCATTGCACGGGCGACTTCCAAAGGTTCCTTACTAACGCCCTCAAGAGCCTCGTATTGCAATTTTCCTAGGTAACCTACTGTGTACATCGTCATCGCTAGAACACCCGCGAGTGGTCCTATTCCGACCACGATTACGAAAATAAGTGCCCAGATAAGAGAGGGTAATACTCTCAATGCAGCAAGGATTTGTCTTGTTGATTGAGATAACCAATATGGGGATAGATTACTCGCTGCCATGGCGGCTAATGGAAGGGAGATTAGCATTCCAAAAACTGTTGAGAGGAATGCAATTTCTAGAGTCTGAGTCATACCCACAACCGCTGGACTGCACAAAATATCCGATTCAAATGTGCAGGGAGGATGAGTCCATCCAGCACGCTCGGTTAATACCGTGAAATCAGGGGGAAGAGCTTCTGAACCTAACTTGAGCAAATTACTCCAACCATCTACAAGTTTCCAAATGGTAATCTGAAGGTGATTGGTGACCAAAATGGTGATTATCCCCAAAATAATCGATGTCCTAAGTATCGGACGACGAATAATTAGTCTAATCGAATCTGAAATTCTCTCATTCAAGAAGAGGCCTCCTCAATAATTGGAAGCAACGAAGGTTGTGCATCTTCCTCAAATGGTATCAATCGTCTGCCTCTCAATTGGTATACATGGTCACAGAAAGTTTTGGCTCGAACTGGATTGTGATCGACGATTAGAATCGCCATATTGTGTTCATCTGCCATGTGTCTGAATAAATCGATAATTCCTCTTGCAGTTTCTGCATCCAATTCACCTAGGCACTCATCTGCTAGAAGCAAGTCTGGCTCTTGTAACATCGCTCTAGCAATCGCAACTCTTCTTTGTTGTCCGCCGGATAATCGATTTACAGATTCTAGAGTTTTGTCGGCTAATCCAACCTCTTCGATTACTGAACGAGTTTCTTCCCTCATCTTCTTACTCGGAAGCGATAGTGCGGTTTGTAGGAAGTTTGCTCCCGCCAAAGCCCCCATTAGAACATTGTAACCAACGGTTTGATGTTGAACCAAACCAAGTCGCTGGGGGATAAGCCCAATTGCACCTTTCTTGGCCCTGGCATCGGCTGTACAACAGCACTCTACTGAGCCTGAAAGTGGACTGACCAAGCCTGCAGCAGTTCTCAATAGAGTCGTCTTCCCAATACCTGATCTGCCGGTCAAACCAACAATTTCTCCGGCTCGAATTTCTAAATCAACAGATTCGAGAAGTGGAGACTCTAAGTCAAAACCAATCGCCGTATCTCGCAATTTTAGACGAATTGGAGGTTTGTCATCCATTTTTTTCACATCACATTTGTATCTGTAATTTATGAGCTATACTTTTCATCGAAGTATGTAGCAATTCCTGGAATTGCTTCAATTGCTTCGCTGTATGAGCCGAGATGTTCTTCTGTATCCACCTTAGAAATCGATGGAGTATTCAGTATATTTTGAAGAATTTCTCCGCCACAGAACTCCTTAGCAATCGTATCGTTCAAAGCATGTGTTTGAGTATTGTAACAACCAGTGAATGTTTGACCACCCATAGAGTGATTTTCCACCCACATTTCATTATTCATTTCTAAAAATGATGAAATTATTATATCGATTTTTTCTTGATTAGTCTCTTCCTTATTCACCATTATTGGATGACTTGGAACCCGTCCGAACGCAGGCTCTAGTGGTCTGTAGCTTTCCCGATCTAGGCACCAATCATTGCCTTCACAATGATCTTGATAGGATGTAGATTTACCAAACGCGACATCACCAACACCTTCACTTATACACCGGAAGGCGCCGCTATAACTGTAATACAAATCTCCTTTTTCAGGAATTGTTGCATTACCAAAATGTGCCTCAATAGTAGTCCTCAAGGAGGAAATATCGTTTTCATCTCCTGCAATTTCTATAATTCCGTTATTTATCATGTAACCCATTGGCATAAGCATACCAGCCGATTTTAACCAACCAGTATGACAGGAATTCTTTCCTTCTAGATCATCCAGTGTTTGAATTTCAGAATCATTTAGAACCCATGCCTGGGCATCATAGTAGGTGCTACCATCTTCTTTCTGATCGGCAAGAATAGCATCCAGTCCGTGCTGCTTCCAAGCAATCCATGCCGAGCCGCCGTCTAGGAATGCAATATCAGCATGACCAAAACGCAACGCTTCTATTGCCGCAATGTCTGAGCCTATAGGATATAATTCAACTGTGTAACCAGATTTTTCAGCCAAAAAATCTGCCAATAATTGTGGATTTGCTTCCGGGTTCTCATAATCATCCTGTGTTTTGAATGCAATAATTATTACATTTTCATCCTCTTCAGGCGTTAGACAACCAGCAAACGTTGAAAACAGGATTATTCCAATAATTGTGCTCGCTATCAGTGTCCTACCTACCATCTTTAGGGCACCCTAAAATAACCCATTCGTTTCTTATTTATCTAATTTAGGGGGCCCTAAACTAACAATTTCTTTCACAATTATGCCGCCGATAGCAATATTTCCTTGGTCCTTTTCGGATTTGTAATGGAGCGGGAATGTAGGCTCAGAATCTCAGTTCTGTTGACTATGTTGGTATTGTTGACTTTGTGGCTCCCATTGGACCATTTCGATGTCCATCTTGAAGACCCTCAAGAAAAACGGGAGCAGCTTGGCCCTGGAGGTCCTACGATAGAAGAACAGTGCAGTACGATAACATTCGAAGATATGTTCGACTACAGCAAAGCAATTTTTCAAATGACAGTGGATGATGATTGGAATTCTGCAGAAATTCAAGCCGTTGCGTGGATAAATGGAACCTTAGCAGATGACGTCCGGCACAGTTTGGATCGATACATTGCTGCAATTTATCCGAGTGGAGATGATGAGTGGATATCAACGGATGAAAGAGAGGGTGTTCGTGCCATTGCTTCCGAATGTGTTCAATACACACTTACTAGGATTGGGATGCGTGATGGTAGCCCTCACAGAGGCGGCGAAGGAACAGATTGGAAAAACACCTCTTGGACGGAAGATGAGGTTGTGGTAGAGGAGTGGAATCTTGTCTCTCCTAGACATTCTGAGTCGAGAGAATGTTCTAGTGTTGGAAGCAGTGCTGATTGCTACGAAGTTCCTGTCTATCCTGATAACGAGCGAGATTGCGATACTGATTTGGATGCATCAATTGGGGAAGATGAATGTAGATTGATGCTTTGGCTAAACGCTACCATGACAATATCTAGCATGAATAACCCAAGTGACTTCACCATAGCCTTCAATGCCTCAAACATTAGTGGTGCTGAATATCATATCACGTTCCCCACAACTGAGGGCTTGCGTATGGATATGTGGGAGGAATGTGAAGGACGGGACTTGCAAGCTGACGCCGATGACTTTGCTGGGGTTGCGCCTTTGAGAGGAAGTTGTGTTGGTGACGGTTCTAGTTTCCATGTAGTTAGTGAAAATGAAGATGGGAGCCTGACTTACTCCCTCTACCCGAATATGGCTCAATGGCCTCTAGGTGAAGACTTGTTCGCTGACTTTACAACTGCCCCTATCCCAGTGGACGAACCACCTGTTTGGACTGATAATGCCCCAACTGATGAAGCGTGGTTCCCTCGGGCGAGCGGGGGGGCCCAGATCGTCGCGGATTGGAACGATGTCCAACATTGGTTTGATGATGAAGCGGGAGTTTCGAGTCTCGATGTTAACTGCAGAGGAGAAGCAGGATTAGCAATCACATACTCAAATCGAGAGTTATCGATGGATGTCCCAATAGGCCAGGCCGGAGTGGTTACATGTGAAGCAATCGACAGTGCCGGCCAATCCTCCGGAAATAGAACTTGGAATGTTGGAGTACCATTCCAAATATCAACTACAAATGTTGACTTATCAGACCCACATCCAATCACTCTCTCTCCAACCTCAGGATGGCCAGATTTGTCAGTTGAAATTGGATTTACGTCCAGTTTTGGAATGGCTGGAACTTATTCCGGCCCATTTTTACTTCAAGACTCTGAAGTTACTCAGGAAGTTGCTACAGTAGGGGTCATCCCAGGTGCTGCATATGTCTCGGTAATAGTAACTGGAGATGGAGTATCTACTTTGCAAGCGACTTATGATTTAGGAATTCAGAAGGCTAGCAGTGCTCCAATAATGACAGTTAATTCCGAAGGATGGGACGGTGATTCATGGTCGATGAGCGGTCAGTTTTCCGACCCTGATGGTGAGGCGGTCTCTTTCACTCTGATAATTGATGGTTCCTCGGTTGGTAGTATTTCAATCAGCGGGAATGTGTGGTCTACTCCTCAGATTGATTTCTCTGTTTGGGAAGAAGGCACTCATATCGTTGAAGTTCGTGCCTGTGATGATTCTGGAATTTGTTCAAGTCAACAGCGTATTATTGACAATACCCACCTGTTCGTTGACCCCGAACCTGAACCCGAACCTGAACCGCCTAAGGATAACTCCTCAGTTCTTCCTTCTATGGGATTGGGCGGTCTGATTCTCGCGGCATCTGCCGCCCTCATATACTCGGGCCGACGCGACTGAGGTCATGAGCTTCTCCGGCACAGTCGACAGAGAGTCCCACGAAGGAGGTCTCCTAGTCGCCTTCGAGGGGCGTGCACCAAGACTAGGTGCTACTTTGCGCATAATCGGCGGAAAGCCGATTGGAAAGGTGAATTCTGTAATCGGAGCAATAGATCGAGCCTTTGTTCACATTCACCCAATATCTGACGAAATAGACTCTTCCAACGCAATCGGGTCGCCTGTTGAAATTGCTCCAAGAGAGAGACGAGATAATCGTGGCCAAGTAAGAGATCGGCACTCGAAAAGGGATGGCCGACGTGATGATCGGCGTGGAAGAAACGAAAACAAAAAAGGCGGAGATTGGACTTGCCCTAAGTGCAATAATTCCAATTTCTCATTCCGAAAGAAGTGTAACCGCTGTGAAGCAGATAAGCCCCGTGATGGCGCGGGCAAGTTTGAGAGAAAATTTGACAGAGGTAGAAATAAATCTCAAAAATCTGGAGATTGGACTTGCCCTAAGTGTAACAACTCGAACTTTTCTTTTAGAGATAAGTGCAATCGATGTGAAGCATATAGACCCGGCTCTGGAAATAAATCTTCATCCAGAGGTGGACCTAATCAAAATCGTAGTTCTAGACCCCAAGGAAGACCCCCCGCACGCGGAAGGGGAAGGTCACCCGGCAGCGCTAGTAAACCACGTAGATCTGGATTCAGAGGTACTGGCCGAGGTGCTCCTAGGGGTAATCGACCAGGTAGAGGCAGCGGTAGGCGCTGAGTTTGAGACACCCCAGCATTCATTTTGTCTAAACCCGAGCATCACCTATGGCGAGCAAGGCGGATATGCTTTGGGAAGAAGTTCTCGAGCTTGTAGAGTCTGGCGAGAGGCAAGAAGCCCTCGATTTATGCCATCAGATCACTCGAATGGAGGCAAATCATGCCGCCGCCTGGAAAATGACTGCAAGGATGACTCTTCCAGCCGCAAGGAGAGGGGTGCAAGATATGCCCACTCTATCACAAGCAGCTAGAGCTTATGCAGCATTACAAAATGTTGTGAGACTAGAACCTGAGGATGCTGAATCATGGGCATTAGGAGGAATTCTTCTGATTGACCATCTTGGTATGCTAGAAGAGGCCTTAGAATGGTGGCAGCAAAGAAGACAGGTAAATCCTCAAGATGTGACGCCATTAATCGAACAGATTGCTATTCTGGTAAGACTAGGGATGTATTCTGAAGCAAGCGAATTATTGGAAATAATGTTTGAATCAGAAATGGAACAACCAGACCGCCAGCAACTGATGAATATGGACCGAGTTAGGCAAATGGTCGATAAGGCCGCCAAAATGGAAAAGGAAGAAATTTTCAGGCCTCAGAATCCAAAACATCCTAGATGGGAAATAATCGGTCGGATGAAAACTAGAAAACCCCTTTCCGAGACTTTCTTTCTGTTTACTTTTGTAGCCCCAATTGTTTTCTTGATGGGAACCGTAGCCATGAGTTTACTTGGTGGTAGCCAATATGGCTTCATTTTGGTATTCTTGATTATTCTAGGGCTATTTATGGGAGTAAGTAGGGCTGGTGCTGGTTTACTACAGAGTCTCAATCGACATGCCCTTGACCTAGAGAGGGCAATTGATGTTGAGGGTACTTCAGGAAAGGTCTGCGTACCTGCTGAAATTCGAGGCAGTAAACTCTACAATCATACGATTGGAAAAAGAAATGAGGCTTTCCAAGATCGACATTCAAAAATAATTGAATCTGATGAGGTTATAGGCCAAAAGTGGAAACCTAACCTACCTGATTTTTCAAACACAAAAAACTGGTGGAGAGATGGGAAAGAATCAGAAAGTTAACTCTGAAACATTTTCATGTGCCCGCAGAATAATCATCTAAATAGGCCAATTGCTCATCTGTCAAGGTATCAATACCAATTCCTTCTGCCGTGAGTTTCAATCTAGCTAATTCACTGTCTTGCTCGGCACTTATGTCATAGACGACGTTATCGTATCCATTGCCCTCAGCAGCGAGTCGGCAAAGTGCAAGGAATTGATTAGCGAATGACATATCCATCACTTCACTTGGATGGCCTTCTGCGGCAGCAAGATTCACCAACCTTCCACGTGCGAGCAGATGAATCGTCCGTCCATCTTTGAGTTGGAATGCTTCATTGTCTTCTCTGATTGTGTAAACCTTCTCGGCTCTCTCCTCAATATCTGAAATGTTAATTTCACAATCGTAATGTCCGGTATTACAAACGATTGCTCCATCTTTCATGACATCAAAATGCCGACCGACGACGACATCTTTCATCCCTGTTGCTGTACAAAATATATCACCAATCTTTGCAGCATCATCCATTTTCATAATGCGATATCCATCCATGACTGCTTTCAGGGCAGCGATTGGATCGACTTCTGTAACTATTACATTAGCACCCATACCACGGGCACGATTGGCTAATCCCTTACCGCAATGTCCGTACCCTGCAACAATGAATGTTTTTCCGGCAAGTAAGACACTAGTGGCCCTAATTATTCCGTCAAGTGTTGACTGACCAGTACCATGTACGTTATCGAAATCCCACTTTGTGGCTGCGTCGTTAACTGCAATCACAGGGTAGAGAAGTTCTCCCGCCTCTCCCATAGCTCTGAGTCTGTGGACACCAGTGGTAGTCTCTTCAGTACCTCCAATAACACCTGCTGCTAGTTCTGGAAACTTACTATGTACTCGATAAATTAAGTCAGCGCCATCGTCTAGTGTAAGTGTTGGATTGAACTTGAGAGTGCGATCTATTGATTGGTAGAACTCTTCGGTATTTTGGCCGTACCAGGCATGTACATCATAACCCTCAGATGCAAGCCAAGCAGCTACATCATCCTGTGTGGAAAGAGGATTACAACCAGACCAAGAAACCTTTCCACCTGCTGCTTCTATCGTTTCAATTAACACCGCAGTCTCCTTGGTGACGTGAAGGCACCCTGCAATTCTTTGGCCTGCAAGAGGTTGTTCTTTCTCGGCTTTAGTTCGCAACGCTGCAAGTGCTGGCATTCTACTCCGAGCCCATTCTACTTTCAGGCCTCCAGCCTTCGCCAAAGAAAGGTCCGCCACAGTGTATGTTTCACCTATGTCCATGACTCAGGGCGGCCACCAAGAGGCCTTCAAGGTGCGTTTTGAGCATCCCCCTTTCGAGGGTTTACTCAGTTTCCGCCGCCTTTCCCTTGCTGAGCATAGTATGCTGCGTAATACTGCTCAGCATATTGCCTCGCAGTAGCCTCATCATAGCCTTGACCAACCATCTGTTGTACATACGCTTCGACAGGATCCATCTGCTCAACGCCACCAAATTGTTGGACTGTGTCTTGGCCATCGTCTGACTTACCTCTTGATCTTACTACAACTAGAGTTACACCAAGAATAGCCAGAATCAAGATTGCTCCAATAGCAGCGAACATGATTACGTCCGTACCGCCGCTATCTGAAACACAGCCATCAGCGGAAGGGTTCAGAACACAAGGGTCACTTGGTCGAGGGAGTAAATCGATTGTGAATTCATTATTGATTTCATATCGGTCACCCTCTACTACTCTCCAGTAAACCTTGACCTGCTTTCCTGTAGTTTCCAGGTATAGGTCAGCAATGTTCAGAGTAATCGTGAAAGTGTCACCGTCTCCGAGTAGAACTGGTCCAGTGGAATTGTACTTTCCTAGCGCCTTTTGAGTAGCCTTTGGAGATGGAGTCAAATCCAAAACCTCTGGATCCAATGCCACCTCAATCGTGACTCCGTTTTCTGCACCGGAACTTACTACACCATTGATTGTGACCAAATCCCCACTTTGAGAATCGGTTGAACGAGGTGAGGTGATATCCACAACTGGTGGGTCATCTCCAAAGTCTTCTCCAACTACAATGAAGTAAATTCGTGCCTTTTCAGATTGTTTTCCGGCACGATCGTACACAATCAATTCAAGCCTAATTTGATTTTCCAGCGTTCCATCACTAGTCATGTTTCGGAATACATAATTCCACATGTCACCACCTGCTGCTTCCGGTACTTGGAAGGTGTGACCTTCCAGAGTTGGGTTCGAAGAATCTACGGGATAATCGAAGAAGACTCTGTACTCAAACATCTCAATACCTCTCTCACCTTCAGGTGCGTCATCGTCAGAGCTTGCTGAAGAATCGAAGGACAGACTAATGTCACCGCTGTCGGTCAATCTAACTCTATAAATTGGCCAATCAACACCTCCAACCGTCTTGCTTCCTTCGAGACTTACGTACTCATCTGTAACACTGTTTTCAACAAGTTGGAGACCTGCATTTGGCCGATATTCGTCAGCTAATGTATCATCGGTCACAAGATGGATGTAAGTGATTCTTGTGTGACCTTCATCATCATGGAGGTACAATGTCAACAGCCATTCTGCTCCAATTCTACATCCGGTTGTTGAGCTCGAATCCCCAACACAGAAGCTACCGAGTGCTGGTATGCTTGCACTGTTTTGGCGGATATGGCTAATCTCTCCGAAGTCGATGATTTCACCAGCCCAACCTGTAACTGACTCGTTCATATCGGTTGATTGTAATGTCCAATCAGCTGTAATGCTGTCAGCCAAGGTTGAATCTGAAGTTAAGAATGAGAAGTCAAGTTCAGAGTTCGACTTGATGTACATAGTTGCATAAGCACCTGTTACTGTATCAATCGATGGTGCTTCACCATTTACAGTAAGGTCGAATCCATCTCCTGCAATTCCGAATTCAGTAGGGTACGGATTGACATGATAAGCCAACATGTTCGATAGCAGAGGCATTGAAGTTCCACCAAATGGTTGGGAGAAGCTTGGATTCTCTACATCTAAAGTTGTAACAATCATTCCTCCTGCACCTCGATTGCAGATTGAGAGTAGTGATTGTGAATCAAATGACTCACTCCTCATCAATGTGTGGAAGGTTCCAGTTGGGTCACTAATTCTACCTCCACAAACTTGTGGGATTTGGTCGAATTGAACCTGTGCAGTATCGAGACCCGCTAAGGCAACATATGCTCCACCATGAACACCAGCAAAGGCTGCTGTGTCGACGTTATTCATCAAAGGATGATAAGCATCGACAATCACCAAGTCATCGTTTGTGACGGTGTTGTTCCACTGATTTCTCATTGCAATATCCATACCGAAAGGTAGCCTATTTGGCTGGTATTCGTTACGGTATGGCCCGAGGTGAATCTGAACTGTTCCTCCGTTTACCATGTATGCTTCTAGAACCTCAGTAACGGAAAGTCCGTCAGATTCTCGAGTAGATGCCATTGTTTCGTAGTATTCACCGTACTCAACATTGTAATCGGTTTGCCATGGTAGCAATATCTTCTCATAATGAGACATCCAATTCTCAGTTGCGTATCTGTCCCAATCGTTAACTGCTAGTTGAGTGTAAGTCATTCCCATCGATTCTAGATCTTGCTTTACTCTCTGCAACCGATTCTGATCGGTAGGGTTGGATAGGATTGCTACATCAACGGTGTCAAAGAATTCAATTTCGAAGAACCTATCATTTCCTGATGGTTCTCCGTCCTCGGTTAATATCGCATAGAAGCTGATGTTGTATTGGTGGCCATCGTACCAGCCATTGTACGGCGTGGTCCAATTTGCAAAGTCTCGAGCATGAGGTTCAAGATCGAACGGGCCATTATCGGCAGCTTGTTCGTAAACTGTCTGACCTGTTGTCATATCTACAATCTTCATATTGACCTCATATTCTCCTGCAATTACACCATTCAGAAGAGGTACTGTGAATGAGTGTTGAGATACCGAATCATATGTATAGACACACTTGTATGTGATATCGGATACACAATCCAGTACGTTCGGTTGCATCAAGGTGATGTCAGCGCTTGCGATACTGAAGATAATCTGAGTGTGATTATTTGCAGTAGTTATCTCTGTTTGGTTGTACCAAGATGTTCCTTCTATTGTGTTGTTGAATAGAGTTGTAGAATCTATTCGATATAGTCCAGAATTGAAGTCATGAGTTGCTACTGTAACGTCCTGGCGCTCGGAAGCATCCAATCCATTGATGTCAGTAATGTAAGTACCATCATTCTCGAATGTGAATTCGTCAACACGAATGTTGTCAACTGCAAACCCAGCAAGACCTGCATTACCATTCACTCCATCTCCATTGGATTGGAATCGCCAGGTCAGGGACACTTCCGAACCTGAAAGGTCAGTGCATTCAGTCCTCCAATCAAAGGTGTCATTAGAGGTCTGGTTAAGCAGGGTTATGTGTGTCATGTCGATGATCACAGACTTGACCAAACTTTCGGAATCAAACCAGACTACAGATTCGTAACGGTCTGAGTGGTCGCCCATATATTCAACCTCGTCATATCGACCATTGTTGTCGAAATCTTCACATGCACCCAGGCCACTACCATCCTGGAAAGGCCTTAGTCCATTTTCGTTCAGATCAGTCCAACTTCCCCAAACGGTTCCGCGGTAGATTTCTCCACCCTTAGACCATTCAATCTCTAGTCCCGCCGCATCGCGAATAGCCAGAATATTGCCATTTGAATCTGAGAGATAATCACCCTCTGCGAAGTAATCGAAGGTCAGGTAAGTGAAGTCAGTGCCACCAGCAGCAACTGGGAAAGGATCGAGAGATAGAGTCTCGTCCCAATTATCGCCATATCCTGTGTCTGGATTACCCAACCAATATGCAAATGAATTGAACACTCCTCTGCTTTGAGGCAACATAGGATGGTCGCCGTTTGTATCGTCTAATCGACTTCCATTTTCCTTTCCAGCTTGATCATTATCGTCTTCCCAAATCGGCTCAAATCCGGAGAAATCTTCAATCGCAACTAGGTCAGGAAGAGCATTCTTGACCACAGTTTCCAATTGGAAGTCCGTCAGAGTGTTTCCGTAGTTCTGAACTCTAATCTCGATGTCACGATCTCCTGAGGCATATCTCAATCCATTCTCGAGACTGACCCATGGCTCTTCTGCGACACCTGGGTCGAACAGATTTTCTACAGTGATTTGGAATTTTACCTCGTCATTAGTGGCGTCTGCGTTTTCAAATTCTACAGGGTTGGTTAGTTCAGTGTTGATGTAGTAAGTTCGGTTATCGATGAAATCAGCAGTAAGTGATACTTCCTCAGTAGCACCAGCTGCGAAATTGGAGAATGAAAGAGTTTGACTTACCACTTCTTCTGTACCGAAAATAACATCGGTTTTTCGGATCGAGATGTTGTCAAATGCAAACCCATCTAGTCCTGTGTCCTGAGACGAACCATCTGGGCCAACGCTTCCCATCAAACCACTGCGGAAGCGGAAGCGAATGTCAACAACTTCACCAGCGTACCGAGTAAGGTCGATTGCGTCGTCGCCGGAGTAACTTGTCCAAGGTGAAACAGTGTTGGATTGGAAGTTCCCATTGTAGGTGTTGTATTCAGGATCGTATCCGAATCCATATAGACGCAGATATCTCTCATTATCCCACCCTCCGGTGAAGAATACCTGTTCCCATCCATTGCCATCACTCCAGACCTCAATTCCACAGGAGTCTTCATACAACCATCGTTCGACAACAGCGTACTGCTCGGCTAGATACAACTCAAAGAACGCTGCACTACAGAATAAATCTAGGTCCAGATATGCAGCGTCTGCACCTGTCAAGTCAACATTCTCAATGATGAATGCCTCGTCCATGTTGTTGTAATATCCTGATTCATTATCTTGGTTATTATGATCCATTCCAGCCCACATGTAAGTGGTAGGATTTGTGTCGGCTTCCCACCAGTCATCGGTGGCTGAACCGTTGGAATCAGTAGACGCATTATATTCCTCGTGCCATGAAGACGAACCAGCACCATATTCTCCTGTGTATGATTTTAGCACGATCGTACAAGATGGGCAATTGGTATTGTCGATGTTACCCTCGAAGTCGTTAGAATAAACAAGGGTGTCAATTCCGTCGAGAACTTCCTTTACTTCTAAGTCGACATCAATTGAGCCAGAAATGGGGTTTAGACCGGTGTTCTTGACGGTTAAGTTGACAAATCTGTTACCCTCACCAATTTTGGCGGCTCCAGTAGCTGGGTCATAAGCCGCTGGAGCGATATTCACTTCAGTAATTCCAACGTCTTCGTTATCTAAACTGAGTACAGATAGGAAGTCACCAGCACCAGCCCATCCTTGAGTATCAAGCCACATTGCGCTGTTTGCGAATCTGTATGACCTATCTCTTTGTCCGATTGCAATCTCGTAAGCACTGTCGTCTCCGCCCGCCAGTTGTCCTGGAACTGCCATGGTAGGTCGGCGACCGACGTCGAAGGATAGAGATGACAAGTATCCATTGCCGTTGGGGTTTCCAAGAATGATCTCGACTGTATTTACTTCCCTTAGGTTGTCAACAAGCAGATATGTTTGGTTCTGTGCACTTGAATCCTGCAATCGAGTAAGAGTAACCTCAGTTGGAACAAAGAAATCCATTTTTCCATCTCGATTAACATCAGCGATGGTAATGGATGCACCAAGATAATCACCAAGGAAAACGTAGTTTTGAGTATCCCACGATGAACCAGTGCGACTTGCATATGAGATGTTTCCTGTGATTCCATCAACCGCGGCAATCAGGTCAATCTCACCATCGTCATTTGTATCTGAGATATCGATTCCATACAATGGGTAATTGTGTTCTGCATCCAACTTGAAATTATGAACTCCACTTGAGGTTGCATCTAGTGGGTTAGGGTAGGTCCCTAGTGTACAGTCGTATTCAAGCACAGTCATGTTGTCATAGTGGCCGTTTGAGAATCCGACACCTGTGTTAAATGGAGGGGAACGTAGCAGCCAAATGTCCATATCTTCACAATCACCTAGAGAACCGCCGATTCCGCCACCCAGAACATCCTCTCCCCAATGGCCTAGAATTAAGTTCGTGTACAATCCATTAGTCAATGGTACTGGAATAGTTTGTTGAGCTGTTATTTGGGTTGGGTCTGGTCCCTTGTATATGTTGATGTAATTATTTGTGAAAGTGGGGTCCACTACACTCATTACAATGTCAGCATCTCCGTCACCATCAATATCCTCTACATCCATATCCTGAAGATATGGGTTGCTAACTGTGATTGCTTCAGAGGGATTCCAATTGTTGATTCTCTCATTACAATCTCCCCAGAGTACAGTTAGATTTCCTGGAACCATAGGCCCTCCGACGAATCGAATATTTTGTTGATAATAGATAACATCGTTAACACCGTCACCATCTACATCTGCAACATAGACTCTAGTTCCGTCAGCTGTATCCCTGAATCCAGCGCGGAATGAATCATTGTTTGAGATGAAGACATCTTGGCGATCTCCAAATCCTCCATTACCATCATTGTACAGTGCTGTAATGAAGTGACCCATTGAACTGGCTGAGACGATGTCGTTATCGTCATCACAGTCAATATCCCCTATCGAAATGAATGAGGGGTCTCTTTGTACTGCATACTGAGTAATGTGTGATGCTGATACGGATGGAACCAATGATAGCATTGGTGAACTTAACATCAGCATAACCAAGAAAATCGCTATTCGACCTTCGTTGGATTCGTTTCGGGCGTTCTTCGACAGGGACATCATGGCTACGCCCAACTTCATTTCATTATTATGCCTAATGGGATGATGTTTTTCCAACCCCTATGGGGTTGATGGCTGAAATTAGTGAATTTAACTTGCTTCAAGCCAACTTGGATTGGGTGCGTATTGAGTTTCCGCGCCACCATGTATCCGCTCCAATTTACCGAGCAACCAGAGGCGGTCTAGGAACATCTGTAACTCTATTCCCGAGCGATTAATTCGGTCACTCAATAGACTCTCTATTGAGCCAACTGAAAGAGAGGTATGGCCATGTTCACGAACCACTAATGTCATTACAAGTTGAATCCAGGATTCTGCCATTGGGTCTCCCGACATATTATCCGAAAGAGGCTCTGGATCTTCATCCAATTCTTCCAAAAATAGACTGATTTCGGCTAAGTTTGGCTCTGTTTTTTCAGGAACTCCTAGTTGTGAAACTCCGACATCAACGTCAAGGTCTCCGACGACTCTTACGACAGAAGGTAATCTACTCGGATCTGGAGGTGGACCCGGTAATTCTCTTTCCGTTTTTGAAATTGCTGAACCGTCGGAAAGGTCTGAGTTTGAACCGAGAACGGATTGAGTATATCCTATATCTCCTTCGAGACCTATCCTTTCTCGATACAGGTTAACCCATGATGGTGGACCTTGGATTACAACCTCAACTTCGTGTTCGTTTGAACGAAAGGAAAATCGGATATTTTCCTCGTTAGTCATGTCATCACCGGCTCAGTTTTTAGATTTGAAGTCACGTTTTTGCCAAATTACGCAATACAGTCTGAAGAATTCCACCATTTCTGTAATAATCGACCTCCACAGGGGTGTCTAACCGTACTACAGCATCGAATTCAATAGTCTCTCCATTTTCCTTTGTCGCTTTCACTTTGATTGACGATAGTGGGATCAAATCAGCACTGGCTGGAATGTCGAAAGACTCGGTTCCATCAAGTCCCAAAGAATCGGCGTTTTCGCCTTCAGGGAAGATCAATGGCAGAACACCCATCCCAACCAAATTAGAGCGATGAATTCTCTCAAAAGAGGTCGCGATAACTGCTTTTACCCCCAAAAGAAGTGTTCCTTTTGCGGCCCAATCTCTGCTACTACCTGTTCCATATTGGGTACCTGCCAAGACCACCAAAGGTGTTCCGTCTGCTTGATACCTCATACTTGCATCGAAAATTGAGGTTACATCATCCGTTGGGAAATGGGTTGTGAACCCACCTTCTGTCCCAGGAGCTATTTGATTCCTAATCCGCACATTTGCGAAAGTACCCCTCATCATAACCTCATGATTACCACGACGGCTACCAAATGAGTTGAAATCTCGGGGTTCGACTCCTCTGGAAATTAGGTATTGGCCAGCCGGTCCATGGTGTGGGAAAGCGCCGGCTGGACTAATGTGGTCAGTGGTTACAGAATCTCCTAATTTGAGCAGAACTTTTGCTCCATGAATAGGCTCAATTGGAGCTGGTTCTGGAAGTATCCCTTCAAAGAAGGAAGGAAGTCGAACATAAGTTGAATCTTCTGCCCATGGATAGAGGGCGGATTCTGAACTACTAATCGCATCCCATCGTGGTTCCTGCAACACGTCTGAATACCGCTTTCGGAACATTTCTGGGTTAATCGAAGTAGAGATGGTTTGCCTGACTTCTTCATCACTTGGCCAAATATCGGCTAGCATCACAGGACCATTTTTCCCAATACCGATAGGATCAGTCTCAAAATTGATATCCAGAGTTCCTGCTATCGCATAAGCGACTACCAAAGGTGGGCTTGCAAGATAATTTGCTTTGACCTTCTGATGTATTCTACCCTCGAAATTACGATTTCCAGATAGTACACTTCCAACAATCAAATCCGCCTCATCTATTGCAGCCTCGACATCGGCGTCTAAAGGACCGGAATTGCCTATGCAAGTAGTACATCCGTAACCGACTACACTGAATCCTAAAGAGTCCAAATCTTCGGTAAGACCCGCCGCATCAAAGTATTCAGTTACCACCCTAGAACCTGGTGCCAAGCTTGGCTTGACGGTGGGTGCAATCGATAAGCCTGCTTCTCTGGCTTTTCGCGCCAACAAACCAGCCGCAATCATGACGCTGGGATTACTTGTGTTTGTACAGCTAGTTATTGCAGCAATCACGATGTCACCGTGTGTCAAATCAACTCCTCTGGAGCCGATTGTAGCAGAGGATTGATTCTTGCTTCCATCAATACCGTGACCGCTGTGTCCAAGAGGTGCATTTAGACTATTTTTCCAATGATCCTTCATTGCAGAAAGATCTACTCTGTCCTGCGGCCTCTTGGGACCTGCCAGTGCAGGCTCAACAGTCGATAAATCGAGCGAGAGATGGCTTGTAAAGGAGGGATTAGGGGTTTGTGAAGTGTGGAACATTCCCTGAGCAGATAGATACCTTTTGACGTCTTCAATGTGAGATTCGTCTCTGCCAGAAAGTCGCATGTAATCCAGAGTAGTTTCATCCACAGGGAAGAAGCCGCACGTTGCTCCGTATTCTGGAGCCATGTTGGCAATTGTCGCTCTATCTGGAAGACTTAGATTTGCAAGTCCTGAACCATGGAATTCTACAAATTTACCAACCACACCATGCTCTCTCAACATCTCTACTATTCTGAGAGTCATGTCAGTGGCGGTTACTCCTGGCTGAAGGGAACCGGTTAGTTCGAATCCGCAGACTTCTGGAAGAAGCATGTAAATCGGCTGACCTAACATTACAGCCTCTGCCTCAATTCCACCGACACCCCATCCTAAAACACCTAGACCATTGATCATGGTTGTGTGACTATCGGTTCCAACTAGAGTGTCAGGTAACCAAACTCCATTTTCTTCCCTAGCGACGCTGGCAATCCATTCTAGATTCACCTGATGAACAATTCCTCGGCCAGGTGGTACTGCACGGAAATTATCCAAACTTTGCTGACCCCACTTGAGGAATTCATATCGCTCCATATTTCGTTGGTACTCAATTTCCAAATTTCTTTCCCTTGCATCTGGGAATAATCCTGATACATCTACCTGAACGGAGTGATCTATTACCAAGTCAACCGGCACTTGTGGGTTTACTTTTTCCGGGTCTCCACCCAACTCCACCATTGCATCTCTGAGTGCAGCAATATCAACAACAGCAGGAACTCCTGTAAAGTCCTGTAGAATCACCCTACTGGGCGAGAATGGAATTTCTTCTGGAGTCATATCAGGTGACCATGATGCGATTCTTTCGACATCCTCACGGGTAACCAGAAAACCATCGCACTTTCGCAAAGCAGCCTCCAACAATAATCGAATAGTGAAAGGCAAGGAATCAAGGTCACAAAGCCCCAATTCTTGCAAATGTGAAAGAGAGTGAAAGTCGCCGACAGTACCGTCAGATTTGCTGAATGACCTTAGCGAATCAAAGCCTTCTGAATCCTTCATTACCATACCCCGCGACCTACAGGGTAAGGGAACCCTCCATCAATGTGACTATTCGAAGAATTCAAACAACGTATGGATTACTGTTCTGGACTTAACTTCTGTAAGCCTGAATGAGCCGTACATCATCAACCGGTTTATCGCTACCGCCAGTTGTAACTTCGCTGATTGCGTCAACGTGATTCATTCCCGATATCACCATTCCAAATACTGTATGAACACCATCAAGATGGCTTGGTGTACTATCGGATGGAACAATGTAAAATTGGCTACCTGCAGTATTGGGGGCAGAGGTCTTTGCCATCGCAATTACACTAGGTTCGTGCAAGAGCCCATTATCCGCCTCATCAGGCACAGTCCAATCGCTTCTTGGACAATTTTCAGAGGTGTAAATTTCTCCATTACTTCCAGATATCTGTCCGTTGCAGTAGCCATACCAAATTCCGGCATAGCCACCTGCGCCATTCATGTCATCAATGTCTCCACCTTGAATCATGAACCCATCTATAATTCGATGGAAAATTGTCGAATCATACATTCCATTATCTACTAAATATAGGAAATTTTCAACATGCTTTGGTGCTTCTGAAGCATATAATTCTATGACAATCTCACCCTCTACACGTGAATTAGGATCATCCGGATGGATGTATGAGACTTGCAAGGTAACGTCGGTACTTTCCAGTGGCTGTTCTAGCGACTCTCCTGCAAATTTGAAGGCCACTAAGAACACCATCAAACCCACGAATGCAGCTGCAAGTCCAGTAGGTGTTGGATTTCCATCATCGAATAATTGCCAACCCTTCCCTAGAGAAATCGATTGTTCATCCATCATTGATGCCAATTTGTTCTGAGCGCGACGAATCTCTTTGTTAGAAGGCTCGAGCTTCTGAGCACGCTGGTAACTATTGTGTGCATCTTGCCAGTGAGCCTTTCGATTAGCCATGTCAATATCACCCTTGGCAATCTTTGCTTCGGCCGCCAAGGAAATGACTTGCACCTTGTGAGAATTATTTTCTGCTGCAGCCCATGCTTCGGTTCTGAGTAGTTCTAGTGCTCCGTCAACATCACCAGATTCAATCATTGAGGTTGCTCTTGAAAGGGCGTCCTTCAGAGAGCTCGGTCCTGTAGGCATGAGCCGGCCGAGCACGCACTCCTTGAAAACCGCAACGGATGGAAAATCAAACCTGTAAAGCGGGAATATGGCGGCTTAGCCCCTTAGTTAGTGGGGAATTACTGAACGGGAACGGCTAATACCGGACTTTACCCGCCGGACTCTGCACAAGCATACCGCAAGTGCACCTACATCCCCCCCGGAGACCCAGATAACGATGGCAAATAGCGTCAATGATTTCACAGTCAACATCGCCACAGCAAATGGAACAGGGTCGCAGTCTGCAAACCTGATTTTACTTCACTCAATGTTTGAAATGGGAGTACCTGTGAGTGGGAAAAATCTCTTTCCAAGCAATATTTCCGGCCTTCCAACTTGGTTTATTATTCGGGCAAGTGACGAAGGCTATCAGGCTCCTGGAGACCTAACACACATTCAGGTGGTAATGAACAAAGACACATGGTTGGCGGATGTAGAAAAGGCTGAACCTGGGACAATTATCATCCACAATATGGATGTAAAATTACCCGTTGAAAGAGATGATTGTATCGTACTTGGAATGCCAATGACAAAAATGGCTCGCTCGATTAACCCAAAGCTTGCTCGAATGATTGCCAACATGTACTACGTAGGAGCGTTGGCTGAAACTCTTGGTATCGAGGATTCAGCAATTGCTTCGGCAGTGACTCAACAATTCAACGGTAAAGAAAAGGCAATCGAATTGAATCTCAAAGCGATTTCAGAAGGCCGAGATTATGCAAGAGAAAATTGGGATTGTGAAATTGGCTACAGAGTAGAGGCTCGAGATAAAGATCCAAACACATTCCTAATCGAAGGTAACGAAGCGGCCGCTTTAGGATGTATTTTCGGTGGAATCAACATGTTATCTTGGTATCCAATTACCCCCTCTTCCTCACTTGCTGAATCAATCATAAACTGGTTACCCAAACTTCGCCAAGCCGAAGATGGTGGCGCTACTTGTGCAGTTATCCAAGCAGAAGATGAATTAGCGGCTGCCGGAATGGTAGTCGGAGCAGGCTGGGCTGGTGGAAGAGGGATGACCTGTACCAGCGGACCTGGTATTTCCTTAATGTCTGAGTTCATTGGATTGGCTTACTTCGCTGAAGTCCCCGGAGTGATTTGGGACGTAAATCGAGTAGGCCCTTCAACCGGACTTCCAACTAGAACTCAGCAGAGTGATTTAACATTACTTTACGAAGCCAGTCATGGAGATACACAACACATAGTTTTGATTCCGGGAACAGTCGATGAGTGCTTCGAATTTGGTTGGCGGGCTTTCGATGTGGCAGAACAATACCAGACTCTTGTCTTCGGATTCTCTGACCTAGATTTAGGAATGAATAGATGGGTTACAGCAGGATTCGAATATCCCGACGAAAAGTTGGACAGAGGTAAGGTAATTCGTACCCAAGAACAACTTGATGCTATCGAGAATTTTGGAAGATACAGAGATGTAGACGGGGATGGAATCCCATATCGAACTCTACCAGGTAGCGGACTTGAGCCAATTCTATACAGAGGAACTGGGCACGATGAAGACGGAGTATATTCTGAAGACCCTGAGGTATACGCCGCGACTGTAGCTCGCTTGAAGCGTAAGATTGAGGGTGCAAGAGACAAACTTCCTGCTCCAATCATGCGCGAAGAAAAGGACAAACAAGTAGGAATAGTGTATTATGGTTCAGTCGAGAATACAATCAAAGAAATCGATGATATTCTAGAATCAACTACAGGCATGAAGGTTAGCACCTGTAGAGTCAGAGCATTACCATATCACTCTGAGGTAGAGCGCTTTATTGCCGAACACGATCAAGTAGTGGTTTTGGAAATTAACAGAGATGGTCAACTATTCGGCATTCTTCGTAAGGAGTTGCCTGTTGAACTGCTAAGCAACTTGCATTCTGTCGCGTTTAGCGATGGAATTCCTCCGCGAGCCCGGGTTTACGCTGAAATGATATTGGAAACCCTATCTGGAGAAACAAAGGAGGTGGTTGCTTGAGCATGAGACCGATTCAACTCAATGTCATCGACCTACCAAAGGCCGACTACACCGGAGGACCTTCTTCCTTGTGCCCGGGCTGTGGACACGACCAGATTTCCAACGTGATTATTCAAGCGGCTTGGGAAAACGGTATCGCACCAGAGACAATCGCCAAGATGTCAGGTATTGGATGTTCATCCAAGACTCCGGCTTATTTCTTAGGAAAATCACACGGATTCAATACAGTTCACGGTAGAATGCCGTCAGTTACCACCGGCGCAAACATGGTCAACAAGGACTTAGCCTTCCTCGGTGTATCTGGAGATGGAGATACCGCATCGATTGGGATCGGGCAATTTATTCACGCTATCCGAAGAAATCTGAATATGGTTTACATTATCGAAAATAACGGAGTTTATGGGTTAACAAAAGGACAGTACTCTGCAACAGTCGAGAAGGGCTCGAAGAAAAAGAAGGGAGCGACTAACGAGAATCCTCCAATCGACCTTTGTAAAATGGCAATCAACCTTGGTTGTGGATTCGTAGCAAGGTCATTTTCGGGTTCCAAGAAGCAGTTAACTGCGCTATTACGAGCCGCTTTGTCGCACAAGGGAATGGCTGTCATTGATGTGATTTCACCTTGTGTAACTTTCGCAAATAATGATGAATCATACCGCTCTTACAACTACGTTAAGGGGAATGAAGAGGAACTTCACACCGTTGATTACATCCCTCACTTTACACCGATTGAAGAGGTAGAGGTACCTGAGGGTCAATTCGAGGATATTAGTCTGTTTGACGGTTCGACACTGAGATTAGAAACCCTCGGAGATGATCACGACCCAGGCAATGCTGTTGCTGCTCTAGCGGCGATTCACGAAGCTGAGCAAAATGACAAGCACGTCACTGGGCTCCTCTATTATGATTCAGAGATGAAGACCGCTGATGAGGCACTAGGTCTGACTGACACACCACTAGTCGACCTAACTGAAGAAGAGTTGAGACCTAGTAAGAAAGCCCTAGATGAACTCAACCAGTCTTTCCGTGCTTGAGCGATTTACTCGATTATCTATCGAGTGGTTTTGTTGAAATATACGACCCGACTCGGCGAGTCGCTAGTCCCTTAGTGTAGCGGTCCATCATATGGCACTCTGGATGCCATGACCCTGGTTCAAATCCGGGAGGGACTACCAACAATTTCTATCACTCTCGTCCTCTGACCCTCGGCTTCTTTCATTTCATTCATTCCAGCCTACGGGCCCGGGAGGGACTACCAAACAATTCACAGTGCGCGGTTGAGTAATCTAGAGGCAAATGAGATCATTAGGAGAATCATGAACCAAGCTACGGCATATCTCGCCCAAGGTGTTTCTTTCTTTGGTTCCGGAAATGGGTCTATGCCAGCTTCAATTGCTTCCGCGAATAAAGCTAATTCTTCCTCAATAGTCTCGGGGTCTCTCATTTTCATCCCTCAAGGTTCGGCAGTTGGGTTCCAGCCGGAAACATAGGCTTCTTCTAGTTGATTGAATGCAGATTCTGTTCCATTGAGATTTACATTCAAACTTGCAAGATTCTCATCTATTCGACCGGGGTTACTAGATTTTGGAATCGTAATTGCCCCAGTGTCATATACCCATTTTATTGCGGCCTGGGCTGGTGTGCAGTCTAGTGATTTTGCTATCTTTGAGAGATTCTCACATCCAACTTTGTGACCTCTTGCTAATGGCGAGTAAGCCATCACCTTGGCTCCCATTGCTTCTGTTGCTGCGCGCAGAGCAGGGCGCTGATTCCATGGGTGTAATTCCACTTGATTGACCGAAGGTAATATGGTCGCATAGGCTCGCATATCATCTAAGTGGTGGGCACCATAATTGCTGACTCCAATTGATCTAGTCCATCCACGAGCAAGGCATTCTTCCATTCCTCTCCATACCCCGGCTCTGGCCTCTATATCTTCAGGTGGAGCATGAACAAGGTATAGGTCAATACAATCCAATCCAAGCATATCTCGGCTGCTGCGGCAATGCTCGAGTACTGCCTCGTAGCTCGTTGCGTGCGGACGGCGCAATTTGGTGACAACGAATAGGTTATCGCGGGGCACTCCACTCTCGCGAATGGCTTGGCCGGTCTCAGTTTCGTTTGCATAGGATCTTGCAGTATCTATTAGTCTGTATCCTGAGGAAATGGCGTGCTGAACGGCTGTCTTACATTCTCCTCCTTCGGACATCTGCCAAACTCCAAGACCGAATCTAGGCATTTGCACTTCATACTCACGCTGGCCGGTGGCTGTGTTGGTGTGTCCAATGGTAATTACGTCGAATCCTCCAGCGCTCATGTTACGTCCTAAGGGATGTTTGACTTGAGTTTGCCGAGAGGCTCGACTCGGGGCGAGATTGAAGCGGTCAACCCCCTCGTTGAGTCATGAGAGAGTTGCCAGACGGGGTCGAGTTACCCTCGGCAGTGGTTGCAAAACCTCGACCTTCGGCTGCAGCAGTAATCAGTAGAAACTCAGGTCAAGAAATGGAAATTCTGCTCTGTCATAGAGTCTCGGAAGTCCCGAGTTTTCCTGACTTTTGGGCATTCCCAGGTGGTGGAATAAGTAGAGTGGATAGAGAAGCAGCGGAAGATAACCCCTCTTGGTTTTCTGAAAGAGAGGACCGTAAATCGCTAATCGCTCTATTGAGAGAGATGCTGGAAGAAGTAGGGATTGTACCAGATGGAAATGGTGGATTCCAGAATGTGCAAGTCGAAATTATGGACCAAGTCAATGAAAATAAATCAGAATGGGCAAAACTAGTTTCTGAAGGAACATTATCAATTGACAATTTTCACCCATCTCTAATTACCCAAAGAACGACTCCTCCCGTTGCACCAATTCGTCACAAAAATAGATTCTATCATGTCGCAACGGGAGACGATTCAATTGAACCAAGACTTCCTAGTGGCCGAACAGAATTTGATGAATTCCAGTGGTGGAAACCAAACGAGTTACTAGACGCTTGGCTTTCTCATGAGGTGAAATTACCACCTCCTCAAGTTACACTTATTCGCGATATTGTTGAGTTAGGATTCTCAGAATTAGCCAAAAACCCTCCAAGTGGGTACCACAGAATCGAATATGCAAACGGCGTCGAGCTAGTGCCAATTCCAACAGATACACTTCCACCTGCAACTCATACCGATTGCTATGTTTTGGGCCATCCTGGCGGAAGTAGGATCTTAGTCGACCCTGCCGCTAGATCGATTGAAGCCTTGGAAATCCTGAGGAAGAAGGTCGCTGAAATAGAACAATCTGGAAGTAAGATTATTGCGACCGTTTTTACTCACAGACATCCAGATCACATCGGTGAGTTATCTGAAATTTCTAAATTTTATCAAGCACCTATTTTTGCCAGTAAAGAGACACTTGCGGTATTGCCAAAATGCAAATCAGACAGAACTCTCGGAGAGGGAGATGTAATCGAGATTGATGATGAAAAATGGAGCGTTATCGAAACACATGGTCATTGTCCTGGACACATTTGCTTGGTTGGCGAAGCAGGAATTGTAAGTGGAGATAACGCTGTCTTATTTGGCACAATTCTAGTTCCATCCTCGGATGGAAACATGAATGAATATCTTGCGGGATTAGAACGTCTGAGAGACTTAGACCCTTCACTTCTATTTCCCGGTCACGGCCCTATGGTTGCAAATCCGAGGAGACTATTGACACGATATTTGAAGCATAGAAATGAACGTCATTCAAGAGTGTTGAATGCAGTGCAATCAAGCGACGGCAGCCTTGATGCGATTACCGTTCAAGCATATGCTGACACTCCGGATGCACATCCAAACCTTGCCAGAGATCAGACCTATTCTCACTTACTTGCGCTTGAGGAAAACGGAAACATTCGTCAGGAGAATGACAAATGGCTGTTTGTTGTTGGTGATTGAAATGCAGTCCGATGTGTGGCAAGAAATCCCAGAATTTGACGGAGCAGACGTCGAACAGAAATGGATTGAGGGAAACTCTGGATACAACCTCAGAGTCCTACATTGGACTCCAACAAATGAAGATTGTAAACGGGCTAGAACTCTCGTGATGATTCCGGGCTGGAACTCGGTACCTGAGGGATGGTTTCCGATTCTTTCTGAGTGGGTTAAGCAGAGACCTGTTGTTTACATTGAAACTCGAGAAAAAGGGAGCTGTCGAATTGAAAATAAAATTTCTAAAGAGACATTTAAAATCCAAAACATCGCATCTGATTTACTTATCGTTTTGGCAACGATGGGGCTTGAACCATCAAACTGCGATGCTATGGGGTCATCATTAGGCGCTACACTACTACTCGAAGGGGTTCGTGAAGAACAATTGGTCTTTCGAAGTATAGTGGTACTGTCTCCTAACCTGGCATTCGTACCGCCAATTTGGGCTAGGCCAGTAATTCCGGCGCCATTATTTCTCTACAATGCCTTGGTTAAATTCGTAATTTGGTATCTCGATAAACGTCTGAACGAAGAAGGACAAAGAATTCGTTATCGACGGACACTATTAGCTGCTCCAATCGATAGGCTAAGGCTATGTGCGATTGTTTTCAGAAAATACAAAATGAATTTAGATTTCTCAAACACTAATGCCCATGTCGGAATTCTAAGAGCATCTTCAGATACTCTCCATGACCACTCCGATGCTGGGGACCTTAGCAAAAATATACCAAACTCTAAGTTAATTGAAATCGAGAGTAATCAATTCGCACACGAGGCGGCTGCAATTCCTGTAATCGAAGAGTTCATGGACAATATTGCTTGAATCTCAAGCCATATAGGTGAATGGGTCATCACCACTCCATGGATCAACTGGTCCGTCATCAAATCGGCCTAATTTATCATAGAGATTCTCAATAATTGCATACGGCCAATCAGGATTGGTTGGCCCGTATCTTTCTGCCATGCGATTAGCCTCCCCTCCATGGAAATGCATTGGAACCTCAAGTCGGCGGAGCATCCCATCGGGAACACCGCCCATAGCAAACAGGTGCTCGGTTCCATTTCTTCCTAGCACTCGATCTGGTACCGAGTCTTCATCCGCAGGTAAGGCACAGGCATCTACGATAGAATCCACGAGAGCCTCGAATGCGGCGTCAGACCCACCTTCATGTGTAATTGACTCAATTGCAGGTATGATGTTCAGTGGGTCCAATTCTCCAGTCAAAATCTGTAACCAGGTGTGATGTGCTAGACAATTGAACTTCCAAGGATCTGAGGCTACGAATCGCCAAGCAGCGTATGGACCTCTGGAACGGTCACCCGGTTCAGGCAGTAATCCATGCTCAATGAACGCGTCCTTCAATCCACCAAGTCTAGTGGGGTCCATTGCAATATGCGCATTAGCAAGAGTTTCTTCGGTCAATAACCACCATTCAGTACCTTCTCTACGAGTAGAGATGGAATCATGTAATTCTTCATAATTACCAAAATTAGTCGGTAATGAACCGGTTTGAGCATGAGTTCGCATTACATGAGAACTTACACCTGAATCAAAGCGATGATGGAAGTACTCGTGGTCAAATCCGAAAATGAATGCTAAGTCCAAAGCCAACATTTCAGCTTCCTCAATCCCATCCGCATTCATCCGATTAGCAATTACTGCCGCCTGCTCGGCTAGAGCATCAGCATTGCAGTGTATACCCCAATCAAGATCTACTTCTACATCGAGAGTATTTCGAAGCAACATTGGCCGATACCAAAAGGCACTGAGGCCAACGTCGACTTCACCCATGGTCTCTGGCCCATGGACGTATGGCACACCATCGTCCATCCTAAGCCCCCCCATGCCAGTCATTGTCAACGGGCCTGAGCCGTCAGATATCAAGCGATTGTCTGATGAAGGGCGCGCTTGCCCTCGTAATGAGAGCCATGCGTGCGCAGTCTTCCTCATTCGATGTCGCCCGCATGGTCAGAGAACTACGCGGGATGGTTGGAACCCGCGTACGCAAAGCCTACCAGCCACATCATGAACAGGTTGTTTTGAGGCTGAATCCGAAAGGAGAACCTTCGGTGGATTTGGTGATTGTGCGTGGAAAAAGGCTGTACTTGTCAAGAAGAGATAGACCAATGCCCAACAATCCGTCTCCTTTTGCAATGATTTTGAGGAAACATCTAGGAAATTCACGCTTGGTCGAGATCGAGCAACATGGCTTCGATAGAGTAGTAATTTTGACCTTTGAACACGGAGGAGGTCAATACAAACTCGTCATTGAGTTATTTAGAGATGGAAACGTCTTGCTTCTGGATGATAATGACGTTATTCTCCAGCCACTCACACATGCCAAATATGCGAGTCGCGCTCTAAAGAGAGGTGAACCGTACACACCCCCTCCCGAGACATTGGACCCTAGAGAACTTGATAGAAATGGCCTAGACAATTTACTGGATAATTCAGACCATTCCTTGATACGAACTCTTGCGGCGCGTGCAAACCTCGGTCGAATCTACGGAAATGCGGTTTGTAGTGCTGCAGAAATAGATCCAGATGACCCTGCAGATTCTCTTGATGAGACCCAAAGAGAAGTCCTTAGTGAATCGATGAATAAGTTGCTTGAGGAGTTAGCAGACGCCCAAGGTGCGTATATTTGGTTTGAAGATAAAGAGGGGTTAAATTCCTGGAAATCTGCACTGGATGACCCTCAAGAGAGAGATTCTGCTAGTGGAATGATTGGAGAATTTTCACCAATTAATCTTCCATTTATGGATTCAAGCCTTAGGACCAAGATTGCAAACTTATCAGAAGCATACGATGTGATATTTGGAGCCCACGATGCAATCGCTTACATCCGTCGAGAGGAAGAGAAACTAGCTGCAGCGGGTGAAGATGATGAAGAACAGAAAGCAAAACTTGACCGAAGGGCTGCTCAGCAACGATCGGCAATCGAGCGATTTGAATCCCAAGCCGCATTGACTCAGGAATTAGCAAAATCGATTCAGGACAACTGGACTCATGTAGACGATTTGCTCGGTCAAGTAAATTCATTGATTGCAAACGAAGGTTGGCAAACCTTGGACTCAAAAGTTTCTGATGTTGCATGGATAGATAGGATTGACCCGGCAAAGAGGACAATTTTGGCTAGGCTACCTGACGAAGATAACGAGCCAGGAGCAAGTGTAACTCTATCTGTAGAGAATTCAGTGCATCAAAATGCCCAGACTTATTTTGAACAGGC
>Ga0181567_10000102_pt1 | contig 55882 bp, 39 predicted proteins | sample 101ome_14_FD_133761 | JGI IMG/M metagenome (GOLD analysis project Ga0181567, IMG submission 133761) | Coastal salt marsh microbial communities from the Groves Creek Marsh, Skidaway Island, Georgia - 101403AT metaG (megahit assembly) | ecosystem: Environmental > Aquatic > Marine > Intertidal...
ATCCGATCGCGAAAGGATTCGTGGCGCAGTTTTTCGAGAAGGGCCAGAACATGACGTCGGTAGTGCTGGCGCAAAGTATGGCGCAACTGTCGCTCGAAATGAAGGCGCCGCACTTTCAGACTGGCTTCGATACGGATATATCGACTTCGAACAATGTGAGCAAAGTGAGTTTGACCTCGGCGAACTCGAACCTTGCCTCAGACGCCTCAGACGGCCACTGGAACGAAGACATAACGAGCTGGACTTCATTTGACGTTCGTCAATACGCTGCATCTTTCGCTGGGAAGAAGAAAGGTCCGTTGGAGTCGATAGCAAACACTCTATTCGATCACTTTGATTTGTTTGCAAAGTTACCTCTGAAGTCTGCCTCAGTTGCAACATTTATGAGAAGCGTTGAGGCAAAATACAGGGACAACGACTATCACAACCATATTCACGCCACGGACGTCACCCAAGCGATGGCTTACTTTATCGAAACGAGTCTTCTCGAACAAATTGATCCGATCCACATTTTCGTCTTGCTGACATCTGCCATCGTCCACGACGTCGGTCATCCCGGTGTCAACAATCCATTTCTCGTGAATACGTTGTCAGACGACGCCGTGCGATGGAACAATGTCAGCGTAAACGAAAATGGGCATCTATTTACGGCTTTCAGCCTTATGAAACAGTGCGACGTATTGGCTGGATTTTCTGTGGAAGATCGTGCGCAGATCAAAAAGTGGATGCAAAAGATGGTTCTGTTCACTGATATGGAATTCCACACCGAGTTAGTCCAACGCGCCATGAAATGCGCCGCTGATGAAACGGTTGATGGTGTTTTAAAACCAGTGAAGGAATGGAATGAGATTTGGGTTCCTCTTGCGTACATCTTACACTGCGCTGACATCAGTAATCCAGCTCGACCTTATGACTTGGCATTGTCTTGGGCTGTCGCTGTGACGGATGAATTTTACAAACAAGGGGATCGTCAACGCGCCATGGGAATGTCTGTGGATGGGTTCATGGATCGTGACCTCTCGGGTCCCGGAGTGACGCAAACGAACCAGCTCGGTTTTATTCGATTCGTCGTCAAGCCGACACTGCTGGTTATGCAGTCTTTCGCACCCGAGGCAGCAAAGGCACTGCTGACAAACTTGGAAGAAAACATAGACCTCTATGAGGCTGACGTCGCCGCTGCAAAGCAGTCGACAACGCAGACGACATAATATTTTGCCGATGGATCGACGCTTGGCGTCAAACCTCTCGCCGTGGCGTTCACCAAAGTTTGCAACAGCGATGAGAAAGTTGCGTCTCGAGTGCCAAAGCAGAAACCAACTTGAAGAAAACGTAGGATGACGATTGTAATTTCTTGCTGTACATACTTCGTGTAAACTGAATTCACAATTAAACTTCTACTTGTGCTACGGTCTCTGATTTCCCAGGATGATTCCGAACCTTGCGGTGTCGAGTCTGTTCCGGATCGAACCCCGCTTCTTCTGCTCCGTACGTGGCCCAGTCCGGCGTACGTTGGATGTAGTCGAGGGATGAAAACTTTTCACCGCTCGCGACTAAACTTTGGAACTTGTCGTAGTCGATCCATGTGTGCCACTCGTTATCGATCTTGTAGTCTTTGGTTCGTGCGAGGAGGATGCAACACGAATGCGCGTGCTCGCACGCCAGCCCGTACTCCTCCTCACCGTTTTCCTGGCGTCGAAGATTTACAATCGCCTCACCGAATTCACACACGTCTTTGTGATACGGTACATTCTTCATCGTCAATGTCGATGCATCGCTACTTCCGCAATACGTTACGCCTTTGATTTCTATGAAATCCGGCTTGCCTAGATCGATTAACTTAGCGTACGCGGCGACTTCTTCCATATTCCATCCAGAGACTAGCGTCAACCGATAGACTGTTCTCTGTTGCTTGTCCTTCAAAGATTTGAGGGATTCGACGAACCGCTCCCAGTAATCCGAGAAGAGTGGTCTATCTATCGCTTTCAACGTTTCTGGAGTAGCGGCATCGACTGATACGTACAGCTGAGTGATCGGCGGTAAGTTTGTGATGGCCTCTGGGAACTGAGCATTCGTGACCAGAAACGTGCTTATTTTCCTCGAATGCAACTCGCTCACAAACTTCCCAATCTCAGGATACATGATCGGTTCACCCACCAGCGACAGAGCGCAGTGTTTCGGATTCATACCTTCGGCTAGTTTTTCTGGTAACACTCCCGGAACACCCTTCATTTGTTTCACCATTTTGCAGTGCTCGGACACCGCGGCTTCCACGAGCTCCAAGGGATCATCCATCTGCCAACGCCAAGTTTTTCCGACGGGATTCGTGTGATGCCGCCAGCAGAACGTGCACTTGTTCGCACACGCCAATGATGGTGTGGTTTCCATGCATCGATGACTTTCGATACCATAGAATGTGTGCTTGTAGCACCCCCCTCTACCTCGAAGCATCGCCTTGGTCCAGCGGCAGAGTTTCACTCCGGAGTGAGAACCTAAAATTTTGTAACCCTGTTTTGTCAGGGCTCCACGGAGTGCGTCGGTGACCATTTCTTTCTTTTCGCCCCCGTGTTCGTCCGCGATGTCTTCCATGTCTTGATCGTCTTCGCTTCCCGCGACGCTCGGCTCGCCTTCGAGGTCGCTCGCGTAGCTTTCTTCGACTTCGGTGGAATCTTCCTTTGAGTCGAGAATACTCATCGATCCCTCGTCTTCGTCTTTATCTGAACGGCCTTGGGAAGATAAAAGTCTGCGCACGAGTTTCTCACCCCATTCCTCGAACTGTGCCTCCATCCTTCCACCCGATTCGTCGCCGTCGCACCGACGCGCCAGGCGTTCGCCTCCCATTCGAGCCAACTGTGCGTCCAATTCTCGACCAGCCCGGTTGAAGTTATCCCCGTACTCTCTGTTCCCACAACCAAACACTGCGTACCGCACATTTTTTAGGTACATCCATCCCGTTCGCTCGTCGTACGCAGCCTCTCTCGCCCATCTCGCCAACCAAGCGCCCGACTCGGGCGCTTCCCCGCCCTCGTGCGTGCTCACGACGAAAACCGCGATCACGTCTCGTCCCGACGCCAAGACCCTCTCGGGATCGTCCAAACTCTTCGCATCCAAGAGTTCGAACGTCTCAGACGTCGTCGCGTTCAACTTTTCGCGCAACGCCGCCGCGAACCTCCTCGACGTCCCCGTGAGAGACGCGTACACCACCACGCGCGTCCCCCCCTCCGTCCTCGTCTCCGACGACGACCCACCTCCCCCCACGACGACGCCGTTCCCATCCACATCCTTCACGTTCCCTCTCCCGTCACCGCGCGCCCCCTCTCCCGTCTTCACCGCGCCTCCGTCCACCCCGACGCGCGCGCGCCGTCTCGTCGCCACCACGACGGCGCGCGCGCCGACCGCGACACCGACCGCGAGCGCGCACGCCACCGCCCACCGTCGCGCCGAACCACTCATCGCTCCCTCCACCGTCGACGCGCGATGCATCTCCCCGTCGACGGTCGCCAACGCGTCGGCCCGCGACGACGACTGCCGCCGGTCGAGCACCGCCCTCGTCCCCACTCGGCGACGCGGCGAGGCGACGATGCGTCGGCCATCGGACGTGTTTTTCGGCGAACGCGAGAGCGGGCAGGATGTGCGACAGACGAACGGTGCGCGAGAGACGACGCGCGACGACGCGAGCGCGCGCGCGCGACGACGAGGAGGAGGCAACGCGAGCGCGCGAACGGATGATTGGTTGACTCGAACCGAAGATGGATCTCGGGCGGCTGCGCGACCGCGCGACGGATGACGACGACGAATGACGACGACGACGTCGCGCGGTGGTGGTGGTGCGATGAAACCGTGAACGCGCGAGACTGACATCTTTCACGCGCGATGCGCGCGATGTTCAACGCACAGCGACGGCGGTCATGGCGGTGGCGAACATCGTGAAGACCTCTCTTGGACCGGTGGGACTGGACAAGGCGCGTTGACTTTATATTCAGCGTCGACCGCGACTCGAAGGGCGCGTCGAGGGCGAGAGACTGACGGGTGAGTGATGGTGCGCGCGCAGATGTTGGTGGATGATATCGGGGACGTGACGATCACGAACGACGGGGCGACGATTTTGAAATTGTTGGAGGTGGAACACCCGGCGGCGAAAATTTTGGTCGAACTCGCCGAGCTTCAGGATCGAGAAGTCGGAGACGGAACGACGTCTGTGGTGATTCTGGCGGCGGATTTGTTGAAGCGGGCGAACGAGTTGGTGAGGAATAAGATTCATCCGACGAATATCATCGCCGGTTACAGATTGGCGATGAGAGAGAGCGTCAAGTACATCCAGAACAAGTTGGCGAGAGACGTGGAGACCCTGGGGAAGGACGCACTCACGCAGTGCGCCAAGACGAGCATGAGCTCGAAGATTATCGGGGCTGAGGAAGAATTTTTCGCCAAGTTGGTCGTCGACGCGTGTCTGAGCGTCAAGACGTACAACGACATGGGCGACATCAAGTATCCGATCAAGGCTATCAACATTTTGAAGGCGCACGGTAAGAGTCTCAAGGAGTCGGCGGTGATCCACGGGTACGCGCTCAACCTCGGTCGCGCGGCGGAAGGGATGCCGAAGATGGTGAAGAACGCGAAGATCGCGTGCATTGATTTCAATTTGCAAAAGACGAAGATGTTGATGGGAGTTCAAGTCTTGGTGAACGACCCAAAGGAGCTCGAGAAGATTCGCGAGCAAGAGTTTGAAATCACCGCAAAGCGCATTCAGATGATTTTAGCCGCCGGTGCGAACGTCGTCCTGTGCTCGAAGGGGATCGATGACATGGCCTTAAAGTACTTTGTGGAGGCGGGCGCGATCGCGTGCCGTCGCGTCAACCGGGACGATTTACGCCGCATCGCCAAGGCAACTGGCGCTCAAGTGATGATGTCTCTCTCAGACATGGACGGCGGCGAAACCTTTGACGAGTCAATGCTCGGAACGGCCGGTCAAGTCGTGGAGCAACGCGTTGCTGACGACGATATGGTTGTGATCAAAGAGTCTGCGAACAGCCAGGCGTGTACAATTCTGTTGAGAGGTGCCAATGACTACATGCTCGACGAGATCGACAGATCAGTTCACGACGCTTTGTGCATTGTGAAGCGGACCTTAGAGAGCGGCAAGGTTGTGGCTGGTGGCGGTGCCGTAGAGGCCGCGCTCAGCATTTACTTGGAAAACATGGCGACGACCCTTGGTAGCCGCGAGCAGCTCGCCATCGCTGAGTTCGCGAACGCTCTCTTGGTCATCCCAAAGGTTCTGACTGTGAACGCGGCCAAGGATTCCACGGAACTCGTCGCAAAGCTTCGAGCGATCCATCATCAGGCTCAAAGTCAAGAGGGTAAGGCGGAATTGGCCGGCATGGGTCTGGATCTAGTCAAGGGTGAGCTTCGCGATAACCTCGCGAGCGGTATTCTCGAGCCCGCGTTGAGCAAGGTGAAGAGTATCCAGTTCGCCACGGAAGCGGCGATCACAATTCTTCGTATCGACGATATGATCCGCTTGGAGCCTGAGCCCGAGGGTCAATAGAGAGTTTTCTCACACAATTAGTTCATCTATCTTAGGAATGTAAAGGAAAATGTGATGGCGTCGTAAATGAAGTCGAATTTGCTTTTGAAAGTACAAACTACGCGGCGTGTGGCCAGTGGCGGCTCCCCCGTTGCGCACCAGGAGCATCCGCCACTCGCTGCTGGAAAGTCTCGTAGAGAGTGCGATCGCGACGATCTTTACTCCACTCGAACTCAAAGTCACCGATCAAGATCCGGTCGCCTTCCCCAGCCCCAGCGGCATCGAGAGCGCGATCGATACCAGCCATTTCGAGAACACGAGCGAAACGTTTATACGACTCAAAGTAGTCCCAGTTCGTCATTTGCGTGAAACGTTCGATCGCTTCTCCTCTGACGATGAACGCATACGGAGTGTCTTCGACGGAGAATTCTTCGATCGACTTCCCATCGGCGGCACGATGACCAGTGTCCGCAACTTCGGCTGCCCATTCGTCCTCGACGGGCGGAAGGGCCCGAAGCTGTGCCTGAACATCCGCGAGAAGTTCTTCGACACCCTCTCCAGTGACCGCAGAGACACAGTGAGAGATGATTCCATCCTTGTCGAACATTTCTTTCATCTGAAGAGCTCTTTCCGTCGCCTCTACATCGTCAACCTTGTTCAAGGCGACGATTTCGGGCTTGTCGAGCAAGGCTTCGTCGAAAATTTCAAGCTCTGTCCTGATCGCCTCGTACGCTTCGAAACACGTCTCACTGGTGCAGTCGACGACGTGAATCAACACCCGTGTTCGTTTCGTGTGACGAAGGAACTCAAATCCCAACCCGATGCCCTCTGATGCCCCTTCGAGTAGACCCGGAATGTCAGCAAAGACCATTCTTTCATAATCTCGCTCGACGACGCCCAAGTTTGGAACGATGGTCGTGAAGGGATAATCAGCGATCTTCGGCTTGGCCGCACTCACGCTCGCGAGCAAGGTCGATTTTCCCGCGTTGGGAACTCCGATAATCCCGACATCGGCGACGAGTTTGAGTTCCATCTCTGCCCAGAATTCAAGTCCTTTTTCCCCGAGTTCAGCAATCATGGGAGCCTTATTCTTCGCCGTTTTGAAGGATGCGTTCCCCCGGCCACCTCTTCCACCAGCAAGGAGCAGAACACGCTGGTTCGCCTTGGTGATCTCCGCGAGCACTCGTTTGTTCCTACTGTCGCGAATGATCGTTCCGGGAGGAACGGCAATTTCCAAGTCTCTTCCGTTGCGACCCGCGCACTTTGATCCCAAACCTCGCTTGCCAGACTCGGCTCGATGGTGCACTTTCTTTCTAAAGCCGTCTAAAGAATTCATATTTTTATCAGCGACGAAGTAGACCGCCCCTCCTATGCCTCCGTTACCCCCCGACGGCCCCCCTTGCGGGACGAACTTTTCTCTTCGGAAGGCGACTTGACCGTCCCCTCCGTCGCCCGCTTTGACGTAAATCTTTGCCGTGTCAAAGCATCTCATCTCCCTCGGAATCCCTCGACCTCGCTCGTTTCGAGAATCTATATCGTACCCATCCTCGAACTCGTTCGCGTAGAGCTCGAAACCATCGTCCGTTGGGCTCCACACATCGCTCTCGTCTCCCTCCTCGCCTCCGAACGCGATGTATTCGGCGTCGTCAAACGTCGCCTCCTCCTGACCGGCCTCCAATCCCGCGAACTCTCGCTTCGCCACCGTTCCCGCCTCGTTCACCCACGTCGTGTCCATCAAATCTTCGTCCTCGGCTCGCTCAAGCTCGGCCATCTCAGCCCCCATCTCCGCCCGCATCCTATCCTTGGATGCCGTCTCCTCTCGAAACGCCGCCAACGAGTCAGCCCAGTCGCTCTTCGCCGCCGCGTCCTCGGCGTCTTTCCTCGCCAACACGTCCGCGAGGGAGGAGTTGGGGTCGTATCTGAGGTTATCCGACTCGACGTGCGGCGCGAACTTGGGCGCGCGCTTCTTCGCCGCGACGGTGACGTTTCGCCGGGACAACGCGGCGGCGGCGGCGAATCGTCTCGACGACGACGACGACGACGACGACGACGACGACGACGCGGGGGCGACGCGGGGAGAGACGACCCGGGAGGACATCGCGGCGACGCGCATGATCTTCGTCGTTTCGTCGAGTGAGTCTCGACGTCGAGGGCGTGGACGACCCGCGAAGGAATGAGGAAGGTCGGGGGTGCGCGTGGAAAAAATGCGAAACCATGTGTTACACGCAACAATTATCAAATGAGCGCGATGCGAGCACGTGACGCGCGAGTGCGAGCGGAAGGTGAGATCACTGACCGGGATTGTGAAGCCGACTCCCGGGAGGAGGCTTGATGGTGCGTCCGGGAGGACGTCCGATGGTTTTCTTTTTCCCAGAGTAGCCGCCGGAACCACTGGGAGCTCGAGGTCGAAGCGGAACGGAGAGAAGTTGTGGAGAGTGTGAGACGGCTTCGTCCCAACCGAAACTCGGCGCGCGTTCCCACCATCCTTGACTATCTTCCCAGGTGTCCCAACCATCGGATCCATCGGTGGTGGAGCCCCATTTATGGACGCGGCCGTCGTGCCAGTGTTCCTCTCCCCACATCTTTTCGAATTTGTGCCCGTCTCGATCGTCCCAGGTGGTTCCACTGCGGTTGCCCGCGCTGCCGTTGTGCGCGAAGGCACCCCAGCGTTCTTCCCACTTCTCACCCCACGCGCGACCGGTGCCGCCGTCTTCGCTGACGTCTCGATCGGCGAACGAATCCGTCCATTTGACGCAACCGCCGTGGCCGTCCCACTCCTCTCCCCATTTATGAGTCCATCGATTCCCATGACCGTCATCCGGCACGGATCCGTCGGCGATAGCACCCTTTTTCGTGCACGTGCGGTGTACGCGACCGTCGCCCCAATAGTTTTCATCCCAAACTTCGTGCCACTCCGCGCCGTCCGCCTGGGCACCCCACTTGTTTGCCTCTCGCATGATGTGCTTCGACGCATTCGAAAACCCAGTCGTGGTGTCGTGCGTGATCTGTTCGCGCCAACTCTCCTGCCACACGTTGCCTTTAGCGTCTCTTCCAGATTTCATAGCGCCGAGCTCGCGATAATTGAACGCGTCGCTCGTCTCCCACCATTTTTCCTCCCACTCGACGGATCCATCCGCCGAGGCGCCGCGAACAAGAGTCCATCTGCACAGCTTTCCACCCTCGAGTTCCTCCTCACCGCTCTCGCGCCACCATCTCGACCCGTTTTCGAGCGTTCCCTCCATCGCTCCGTCCGCACCGAGCTCGCGAACAGCCGTGGCGGTCTCCTCCAACTCGACCGTCGGCGTCTCGATCTTTGCAGTCGCCTCGCTCTTGCCCTCCGTGTCACTCTCGAAATCCAACGATAGTTCGCTCGGAGTTTCCATGTCGCTCTGGAAAACCAACTGGAGAGACTGCTCTAACGGACGCTCCGCGACGGCGACGGCCGCGCTCACGCGCGTTTCCGTCTGCTTTTGAAGTTTCGGAGTCGGGGCCCCGGGCGCCTTATCCGCTCCAGGCGCCTCGGGAGGCGTCCACGTCCAAAAGTTGCTCCCCGGATTGAACGTTTCCGCCTTGGGTTTCGAAATTGTCTCTGTGCCACTTTTTGAACCACTTTTTCCCTCACCCACCGCGCTCGACGGCGCGGCCGAGCTCGAACCGCTCGCGACGCCTCTGGCGCTCGCTGACGAGGAAGTCCCCGCGCTCGCGATGGCGCTTTCCACCCCTCCACTGACACTCGATCCCATCACCCGGACCGAAGACGTCTCGCGCACGTTCGTCATCGCTTTCAGCGCGGCCGCGGCCGCGGCTGCGCGCGCCGCCGCCGCCATGGGCGTCGACGAAGTTTCGAAGAGCTCCACCACCCGCGCGTTCCGCTCATCCTCCGTCGCCCGCCTCTCCGTCCGTCGCGACCGTCTCGCTCGGCGCGATCGCGCCCCCGTCCCCGCGAATGCGGTTCGCGTCGCGTCGACGCGAGCGCTCGACGTCGACATCTCTCGAGACCTCGCCGGCCGGCCGAGCGCGGTCGGCACCGAGTCGGACTGTGTGGCCCGAAACGATTCCCGACACTGGATGACGCGTTTCGGCGTCGGCGGAGGTTACGCGCGTGGCAACGCGCGCGCGCAAGGACCAAGCTTCGAACGCGGCCCAGGGGACGGGCGCCGGCACGCGGCTCGCGCGAGAGGACGTCCGGTGCGGTGGAGACGGGGAGAATCGCATTCGAGGCGGTTCGATTTCGGAACGAGAGTTTCGGGCGGTGGCACCGTCGGTCGAGGCGAGCGGTGCGCGATGTCGTCTTCGTGGGTCGGCAGTGATGCGCTTCAGAGCTCGTTACTCGGCGCGGCGATCGTGGATTTCGGGATACAGTTCGTCGGGTGGGCCGTGGCTTCGGCGTTGAAGACGGAGAAGTTTTATGACATTCTCGGCAGCGTGGCTTTCGCGTCCACGGCGGCGCTGACGCTCGGCACGTCATCCATGTTGCCCAGACAGAAATTACTGAGCGGTCTCGCGATGGCTTGGACCGCTCGTTTGGGAATTTTTCTGGGGATTCGAGCTCACAGGGACGGTGGTGATTCAAGATTCGACGGCGTCAAGGAAAATCCAGGACTCTTCGCGGTGTATTGGTTTTTGCAGGGCGTTTGGGTCTGGGTGACGTCTCTCCCCGTGTACCTGGTAAACGGGACACCAGGGCAACTGTCTGAGTTGAATGCCGGAGACTGGACGTTGACGGCGTTTTGGGCCTTTGGTTTTGTTTTTGAAGTCGTCGCCGATGTCCAGAAGTTCATCTTCAAGTCGGACAAATCGAATAAAGGGAAATTCATCAAACACGGACTTTGGTCGCTGTCGAGACACCCGAATTACTTCGGTGAGATTTGCATGTGGTTCGGAGTTGCCGGGATTGCCGCGAACGGTTTGGCCTCAGCAAATCCTGGTCGAGCGGTTGGGGCGTTCGCGTCCCCATTCTTTGTGACCTACCTACTCACCCAGATGAGTGGGATACCAATCTTAGAGAAGATGGGCAATGACAGGTGGGGGAAGGATCCGGCGTATCAAGAATACAAAAAGAAAACTCCCGTCCTCGTTCCCAAATTACCAGGAATGTGACGAGAGTTCACTGCTCTTGTAACTCATGTACTCTAAACAACAACTATTTATCTATCAATCAATCTATCTAAAGTGACTGGTTCACGTCATCCTTCTGAGGATGCTTCGTTCCCATTTCTCCTCGCTGACGTTTCCTTGCGGAGACCAAAGCTCGTCTGTGTCGTCGTCCCGCGACGTGCACATTCCACTCGTTTTCTCCTCGCAGTGTCTTGTCACAGCACTCACATTTTCGAACAATCCACGTTTCATCCACAAGAGGTTCGTCATTCGCGCACTGTTCTGGTCTCGATGATCCGTCAGCGACCTGGACGCAGAGATCGCGCGCAGCCGTGAACACAGAGTCACACCACACCTTCTCAAATGTGTCGGATTTCTCGGCCCACGCGACGAGCGCCTGCGTCACGTCTACAAAGTGAATCGGCCACCGGTATCGAGTAGCGAACGCCTGTAAACGCGTCTGTTGATGCCGAGCAAGACGTGACGTGTTTCGAATGGACGTCTCGATGGCTTTCGCTCGCATCTCAGCCAGTTTCTCATCTGTAATTCTGTCTCGACCCTGTGGGATTCTTGAATGTAGATACGATTTCCACTCAGCGTACCCAATAGCTTGTCTCACATCACCTCGACTACTCTCTTCAGATTCAACGCCATATTTTTGTGCAAACGTCTCTAGTTCGTTAACTAAACCAAATTCGATCATCTTTTCGACGCGCTGACGTATGACGCGATCGAGAACCTCGGGAGCTGTTTTCAGGGCTATGAACACCGTTTTGCATCCGAGTGAGTCGAATTGAGACTCAAACTTCCTCATGGTGCGTTTTTGTCGAAATATCTCACTCGGAGGTTGACCAGTGGTGTCATATATCTCTAAATAACGGCGCACGCGTCGAGTATCGTTCGGATGAAGTCGATTCGCGCTGTCCGGGTCTACTTTTGAGAGGCGCTCGTACGCCGACGAGTCATCTTCACCGGGGATAACATTTTTCGCAGGTCTGCGTCCCACACTTGAAGCGTCACTCTCGTCGTCTAAGTATTTTTTCTCATCGTCTCCGTCGTTTGTGACACTGACGTCAAGTAAAGAGTCGGATACGAGCGCCTGAGTGTAATAGTTTGTCCCGCCGGCCACTACAACAGATCGACCATTGGCAATGCACTCGCGCACGACCGTCCCCGCGCGCTCTCGAAACGCCCTGACATCAAAGTACTCACCATACTTGACACATCCGACGAGATGATGAGGCACACCGCGCATATCCTCTTGTCGCACGCGGGCCGTACAGATGGGCAACTGTTCGTGCATTTGGAGAGCATCGGCGTTGATGACCTCCCCGCCGAGCGCTTCGGCGAGATCGATCGCTAACCGTGTCTTACCAGAGCCGGTAGGACCAACCACAATCACTACTAGAGGAGGCGACGGCGATGCCGTCGCCGCAGTGCCCATGGGCGCCGCCAACTGTCCTCCGCGCCGCGGAGCTCGGGTGGTACGGTTCGTCTCGCGGTTTCACGTTTCAACTTTACCTTTCAATCGATCGCTCGATCGATCACCTTTTTTCATCTCATTCGGTCGATCAATTCCCGTCCCTCGCTCATCGATCTACCGTTCCACGTTGAACCTGGATGGTTTTAATCAAAGCTAACAGTGAACCAAGGGGACGACGCATGATCGATCTGAGCGATCCGCAGTTTCAATTTGAAACCAGTTCGCTTCAATTGAACCCAATAGTGAACCGAAAGAGTCAAGTAGAGGGACGATCCTTAATCGATTCGATCGATGATCGATGCGTAGTTTCAGTTTGAAACCGGTCTCGATTGAATTAAAGCCGAGAGTTCACGCTAGGGACGATCCTTGATCGTTCCGATCGATGATCGACGCAGTTTCACTTCGAAACCGGTCTCGATTCAATTGAAACCAGAGTGACCATTCACGCTCTTGAAGACGAAACACCACGTCCGCGAGGACGGGGCGGGTCCGAATGCGGCGTAGCGCGCCTCGCCGACGACGTCGCAGGGGGGGTCCGCGCGTGCGTCTCGCGACGGTGAGAAACGTCGAGGGAGAGCGCAGTGCGTTCGTCGCGCGCGAGCGAGGAGCCCGCGGACGAGAAGCGCGTTGCGGCGAAGCGTCCGAGGGACCGCGCGTGGATCGACGGGTCCGTAGCGCACACGTTGGCGGCGCGGAAGTGAGTCGACATGGGGTCAGACGTGACGTCGACGAGCGGTAACAGGAGGAATGGAGAGTCCATTCGCGTCGCACTCGATAGAATAGAGAAGGATCTCGCGGATGTCGCGGCATTGCTTCCCAAGTGTTGTCCCGGAGCTCCGAAGTTGCGTTCACCCTACACCGTCTCGGAGGCGGTGAACTTAGATGAGATCGAAAAGAAAGCGGCGGCAAAGGCTTCATCGGTGCGTTCTTTATGAGTGTGATTTTCTGTTTACAATGAATCAACCTCGCGGTGGCGTGAATAGCGTGTTGGAGGTGACTGACGAACGTAAACTTGACGCGAACAGCGAAAACGGATGTTTGGAGGCGCTGGAGAGGAAGAGAAGGAAGCGAAAAAGATTGCGCCTTGGTGGCGTTATGCTGAAGACTTTTTCCGTCCAGTGCACGCCACAGATATAGTTCGTATAGCTCCGGCAACTCCCTGGCATTTCGACACGGCATTTCACTCGGTTTGCATCGGTCCAGACTTTGAGGTTGGTGAAGACAAGATTGGAATCCCAATTCCCGGTTTGACGTATCGAAGACGTGGGGAACAACCGTCGACGTCAACGGTGACCTCCCCGAGCAAGGCAGGCGAGAAAAAACCGCTTGTCGGAACTATTCCAGCGGTTCCCGCAGAACCTTTCGTCGCCCCGATATTGCAGGAACACGAATTAGGAATCGAGCTCGTGCAGAATCTTGAACCCGAGCACGTCGCGACGTTAGTTAGAGTATTAGTTGGTCTGAGTGGTGATGAGGGGGGAAAACTGCGCGAGATTTCAAAGTTTATTGGGATTGCGCCAGGATCTTTGACGACTTGGCTGTCGAAACATGAGAGACCAAGTAATGGATCTAAAAAGGGAAAGCTGAGTCCAGTCAAGAGTGAAACGTCGGATAAAACTCTCGATGGTTTGCGGGTGTGGCTCCGTCACGAAAGTGCTTCTCGAGTGAACGAATTTCAGAATTCTCGGCGTGAGGCTGCGACAAAGGCGAAGAAAAAGCTAGACAGAAGCCTAATTTTTCCTGATGAGCGTCCCGCAGACATGGCTGTGTCTTACGGGCTCGTGAACACACCGTCTAATTTGACTACGCTGACGGAACAAGGTCTAGGCGGTCCCGCCACGGATGGTCTCCCGTCTAGCACCGGAACGACGGTTGTCCTTGGCACTGAGGCAGCCGGCGAAAATGTCGAAGAGCTAGATGGAGAAGAAGAAACTCTCGACATTAAGGAAAAAGCGGAGCGCGAGTGTACCACTGCATTCGGAATGAATGCGGATTTACGTCATTTCGACAGAGGAAGTGCCGAAGAGACCATGCCTTTACACACTGCGATGCTATTAGAACGTTCCTTCAAGCTCGGCGATGAGACACCTCCAAAGTCTAGTGCTGTTGACGGAGAGCCCTGTGCTGTTTGTGCCAAGTTGAAGACTCTGGCAAGAAAATGTGGAACCGATGGAGGTAGTGTGAACTGTTTGAAGAAAAAGGATGAAGACGTGCGGCTTCCGGGGGTTCCAAAATCTTTGAGCGTCAAGTCTACGTCAGGCAAGTCACAAAAATCAACGAAAGAGGAGCTCAAACGCTTGGAAAACGCTTTCAGAGAGAATCCATCTCTCCTAGCGAGTGCACCAAGTAATGAACTAGACGCTGAGATTATCGCACTTCAGTATGAGCTATTGTGGCATCTCCAGTTGAACAAACAGAGAGTCAAGGGAGCTCAGGAGGCGATAGAAAAAGGTTTAGACGCAGACAACAAAGAGGAGGGAGTACGCAAGGCGAATCTCGACGAAGCCAACTCATACATGTCGATCATTCGTGAGATCAAACGTCAGCAAAAGAAAGAAAAGCGAGAAGCTGAGCAACTGGCAGCCCTCGAGAAGGCAAAAGCCGCAGTCGGCGATGGTCGAAGAGAGCCAAAGCCAAAGCGTGAGATTGGTTCTGCTGCGATCGTCCCCGACCCCAAGACTGAATTGCCGGTTTACAAACCCCCGAGTGCCAGCGCTGTGATGAAGGGCATTGAGTCCGCTCCAGCTCGGGTGAAGAAGATATTCGGTCTTACTAACTACGACGGCAGTTCAGGTCACCTGAAATCTTTCAGCTTATCCGGAACACCGAGGAGTGGTTCGCCCGTCCTCGGTGGCTCACCGATTCGGTCACCGATGTCTCAAATTCTTCTCGATCCATTTCACTCTGTTTCTGACAACGCTGCGTGTTGTGTCTGCGCCGGGACGACGGAATCTTCCAAGATGAAACAGACAGTCAAATGCAGTCAATGCGAAGTCGTCGTTCATCTAGGCTGCTACGGAATTACTGGTAAAATTGGGCCAAATTGGCTCTGCTGGGTGTGTACAGACGTCGCGGCTGCGGGGCGCGCCATTCCGAAGACAGAGAAAAAATCGAGCGTTACATTGCAAGGTAAGATGGCTCTCTACCGAGGCGTGGAATGCATACTCTGTCCTGTGAAACTCGGAGCGTTTAAGAAGACGGTCGATGGTAAAGGTTGGTGTCACGTCGCGTGTGCGCGTTGGGTGCCGGAAGCCTCACTCCTGGACAAAAACGTCGCAAACGTCGTCAAACCAGTCAGCATCGAGAGCGTTCCGCGAGAGCGCCGGAACGCATCTTGCAATCACTGCACTCGGTCGAACGGAACACTCATGCGTTGTTCCTTCGGTCACTGTCAAATTGTTTTTCACCCACTCTGCTGCCGGCGAGCGGCGTGTCACATGCGTGTGATTGACAGCGAAAAACGGTCACACACAGCGTTCTGTGAGAAGCACACTCAGCCAGAGCGCGAAAAGGATATCGCCGCTAATCTCATCGGTGATCCCGTGCCCGCACTCGTTGAACTGTACAACCAGTCACCGCTCGAAAGGCAACTCCCTGGAAGTCTGCAACGAACTCTCTCCGGTGGGTCTCCGAAGAGCCCGATGTCTGACGCCTTGCGACGGATGCTCGGAGGATCGCAAAAACGCGGCAACTCGGATTTGCTTCCGTCGAGCACAAAGTCCAAACCCCAAAAGGCGCGCACCAACTTGCGACAATCGAGCAAACTATCCAACGTCACGGCAGCCTCCTCGTCCATCCTCACCGGATTCGACTCGGAGGAAAACTTTGGCGAGCTCCCGTCTGTGTCTCGCAACGGCGCCCGAAGCGGTGGCAGCTTACGCTCGTGACCATCGTCCCCGCTTTCCCACATCACCGCCGCCGTGCCTCGCGCACCTCTTAGACCGATCCCTCGATCACCTTAGAAGACTCGTGTAATGACCGTCATCCTCACGATATTAGCAACTCGATCCCCGCGTCCGCGAGAAGCTTCTTTGCCCTCAAGGCACCCGAGCCCCCTCCAGCCACACTTCCGCGCGCGTCGTATCCCACGTTCGTTCGTGACGACGACGCACGCGGCACCGTCGAGCGGTCTCGTTCGGACGCGTCCACTCACGCGCGGGCGTATCGACGGCGCGAGAGACGTGCGAGGCCTCGAGGACTAATCGACGACGTCACGACTAGCCATGGCGGCTGTTTCCGCGCGCGCGTCTCACGCGCCGACGTCCACGTCGAGGCGATGCACGAGGGACGGTAAGGGCAAGAGAGGACTCGCCATCCGGCGAGCGTCCGCCGAGGCGGTCAGGGCGCCGAGCTCGACGCTCGGGGAGGAAACGCGAGGAGATTTCCCGATTCTCGACCAAATCACCGAATCGGGGGCGCGACTGGTGTATCTGGATAACGCGGCGACGTCCCAGAAGCCGAATCAAGTCGTGGACGCTCACATGTTCTATTATAAGGATTACAACTCGAACGTTCATCGAGGGGTGCATTATCTGAGTAGTAAGGCGACGGATGCGTACGAGCTGGCGAGACGGAAGATTGCCGCCTTTGTCAACGCAAAGACGGATAGAGAAATAGTGTTCACGAGAAATGCGAGCGAGGCGATCAATCTCGTGGCGAACACGTGGGGGACGAAATACATCAAGGCTGGGGATGAAATCATACTGAGTGTGTTGGAGCACCACTCGAACATCGTGCCGTGGCAACTTCTCGCCGAGCGCACTGGGTGCGTGCTCAAATTCGTCAACCTCACCGAGGATACGCAAGAGCTGGACATGGATCAGCTTCGATCGTTGGTGAACGAAAAGACCAAACTCATCACGACGGCACACGTGAGTAACGTCACCGGTGGAGAGGCTCCCGTGGCGGAAATCGTCAAACTCGCGCGCGGCGTCGGGGCCAAGGTGCTGCTCGACTCGTGCCAAAGCTTGCCCCACATGAAGGTGGACGTCCAAGCTCTGGGAGTTGACTGGATCGTTGGCAGTGGGCACAAGATGTGCGGACCGACGGGCATCGGTTTCCTTTGGGGTGACATCGACGTCTTACAGACGATGCCCCCTTGGATGGGCGGGGGCGAGATGATCGCCGACGTGTTTCTCGAGAAGAGCACGTACGCGGAACCGCCCGGGAGATTCGAAGCCGGCACCCCGGCCATCGCCGAAGCCATCGCCCTCGGCGAGGCGTGCGATTACCTCACCAAAATCGACATGGACCGCATCCACGACTACGAGGTCGAGATCGGCACCTATCTCTACGAGAAGCTCGCCGCCCTTCCCAAGGTGACCATTTACGGCCCGCCCCCGGCGCGCGGCCGCGCCTCCCTCTGCGCCTTCAACGTCGACGGCATCCACGCCAACGACCTCTGCACCCTCCTTGACCAAGCCGGCATCGCGTGCCGCAGCGGTCATCACTGCACGCAGCCCCTCCACCGCTATCTCGGCGTTCCCGGCACCGCCCGCGCCAGCCTCTACTTTTACAACACCCCCGCCGACGTCGACGCCTTCGTCGACGCCCTTCGCTCCACCATAGACTTCTTCTCCGAGTTCGAGGAATGATCGCGCGCACGCATCACGCACGTCACACGAATTGAATACCACACCACTCACCACTCCCGCGCTCTCCGACACCGTCCACCCGTCCCCGTCCCCCGGCGCCCGCTCGCTCGCCTCCGCGCCTCTCGACGGCGTCGTCTCGCCCGGTCGAAAAGCGCCCGTCGAAAACCCTCCCAGCGAATCTCGCCTCTCTCGCGTCGATGACATCACCCACGCCCGCGCGGGGTCCCTCCGTATTCCACGACTAGATCACCCATCTCACCCATCTCGATGATGGACGTCCATCGAGGCTCTTCATCGACGTTACGGGTTACACACACCGTGCGATTTCTCGTAGAGAAGCACGCCAAAAATCTATCGCGCGTCCCCGAACACGGACGGTCGACGTCACGCCTCTCGGTCGGCGGCGCCGCGACGTCGGGCCGCCGTTTGTTATCCGTCCGACGGCGCGCGTCCGGGGGACGCCACACGGCGACGCGACCACCGCGCGCGACTCGATCGACGCGAACGACGCTGACATCGAGGTTCGAGACGTCCGACCGAACGACTCGTCGCGAGAGAGACTCGCGAGAAGGACGCATTCCACGCGAGGCTTGACGCGCGCACTCGAACGATCGAGATGATGACGATGAGAGCGTCGACGACGACGTCGACGGCGACGACGATGCGAGGCGTGCGAGGATGTGTGGGCGCGAAGAGCGTAGCGCGCGTTGCGATCGCGGGGAGAGGTGCGCGCGCGGTGGTGCGAGCGGCGCGTGAGGAGGGAGTGAAGAATCGGGCGATCGCTCTGGACGCCGCGGGCGAGGCGGGTTCGTCGATGGCGTACAACGAGACCGGTAAGTGGCGTGAAGGACTCGATTTGGCGGGCTGGGCGGCGGAGATGCGCGCTATTGAGAAGGAGTACAAGGCACCGGAGCACTTCGAGGCGGACGTGAAGCACTTGCATAAGATCTTGACCTGGGCGAACCTGTGCTACTTCGGCGGCTTGGCGACGCTGGCGGCGATGCCGATGCTGGGCTTGAACATGCCGGCGTGGTTGAACGGGATGAACCCGATCGCTGCGTTCCTCATGTCCACCGCCATTTGTGCTCGCTGGACCATGGTCGGTCACCACACGTGCCACGGTGGCTATAACGCCGCGCAAAGCACCAACGGCGAAGTCACCGGACGATTCCACCGCAGAAAGTTTGCGCGCGGTTTGTGGCGTCGTTGCACCGACTGGATGGATTGGATGCTCCCGGAGGCCTGGGACGTAGAACACAACCACCTTCACCACTACCAGCTCGGTGAAGACGCCGATCCGGATCTCGTCGAGCGTAACATGCAAGAGCTTCGCGAAGGTAACACGCCGATGTTCATGCGCTACCTCCAAGTCGCGGGTCTCGCGCTCATTTGGAAGTGGTTCTACTATGCGCCGAACACGTTAAAGGAACTGTTCGCGCGTAAAGAACGTGAGGCGCAAAAGGCCGGTAAGGAAGCCCCGAACCCGTTCAAGACTGGTCACCTTCCGTCGACGGTGCTCACTGTGACGCAAGGCCTCTTCAAGGGTGAGTTCTCGGCTCTCGGTGAGACCCTCAAGTGCTTCGCGCCGTACGCGGTGTGGTCCTTCGCTGTCCTCCCGGCCATTGGTTACGCAATCGGTGGCCCGAAGGCGGCGCTCGCTTGGTGGATGACGGCCGTTCTCGCCGACGTCATCACCAACGTGCACTCTTTCATCATCATCGCCACCAACCACGTCGGAGACGATATCTACCGTTTCGAGACTGAGACTAAGCCGCGATCGGATGACTTCTACCTTCGCGCTGTGATTGGTTCGGCCAACTTTAAGACTGGTGGTGACGTGAACGATTTCATGCATGGCTGGTTGAACTACCAAATTGAACACCACATGTTCCCGGACATGTCCATGCGCGCGTACCAAAACATGCAACCGCGCGTCAAGGCTGTCTGCGAGAAGTATGGTGTGCCGTACGTTCAAGAGTCCGTCTTCACGCGCCTTGGTCAGCTCGTTGATGTGATGGTTGGTAAGCGCACGATGCTCGTTTGGGAACGGGGTGATTAAGTTATCCAAACGCGCACCCGTCGCAGCTTGTAGTTCTCGCTTGCTATATCTTGATTTATTGTGTTTTACAACCTAATATGTGGTCACTACTGTCCCGCTGAAAATGAAAACAAATTGCGTCCCGCTTTAACGCGCGTCTCGCTGCCCACGCTCGAAGATCGCGCCGACTTACCCGGAGTCCCGTCCGAGGCATCGTTTCCTCTGTACTTGCGCTTGTAATTGGCGAGATACTCCTCCATCGTGTCCAGCGTCAGGTATCCATGCTCAGGCATAACTTCGTCGTTTTGAATCTGAATTTCCTTGAAGAGGTCATCAGATATATCAACTTCTTCTTGTTTTGAATTGTCACGCGGATGGTTCTCCACGCTGTTCCCGAAGAGTTCAATAGTATCTGTCTTCAAGGGATGGAGATTGATCCCGTTGGAAAACAAGATTTCAATGCGGAAACGTCTTGGGTCCGAAGGTGGAACCTGGAAGCGCTCAAACATTCTGAAAACAACATGTGTGAGGTAATCTAATTCCTTTTCACGTCTGAACAGCTTTTCTAACTTTTCATTGATCAGAGATGGACGAGTCAGGTGGCACGAAGCATCAGAGGGAAGCGACGCACTGGGTTCACGCTGTTCTTCCTTTTGAGGGCTTCCAAGCGGCAATCCAGGGGGACGAGACGTTTTCTTGGATGTTGATCGCATCGAAATCTTGGCATCTTTATCGCTTTCACTTTGCTCCGTGTTGTATTGGGAGCGGCCTCGGTCCTGCTCGACTCGAGGTTTATCCATGTGAGCGTACTGAAGTACATTGATAAGAGAGTGCAAGTGAGACTCTGACGTGAAATAGAGTCGAGTACGGACGTGCCTGAAAGGACTGTGGACACCGTGAGCCGTTGCGTGTCGTAGATTCAATCGAGTCGTGTTCAACTCCTCCTGCTCCTCCTCTGCTTCCTCCCGCTCTCGCCGGGCTTCGTCGTTCATGGAATTCGACGCCTCATCTTCGTCATCCTCAATCAAAAGTGGACCCTTTTCGGTGAAAGATATGCGTCGCATATCAGTCGCAGTGAGTCTTCCATTCTCGACAGCGAAAGATTCCTCTCGAGTATTGTTCAGATCACTGAGAAGCTTTCCAATCAAACTATTTGCGATGGTGCCACCAATTCTCAACTTTGTTGACGCCGTAGTTCCATATTCGTTCGGTACTATGCAATCGGCCAGCTCCTTCGCAACTTCGTACAATATGTCTAATCCCTCCAATCCTAAGTGTACGTTATGAATCGCGTCGTACTTTGCCGCATCGTACACATCTGGAACCTTTGAGATGTCAAATCTACCCTTTCTTGGGTGATACAGATCTTGCTCCAGCTTCTTCCATCTCGAATAAAGGAGCAAGAATGACTCACCACCAGCCGGAACAATCATTGTCTTTAACTGCTGAAGGCCACCTTTGGGAAGAGATCCACGCGGTGCGACCGCAGAGCGAGTGTGAGCCCAGTTGATTTCTGTATTGGGTGAAGAAGAATCAAAGCGCGTCTGACTCGCTGAAAGCATGGATCTGAGTTGTATAGCGATAGATTTCGTACGCTCGTACACAGTCTGGAGTTTCTGCAACGGTTTTTGCGGTACGCCCATGAGATCGGACGTAAGAGTGAGGTTCTGAGAGTTTCTGAGCTCAGCGTTGGATGATTCACCCGCGTTTTGAAAACGGTGCGCAGCCATCACCATTTGCGTCACAACCTTGAACTTGTTCAGGGATGCGAATCTGAGAGTTTGAGACAAACCACCTATGTCCTCATCGGTCGGAGCTGTACTATCTTCAGGCTTATCAGACTTAGTCATGGCGGTGTACAATTTATGTTTTGAGTGCAAAATATCCTCCTCAACATCGTGAGTGACAAAATCCAACAGTTTGGCATCCTTGTTGACGAGGGAAGCCAAAATCGGAGTAAGCTGTCCACGATGAGTATCGAGAGCGAGAAGACCTTTCGCAAACGCTGCCGCCGTGATTTGCACTCGACCTTCATCGGAAGAGTAAATCTTCAAATCGTGACGGTACGTTGAGTGGAGCCGGAGCAAACCATCCGCATCAGAACCGTAATAATTACCACGAGGGTACATACGCACTCTGAATGCTTTACCTAAGCACTCTGCCTGATACTTGCCCAAATATGTCAACACACCACCGAACTTGATGATCAAAAGCGCCTCAGTGACCTTTTCTGTATGAAATTCGCTGTTCCCCGTGTCTATGGTCTCCCAAGCCAACGGTTTCAACTGAGCCTTGCGATTAATACCGCTAAAATGTCCACCCTCCTCGAGAATGGAGACAATTTGTTTCCAAGCTTCTAGCTCTTCCTGAGCCTCTTCGTTCGCTTGGTCAACAGACGGAGGTTGTTGCGCTAATTTCGCGTAAATGTCTCTACAAATGTTCAGGAGCTCTTGGAGTAACTGAGGAGTTTTCAGCTTGGCTTGCTTGCGTGTCCTACCATTTGTACACTTAAGCATCAAATCAAGCAATTCTGGACTCGTAACACGCAATTTCATCTTCTGCTTTGGCGTACGATCACCGTGACGAATGACGCCGAGTACCGCTCGAAGCTCCTCTGCCGGCTCGTCATCAGTCTTGCTCTCCGACTGTCCTGATGACGATTCTCGAGTCGACTTTAACAGAAGCTCGGAATCCTCGAGCTCGGAATTATCCACACCCGCTGAAGCAGCGGCTTTTTCTGCAGGTCGAGTGCTGAAGTGATTCGGCACCACGGCCTTCAAAATCATGGCTCGAAGACACACAGCGGCATCGTCGTAATACTTCTTTGATTTTTTCACAAAACTCCATCCATTCACGTCGCATACGTAGCTTCTACCCTTTGCACGCAACAAATCAAATCCGCACACGTTCTGTCCGAAAGCCAAGCACACGCGACGCGCGATCTCCTTCTCTTCCGGAGTCAGTAGAATGGGATACCGAACCTCCTTACCAGTCTCGTCTCGTTGGACTCTCCCGTCTACAACCGGGCTCTTTCTCGCCTCCGCGTGCGCGTAATTCGGTCCGACGGTGTACACTTTAACGTCAGTACCGTTTGTGGACATGAAATCTTCGTAGATGAACGATGTTGTCTCCCTCACCGGCGTGTATGAAAGGTGCGTCTCAGTTCCGTCCGGAGGAGGGTAATACTGACTCGACTGATTACCAATTTTTCGAAACAACCGTTTATATCCCCCGCCCACGCTGTGCGGATAATAAATAAAAATGTTATGATCCTCCGCGTTCGCTGGTTTCTCCACAAAAGGCTTGTAAATTCGTTTCCCTCCGATCTCCACATACTCCTCGTCTTGCGAGAAATCCTCCGGCTCAAACGTCGGTTGATCCGGCAGCGCCACCTCGTCCCCCTTTGGTTTCCTCCGAATCTCACCCTTCTTGACGTATTCGTTCCGATTCACCACCACGTGATTCGGTACGGGAATGTCGTGCTCTTGCAACCGCTTGTACACCAGTCGCCTGTCCAGCAGAGTCCACTGATCGTTCGGTTCATTCACGACGAATGGTTTATGCATGCGCACGTACTGCTCCACCTTTTGCAACGGAAACCCATCGCTGTAGAAGGAAATCAACGCGTCCACCTTGGGCCACGCCTCCACGGGCGCGTTGACGATGCGATCGTCGCCAAATATGACGATCTCAAACTCCCCGTACGACTCTAATCTCGAGAGGATCTCGCGCATCGCGCTCGATCTCGACTTTTTATCCATCGCGCACACCCCCAGGGTGACGATGGAGGATCGCGCCATGACGACGAGTGCGCTCTTCGCCGCGGACGCGGTCGCGCGTCCGCTCGATGGCGCGTCGGCGTCGCTGTCTGCCCTACGACGCGTTCGCGCCCACCCTTTTTTTCCGCCACCAAGAGCCCGAGAAACCGTTACCGACGCGGCACTCGTCGTCGCGCGCGCATGTCGCCGCCGGGAAGCGCGAGCGCGCGGTCGAGATGGACGACGAGCGCGATTAAAGCGGCGGCGTACGCGTCCGCGGCGCTCGCGACGACGTGCGCGGCGGTGGCGGCGTACGAGAGACTCGAGCGGAGCGGCGCGGGCGACGACCGAGATGACGCGGCGGATGCGATGGAGCGGCGCGTGGGAGACGTAGGAGAGGACGGGCGGACGAGGGGACGACGGACGAGGCGAGGCGTGCGTTCGGTGGGCGGAGACAGCGCGGAGGTGTTGCGAGAGGTGGGCGGAGTGGCGTCGCGAGAGGTGAGCAGTTCGAGCCGAGAGGAGGAATTCTGGAGCGATGAGGATTCGAGGCGGTCCGGGCACTTTGGGGCGACGACGAGCGGTGAGGAGAGAGCAGACGAGAAGACGCCGAATTTTTTCGCGAGTACCAAGTTTTTCAGCGTGCTCGAGCTGGAGCTGTCGAGGGAGCTGTTTGAGGCGTCGGTGGAGGAGACGCTGCCGCCGAATGAGGTGCTCTTCAGACAGGGAGATGATAGTTCGAGCGGGATTTACATCGTCGTCGAGGGCTCGATAGGGGTGTATCTACAATCGACGAACGGGGCACCACCGGTGATGACGAACATTCTTCAGGAAGGGGAGTCGGTGGGGGATATCGACGTGCTCGACAGCGCGCGGCGAAGTGTGAGTTGTATCACGATGGAGGGAGGCGCAAAGGTCGTGCGCGTGTCCGAGCGAGTCTTTTTAGATTTCGTTCGGAAACATCCGCACACGCTGCAACTTTACCTGAAACAAGCGATCGCACGATTGTGGCGGGTCGCGCAGTTTTCGTTGATTGACTTTTTAGGCATGCCTCGGCAGTTTCTTCGAGGTCAACCGGAGGCAGACGACGCGTGTTCGCTCGATGGTTCGGAATTCTTAGAACACCTACCCGTGGTGGAGAAATATGCGCAACGCCACACGATCAAGAAGGGTGAAACTGTGTTTTGCGAAGGTTTGTCCACGGATGTGTTTTATATTCTCACAAAGGGTGCGATTGCGCGCGACGCCGTGCCGTGGCCGAAGGGTGACGGCGTTCGCGGTCGCGCCGTGCAGTCTCCGCAACTCATTGGCTCTGCGCATTTCATGACGCGCTCAGCTTTCAGGGAAACTCAACGTGCGGTCGAAGATTGTGAGTTACTCGTCGTGACAGGAGAAGCGCTCGACACAATGTGCAGCGCAGAGACGGAGGCATACATCGCTTTATTACGACAAGCGTCGTCGACTCTTGGTGTTTTGATTCGCAACTTCATAGGTTTCGGGCTCAATCGTGTCTGGCTGCGAAGCGGCGACCACGTTTTCCTGGTCGATGAAGATGCGACGAGTATGTTCGTCATCATCAGCGGTCGCGTGCGTTTACGCTTTCCACGTCACGAGAACGATGCCAAGGAGATTGTTCGCGAGCGCGGTCGAGGGGACACCATCGGCGAAGCTCCTCTACTCGCACACGGCAAGTATTCTTCGACCGCGATCACTTCAAGAGACTCAGAGCTCGTGAGAATGTCTCACGGGGCATTGAAGCTCATCAACGCCTATCATCCGGAAGTGTCGAGCCGATTACTGGAACTCGTCGCATGCAAGCTGCAGAATAATCTTCGCACTGGCGACAGATCGCGTGCGGAGCTCGTGACCATCTGTCTCATCCCTGCCGATCCAAATACCAAAATCAATGAGTTTTCTTTCGCGTTGCAAGCTGCATTGTCCATGTTCGGTTCCACGTTACTCTTGAGTAGATCAATGATTGATGAACTTTTTCCCGATGGAACGACGAGTCGTCTCGACAACTCGTTTTATCGCTCAAAGGTCACCGGATGGATGGCGGAGAGGGAGGAAGTCCACCGATTCATCGTTCTCCAAGCAGATGCGAGCTCATCGAGCTGGAGTAAAGTTTGCGCAAGTCAAGCGGACTGTGTTCTCGTCGTGGCTCACGCCGAACGCGAGAACAAGACGCCACTCTTGTACGAACAGCGATTGCTTTGGCGAGCGAGAAACACAGCGCGCCCTGAATTGGTACTGATTCACGAACCAGGAAGTATTCCTTCGCAAACACAAGTGTGGTTACAGAGCCGAAGCACGCTCGCGCGTCACCATCACGTGAGACTCGCGTCGAAAGACGACATGTCGCGTCTCGCGAGGTACGTCTCAGGTCAGAGCGTCGGGGTCATCCTCACCGGCGGAGGCGGGGGAGGATTGGCTCATCTCGGCGCTCTTCGAGCGCTCGAAGAGAATGGAATCCCAATCGACTGCATTGGAGGAACGAGTCAAGGGACGCTCACGGCCGGTATGTACGCTCGGAGCTTGTCGACGTCTCATATCGTTCCGGTGCTCCGCAACAACATGCACCTGCTGAACTCTCCCCATCACCTTCTCACCGATCTCACGCTTCCGCTGCTCTCGCTCTTCTCCGGTAAAGGCTTGGACGCTGTCATAAAGAGTTCTGTCGGTGCGGACACGACAATTGAAGACCTTTGGCTCAACTTTTTCTGCTGCAGTACGAACCTGAATCAGAAATGTTTAACCGTACACACCTCTGGACGTCTGTGGCAATGCGTCAGGGCGTCGATGACCGTTCTCGGGCTCTTACCACCCGTCAGGGACGAAAACGGCGAGCTTCTCGTCGATGGTGGATACTTGAATAGCGTACCGGTGGACGTAATGCGAAAAGAGATGGGCGTTGAGACCGTCATCGTGGTGGACGTCGAAGATAAGGACTTCATAAGCTTCCGGGATCTCACACCGCACGACGGCGGGATGAGCAGTTTTGGTCTTCTCTGGGATCGATTGAACCCCTTCGACGCGCGCACGCGCGCAGAGCGACTCGACCGACCGTCGTACAGTGATGTCTTGAACGCACTCACGGCAACGACGACCAAAAAACATCTCGAAATCGTCGCGCGAGATCACAGAATCAATCTGTACCTCCGTCCTCCCGCCATTTCGTCGTGGATGGCACATGGGTTGCGAGCGTCACAGATGGACGCGGCCGTGCGAAAAGCGCAGGCGTACGCCAACATCGCCATCGCAAACTGGAAGAGTAAAGCCAAAGAGGAATCCGATCGCGATCCCGCGGGAAGTTCGAGACCGGAAGCCAAAGTCCAGATGGCTGCCTCGGCGTTTTTGGCGACGTCCGATCCCGAGTCGCCGCAAATATCTCCGAAAGTCTCTCCTCGCTCGAGCTTCGATCGCGCCCGTCCATCATCGACGACGACGGCACGTCTACCATCCGTGTGCACGCGCCCAGACGTCGTCGTCGACGAGATCCACGACGCGAAAGCTCACCATCGGCGAGTCTGCGTCGGCGGCGCCTCTCGCGCCGCCCACCTTCCAAACGACGCCGACGCGTCGGCGTCGATGACCCCACGATCCGGTTCGCAGCTCGTCCGCACGTTCACCGATCAATCACAACCGGAATCACCCACCGTCAATCCGGTCGTGTTCATGCGCGCGCAATCGCAGCAATAGTCGCCCTCTTGTAACGCCGCCGCTCCCCTTCGCGCCCCAAGAAAGCGAAAATTCACCCCGACGACGTCACACTTCGCCATGCTCTCCGCGTCGCAATCCATCTGCAACGTTCGCGCGTTCGCGCCGGCGCCGCGCGTCGCGAAGCGCACCGCGCGCGGTCCGGTTAAGGTGCGTCTCCGGGTCGACGCGCGCGCGAGCGACGCGGCGACGCGTCAAGATGATTACGAGACGCTGCCGACGGTCGGGCCCGAGCTCGGCGGCTGGACAACGCGTGGACGAGCGATGACTGACGAGATTCTCGCTATAGGTTCAAGCGCTCACGTGCTCCACCGCCGATTTCAAAGTCGGTCTCTCCCTCGAGATCGATTCGGCGCCGTGGAGGATCACCGGTGCGTGCGAGACGACGACGATGGGTCGAGGGCGAACGCGCGGCGCTTTATCCAGTTTCTCCGATGCGCGCGCGAGCGCTGACAAAGGCGCGAGAGACTGACCGAAGACTCGCTCGTATGGGTTGTTTCGATCGTTAATAGAATTTATGCACGTGCAGCCCGGTCGTGGTTCCGCGTTCGTGCGCACCAAGCTCAAGAACTTGCTCACGGGGAACACAAACGAAAAGACGTTTCGATCCGGCGAAAAGTTTCAGCTCGCGGAGGTCAGCAAGCAATTGATGCAGTTCACGTACATGGACGGCGATGACTACATGTTCATGAACATGGAGTCTTTCGAAGAGCTTCGCGTGCCGCCGCAAGCTGTCAACAAGTTCGTCAAGGAGGGCATGGACTGCGGCATCGTGCAGTGGAACAACAAAGTCATCGGTTGCGAAGTCCCGAATCCGTACACCTTCGAGGTCGTGCAAACGGATCCAGGCTTGAAGGGTAACACGGCGAGCGGCGGCGATAAGCCGGCGACCATCGAGACGGGCGCCGTCGTCACCGTCCCGCTGTTCATCAACATCGGTGACAACATCATAGTCAACACAGAAGAAGGAACGTACAAGAGCCGCGCCTAAAAACGTTCCGCCACTGTCATAACCACGCACCATTCTTTCACCCGTGCGACGCATGTGATGTCCAACGCCAGACGCTTGATCGACCCGATCGCGCGCGAGGCGAAAAAGCTCGGCTTCGTCGCCAGGAGCGCGCTCAAACTGTCCGAACTCGACGCCAAGTTTTCGCTCCTTCGCGGGAAATCGCGCATTCTCGACCTCGGGTGCGCGCCGGGGGCGTGGATACAGGTCGCGCATCGCGCGTCGAAGGATACGTTCGTTGTCGGCGTGGACTTGAAAGAGGTTGACGTCTCAGGGATGCGCTACGTGGATCCCGCTCGAGTGAAAACGCTCGTCAGAGACGTCAGGGAGGTGAGCGCGAGAGAGCTCGGCGGCGCGAGGTCGTTCGATGTGGTGCTCTCCGACATGATGGCGAACACGCGAGGAGTGTCGAGCGTCGACGCGTTGGCGTCGCTCGATTTGGCGGAGTGTGCGATGAATCTCGCGCTCGGAGACGATGATGAGAGCGGTGTCCTACGCTACGGTGGAGACTTGGTGGTCAAAGTCTTAGAGGGTGAGGGAAGCTTGGAGACGTTGACGAGGACGGCAAAACCTCACTTTATAAAGGTGAACTGGTTCAAACCAAAAGCAACTCGATCGGAGAGCAGAGAGACGTACCTCGTCGCCAGAGGGCGAAAGTCTGCGCGCTGAAAAGAATTTGTAAATTTGTAATAAGAATGTCTAGCTAGTTCTAGTACGAGCATACGTGGCGTAGGCGAGACCCAGCGCACCCACGCACGCGCTCGCGATGAGAATGTTTTCAACCGTCAAATATTGAGCGTACGTGGTCGTGCCTTCGGAGGAGCCGCAGGGTGAATCGCTCCCACACGTCGAACAACCATTCGTGACGAGGGGTGCTGACTTTTTAACGCGCACGCGTTTACCCTTGGTGAGCTTCTCGCGAATTGCCTTCGACTCCTCTTCGCTTGATATCACGCTGAGTCTAACTCTCTCTACGGTCGGATCAGCCTCCAAGACTTCTAAAACTCGCGCCTTGCACGACCAGCGCGACGACTCAAGAATCTCAACCATGGCGCTGCGGCCCATCAAACGCTCTCGCTGCTCCTTTCCACCCGGGAGTAAGATTTGGGTATAATTTTTCGTGTGTGCGACGAGAGAAGTTCCATCGCGAGCGATATCGCTGACCCAAACGCGTTCAGTCTTACCGACCATGTGTTCGTGCGGCTGATACGATTCAAAGAGCGCGGTGAGCTCTCGAGAGCGCGCTTTAACGATTTGCGTGGGAACGCGCTTCATCTTCGCCGCAGGAGTTCCAGGACGCGGGTAGAACTGTGAGATGTGAACTTCGGGAAACTTGTACTCTTCGATGAGATCCATGGTTTCCTTCCATTGTTCGTCCGTCTCCCCCGGAAACCCGCAGATGATGTCTGTCGCGATCACCATACCGGGAACCGCCTCGAGCAACGTATCGCAGACGTGCCTAAATTCTTCAACCGTATACTCACGCTTCATACCCTCCAACACGGCGTTCGATCCACTCTGCACCGGGATGTGCATCCAAGCGTACACGGCGGGATGACGCATCGCCTCGGCGACGGCGCCGAGGTGCGCCAAAATGTACGGCGGATTCGTCATGCCGAGTCTGAGCATGACCGAGCCATCGGTGGGCAAAACAGCCGTGATCTCTCGGAACAAGGCCGCGACATCCGTTCCCAAGTCGATGCCGTAGGCACCCGTGTCTTCGCTCGACAGCCATACCTCGGACACGCCTTCGGCCATCGCTTGCTTGACGCGACCCACCAGGGCGGAGATTTCGTACGATCCAAGATCACCTCGCGCGTGCTTCGTCTTGCAATACGTGCACGAACCCAAACATCCTGTACTCAGCGGTAAAATCTCCACGAACTCATTCTTGCGCACCTTCGGGAGATCGAGCGTTGGGAGCGCCTTTTTCTCGAGCATTCGCACCGTGTCACCGGCGAGCGTGCGTTCCATGGCTTCCACGACGCGATCGATCTGCGTCACCCCCAGTAAACTCACATCCTGCAACTCCTTCGCTCCCTTATCTCCCTGAGGCACGCAGCCGGCGACGAGCAGCGCCTTATTCGCAGCCTTACCTCGCTCGATGACGGTGTTCATCGCGCTTTGGCTCGGGTTCTTCACCGTGCACGTGTTCACCAACCACCCGTCCGCCTTCTCCGCCGCGTCCACGAGCTCGTACCCGTACCTCTGCAATTGCCCCGCCATAAACTCCGAATCGGAGTGATTGTGCGAGCACCCGAACGTATGCACAAAAATCTTTCCTCGTCCCGGTTGTCTCGCCAAGCGCTCTGCGCGCGCCTCGCTGGCGTCCTCCTCCCCCCCCTCCGTCGCGTCCTCGCTCGTCTCGACCCGCCTCGCGCGTCGGCCGACCTCCGGCTCGAGCATCCTCGCGCCTCTTCCCACCGCTCGCTCCCCGTCCTCGCCCGTCGCCGTCGCCGACGTCGTCACCGCCGCCGTCGCCTCCCGCGCCGTCTTCGCCCCACGGACGCTCGCCTCGTCCGACGCCGTCACCGTCGAGCGCCCGCGCGGGAACATGTCTTCGAGATCTTCCATCTATCTCGCGTCGCCGTCTCGCGCGTCCCCGCCGTCGCCGTCTCGCGCGTCCCCGTCGTCGCCCGCCGTGCTCCATCGCCATCCGATCGATGGTGCACAAGCAAACAATCAGACTCTTCTCGCCTTCCAAACGACCACAAGGCGCACACAAACCACGCAAAGAACACTCCAAGTCACCCATGTACCGACAAAACATCAAGATCTCGTGGGGGGTGACGCAGAAAATATGCGAGATTTGCCGCTTCCATAGTGTACGCAAAAACACCTATCAAATATACGCGCGAACACATGGTCGCGTTGCAATGACCCTGGCGCTGGCGCGCAAGATCTTTCTTCGACGAGACGAAGGGTGCGAAGGGTCACGAGCGGTCGATCGACCCACTCGAGTCTCGCAAGATCCTTCTTTGATTTTCGTCTCCGTCGCGCCCGCCCGTCGTGGGGGGTCCGGGACGAGTCAACATCGGTGAAAAGCCCTATCCGAAACCTAGGGAGGAGAACGACTTGAGGACCTCGCGCGGCACGTGCGCCCCACTTAACCGCCCCGCCAGGTCGGGCGCTCCGAGAGGGAGAATCCAACGGCACACGCGCGTGAGAGTTCGCGAACGTGCGAACGCGCGAGTGAGAAGCGCGGAGGGTAATTATTCGCTGCGTTCGAACGCGCGCGCGCGAGAAAAGGTGCGACGAGCGAGGCGCGCGCGTTAGCTGGAGATGTGATTCGGGACCCGGGACGGACGGTGGGGAACCAACCCGTTGTCGAGGGCACGGATGCGCTCGGAGGACGCGAAAGAGCGCGCGAGGGATGGACGTGGATTCGGACGCGATGAAATGTTCGAGGGGTTAATTGCGCGTGCTTCGAGCGCGCGGACGACCTCGCGGGCGCCTCAGCGACGCCGCGAGAGCATATTCCAAATCGTGGTCCGTCCGACCTCAACTTCTTCCCCCAAAGAAGGCTTTTGGAAATTTTCTTGAGTCGTAATCGGTCGTGGAGAGGGGCCGGTAATTTCCGACGAGGACAAGACGAGGACTGACAACAGAGCACTGCGTTTGACGTTTGACGTTTGGCGATTGCAGGTGGTCCAGTTTGTGAAGGGGCAAACACGATTTTTTCATCTGAAGGGGTAACAAAGACAAACCTCTGATCGATCATTATTGCACGAGCGCATTGTTCGGCGAGCGCATCAAACTTTTGTACAGAGCTAAGATGTCGACTTTGGACTTTGGGTACGGTGGTGACGCCGGTTTCACCAACCTCGGGCTTCTCGGAAGCGATTCCGTGAGTTGGACCTTTGAGGAGGATAAATTCTTTGAGATGAGTCTCGCACAGTACGAGGGGTCTTGGCCAATCATGGGAGATGACTACTGGAGCAGGCTTCAGGAGAAGATGCCGCAAAAAGGGGTGCAAGACTTGAAGGACCGCTTCACGAAATTGGAAGAGGATGTCCGAGCCATCGAGTCTGGTTTGGTGCCACTTCCGGATTACGAAGATGAGTGTGATGACGTCACGGCCGAAGTCACTTTCGACTTTGCCCCCACGAAGCCGGTGAAGGTTCAAGCGCCAGCCCAGGCCCCAGCCCCAGCCCCAGCTCCGGCGCCGGCTCCCCCGGCTGCCAAAAAGTCCAAGCCTGCCCCCAAGACGGGCGAACAAGAACGTCGTAAAGGTGTTCCATGGACAGAAGAAGAACACAGATTATTCCTTCTCGGACTGAACAAATTTGGCAAGGGTGATTGGCGAAGCATCAGCAGAAACTTTGTCATTTCTCGCACGCCGACCCAAGTCGCTTCTCACGCGCAGAAGTACTTCATCCGACTGAACAGTATGAGTAAAAAGGACAACAAGCGCAGATCGAGCATTCACGACATCACATCACCCACTACCAAAGACTAGTGCTTAAGTGCTCATTATCAACTCCCGGATTTTTCTCCGTGTTCATTTTTGCTTGGCTACTGCTCTGCCGCCGCTACTTCCGCTCGCGATGCTGTACTAGCTAGTTCACTACAAACTTTCAAATATGAGTTTCATGTACAATAAAAACAGTGCTACGTATGAATTGACGCGAGCGATGCGCTCTCTAGGTTCGAGCAATCGATCGTAAAACTACAAGTTGGTCACGGCGGCGACCAAGTCCTGAACCACGCCCATCTTGGACGCATTGATGCGAGCGTGAAGCGCGGACATCTCGACGTCGAACTCCGCTTTGAGACGATCATCCATCTCCGCTTTATTTCCGGTTTGCTAATCGATGAAAAAGAAGGCGCCGTCAGTGTCTCGCGTCTCGTTCGTCGTCGCGCCGTCTGCTCGTCCCGCGCGTCTCGTCTCGCACCTCGTTCACCATCGCGGCGTACCGCGCCTCTCGCTCCGCCCGATACGCCGCGATCTCAACCTTCGCCTCCTCAACCGCCGCGCGCAATCGCGCCGTCTTCTCTGCGCTCGCGATCGCATCCACGCGTCTCACGTCAGTCGTCGCGCTCGTCGTTCGATCGATCCGCGCAATCCTTCACTCGCGCGTCTCCATCCTCACGCACCCTCCCTCGCCGCGCCCACGATGGCCTGCGCCTCCTTCTCCGCGATCATGAGCTTCGAGATCCCATCCGCGCGCGTCGCGTCCATGACGACCGACCGACGCTCGCTCGCTCGCGCTCGCCCGCGTCGACGTCTCGGGGCACCCACCCCTCGCTCGGTCGTGTCTCCAGTCTCTCGGTCGGCTCGAGACACGAACCGCGACACCGGACGAATGCACCGAGATGGCGTGGAGACACCCTCGAATAGCGTGGAGGAATCCGGGCGTTGACAAAAAGTAAAACAAGCTCGATCGGCGACTATCGTGAAGAGTCGTGAACCCAAGACCCCCACCCCCCGCACGCCCGATCGAGGGTCGCTCGTCGCTAGGGCTCTCGACGTCACGAGCCTCACTAGACGACGACGACGATGTTCGCGTCGACGACGAGCGCGGCGACGACGATGTTCGCGAGCGGGGGTGCGGTGTCGGCGAAATTCCGCGCGGCCGCCGCGCCGGCGCGCGCGCCGACGCGAGTGGTGATCGAGAGTGCGTGACCGATGCGACGACGACGCGCGGACGAGGCGGGCGACCGCGAGGAGGGGGTGTGGACGGCGCCCGTGGCGACGCGGGAGGCGCGATGGGAGACGCGATGGGGGGAGGCGGGGGCTGACGGTGGATACGAAGAGTATCGATCGGGTGATCGGAGCGTCGGGGAAGGAGGCGCGCGGACGGAGACACGGCGCGGGGGTGACGCGAATTCGATGGGGCGAGACGACTGACGAACGCGATGGCTTTCTGTGCGCAGACCTTCACGGTATGTCCGGTCGCAAGTGCATGTTGACGGGCAAGAAGGCGAACAACGGTCGTTCCATTTCTTTCTCTCACATCCGTAACAAGACTTTGCAGCAAGTCAACTTGCAGGTGCGTCGTGCGGCGGGTGATTCGAGCGCGCACGCGCGATGGGGTGGCAACCCTAGAACCTGAAGAGCGGCGAGCGCGACTGGAACGCGAGCGACTACGCCGCTTGACGACGCGTGAGGAGCGAGAGACTGACGATGATACATCATCTTTACACGATCTTAGTACAAGAACATTTACTGGCCGGAGCAAAAGCGTTACGTGCGTCTTCGCATCTCCACCAACGCATTGAAGACGCTCAACAAGCTCGGGTTGGAAGAGATGGCGAAGCGCGCTGGGTTGGATTTGATGTCGTTGCCGTACACCGACGCGGATCCGGAACGTGCGCAGTGGAAGGCTGAAAACGGTGCGGAGCCGGTGAAGAAGGACAAGCGCGCGCCGAAGGGCCCGAAGCCGCTCTACATCCCGAAGTGGAAGGAGGCGCAGTTGGCGAAGATGGACGCCGCCGCCGCCACTGCGGAGAAGGAGCGCTTCGCGAAGGCGAACAACATGGTTGTCGCGTAATTAAAGAATTATTTGGCTGAGCTTCCATCATACGGCGCTGTGTGGTGGTTATAACTTTAGACTCCAGTGGAAGATTTTGTTTAGACAAGCAGTAGCGATGTGAATGTATCTCTCCACGTTTATTAACTTCAGCGCGCACCGCGCCGCGACTCGAACGATCAACTCATAAACTTCAAGCAGTATTCGCCCCCATCCTCGGCGTTCATTCCGAAATCCTGTGGTCGACTACCGAGCGCGACCGCCGTCTCCGCAGCCTCTCTATACGTGATGGGATTTTGCGTGACAGCCTTGGCGATGCTGTGCGACGCCTCGGCGAATTGTTCGTGCAAGACGTGCCACTGTGGATCGTACGCCGGAACACCCGTACGCTTCCCGACGCGATTCTTCAGTTCTTGATCGTTGACGTCGAATTTAATTCCGTAGCTATCGTGCGACGCAATCAAGGGCATCGCGTCTCCCGGACTCACTCTGAGCTCCTCGATGTATTGCACCGCTTGCTGCCACGTCTTTCCCTTGAGCGTCCCGTCGTACGGAGACGTCGTCAATTCAGTCGCGTCGTCTAATTCGAGTTTGAACCAAAAAGCGATCGCATTGAATACTCCCTCTTCGTTGATTTCGAATTCGAGCGACTTTTGCGCAGGTTGTAAGTTCTCCATGTACTTGTTGAAATCGAAATCGAACACCGGTTTCCACGGCGCAAGAGGCTTCCACTTGTCTCGGCAGCACTCAAGATTGATGCCTTCGTAATCTGATCGCCATCGCCAACGATTAGCCTGAGAACAATCGAAACCAATTACATCTTCAATGCGCAATTGAATCGGTTGAGCGTACACCGTCGCCGCTCTTGGTATCATTGTCGCCTCTGGCGCCAGCAAGCGATGCTTAGCCATGCCGACAATGTGCAACGCTCCTTCCCCGATCAAACCGCTGTCGAAGACCTCGTAAATGAGAACATCCGCTTTTTTCTCCATTTCCGGAGGATTTCCATCGGGTTTCAGTCCGTGCTTGATCAAACCTTCCGATTCCTTGGTAAAAAGCCGGCGAGCGTCGCGGTTGAGAAACATGATGGATGTCCCGTACCCGTTTACGCAGACAGTTTCTTCGCCCGCGTCGCACATGTGATGACTCATTTCAACCGCGTATACAAAGTCAGCGCCGGCACGCATTGCAAACATCGATAATAAACCACTCCCCGCGCCGACATCGAGCACGGTACTCTTCAAACTCATACCTTTACGCTTCGCGATGGCTCGTTTGATTGCGCCCTCATACGCGTCGTTCCGCGACGCGTCGTTGAGCATATCATAGTGCCAACTTGGAATGTTCGCGTGTCGCGGTCGAGTTGAAGGTGGCGTCGACGAAAAGTATAAGCGATCAGCATCTCTCTGGACACGAAGTTCGATGGATTCACCAGACTTGACTGGAATTTCATCTATATATTGTACCGCCGCATTCCACGAACTCGCTGCTGCGCCCGAATCACCATTCATATCATAACTTTTCAACACTATACCATCATACAGCTCACACTCGAACCAAAAGACCACAGCATTCCACACACCACCTTTTGTGGCGGTGATGTACATGATATCATCTTGTTCCATCTTGTTTGAGCTCTTTTCGCCGTGTAATGATTTCATGAGTCTCTCCTGAGTGTCGATGTTTGACACCTCGAACGGATCCGACAGTAGCACATGAGGCTCAGAGAGTATGTCTTGCTTCAAGGCCTGTGGATGCCACCTGTAGGTGTTCAGCACGCTCAGATCGAACCCACTCACACTATCCAAGCGGAATCCGATCAGTTGAGCCTTGACTTGAACGCGAGACGGAATGACGCGCGCCGACGGAGAGGCTAATTTCTTCTCCCCAACGTGATCAATAGCTCTGAGGAGTCCAAGTCCAAAGGTTGCATGATCGAACAAATCAGTGACGATGAGGTCAGACGCCGTTTCCAGAACTTGAGGTTTGACTTCACCCGTTGCTCCATCATTGACGAGAGCGCATGTCTCTAGTTTTTGATCCAACAATTGAATGGTGCCTTTCGGAAACTTTGCCGAATTTGATTTCAAAATTTGCTTCGCCATTCGGTACAAAAATTTATTTCTCTCGATTGCGATGACTTTCTTCACGCCAGCTCGAGCTGTGATCAAGGGTAGAATGCCGCCGCCGGCGGAGAGAACGAGCGCGGAACAGAGCGCATCTGACTCGGCGGCGTCTGCAACGACCGAATCGATCGCTTCAACGTACGCCGCGAGACGCACCTGGTCATCCAACACTTTCAGCGCCTTCTTTGGCGCCGCGAGATCACTCACAGCTTGCGCGTAATTGATAATGGCCAACCTCGATGGATCCATCTCAAACCGACTCGCGTCGAGTTTGCGCATACACATCTGAGGAATAAAAGTTGGTCTCCACTCATAATCCTCCAAATCCCAATCCGGTCCGGCCATGGTCTGTTTCCACTGATTCTCCATCTCCTGACGACGATCGTTCGCGCGAGCTTGTCGAAGTTTATACGCCAAGTCTCGTCTCGCCGCTCTCGTCTCCGCGACGACGCGTTCGCGTTCTTCCTCAAACAATTCTGTCGCCTCATCCAACCTCTCTTTCATATCCACGCTGTCCGGCGCGAGTTCCAACCCGCGTTTAAATACCACCATCGCCCTCTCGTTCTCGAACGCCGCCATCAACGCGCACCCGAATCGATAATATCCCTTGGCCCACGTCTCGTCGACGCGCACGCACTCCCCCGCGTCCCTCAACGCCTGCTCCACCAACCCCAACGCCAACGCCGCCGCCGATCTGTTCGAATACAACGTCTTATCCCAATCACACCCAGCGATCGCCGTCGTGTACGCCTCCATCGCTCGCGCGTACTCCTTCCTCCCGAACGCCTCGTTCCCTCGCCGCTTCGCCGTCTCCACCGCGTGCCTCACCGCGCCCTCGTCCAGGTCCTCCGCTCGCACGCCCGCGCGCTCGAGCACCGCTCGAGACGCGTCGTCGACGACGTTGAGCGCGTACGCGCCTCGCCCCGACGCCGTCATCGTCCCTCCGTCGCCCTCTGCCGCCCCTCCATCCGCCCCCGTGCGAGCACAGAAACGCTCCTTTGCTCGAAAACGCACGCACGACCGTTCAGGACTCAACGAGTCCGAGGGGGTCCCCGCGCGGGGCGTGCGTCGTCGCGTCGCGACGTCGCGGGACTGACTGGCGCGCGCGATGGGACCGACGCCGGTGCGCGTGCGAGCGGCGGCGGTGACGCGCGCGGTGGTGGATGTAAAAGTTCGAGACGGACGGTCGCGACGGGCGAGAGAGGCGCGCGCGGCGCGATGGACGGGGGCATCGACGACGAGACGCGCTCGAGGAGACCCATCCGTCGTCGCCGTGGGACGGTCGAGCTGGTTCACGATCGCGACGACGGGATCGGCGATGAGGGAGGTGACGCCGGGCAAAGGTCCGGGATCGCCGAAGTGGGTGGATATTCATCGGTATCTCACCGAATCGGGGAGGGTGCGAAGCGCGACGCCGGCGGAGATTGCAACCTTGCTCGCGAATGGACGAGGCATCGTCGTGGACGTTCGACAGCCGTTGGAGCACGAGGAATGGTGCATTCCGGGCATGCAGAGCGCACCGTACCTCGTCCCGATGGAAAATCTATTACGAAGAGCGAGTGGATATTTTTTGAGCATCAAAGGCGGTCTGAAAGAAAGGAACGCCTCGTTTGTTGAAAACGTGGACGCACTGACTGCTTCGCGCCGGCAAACCACCGTCGCCTTGATTGATTTACGAGGAGGAGACCTGACACTCGCGCCAAACACCGGTTCAACATCTGTGAGCGATCGTGGAGATTCGACGAGCTTGCGCGCGGCGTACGAGCTCGTGCAGGCGGGTTACACGGACGTACGATACGTTCCAGGAGGCTTCTCGGCGCTCATCGACGAAGGTGGTCTGCCTTACGAATCTGAAAAGTACGGTAAACTTTTGGAATTCGTCGGCGACGGCACGCGAAAAACGCTCATGTACTCCAATTTATTACCGGATCCTTCCCTCGCTCCCGGTGTACTGGTGCAATTGGTCCTCTTAGTCATCCTCGCTTTATTTCAATAGCCCTGTAACAGTCGTACGCTCTCAGTCATCCGCGCGCGTTCGACCGTCGCGACGAGCGAGCGCGGACGCAAGGTACGTTCCCATGGAACAAGAGACGTGCAACGCGCTCGAGGTGGCTTCGATAGCCATCGGGTGTCCATGGTACGTCGGACTGCTTCGTGAAAATGGTGAAAAAGTCGAAGCGAGCTCTTCGGAGCTCGCAGCCTTCGCGCGATCGCAGACGGACGGTGAAAGCCCACAGATCGACAATTGGCGCGCGCGTGCGATGGCGCTCATGGTGGAGGAGTGCGGAGTCTCAAAAAGAGACGCGGGTGCGATTGTCGACGAGGCACTGAAAGCTGTCACGCGCAGTCACCACGTGGAGACAAGAACGCACGGAGATGCTCGAGACGTGATACGAAACACGCATGGAGGAATATACGATGCGTCATTTTTGAATTCAATCGAACCGCTGTACGACTTGCACATGGGAGCGGAAAACATGGGACCCCTACTTTACACACTGGTTCGGTTTGCCAAACCGAGCAATATACTCGAGATAGGTGCCGGCTACACGAGTATTTTTCTTCTTCAAGCGCTCGAGGATAACGCGGAAGAGGGTCGTAGATACAGTCAAATGGTTTTAGATGGCAAGGCAGTGATTGGTGATATTCCGTGGGTTGTCAAAGACTACGAATTCGACAGATTGACAAGTTCGACGCTTCACATTGTCGATAACTGCGCGCACGAGCACACGACTGCGCACAGAGTGGACGAAATCGCTCAGCGACTAGGATGTCGCGATCGATTGCGTGTTCACGTCACGGATGCATTCGCGAGTGAGCTCCCGAGCACGTTGGCGATCCCAGAGGTCCCGTACTTTGATATGCTGTGGATTGATCTCGGCGCGGCTCAGCGTATTGCGGGATTCTTTGATGCGTGGTGGAGTCGTGTAAACCCCGAGGGCGGCATTGTAATCGTGCATAGCACGCTGACGAATGCTCTATCGCGACAGTGGCTGGAGCGTATGCGTCGCCTAGCACAGAAAGGCGGTCGTGATAGTGATGGAACAAGTCCTTACGGTGGTTTCACGACCATGTCATTCCTCGAACCACATAAAATGTTTCAAAACTCGTGTTCGATATTCCAAAAGCGAGGCGACACACTATCAGGAGATTGGACAGAACGCATTTTGACTAAATATCCATAGAAATCCTTAGAGTTGTAGAAATGACTTTCAACATTTTGCCACTCGAAGAGTTTCGCCACGCGACAACGTCAGTTGCCAGTTGTCCTTCTTCGGTTCCTCACTTCGCGCGTCGCAAGCGCTGATCAAACAGGAAGTCGAGTCGCGGAGATACTCGTGCACAGCATCAAGGCTACAGTACGGGTTTCGTGCGCATCTCGAACGCTGGCGCGCCGTCGTTCCCGTTGCATTGTAGAAATCACATGGCGGTCGACGATGAGCTGGTTGCCGCTCCCGGTCAAGTCGGCAAGCCTGTCGAAAACGAGAAAATCAAGACGATGAGTGCAACACATTCGATGAAGACCACCACCGCCGAGCGAACGTCTCAAGAACACGCGCAAGCGAGCCACGCTGGAATCGAGCGGGCTTGGTGCATTGTGTCCATGGTAGAGAGGTTCGGCGGCACACCGATGCCAGGTGTGGTTCATGATGTACATGAATATATACCAGAATCGTCAAAAAACGTCTCCACGTCCACACACCGAGCTTTTCGCCTACTCGGCTCGAAAGAAACCATGGTCTTCCCTATTTCCAGTGGCGGTCCAACTTTGACTACGCAAACCGACACTGAGATGATGGAAATGGCTCAAAGGCTTATAAATCCTCAGCGTCTCAACAAAGCTGCGGAGATTAAGAATTTAAGCTGGCCCATTCCAGCGTCCACGCGTCTCGATGAACGTTTGCATGACATTACAGAGAAACAGCCTGCCATTGATAAAGGTGGATGTGAGAAAATGGAAACGCTCACATGGTTTGATGGTGACGTTTACGTATGGAAAAAGCCACGCCTGTCTGCTCCAGGGTTGATTGATCGCACATTCATCAAAATTAATTGTAGTACGGGGGAGCGGGTGCCTTTTTTAAATTGCGGCTCGAACGGGGAGGAGCTCCCAGGAACGTCTCAACGACAGCTACGCTCCGTGGCGGCCGCTACTAAAAAGATTGAGCGCGATCGGTGCGAGATGATTGAGTTGAGAGAAATGTGGAAAAAATACATTAAGGGTCAAAATAAGCGTATACGCGAGTTTGAAAAGGCTTCGAGATTCGTATCAATTGATGGAGCGAAGGCATCGGAAAAGAAATCAGATCTCAAACACAAAAAAGACCAGCAACGAGTCAAGACGCCTTCTACTGGAAATCAGCAGGTCGTCGTGAAACGAGAACGCGACTCAGAGACCGCCAGGAATGCGCGTAAAAACCTTAAGGAGGCAGATAAAAGAAAAAGCCCGAAGTCGAACGACAAACCGAAACCGAAACCGAAAACAAGTGAACACAAAGATGCCGTACCAGTTTCAATTCCTTGGGGAGGTGAAGCGGCTCCATCAGTGATAGTCATAGGAGCGGGTCCTGCTGGTTTGAGCGCGGCAAGAAGTTTGAAAAATCACGGTGTTAATGTTACTGTTTTGGAGTCACGGGATCGCCCGGGTGGGCGCTGTCACACGTATGAGATGCCAGCACTACCAGTGTATGGCTTACCGAGTGTGCAAGTTGACCTTGGCGCTTCATTTGTTCACGGTTGTCACGAGTACAACCCGTTGTTTGTGATCGCGAGGAATAACAAGGTGACGCTGAATAACGCCGGTGGTGGTTACAGCGCCGGCTGGAGTGAGAATGCTGCTTGGTACAACGCGAGTGAAGGAGGACGAGTAAAACCAGCGACGGTCACTCATGCGTTTAAAATGGCACGCAAAGCAACGAATCTGATGTTTGGAAACGAATCGAGCGATGAAATGTCATCGTTATACGGGCCATCCAAATCCAACACTGATGTTTTGGGACCAGCCGCGTTCAATGTATCGCTCGTACCAAGGCGTCCTATTGACGGCACGACCAGGGAGGACTGCTCGCTCCACGAAGCCTTCAGATATGCAACTGAAATTACTATGCGTTCGTTGCTGAATGGAAATAAGCGTTTCGAGGCGCTGAAGCCTGTCTACGATTCTATTCCGACCATCACCTGGGCGTACGTCGCCCCGATGACTGCGATTTCATTCAACGAAGCCCGAGCTTCTAACAACGAGGTACTTGAAGCAACAGAGCAGCTCAAGAATCAGAGCGTTGAAGATTCAGATAGTGAATTAGAAGACGACGACGACGCTGAGGAGGAGGAGCCAGTGCCAGCTTCAGATGTAAAGGGTGAAAAAATGATAGATCTTAGCGATGGCATGGTTGTGGATGGTTACAAGAACCTTCTCATCGATAGGTTGGTTGGAGCTGAGGACGATCGTCTTGACATACGATACCAACGTGCCGTGACTCACGTAAGAGTAGCCGAAGATAACCGCATGAACGTGCACGGTCTTCTAGAAAACAAGAAAGAGGACATTTCGTACGTGGTCACGTGCTCTAACGGTGAGAAATTTGAGTGTGACTACATCGTGGTGACTGTGCCGCTTGGTGTTCTGAAGAAACGCTGCATAACGTTTGAGCCAAATCTATCCGTAGATAAACAGAAAGCCATATCACGTTTAGGTATGGGTACGGAAAACAAAGTCTACATGCGCTTCGCTGAAAAATTTTGGCCAAAGGCCAGGTTTATGCAGTGCACGGATATCCGCTACCGATTCCTCAACGTGGATGCGTATGGTAAAAAGAACACGCTGCTCGTACATGTTTCTCCTCCATATGCGATTGATTTTGACGAGAAATCAGATAAAGAAATAGTGCAAGATATTTGTCAAGTGTTGCAAGCGATGTTTCGTCTCAAAGAGACTCCACAACCGGTCGACTCAAAGGTGACACGTTGGGGGCAAGATGAGCATTCTTACGGAGCGTACTCTTACATGCACGTGGGCTCGTGTACAGATGACGTCAAGGCACTCGTTGCGACGGAGCATAACGGTAGAGTATACTTCGCGGGCGAGGCTTGCTCAATTGAGGCTGCCCAGTGCGTACATGGCGCTGTACTCACGGGTAACGCAGCTGCTGCAGAAATTCTATCCATAGGAAACGTGGACATAGATGAAACTAAAATTGTCGGTGGGGCAGTGGGATTACAGTTGGATGATGATGATGACGATAGGTGGGAAAAATGTTTCAAATGTGGCACGTCGCGTCGCATACCCGCATGCGCTTACATACGCCAAACTTGGGAATGTAGAGACGCAGGTGCCTGGAACACGTACATGGGGAAACATGGATGTGCATACAGGGATGAACGATGAACGCTAAACGAATGATGTACATACATGTTATCATATTAGAAGAACTATTCGTACTCACGTAATAGTCGAAATGAATCGAATACGAATAGAACCACTGGCACTGGCGAAATGTCGCATTTCTGCCAGGTCAGCCGATCCTCCTAGTCTAATCCAGTCGTCGTCTGCGTCTTGATAGCTCAGCAATAGCGACTTTGATGTTCCTGATGGCACCTTCGAGATGATATCACCGAATGTCATCTCAGGAGTTATTTTGAATCGAAATACGTCCTCACCGTAGCTAGCTTTCACGGATATAGGCTGAGAACTTTCTTGCACCAGAGCCTCTCGAGAGGATTGCTCCGTCTTGAAGACCTCACCTGGTTTGGTGGTTTCATCACACGCAAGTTTGATTCGGACAGTATGCGGAGATCCCGTTCGTGAAGCACAAGCAAGGCATTCATCTAAGTCTTCTCGATTACGCAGCAAGCACCAGTCGTCTTCATCGTCTTTATACTTGAGTTTGCAAGTATTCAAATTGAGAGTGAGTATGCCGCTCAATGCCTCGATGAGCTCGTTATACTTTGAAGATGTCACCAGGCGAATCCTGATCAGAGCATCCTGAATCTGCACTTTCACAACCACCGGCACACAAGATGGTTCCTGAACTAATTCATTGATGAAGCTCGTCATTTCTTCATTCACTGTTAACGTTGCAGGATTGAAAGCGTTGGCACCACGAACGCTTTCGCCCATGCGCAGTGCTGGTCGTGCAAAATTTTGAGATCCATGGACACTGCGTTCGAATCTATGAGTGACGTCTCGTTCAAGCGCATCCTTCGCATCGGTATTGCCGTGCCAACTCATACCTCTCTGCATCTTCGAATCAGACCCTCCCTTCCAAAAGCCGCCGAGGTTTCCTCCGCGGTGAACGCGCTCTTCAAGCGTACGTTTGTTAGAGTCCACAAGAGGAGGATCACGATCCACCATCGCGAGCTCACAAACGCTCTCTTTTTGCGAAACGTATGATAGACTGCCCGTATCGTTATCGTCTCGATCATCGTCTGTGGCCAAGCTCAATGGATTTGAACTCATCGATTTGTTTGACTTTGCCAAAATATCGCTCATGCGCCCATTCTTGCTATTTAAACTGCGGCGCGGCCATCTTCGAATACCATACTGTCGACAAATTCGCTTCAATGTCGTGCTGCCTACTCCCAAATCCGTAGCCGCTTGTTTCAAGTGCTTGTGGAAATTCTGTTGGAGCACCTCCAGGGTGATGCCCCACAGCGCCACACCCGGTGAGTTCGGCTCTGCTAGTCCACCGCTTGCAGTCTGCGAATTTTTCATTTGACGGAGCCATGTAGTATCTGTGTCGGTGATTACTTTCGCATTCAATTCACTCTCAACTTGAGACCAAAACAGCTGCACTGTCTTTGCTTGCTCACGAGGTGCCCTCTGACTTGGGTCGAGGAGGACTTCGACCAACACCTGGAGGGGTTCGCCACTTGAGGCCATCAAGGCAACTTTGGCGATACACAATGCGTTCAACTTGAGCAAATTGCAGGAATGTTTCAAAAGAAAATCGCGATGCGATAGAGTACTCAAATCGTGAAGCCAGATCATTGAACCTTTTGACCACACCTTTGCGAAAGAGCCAGTCGACTGTGAAATGGCAATGTTCGTCGCCGCACTTCTATAATGTGCGAAATGCGGTGAACTCTGATAATACGGAGCGCCCGCGGTGATCAAAGTTCCATCAATCGCGCATGGAATCCAAACCTGTGCGAAAGGAACGCAAAGTTTTGTGCAAAACTTTTTGAGTCTAGACGTCACTTCAGGAACCTGCAAACGAGCGCACTCATCTGAAATCTTGTTAATAAGCGCCGAAGGTGGAGCGAGAGAGCAAGAGAGTCGAGAGTACAACCCTCCATTAACGATCTCACGCACAACTTCCGCATACAGTATCCCGATATTGTCCAGTACTTGCAGAGATGTGATTTCAAAAATCACGGCAGGATGCTCACACTGAGCGCGAAGCGTGCATGGCACTAGCAACTGACTGTGACAACCACTTCGCACGGCCGAAGAATGTCTTCCGAATTCGGTCGAATGGTAACATTGCACTGACGGAGTAAACTCGGGCGCGTTTGTGGCATACACACGACCTGGAGCGCCTGAGCCTGGCGTGAAACCATCTTGACCGCCAATAATACAGTTCAATGAAAATTTCTTTACCTCAGCCTGAAAGCTTCGAAGAGCAGCCACATTTGTCTGGCTAATGATTCGCACGAAATCATCGCTCGCGTATAAATTGACGATTTCGCTTTCCCTTTCCACCAACCAGGCTTGAACGAGGCAGTCGCCGTTCAATTGCTTACTAATCCCTTCGGTAATTTCAGAGATTTGCTGATGCATTCTCTCCACCGAGGTAGCATTCACGAGCCCAGCTCCTCTTACGTCTTCGCACGCTACCCGTATGAGGCGGTACGTCTCCGACGACGAGTAGCTTTGTCCCGAGCCGGTCGTGGAAGACGTCTCGGGCTGGTTGTCTCCAGCCCGTCTCGTGCGGGAAGCCACGTTTTCCGCGTCGTTCGCGCCAACGATTCGTGCGCCCGCGCGATGATCCGCCCCTTGACCCACGTGTTGTCCCACGTCACGCGCTAATTCGAGCTCCAAGGAATCCCAGAGGTCCGGCTGGATGGGCTCCTCGAGCGTACCCAGCTTTTCTCCTGCGTCCTCGGAGGGGAGCGCATTCAAGAAGGCTGCGAGCTCTTCCTGGGGATCCATGGCGCCCAGAGCGACTAGCAAGCGATTTTCGAGACCCAGTGCGTCCGCGCGCGCGCGTTCGACGGGTTCGCGGCCGCGGCGTCGACAATCGGCCGCTCTCCAGTGACGAAGGCGATCCCTTTTTCGGTTCGTGTCGACGCCTCGACCTTTCCGAAAGGACGCCATACTGTGCGGTTGATTTCCATAACAAACGGATGTGGTGAAATTTGCGTGGAAAAGTGAAATTTGCGCGAAAAGGGTACAGCGAGTCTCACAGTTTGTTGGGCAAAGATTTTGTGAATTTTAAAGGCGACGGCGTGGAACTTACGTAACGAATCAAAGGGTTTTGTCTAATTGAGCCGCAGCGGCGGTGGCACGCTTCTTTGCCGCGCGTTTCTTCGCATTCTTCAGCGCCGCAGCAGATAGTTGCGCTCCCGCGCCGGGAGGGCCGGAGGGTTCCGATGAAGCGTTCTTCGCACTGGCAGCCTTGAACTTGCCAGCCTTCATCTCTTCATCGGAAGCTTTCGCGAGGCTGAAATTTCCGCTACCACGCGTTGCGTGCGGGGGTCTATAAGCTGTCTTAGCCGCGTGTGGAGGTCTGTATGCACTCTTCGTCTCGGAGGCGGCTCCGGCAGCCGCTCCCTGCGCTTCCACACGCTTTGAGGCAGGTGAAATCGGGCGGTCCTCGTACGTGCCCGGAGGAACTGGTCTCCAGAACGCCTCATATATTTTCGTTCGCTCTTCGTGAAGCAATAAATCACCGTTGTAACGCCAAATTTTCCAACCGTTATCCACGTTGAGCCGTGGCGCGATGGTGCTCGTGAGCAGGCGCCTACCGTCCGGAGACCACTCTAACGTGACGGAACATGACGCGCGCGTCGATCCGATCGGTTTGTATTTTCCATCCTTCATCTTTTGGAAAAACTTGACGTCTCCTGGCAAGTTTCCAAAGCCCGCGAGGGCGACGAAGCGCCCGAAAGGATTCCATCGCAGCGTGTTGTGAGGACCAGCCCCGAGTTCGTACTTTGGTTCACACTTTGCCGCCTTGTAAATCGTCGCCTTGGCTGGCATGTAACCGTACACCACACCGAACTCGTCACCACACGGAGACCACTGCGCGTCATGCACTGGGCCCTCCTTGTTCAGTGGCACTGCTCCCTCGAACGATCCATCCGCCTTGAGATAGTGCAGGCAACTCTCGCCGTAGTATGACTTGTTCGTTGCGTCCACTTCGCTCGATCCCAGAATCAACACCGCGGCTCCATCCGGAGACCACATCAGGTCCACTTCATTCACGCGGAAGAACGATTTACGCGCCACCGCCTGAGGATTCTCGACGACGCCCTCTTCGGTGTGGTTGGCGAGCTCGTACACTCGAACCGATCCCGGTGCCCCCTTCACCTCTGGCACGAAACACGCGACTCGCGGCGTCGGTCCCGGTGAAATTTTCGCCACCGCAACGGAAGGCACGCGCAAACGAACGTGACGATTGAATCCTTCGCTCGGACGAATGATTTGTATCTCGTTACTCACGCATCGAACGGCGGTGGCGTCGTCGTCGCTAAACTGAAAGTACGGCCACTCTGCCTTGAGAAACTGTCTCTGAAACACTTCGTACACCTTGCGAGGCTCCGCCCCCTCCGCGATCCCCTCCAAGCTCCACAGCGTCAAGTTCTTCTCGTCCTTCGCCGCGCCCGTGGACGTTTGCTTTTGATAAATCGCCAAGTACTTCTTCGCTGGGGAAAACGCCAACGCCGACGGCCCGTTCATCGTCATCGAGCCTCTGAGCGCGTACGGTTCCTCCGTCGCGTCGTACACGTCCACCCTCTTCGCGCTCGCGCACGCGAATAACATACCATCTCGCGAATACGCCGACGTCACCCCTTCCGTCTCCGCCTCCGTCGTCGCCGTCGCTCGAAACTCGTGCGTCGCGTACGCCGCCGTCGCCGCCTCGTCGCTCTCCGCCCCGATGGTGCTCGGGACGTCGTGAAACTTCCAGTGTTTCATCCCCACCGGCGTTCGCTCCGTCACCATGGCCTCCTTCATCGTCGTCATCGTCGTCGTCGTCGTCGTCGTCGTCGTCGTCGTCGTCGTCGTCGTCGTCGTCGTCGTCGACTCGCGCGAACGCTCGATCGTGATGGTGGACGACAGCCAGCCGCCGGTCGCCCGTCCCGCGACCGACCGACCGATCGATCGATCGATCGATCGATCCCACCGATCGATGGTTCGATGGTTCGATGGATGGATGACGACGACGCCTCGATCGGTGGTTTCAACGTTGACACGAGCGGCGTCGGTCGGTCGATCGATCGGTGGGATCGGTCGATCGATCGGTGGGATCGATCGATCGATCGGTGGGATCGGTCGATCGATCGGTGGGATCGATCGATCGATCGATGGACCAGGACCGGTCGTCCCGATCGATCCATCGTCCGGATGGTTCGACATCGGGCGTGGGTGAACCTTCGACTTCAAAAGACATCATCGATCGACCGCGCGGTCGATCGATCGATCGATCGATCATCGGATGGCGGTTTCCGGATGGCGTCGACCCATCGACCGGTCGCGCGCGCGCGCGGGCGAGCGCGAGCGCCGAGCCGAGCCGCGAGACGTCGACGCGAGGCGTTGATTCGAGGGAGTGGAGTCGAGAGTGGAGTCGAGAGTCGTCTCGGCCGTCGTCATCGCGTCGTCGCGCATCGCGCGTCGTCGAGCGAGAGGCGGTGGTCGAGTTCGTTTCTTTGTTTGAACGACGAGGACGCGCACGAGGAGGACGAGCGCGAGGCGCGAGCGGCGCGGGTGAGAAGGCGCGAGGACGACCGAGCGAAGGAACGCGTGGAAACGGAGACGAGGCGTGGACTGGAGCGATGAGCGCGAGCGTGGGACGACCGGGAGTCGTCATGGCGTTGGAGGATGGGTGGGGGTTCATGCAGGTGCGTCGAGCGCGGCGCGGCGCGGCGCGGCGCGGCGGTTTCGTTTCTTTCGTTTCGGGACGCGATCGGGGACTAACTCGCGAGTGATTTACGCGAGATAGGACGGTATCATGAAACTGCGAGGTATTCTCGATAAGGAGGACGCCGAACCGTTCACGTCGGAGGAATATATGAATCTGTACACGTACGTCTCGACGACGCGACTCACGGGGGCGGTTGACCGAACGTGAAGCGCGCGAGGGACGCGTCGATGTGCGCGCGCTCGAGAGTGACGGTGTGAAGGGTGATGGACTGACGATGACGACGACGACGACGTCTCGACGCGCGCGTGATCCGACGCAGGACCATTTACAACATGTGCACCCAAAAGGCTCCCTACGACTATTCCGAACAGTTGTACGAGCGGTACGAAGCCGCCTTTAATCAATACATCAACGCGAAAGTTTTACCGGCGTTAGTCGAGAAGAAGGGCGAGTACATGCTCAAGAGTTTAGTTGCACGATGGGAAAATCACAAAATTATGGTGAGATGGTTGTCGAAATTCTTCAACTACCTCGATAGATACTACATTCCGCGCCACCACTTTCCGCCCCTCAAGGATGTCGGGGTGAATTGTTTTCGAAGGTTGGTGTATAAGGAGGTCAAGTTGAGCATGAAGATGGCGGTGCTGGAGCTTATCGATAAAGAGAGAGACGGTGAAAAGGTTGATCGAGCGCTCATCAAGAACGTCACGTCAATCTTCGTGGAGATGGGTCTCGGAACGATGGATGCGTATCAAACCGATTTCGAAGCCGACTTGTTGGAGCACACATCGTCGTTTTACGCGCGCAAGGCGACGCAATGGATCGCTGAAGATTCTTGTCCGGCGTACCTAATCAAAGCAGAAGAGTACTTGAATAGCGAACGCGATCGTGTCCGACAATACTTGCATCAAAGCACGGAGTCCAAGTTGATTTCAAAGGTTGAACAGCAGCTCCTCGAGCAGTATGAGATCGAACTGTTGGAGAAGGAAAATAGCGGATGCGCGGCTCTCCTGATTGACGACAAGAAGGACGATTTAGCTCGCATGTTCCGACTCTTCAGTGCTGTTCCAAAGGGTTTACTTCCGATAGCTGATATTTTCAAGTCGCACGTGCAAAAGGAAGGCATGAGCTTGGTCACGTCGACGGAGCAGGCGGCGCTCGCCATGAAGAAGAAGAGCGAAAAGCCTTCGGCGCCGACGTCCATCGAACAAATGTTCACGCGCAACGCGATCGAACTGTACGACAAATACAATAGTTATGTGACCGACTGCTTCGGCGCGAACGCTCTCTTCAATCGGGCGCTCAAGGAAGCTTTTGAATACTTTTGCAACAAGGGCATCGCCGGCAACTCGACAGCGCAACTTCTCGCCGACTTTTCGGACAAGTTATTGAAGAAGGGTGGGAGCGAAAAATTGAGCGACGAGAAGATGGAAGAGACGTTGGAGAAGATTGTGAAACTTCTCACCTTTATAAGTGACAAGGATCTGTTCGGAACTTTCTACGGCAAAAAGCTCAGTCGACGCCTCTTGCAAGACACCTCGGCGAGTCAAGACCACGAACGATCGATTCTGAGTAAACTGAAAACGCAGTGCGGCCAACAGTTCACGTCGAAGATGGAGGGCATGCTCAACGATATTCAATCCACCTCTCAGACGCAATCTCGTTTCAAAGCTTGGATCGAAGAAGATCCGAGTCGTCAGCCGCCGGTCGAGCTGAATGTGACGATTTTGACGCACGGGTTTTGGCCGCAAGCTGCTGGTCCCGAGCACGAGCTCTGCGACGAGTTTGCGCGATGCGTTGAGATATTCCAAAACTTTTACGACAAGACGCAAAACACCAGAAAGCTTTCATGGATGCATCAACTCGGTTCCGCCACGATACTCGTCAAGTACGCGTCTAAACCGATCGAAATGGTCATGCAAACTTTCCAAGTCACGGTGCTGCTGCTCTTTAGAACGGAGAAGGAGTTGACCCTTCGCCAGGTTGTGGAGAAGACCAAGTTACCGGTCGAAGATGCGAAAAGGGTCCTGTACTCCTTATCTTGCGCCAAGTATAAAATTTTGAACAAGTCTTCGGAAGGGAAAACCATAGACCTCGACGACGTGTTCACGTTCAACGAAAAGTTTACCGATCGTTCGAGGCGCATCAAGATTGGACTGCCGGCGATGGACGATAAGAAGGCGACCATAGCGATCGTCGAACACGATCGACGACACGCCATCGATGCCGCCATCGTCCGCACCATGAAAACCCGCAAGTCTCTGGCTTACAACGATCTCATCATCGAGGTGGTCTCCCAACTCAAGCAAAAATTCATCCCAGAGCCGAAGATGATTAAAATGCGCATCGAGGGTCTCATCGAAAAGGATTACATCGAGCGTGACAAGGAAAACGCGCAAGTTTTCAGATACGTGGCGTAGTCGGGCAAAATAGTCGATACGAGTCAATATTAGCTGTGCTGTAACTTTCACCATACGAAACACTTGAGACGCTCTCGAACATTACAAATTGGGAGCTTTGCACGACGCGCGTCTAACTCACCCTCACCCAAATACTAGTTTCTAACCAAGCCTTCCGCACCGCACTTAAAGAGTGACGTGGTTCGGGCGCTTGTACTTGAAAGTCGTCTTCGTGGCCTTGCTCGGGTGACGCATAACCTTGTTCACGACGGGGAAAGACAAGTCGTCTTGGAGGAACTGACGGGTGTTCTCGCGGCGAACATCCTTGGCTTCAACCTCCGCAATCTTAATGATTTGCAAGCAGGAAGCGCGCACGCGGTGGCGGGACGCCATTTCCTCGTAGAGCGCATCGACAGCAGCGTTCATCGTCGTCTCACGGTACTCCTTGTAGGAGTTGTGGTAGCCCGTGCGGGACTGGTAACGGATCCAGATGCCGAAGTTCTTCACGGTGGTCGTGTCGGCTTCGAAGATCTGCGCGAAACAAAACATGAGATGAGCGAGCAAAGAATGGTTAGTCGCCGTACTCTCTCGGTGCGCGAACGAGATTACTCTTCACCGCGCGTGCCATCTAATCACGCCTCTCAGTTTGAGCGCGTCGCCATCCGTCTCTCCCTTTGCGCGGCGCGCGTCTCGCCTTCGCGCCACCCCTAGGGCTTTCCGAGTAGCCGGGGATGCGCACGCACCTCGTTGCAGGCGATGATTTGGCCGTTCGCCTTCTTAACCTTCTTGAGGCGGGACATGAAGTACCTGTACACGTCGTGAAACATCGCGCGCGGTCAGTGCCCGGTCGTCATCGCGCGCCGTCGCGTCGTCCGCGATCGCCCCATCGAGCCCGTGTCCGAACCTCGCGCGCGCGTCTCGACCGAGTCATCCAACGTACCAGAACTTCGATCGCGCCTTGACGGCATCGAGCGCCCAGAGCTTCATGCGGAACACTTCCGGCTCGGGTTGCGTCTCGGTCGGCACGTGTCGGCCGACAACTTGGTATTGGTGGTACTGCGCCGGGAGAAGACACATCATCATCGTCGTCAGTCGCGCGTCTCTCACCACGGCGATCATCTTCACCCCGCACTCGCCTCGCGGTCGCGCGCGGTCGCGCGCGCGACCACGAACGTATCCCACGAATTTCATTCCCCCATTCGCAACCATCACCGTCACCGCGCGTCCACGTCCACGCGCGCGCGCGCGCCCTCCCGCGCGCCCGACGCGATCGAGCCGAAACCCCAAACCGGTCCGTCGCCCCATCCACGTCGACGCGTCACCACCCGGCGTCGACGCGGATACCGCGCGCGATACGACGCGCGCGCGCGCATCGTATCGTCATCGGTCGTCGTCGGTCGCACGCACCCTCAACTTCGCCATGATGCTGTGCGATGCGCGTCGCGTAGAGGCGGAGGTCGCCGCCGAGTCGCCGAGCGAGCGCTCGTCCGTCCGCCCCGAGGCAGAGGCGCCCAAACCCTAGATCCAAACCCTATAAGGTCCGTGCATGGAAAGCGAAACCCACAATCGAATCGCGACGGCGACGACAACGACGACGACGACGGCGCGACCGGAGACGTCGACGCGCGCGAGATGTCGTGGACATCGACGTCGGAGGCGACGGCGAGGCTACCGACCGCGCGATCGGTCGCGACGCCGTCTCGCGTGGACGCCGTGGGAAGAGGGACGGGACGACGGACGGCGATGATTTCGTGTCGTTCCCGTGGCGTCGCGATGGCGCGCGCGACGATGACGACGACGACGACGACGACGGCGACGACGAGAGGGACGCGCGCGCGCGAGGTGCGCGCGGAAGCGGTGCGGGGGAGGTTGGGCGCGACGGAGACGTCGAGGGCGACGAGCGGGCGGTGCGCGAGGGGAGAGGATCGCGGAGGGGCGCGGGGAGACGCGACGGCGCGAGCGGCGGCGCGAAGGAAGAACGCGAGCGAATACGCGGCGGCGACGACGTCCAAGGGTGGTGGAGGGAGCGCGTTCGAGCGCGCGGGGGGATTGTTGTACGTGCGTAACTTTTTTGAGCCGGAGACGTACGAGCGCGTGGCGAAGGAGTGCGCCAAGCTTCGCGAGAGCGTGACAGCGGAAAACAGAGCGTGCGCGCGTCATAGGTTAGGAGTCATGGTACCGACGGATAATTTCGTACACGAGGCGTGCGTGGCGAGCTCGGTGGCGGAGCGACTGGGGACGCTGTTGCTCGGCGAGGAGAACGAAGGCGATTTAGTGGCGGGTGACGTACCGGTGGAATTCAGAATATACCCCGTCGGCGGGTCCATGGAGTGGCACAAAGACGTCGCGCTGTACTCGAAACCACAGTTTGAGATCGTTTTTACGGTAACCAACACGAGTGATAGCACAACAGAATGGGAGGATGAGAGAACGGGGATGCGATACGGAGGCTGGACCGAGCCCAACTCTGTCATTGTCGTGCGCGCGGACGGCGCGCCGCATCGTGTCACCGCGGTGACTCGAGGCGAGAGATCGATAGTTAAGTTTGTTCTCACGCAGACGCTAGAAAAGACGGACGATTTCTTCGATAACCTACTCACGTATACGCATTAAAAGAATATTTTGTTGTAATTTACCGCATGTCGCACCCTCTTTGCTCTTTGCTTGTGCGCCTCGCGAGTTTCATCGAGGCACTCTGAACGCGAGATATCTTCGCACCCAACGCTCTAATTCTTCGCTAATAATATTCCATATCTCGAGCGAAAGCTTTTCCTTCGCACTCGGGTCTTTCGACCGCTGTTCACCATCCTTCCGCGCGTTCCTTCGCAGCTCGATTGGTCGTTTGTGATTGACACCCGCGCTGTGGCGCCAAATCGCACTCTTCACTCGATCCGTCACATTCATATCGTCGCCAAAGCCGAGAATTTTACCGGCGTCCACGACCTTGAGTCGAATCGAGGGCACTTGAAGAACGTTCTCTACGCAGCTCGAGACGTGGAAATCGACGGCGGCTATCGGTATGTCGTCGCGTCGCATGAAACCTCCGAAGTGGGTGCGCTCGTTCTCCTCCATCGTCGCAGCTAAAATCAATTCGAGATACGTCAACCAAGGTGATTTGACGTCCGGTTCGATGATTTCTGGATTAAACAGAGCATCATTATCGACCGGCAAATTCGCATCGATGGACTTTTGTGTGAATCTTTCGAGCCAAACGCGCGAAAATCCGTGTAACATCGCGACGTCCCCGGGCATTCCGCCAAAGTGAGCGCGAATAATCAAGGATTGTACGATGGCAGATTCGTCGGGAGAGTCACCCAATTTCGTTTCGACATCATTCAGAGTCAACGGCGTATTAGGACCGTACGCAGGCTCATCTCTGACCTCAACTGCCGCCAGTTCTCCGGCGATGCGAATGACGGCCGCGCGCAACGCATCCGTCGGTTCGAAACCTTTACTCGTCGCACACATCAGCCACGTCAATACCGTAATATCCGGATGTAAGATGGCGTCTTCGATGGATATGATGACGAGTCTCCGAACGAGCTCAACGAAGGAAGAGGAGGATAGGCACATGTGCGTGGCGATTCGACTCGCCGCGACGGCTCTTCCTCTCCTGATGTTCTTCTGCAGCGCAGATTTGATCAGGCTCACCTTGAGTTCTTCAGCACCCGCACGCTCGCGCGACGCACGCACCTCTTGAACCTCGCGAGCGTCTGATAACCTTTGTAAAATGAAACGGTCTCGCTCTGACCCTTTGAAATCGTTGTCGACAGCGACGGCAAGCTTCAACGTCGTCGCGCTCGTCAAACCGCTCGAGAGCTTCTCCTTCACGACCACCTGCCCAGACCACGTTCGCTTCGACTCGGATATCGGTGACGTTTTGCCCAGAGTGACTCGCCAACGTTCGCGAGACTCGTCGTACGAGAGCGCGTAGCATCGAATGCGTTCGCGCTCGCGTTGCGCCGCCATCATGCTCGCGAACGCATTCTTCGCACCATCCTTCGCCGGTGCGCACAGGTCATCCAATCGCACGATTGGTTTCACCTCGGCTCGTTCGATCGACTTCTTTTCGACTACGCCCTCGCACGCGTCCACGTGCGATTCAAAAAACGTCTTCGCCACGTCTTTCTCGCACAGCGGGCACCGCCGAAACCGAGACCCCGAATCCATCGTCGAAGTTTTCACCCTCTTCCTCTCCCCGGACGTCGCATCGACATGATTTTCTACCTCCAACTTCTCTCCCTCCGATTTTTCTCCCACCGGCGCTCTATGAAAGAAAGACGCGATGCTCCCTTGTCTCGTCGCCCCGCGACGGCACCCCATGAGGAGACGTTCCTCCACTCCCCGTTTCCACCCTCCGACGCGCTCACCGCGCGCCACCGAATCCACCGACCTCTCGCACCGCCTCTTGGATCGTCACGCGTATCCTCTCCGTCAATCCTCTCGCCCCGATGCGACTTCGCGTGATTAAGAGTTTGACGCGCGCGAGGTGCTCTGTTTCAAATTCTCCACCCTCACGATCCCCTCCGCGCGCCTTGGTTCGCCGCACCGCCGCGACGGGAGGCCGCGTCGACGGTTCGTCCG
>Ga0181567_10000115_pt1 | contig 53715 bp, 54 predicted proteins | sample 101ome_14_FD_133761 | JGI IMG/M metagenome (GOLD analysis project Ga0181567, IMG submission 133761) | Coastal salt marsh microbial communities from the Groves Creek Marsh, Skidaway Island, Georgia - 101403AT metaG (megahit assembly) | ecosystem: Environmental > Aquatic > Marine > Intertidal...
GGCATTCAAAATTCTCATAATAAATTTTCTATTCCAGCAATAACTCCCTTAATTTTTAATTTGAGCTTAATTGGTTCAGCATGGCTCGTTGCTCCAAAAATAGACATACCAGTTATGGCACTTGCTTGGGGAGTACTTCTAGCTGGATTGCTTCAATTACTTTTCCAGATTGCGCCTTTATCAACGATAAAAAAAATTCCCATACCAAAAATTGATTTTCAGAACCCCGGCGTTAAAAAATTTTTTATTCTTATTCTTCCAGCTATTGTTGCAGGAGGCATAGCTCAAATAAATTTACTAATTGATACCATTTTTGCATCTTTGTTAATTACAGGTAGTCCAACCTGGCTATATGTTTCAGATAGATTGATACAATTCCCAATGGGAATATTTGCTATTGCTATTGGAACTGTTCTTTTACCCAGCCTCTCAAAGGCTTATGCTCAAAAAGAAACACAAGCTTATACTGAACAGCTTGAGCATGCGTTTAAGTTAGTTTTTTTTCTAGCTATCCCTTCGTTAATTGGATTAGTTTTATTTGCATCCCCATTGCTGGCTACTATTTTTCAAAGAGGAGCTTTTTTGTGGAGTGACGTGCAGCAGGCCAGTTTGAGCTTGATAGGTTTTTCATTTGGATTACCCTTTTTTATGGCCATGAAAGTATTGGTTCCAGCATTTTTTTCTAGGCAAAATACTAAAACCCCTATGTTGATAGCATTTTTAAGTTTGTTGATAAATGTGTGTCTAAACTACCTATTAGCATTTTATTTTGGCTTAGGTCATCTTGGCTTAGCAATAGCAAGTTCTATTTCTGCAATAGTAAGCGTAATAATTCTAAGCCTTATTCTAAAAAGAGATGGGTTTATTTCTTTTGCTGGAATTTTAAGTGCCTTCTCTTTAAAAGTGTTACTAGCAAGTGTTGCTTTGATATCTTTTTTATCAATTTTTAATCAATATTTTGATTTTGAATTATTCACTCAATCTCAAAGGCTTTTGCATCTAGTTGCTGCTGTCATTGGTTCATTAATAATTTATTTTGGAGCGAGTTTTATATTGGGTGTGAGGCCAGCTGATTTTAAATAATGTACTTAATTAGAGGAATAGGAAACATAGAAACTTTTAACAGGAAGTTTCCAAATCAGTCATTGAGTGGAACTATTGGGAATTTTGATGGTTTGCATCTCGGGCATCAAGCAATCCTTAATCAGGTAAAAGATAAGGCTCGAGAGAGCTCAAGCGCGTCTTTGGTGTTTTTTACAGAGCCGCATGCATCTGAGTATTTTGCAGCTAAAGATGATAATTCTTCAGCGCCTCCAAGAATTTGCCCTTGGAGAGAAAAAGTAAAGTTGCTAAAAAGTTTTGGTATAGACTATGCATTTTTTCTTCAATTTAATAAATCCTTAAAAACAATGACTCCACAGAGTTTTCTTGATGATGTGCTGGCTCAACTTAACTTAAAACATTTAATCATTGGTGATGATTTTAGATTTGGAGCCGAGCGAGCAGGTGACTTTCAATTATTAAGAAATTGGGGCAAGAGCAACGGAACAGAAGTAATTGCTAATAAAACAGTCTCAAAAGATGGTTTAAGAATAAGCTCTACAAGAATTAGAGAGGCCCTGTTGCAGAGTAAGTTTGAGCTAGCAGCACAATTACTTGGGCGTGCCTATACGTTTTCAGGGAAAGTGGTTTATGGAAAGCAATTAGGTAGAACTATCGGCGTGCCTACTGCAAATCTTTGGATACCAAAACAAAGACTTCCTATAGCTGGTGTTTATGCAGTGAAGTGTTCTTTGGCTGGAGAGTCATTCAATGGAATTGCAAATATGGGCATCAGACCTACAGTAGACGGATCTAAGCCTGTCCTTGAAATCCATATATTTGATTTCAGTGAGTCTATATATGGTCAAAGATTGACTGTAGAATTCAAAAATAAACTTCGTGATGAGAAGAAATTTGATAACATTGACCTATTAAAAGAACAAATTCTTCAAGACATATCTCACGCTAAAGAAATACTGGAATAATTCCCTATGAGTGAAGAATATCGGGATACTTTAAATCTCCCTGAAACTGATTTATCGATGAAAGCTGGTTTGCCCAGAAAAGAGCCAGAAATATTAGAATTTTGGAACTCTATTAAGCTCTATCAAAAAATTAGAGAGCAAAATGCTGACAAGGAAAAGTTTATTCTTCATGACGGACCCCCCTATGCTAATGGAGATATCCATTTAGGCCATGCAGTTAATAAAACTCTTAAGGACATTACAATAAAATTCCAAAGCATGCTTGGGAAAGATGCGCCATATGTTCCTGGTTGGGATTGTCATGGTTTGCCGATTGAATTAAATGTTGAAAAAAAACATGGGAAGGGAAGCGATCTTGTTAAAGATAAAAAATCATTTATTAAAGCTTGTAGAGAATATGCACAATCTCAGGTTGATAAGCAAAAAAAAGATTTTATTCGATTAGGAGTATTAGGCGATTGGGAGAATCCATATCTATCATTAAATAAAAGTTTTGAAGCAGACACTGTTCGCGCATTAGGAAGAATTATTGCTAATGGTCATCTTGAGCAAGGAGAAAAACCTGTCCATTTTTGCATGGATTGCAGATCAGCTTTAGCCGAGGCTGAAGTAGAGTATCTGGATAAGCAATCTCATTCTATTGATGTGAAGTTTAAAGTGTTACCCAAATCGATTGAGTCGCTTTGCTCAACATTTCAAGTTGATAAAGTTGAAGAAGCATATTTCGTTATTTGGACGACAACTCCATGGACAATTCCATCAAATGTTGCTGTATGTATCCATGAAGAAATTGAGTATATTTTTGTCAGAGGCGATAACGACCATTTTATTATTGCAAAAGACTTATTGGATGAATGCTCTGATAGATGGGGTATAGAGTTAGAGATTCTTGGATCTGTTTTAGGAAAAGAGATTAATGAGATCGCCATGGCTCATCCTTTGTATAAAAGGGAATCAAAGCTATTGCACGGAGACCATGTCACCACTGAAACTGGAACTGGTTGTGTGCATACTGCTCCAGCGCACGGGTTGGATGATTACTTTATTTGCATAAAGAATGGTCTTGAATCTGTAAAAGCCTTGGATAATCGTGGCATTTTTAAAGATGAATACGGACCATTAAGCGGCTTAAGTACTAAGAAGGGAGACCCGATAGTTATTGAATTATTGCAGGACAACAATGCATTACTTGCTCATCAACAATATGATCATTCATACCCTCATTGTTGGAGGCATAAGTCACCAGTCATTTTTATGTCAACCCCACAATGGTTTATCTCAATGAAGAAATCTGGTCTTAGTGAAGGAGCAGTGAATGCAATTAAAGATGTTAATTGGGAGCCCAGTTGGGGAGAGGAACGTATTCTTTCAATGCTTGAAGATCGACCCGATTGGTGTATTTCAAGACAACGAAATTGGGGCGTTCCAATTACCTTAATTATTCACAATGAAACAGGCGAGATTCATCCTAAACAGAATCTTCTTTTTAATCAAATTGCAGATGTTATTGAGAAAGAGGGTATCGAGGGTTGGGATAATTTAAGCCTTGATTCTTTGATTGATGATGCCGATTCCTATTCCAAGGTTTTTGATACCTTGGATGTTTGGTTTGACTCAGGCGTAACTCACATGTGTGTTTTAGATAAGTTATATGGTGCAGATGTGGTTGCAGATCTTTATCTAGAGGGATCAGATCAGCATAGAGGATGGTTCCAATCTTCCTTGCTGACTGGAATTGCGATAAATGGCATGGCTCCCTACCACTCTGTTCTCACTCATGGATTTGTAGTTGATGATGAAGGCAGAAAACAATCCAAGTCTTTAGGCAATACCATTGCACCACAAAAAATTTGGGATACATTGGGCGCTGATATTTTAAGACTATGGATTGCTTCAACTGATTTTAGAAGTGAAATGGTCGCTTCTGATGAGATATTTAAGAGGGTTTCAGATCAATACAGAAGAATAAGAAATACCTTTAGATTTTTATTGGGAAATATCAATGACTTTGATGCAAATAAGGATTCTATTGAGCTAAATAATCTACTTGAACTTGATAAATGGGTTTTGTATGAACTTGCTCTTTTGCAAGAGGATGTAAAGGAATCATATAAAGCCTATTCATACCACCAAGTTATTCAGAGAATACATAATTTTTGCGTCAATCAATTAGGCGGTATTTATCTTGATATTATTAAAGATAGGCAATACACCACTCAGCAAGATTCTGAGATCAGAAGATCTGCTCAAACTGCAATGCAGTTAATTGTTAATCAGCTCGTCGTATTAATCTCGCCTGTCCTGTCTTTTACAGCTGAGGAGATTTGGCAAGGCAATGATTTTCTCTTAGCAGAGGCAGACTCAGTATTTTTAACAACCTTAAAAGATTTAGAAAGTTTTAACAGCGATCTTTCAAATGCAGATTGGAAGAGATTGCTGGAGATCAAAGAAGAAGTTAATCAAAATATTGAAGAGTCTAGAGCTGCTGGAGTTATAAAGGGCTCATTGGATGCATCAATTGAGTTAATTCTTCATTCCGATGATTTTAACTTAACGAATAGGTTTGCATCAGAAATGCATTTCTTTCTAATTGTTTCAGAGTGCAACATCCTCCAAGGAGATTCTTTAAAAATATCTGTATCTAAATCATCCGCAGAAAAATGTGTGAGATGTTGGCATAGAAATAAATCAGTTGGTTCTAGTAACAAGCATCAAGAATTATGTAATAGGTGTGTAGAAAACCTAGATGGTCCAGGAGAGGATAGAAGATTTGCTTAGCATAAAAAAAGGCTATCTTGTTATATTGTTCTTAATTGCAATTGACTTAGTATCAAAATTTGTTGCCGAAGAAAACTTAGTTTTTGGGGAGGCAATCCCACTGATACCAATATTGGATTTATTGCTGGTATTCAATTCAGGCATAGCTTTTAGTATTTTTGACTTTAATAATAATGTGTTTAGTTTTGGTTTATCTTTACTTGGATTATTGATCGTTTTCTATCTTCATTCACTATATAAAAGTGAAGAATCTTCTATTAATAGCTTTTCTTTGATCTTAATCATTGCTGGAGCGCTTGGAAATATTATTGATAGATTACCAGATGGAGTGGTAACTGATTTCTTATTTTTTCATGTTGGCAATACTTCATTTTTTATCTTTAATTTCGCTGATGCTTTTATTTCAATTGGCGCTGCTTTATTTTTCTTGACGGAGTTTAAAAAATTTCTTCAAAATAGATCAGGATGAAAACTAAAGTTTTATTGGCGAACCCAAGAGGATTTTGCGCTGGAGTAGACCGAGCTATTGATATCGTTAAACAGGCATTAAAAAAATTTGGACCACCAATTTATGTTCGTCATGAAGTTGTCCACAATAAAACTGTCGTAGATGAATTGAAGTCTAAAGGCGTCATATTTGTTGATGAGCTCAGTGAAGTCCCTCAATCATCTCATGTTATTTTTAGTGCTCATGGAGTATCTCAGAAGGTTGAAAATGAGGCTAAAGAATTTAACCTGATATCTTTCGATGCTACATGTCCTCTAGTAACGAAGGTTCACAGTGAGGTTCAACGCCATGTCAGAGCTGGCAGAGATATTATTTTAATTGGTCATGAGGGACATCCTGAAGTAGAAGGAACGCTAGGAAGACATAATCCCATCAATTCAAATAGTAAAATTTATCTCGTGCAAGACGAGGCAGAAGCTAGATCGTTAAGTGTCTCGCAGCCTGAAAATCTTGCATATGTAACACAAACCACTCTAAGTCTTGATGACACTATTGCTATAGTTAAAATCCTATATAAACAATTTCCTAAAATTATAAAACCGAAAAGCGATGATATCTGTTATGCAACTCAAAATAGACAGGATGCAGTTAAGCAACTTGCTTTAGAGAGTGAGTTTATTGTTGTTATAGGTTCAAGAAATAGCTCTAACTCAAACCGTTTAAAAGAGCTGGCTGAGAAGTGCGGTGCTAGTTCTGTCTTGATAGATGGTGCTGAGGAGCTTGATTTTAAATCTTTGTCTAAACATAAAAGCATTGGTATAACAGCCGGAGCATCCGCACCCGAATCAATTGTTCAGAGTGTGGTTCAAGCAATCAGCCTTGAGTTAAATACTGTTGCCGAGGAGTTAGGTGAAAATAAAGAGAATATATATTTTAGACTGCCTCCTGAGTTACGCTGACCCAAAAGATAAAAAAATTTTATGTCTTAAATATCATCCATTACACTGTTTCTATGTCTAGAGGAAAAATATGATCTCTCAAGATGGCATCATTGATGTTGCAGAATTTTGTCCATCTCCGAATTTTGATGAAAGACCAAAAAATGCTGTAATTGATTTAATTGTAATACATGCCATTAGCCTACCAGCAGGTTGTTATAACACTAAGCTAATAAAAGATTTATTTTTAAACTGCTTAGATCCCGGCAAAGATGAGTTTTTAGCATCTATCAAGAATCTCAAAGTCTCTTCTCATTTTTTAATTACGCGTAAAGGAGCATTAATTCAGTTTGTGCCTACTTATAAGAGAGCCTGGCATGCTGGTATTTCTGAATACAAAGGTAGGAAGAACTGCAATGACTTTTCAATTGGTATTGAGTTAGAGGGTTGCGATGAAGAGGAATTTGAAAAGCCGCAATATTATTCTTTATCAAGATTAATTAATTTTTTGTCTATAGACTTACAAATTAACAAACAAAATATTGTGTCTCATGCGGACATAGCTCCAGGTAGAAAAACAGATCCAGGCCCATATTTTGACTGGAGTTTATTACAATCGATGTTATGAGAAGAAAGTTATTGGGTATTTTATTGCTAGGTTTTGCCTCTGGCCTTCCTTACATGCTTGTCTTTTCAACCCTCACAGCTTGGCTAAGAGATGCTGGCATCTCTTTAACTGAAATTGGTTTTTTTGCTTGGTTGGTTTTGACTTACTCTCTAAAATTTTTATGGGCACCATTCGTAGACAGATATTCAATTCCAGGATTTGTGGTTTTTGGAAAAAGAAGGGGCTGGATTCTTTTTTCTCAATTAATAATTTTTTTATCGTTGATTGGCATGAGCTTTATTGATCCGCTGAAAAATATTCAATTGTTGGCATTGTTTGCATTTTTTGCTGCTTTTTTTGGTTCAATACAAGATGTGGCTGTGGATGCTTTGAGAATTGAGATAGGCGATTCAAAGGAACAGGGTGATTTAGCAGCCAGTTATCAATTAGGCTATAGGATTGCAATTCTTGTTGCTACGTCTATGGCATTAATTTTTGCTGATTTATACAACTGGTCATATGTATATCAGTTCATGGGTTTTCTTATGCTGCTTGGATCAGCAGGAGCTTTAATATGTTACGAACCTACCAATCATGAAATTGCTATTTTAAGATTTGATGAGGCCTTGGTCGGAGCCTTTAAAGATTTTTTTAATCGCTTTGGTTTATGGTCTGCGGCATTTTTACTTCTAATAATTTCAACTTATAGGTTAACTGACATTGTTATGGGCCCTATGGCTATGCCTTTTTATTTAGATTTAGGTTTCTCAAAGACAGAAATTGGAGCTCTTGTAAAAACTATTGCTCTTTTTGGCGCTGTTATTGGATTTTTTGTAGGCGGACTATTAATTAAAAGAATCGCCTTATTTAATGCATTATTATTTGGTGGTCTTAGCGTACTAATTACAAATTTATTTTTTGCATTTGTTGCAAGCACTGAATCGAATATATCGCTGTTATCTTTGATCGTTGGGTTAGACAGCTTTGCAGCAGGGCTTGTAGGAACAATTAATATTGCTTTTCTTACTAGCTTAGTATCAAAAAAATTTACTGCTGTGCAATATGCTATGTTGACATCATTCATGATGTTGCCTGGAAAATTTTTTAGTGGTTTTTCTGGGATTTTAGCTGATTTTTATATTTCAGCCTCTTCGCTCCAGACGGGCTGGACTTATTTTTTTTACACTACTTCAGCTTTGTCTATTCCTGCGCTGTTATTAATTCTTTTTTATAAAAAAAATTATGAAGTTAATTCAACATAGTTTTAGAATTATTTTAGGCATTTCAGTAGTATTAATATCAGCTCTTTCCATTCAAGAGATTGAAGTTCAATCATCTTTCAACTTCAGCGATAAATTGCTTCATTTTCTTTGTTTTTTGTATTTAACCATTGTTGCTTGGTTGGGTAGAATTATTTCCAAGGAATTCTTGCTTTATGTTATAGTCCTCGCCTACGGAATTTTGATTGAGATAGTGCAGATATATATACCTTATCGATCTTTTGAATTTTTAGATATTTTTGCTGATTTCCTAGGGGTTTTAGCAGGAAAATTCTTGATAAATTTCTTTAAAGATTTATATCCAAAGTATTGAATTAATATTTTTAAGCCTTACATAATTCTTAACCTTTAATTATAAGGATTATTGTTATTTTTTAAGCAGGAGATTTGCAATGAAATTGAAACCTTTACACGATAAAGTTTTAGTTAAAAGAACAGATGAAGAACAAACTACACCTGGCGGTATTGTTTTGCCTGGCTCAGCTACGGAAAAGCCTTCTCAGGGTGAAGTTGTTGCTGTGGGACCTGGAAAAAGACAGGAAAATGGAGAGGTCGCTCCAATGGGCGTAAAAGTTGGCGATTTAGTCATCTTTGGTCAGTATGGCGGCAATGAAGTAAAAATAGATGGCGATGAATATCTTATGCTCAGCGAGAGTGATATTTACGGCATTTTCAGTTAAACAATTTAATCAATAATTAGGAGAATAAAATATGTCAGCTAAAGATGTAAAATTTGGAGATTCCGCAAGAGTAAAAATGCTGCAAGGCGTTAATATACTTGCAGATGCAGTTAAGGTTACCTTAGGTCCTAAGGGAAGAAATGTTGTTTTAGACAAGTCCTTTGGTGCACCAACTGTCACTAAAGATGGTGTTTCAGTCGCTAAAGAGATTGAACTGGAAGATAAGTTCGAGAACATGGGTGCTCAAATGGTGAAGCAGGTCTCTTCACAAACTTCAGATGAAGCTGGAGATGGCACAACAACAGCCACTGTCCTTGCGCAATCCATAGTTAATGAAGGCCACAAATCTGTTGCAGCTGGAATGAATCCTATGGATCTCAAAAGAGGCATCGATAAGGCTATCTCAACAGCAGTTCAATTTGTTGAAAAACTAAGCGTCCCTTGTTCTGATGATACAACCATTGCTCAAGTTGGAACAATTTCAGCTAATGGTGATCAAGATGTTGGTGGAATTATTGCAGAAGCAATGGAAAAAGTTGGAAAAGAAGGCGTCATTACTGTTGAAGAAGGTAATGGAATTGATAACGAGTTAGATGTGGTTGAGGGAATGCAATTTGACAGAGGTTACCTGTCTCCATATTTTGTCACTAACCAAGACAATATGACATCCGAGCTTGAAAATCCGTTCATCCTTTTGCATGACAAGAAGATTTCAAATATTAGAGATATGTTGCCTTTATTAGAATCAGTAGCTAAAGCAGGAAGACCGCTATTAATTATTGCAGAAGATATTGAAGGCGAAGCTCTTGCAACGCTAGTAGTAAACAATCTTAGAGGAACAGTCAAAGCAGCAGCATGTAAGGCTCCTGGTTTTGGAGACAGAAGAAAGGCCATGCTAGAAGATATAGCTATCTTGACTGGAGGAACTGTAATTTCTGAAGAAGTTGGGCTTTCTCTTGAAGGCGCAACCATTGAAGATTTGGGAACAGCAAAAAGAGTGACGTTAGATAAAGATAACACAACTATCGTTGATGGTGCTGGAGATCAAAAAGCAATAGTGGCCAGAGTCAATCAGATCAGAACCCAGATAGAGGATACTTCTTCTGATTATGATAGAGAAAAACTTCAAGAGCGAGTTGCCAAATTAGCTGGAGGAGTAGCTGTGATTAAAGTTGGAGCTGGTTCTGAAATAGAAATGAAAGAAAAGAAAGCAAGAGTTGAAGATGCCTTGCATTCAACTAGAGCAGCTGTAAAAGAGGGTATTGTCCCCGGTGGAGGCGTTGCCTTGGTAAGGGCGTTGGAGTCACTTACAAAACTTAAAGGCGATAATGATGATCAAAATGTTGGCATAAACATTGTTAGAAAAGCATTTGAAGCTCCATTAAGACAAATTGCTGCAAATGCTGGTGAAGAATCATCTGTTATTGTTGCTAAGGTCATTGAGGGCGAGGGCTCATATGGATTCAATGCAGCAAATGGAGAATATGGTGACATGATAGAAATGGGTATTCTTGATCCAGCAAAAGTTACCAGAACTGCTCTTCAAGCAGCTGGTTCTGTTGCTGGCATGATGATTACTACAGAAGCTATGGTTACTGATAAGCCTCAAGACGAAGCAGCCGCACCTGCAATGCCTGATATGGGCGGAATGGGTGGTATGGGTGGAATGCCAGGCATGATGTAAGCCATCAATCTGTGAATTAAAAAAAACGGGGTTTATTCCCCGTTTTTTTTTGCAAGATATATAATTATTTAATTACGATTTTTATTTTTTAGGAGTTTAAATATGGAAGCGTATCTTGGAACTGTTTTAATCAGATTTGCCCACATTCTTTTTGGTGTGCTTTGGATAGGCCTGCTTTATTACTTTAATTTTGTTCAAACAGAATACTTTAAAGAATCAGAAGCCTCTGCTAAGTCTGATGTAGTCCAAAAATTAGTCCCAAATGCCTTGTGGTATTTCCGATGGGCTGCAGCATTTACTTTCTTAACAGGTTTATATCTTTTGTATTGGCTAAGCATCACTGTCAATATTGGCATTGTGCTTGGCGCAATAATGGGAACTATAATGGCTGCTAATGTTTGGTTTGTTATTTGGCCTAACCAAAAGAAGGTGATTGCAGGAGCTCCAGATGCAGCGGACGCTGGTGCAAAGGCTGGCTTAGCTTCTAGAACAAACACTTTATTTTCATTACCAATGCTCTATTTAATGGTTTATTCTGCTCATGGTGGCAGTTTGCCAATGATTGCTGAATCTAGCATAAATAGTCTTTGGATTGGTTTAGTAATTATTTTGCTAATTGAGGCAAATGCATTGTTTGGCAAAATGAATGCAATGATTACTTCTGTAAAAGCAGTCATCCACTCAGGGGTTGCTCTTACAGTAATATTTGGACTATTGGTTCATTATTTGTAATTTTTTAAAAAATTTTATAGAAGGAGGGCTTAGCTCTCCTTTTTTTTAATTTTTACTTTTTCAATGGCGTTTTCATCTATATTTAAGATCTCTATTCTGTAATTATCAATTTCTATACAGACATTCTCTTGTGGAATTTGGTCAAGGTAATCAGTTATAACTCCATTGATAGTTTTTGAACCATCTTCATCAATATCCCAATTCATAAAATTATTTAATTCTCTTATCTTTGAGTTGCCATCAGCAATAACTGAGCCATCTTTTTTTACATGGAATTCTTTCTCTAAATCTGCCTTGGCAGCACCAAATTTTCCAACTATTTCTGTAAAAATATCCTCCATAGTTAAAAGTCCCTGTATTTCACCATACTCATCAACCACTAATGAAAGATTATTGTCTTGTTTTTGAAATTGACTCAGCTGCATCGCGATGGTTGTCGACTGGGATATAAATGTTGTATCAAATAGGATGCTTTTAACATCATCACCAGCTTCAAAAGTTTCTATAAATTGATATGAGTCTTTAAGATGAAGCATGCCTATTACCTGATCAATAGACTTTTTGAAAACCGGCAATCTACTGTAATAAGATGAGCCAATAATTTTTTGCGCAGCCTCAATACTTTGTGTGATATCTATTCCGATAATTTCAGCATGAGGTGTCATGATATCCTCAACTGTTAATTCTTCCATACCTAGAATTGATGACAGCATTTCTCTGGATTGACTTGGTATTAAATCACCATGTTCCTCTAGCAATGTTCTTAATTCATCTGAGTTCAAATTATCATTACTAGCTGATTGCATTGGATCAACATTAAGCACTTTAAGTATTCTTGAGCTCAGGATATTTGTTAACCAAACCAGAGGCTTAAAGATTATTACCAAAATTTTTAGAAGCCATGAAGATTTGGTTGCAAAATTTTCTGGATACACACTTGCAATAGTTTTTGGAGTGATTTCAGAAAAAATTAAGATTACCATTGTCAAAATGATTGATCCGAGCAATACATTGCCACCAAAATAATCAATCATTATTATTGTGACTATTGCAGAAGCTAAAATATTAGCAAAGTTATTACCTATCAGAATTGATGCAAGTAATACATCAGGCCTCTGTAGTAATTTAAGTGCTCTCATGGCTCCCTTAGAGCCTTTGGAAAGATTTCTTAATTTAACTTTATTTGATGCCATCATGCCTGTTTCAGACCCCGATGAGAAGGCCGAAAAAATAAGCAGCACAAATAATGCTAAGAATAAGAAAGAAATAGAATCAGTGCTCAAGAAGACGTTATAAGTAGTTTGTTAAAATAATTGAATTACCAAAATATGCCAAAAGCACCATAGCAAAAGAAAGAATAGTTCCTCTAACTGCATACCGCACCTTCAGGTTGGCGTATTTTACCCCTAAAAACGTAAGCGTATAAATAATTAGAGCAAATGAAGTAAATACAATTTTGAATATTAATTCTAAATCTAGTTTCCCAAGAACCAAAAGCCCAGAAACAAGTGATAAGACTATACCCACAAGACCAAATCCAATTAAAGCAAATATTTCGTTATATTCTCTTTCTACTGATTTGGCGTTTGAACCAATTTCACCTTTTTTAATTTTTGTAATATGTCTTTCTAGAAGAGTTGTTTCAAAAAAAGTAACAATTAATATCACTATGCTAAAACTTGTAGCTGAGACATGTAAGGCCAAAATAGATATGCCCTTGGATGAAATCATGAGGCTTATAATAAGAATTAGAGCCAAAAATAGACCTATATAAATCTGTTTTGAAGAACGCAATAGACCTCTAGATATAAAATAGGCTAGAAGAGCAATAAATGTTGTTATGGGAAATGACACAATCTTATTTTTTTTTGTAATCTTTATATATTAACACTATCAAATTCTTCAAGGTTAACCTAAAATACACACCTTTTTATAAATACAAAAATAATTTTTTAATATGGTAGTAGTTAGACTTGCAAAAAGCGGAGCCAAAAAGAACCCTTATTACTTTATAACGGTTGCAGACTCCAGAAAACCAAGAGATGGCGCGTTCATTGAGCGCTTAGGCTTTTTTAATCCATCTGCAAAAGGATCAGAAGAAAGAATGAGATTTAATGTTGAGAGATTAGATCATTGGATTTCTCTGGGTGCTCAACTTTCAGATAAAGTTAAAGAATTAGCAAAAGATGCGAGGTTATCTCCAGACGATCTTCAATCCAAGCTCGATACTAAGAAACAAAAAAGAAACCAAAAGAAAGAGGCTGTAAAAGCTAAAAAAATTGCTGAGCTAGAGGCTCAAGCAAAAGAAGTGGAAGAAGCTGAGGCTGCAGAAGAGGAAGCACCAGTAGCTGAAGAAGCTCCAGTAGCTGAAGAAACACCAGCAGATGAAGCGCCAGCAGCAGATGAAGCTCCAGTAGCTGAAGAAACACCGGCAGATGAAGCTCCAGCAGCTGAAGAAACACCAGCAGATGAAGCTCCAGCAGAAGAAGAAGCTCCAGCAGCCGAAGAAATATCAGCAGATGAAGCTCCAGCAGCCGAAGAAATATCAGCAGATGAAGCTCCAGCAGATGAAGCTCCAGCAGAAGAAGAAGCTCCAGTAGCTGAAGAAGCTCCAGCAGAAGAGGAAGCTCCAGCAGAAGAGGAAGCTCCAGTAGCTGAAGAAGCTCCAGCAGCTGAAGAAACACCAGTAGAAGAAGAAGCTCCAGCAGAAGAGTCTGAAGAAGAATCTTCAGATGATGAGAAGAAATAGCTCAGTAGATCTTTCACTGTTTCTCCTAATTGCCAAAATAGGCAAAACAAGAGGCCTTAAAGGCGAGTTTTTTCTGAGATCATACGCTCAGAATCCAGAAACCCTCTTTTCCTTCAAAAAATTTTATGCTCTTTCAACATCAGCAATGGAAGAAGTTCATTTTGAATTCATGAGAGAAAGTAATTCAAATATTGTGGCAAAACTTAAATCCATCAATGATATTGATGAAATAAAAGCATATGGTCAAAAGGATATATTTGTACTTAAATCAGAGTTACCCAAATTGGATGAGAATGAAGCCTATTGGTTTGAACTAGAAGGAATGCAGGTAACAAATCTTGAGGGTCAGCATCTTGGCCAGGTTCAAGAGGTAAATAATTTTGGTGCAAGTGATGTACTAGAGGTTAAATCGACCAACAAAAAAATAAAAAACCTCTTAATTCCATTTATCAAAAACAGAGTGATTATCTCAATTGATAAATCAAAAAATTCTATTCTAGTTGATTGGCAGGAAGATTATTAAGCTATATGCATATCAATATTATTACTTTGTTTCCAGAAATTTTTGAAGCATTAAAATATGGCTTGCTTGGTCAAGCCATAGACAGAGAAGATATTAAAATTAATATCTTTAATTTGCGAGATCATCAAATTAACAAGCATGGCCATGTTGATGACAAACCATATGGCGGGGGAGAAGGCATGGTTTTGATGGCAGAACCTTTAGAGAAATCACTCAAGGATATTCCAGTCGATACCCTGGGAAGAGTCATTAACTTATCTCCGCAAGGCAGTCTTTTAAATCATAAAAAAGCTAAAGAGCTATCATCTTTAAAAAGCATCACAATTATTGCAGGAAGATACGAGGGAATTGATGAGAGATTTATTTCACAATACGTTGATGAGGAAATTTCAATTGGTGATTTTATTTTAAGCGGTGGAGAATTTGCTGCATTGAATTTAATCGACTCTTTATCAAGATTTATTCCTGGCGTAATTGGTAACAAAAAATCTGTTGAACAGGATTCATTAAGTCAAGGTCTTTTGAAAGGACCAGCATTCACTAGACCAGAAAATTTTAATTCAGAACTAGTCCCAGAGATACTATTGTCAGGAGATCATAAAAAAATTCAAGAATGGAAAGAAAATCAGGCTTTGATAAGAACTTTTGAAAGAAGACCTGAATTATTAAAAAGTGTAAAATTAACAAAAAAACAAAAAAAACTCTTGGAAGATTTGGCTTCTAAGCGTATCCTATAGCTCATTTTTTAGGCAAAATCATGGCAGACAAAGAAAACGAAAATTTAGACGCAACAACAGCTGAAAATGTTGACGCAAAAGAAACAGTTTCAGAGGAATCTTCAGCTGAAGAATCATCAATGGAAGCCGAAGAATCTTCAGAAGCTCCCTCTGAAGAGCTAGCAGCAGAAGACACTTCAGCAAACGAAGATGCTTCACTAGAAGAGACACCAGCATCAGAAGGGGTTCCATTAGAAGAAACAAACGCTAAAGACGAATCAGTTGCTGATGACCAGCCTGAAGAAGTAACCGCTCCAGTAACAACCGATGAGAAATCACCTGCGCAAATCATTGAATCATTTGAGGCAAGCCAATTAAAAGATGGGATCCCGTCATTCAGACCTGGAGATACCGTTGTGGTTTCTGTAAAGGTTAGAGAAGGTGAAAGAACTAGACTTCAAGCTTTTGAGGGAGTGGTAATGAATATCAAAAATGCTGGTTTAAATTCAGCCTTTATAGTTAGAAAAATATCTAGCGGCATTGGTGTTGAAAGAACTTTTCAACTTCATAGCCCAATGATTGATTCAATAACTGTTAAAAGAAAAGGGGACGTTAGGCAAGCTAAGCTTTATTACTTACGAGAAAGATCTGGAAGATCTGCAAGAATCAAAGAAAGATTAGACTAATACCATGCCTTCTGACCTGAAAAAGGATCCATTGGTAGATTCTTTTTTATCAAGTCTTCGACTTGAAAAAGGTTTGTCTGAAAACACAATTAAAGCCTATTCAAATGATTGTCAGGCATTTATTAAATGGCTATTTTTAAATAAAAGATCTGAAGCTATCAATGCAACTGAGGGAGATATAGAGAATTATTTAAAGTATTTTCAAAGCATCAGTCTATCTAATACAACGATCAACAGAAAACTCTCATCTTTAAAACATTTTTTTAATCATCTAAGCAAAAAAAAACTTTTAAAATCTAACCCCATTATAAATATTTCAGGCCTTAAAAGTGCCAAGGCTTTGCCAAAGTCTTTATCAGTTATGGATGTGAAAAGCTTAATTGATGCTCCGGATTGCTCTAATTTTGTTGGATTAAGAGATAGGACCATGATAGAGCTCATGTATGCTACTGGCGTAAGAATTAGCGAACTTATTAACTTGAAATATACAAGTATTGACTTAAATAGATCACTGATAAAGGTAATGGGTAAGGGTGAAAAGGAGAGAATGATTCCTTTTGGAGAAGATGCTCTTTCATGGTTAAGAAAATATATTGAGTTTAGACGAAAGAATAATTTATCTTTAAACTCAAGAGATTTCTTTATTAGCCAACAGGGTCAGAAGATTACAAGACAAGCATTTTGGCACAGAATTAAGATCTATCTTAAAGCAACAAATCTACCTATGGATATCTCTCCCCATACTCTCAGACACGCATTTGCAACTCATTTATTAAATAATGGCGCAGACCTAAGATCGGTGCAAATGTTGCTGGGTCATAGTGATCTCTCTACAACTCAGATATATACTCATATTGCCAAACAAAGGTTAAGTGATATGGTGAAACAGCATCATCCAAGAGGCTAATTTTTTATGAAAATATTCTTCATTATACTTATTTTAATTTTTGCGTCTGATGCAAAATCTGACGAGCTTTTAATTTCATCTAAAATTAATGCAGTGCTTCCCGAGGGAATGTCTGTTCAAAGCGTGAAAGAATCTTTGATAGAAAATTTATATGTGGTTGATATTGGAGATTTACAGCCTATTTATGCTTCAAAAAATGGAGAATTCTTTTTTTATGGTGAGTTATATGCGGTGAATGGAAATATGTTGCTAAACACCACCAAAGACGAAATCAATTTAAAACGAAAAAATATTTTGGATGCTGCATTGTCTGAAGGTGATTTTATTACCTTTAAATCTGATAATGAAAAACATAGAGTGATTATTTTTACTGATGTAGATTGTGGGTACTGCAGAAAGTTTCATAATGAAATTAATGACTTCAATGATTTTGGTATAACTGTCAATTATGTTGCATTTCCAAGATCAGGATTAGCTTCTGATTCCTATAATAAAATTGTTACAGCTTGGTGCTCAACAGATCCTAAAGATACCCTAACAAAGATGAAGAAAGGTATAGATGTGCAGCTAGCTATGTGCCAAGATCACCCTGTTGAAAAACATTTTCTTCTTGGTCAAAAGATTGGCATTACCGGCACTCCAGCTATAATCAAGTCAAATGGAGAGCTGCTTCCGGGATATCTTCCACCAGAGGATTTAATTACTAGACTAAATGAATAATGACTAAATTAAAAATAGGTATTTGTGGCTGGGGAAATGTTGCAACTGGGTTATATGAGCAGTTAGTTAACGGAGATGAAATTTATGCTAATTGGGATATATCCTGTATCGGTGCTCGACGTGACAACCCAAAATGCAATCCAGGCTCAACAAAAATTTTAAGAGATATTTTCAAAGTAGTTGAAGAAGACATAGATGTTCTTGTTGAATTAATAGGCGGAGTTGAGACTGCGAAAGAACTAATTTCAGCAGCTCTGAGTTCAGGCAAGCATGTTGTCACCGCAAACAAAGCAGTAATTTTTGAACATGGCGAAGAGCTAATTAATTTAGCAAAAAAAAATAATGTAAAGCTGTTGTTTGAATCAGCTGTCTGTGCAGGCACTCCCGCAATCAAGATACTTTCAAATGACTTAATTGCAAATAAAATTTCTAAAGTTGCAGGCATGTTGAATGGAACAACAAATTTTATTTTAAGCAAGATGGAAGAGGGTGCCTCGTATGAAGCTGTTTTACAGGAAGCTCAAGAGAAGGGGTATGCAGAGCCTGATCCAAGTCTCGATGTAAATGGAACTGACGCAGCTCACAAAATTGGAATCCTTGCAGCTTTAGCCTTTAATAGTGGTCTTCCTGCATCAAACTTTCATATTGAAGGTATAGAAAAGATTCAATCAGAGGACTTTGTTTATGCGAATGATTTTGATTTAACGGTTAAGCATTTGGCTGTTGCAAAATTAAATCGTCATGGAGTTGAGTTAAGAAGTCACCCTGTAATGCTCAGCAAGAGCTCAAGCCTAGCGGGGTTAAAGGGTGTTAGAAATGGAATTCAGTTCGATACTAATCTTCTAGGAGAGTTTCATGTTGCTGGCTCAGGAGCTGGAAGAGAGTCTACAGCGTCAGGTTTAATTTCTGATTTATATGCGCTTTCAAATTCAAATGATTCTAACCCAATGCAATATCCAGATTTTTCCAAAAAACCTAACCTAGTAAATTTTGAGGATTTAATTTTTAAATATTATGTTTATTTAGAGGTCAAAGATGAGCCTGGTGTTCTAGCCTTAATTAGTAAAATATTTGCTGGTCAAGGCATAGGTTTTGATAAAGTCATTCAAAAAGACCAGTTGGATAATGGAAGTGTGCCTGTAGTGATTTTTACTGATCCAATTATAGAAAAAGAGATGCAAATTGCTTTGCAGGATTTAAAAAATCATCCAGTTATCCTAAATTCTAAAATTATTAGAATTGAGGACTTGTAATGCTTTATCACTCAACTAGAGGAAAAGACTCTGATAAAGATTTTGCATCAATTTTAATGCAAGGTCTTGCTGATGATGGTGGTCTTTTTATGCCGGATCAATGGCCGCAAGTAGATTTAGATGAAATCAAGTCCAAAACATCATTTGTGGATATAGCAAAATGCATTGTGCCTTTATTTACATCCTCCTCTTTTTCTCGTGATGAAACAATAAGCATAGTTGAATCAACTTGGCATGATTTTGAGCACCAAGATCTCATTGGTATAAAAGATTTTAATTCAGTTTCAATTCTTGAGCTATTTCATGGGCCTACGGCAGCATTCAAAGATTTTGGGTTACAGCTAGCTGCTGCATTTTTTAATAAGGTTTTAGAGTCTGAAAATAAAACTGCAATCGTTCTTGGTGCAACCTCTGGTGATACGGGTTCAGCTGCAATTGATGCATGTAAGAATTATGGTCGAATTAAGAGCTTTATTATGCTTCCAAATGGAAATATGTCTGAAGTTCAGCGCAGGCAAATGAGTACTATAGAGGCTTCAAATGTTTTTGCGCTGAGGATTGACGGAACTTTTGATGATTGCCAGGACTTGGTGAAGCTTGCTTTTAAAAATCGTGATTTTTTAAATAATGATCAATATTTATTAGCAGTTAATTCAATTAATTGGACTCGAATAATAGGTCAAATTTGTTATTACTTTTATGCTTACAATCAATTGCATCAAAAAAGCAACTTAAATTTCTCCATCCCTACAGGGAATTTTGGTAATGTATTTGCTTGTTACTCTGCTCATAAAATGGGACTGCCAGTGAACAAAATTGCTGTAGCTGTCAATGAAAATGATATCTTGCATCGATTCTTTAGTAATAATAATTATTCAAAGCAATTTGTACATGAAACCATTTCTCCAAGCATGGATATAAGCGTTGCCAGCAATTTTGAAAGATTGGTCTATGATCTCTTTTTGGATAGGGATTCTAACAAATGCTCGAAAATGTTTGACAATTTTCCAGCCAATCCTATTGAGCTTGATCCTGTAACTTGGCAAAAGAAAGATCGCCTTTTTTCTTCCAGTAAAGTGAATGATTTAGATACAAAAAAAATAATTCAGGAAACTCATCAATTACTTGACTATATCTTAGACCCTCATACAGCTGTTGCTGCTGTTGAAGCATTTAATAAAAGTGATCAAAATAATCATTATGTTGTTTTATCTACAGCACATCCAGCCAAATTTCCTTCAGTCTATGAAGAGTTAAACATACAAATAAAGTCCTTGCCTTCTGCGTTAAGAGGTTTATTTAAGAAAGATGAGTTTCTTCATTCATTTGATGCAGATTACAGTCAAATCGTTAGCTTTATTCATCATAACAACTAATTTTTAATTTATGAATATTCCAAAGATTGTCAAAACTTCAACAACAGATTTAGAGCGCGTGAAAGGTGTTCTCAAACTAGGCTTTGCTTCAGATGCCTTGCTGAGATGGGTTTTTCCTGATGCCTCATCTTACCTAAAGAGCTTTGATAAATGGATGGAGGAGTTTTCAAAAATTGCCTTTGAAAATAATATTGTTTATTCAGAAAAAAATTTTTTTGGTTCCTCCTTGTGGCATCCTCCAGGCGTTTTATTTGATAGCACTGTCTTAGAGCCCACCTTTGCTTCTATACCTAATGATCGAATTGAGGCGGCGGCTAAGTTTTTTGAAGAATTTGAAAAATACCATCCTGAAGATGCTTGGTATCTAGCATTTATTGCGGTTGATCCAGCTCAGCAAAGAAAAGGAATCGGATCTTTTTTACTCAAAGAAGCTTTACAAATGATAGATAAAAGAGGTGATAAAGCATATCTAGAAGCCTCTAATAATCAAAATAAGGCTTTGTATGAAAGACATGGTTTTGTAGAAATAGGAAGAGTTCAATTTGCAGATTCTCCGCCTGCATTTCCAATGATTCGAGAGGCGAAATAAGAGTGTTCAAGATGCTTTGCAGATCTTTATTCTATTAACTGTTTCATAGATTAGCTAAAGATATTAAAATGAAAACCATGGAAACAGGTGAAATTAAATCAAGCCTTACTGATCTCAGAGATCGCATGAATGATCTCCGGGGGCATCTTTGACGTTGCTCATAAACAAAGCTCTCTAGAAGAAATTAATAACAAATTATCTGATGAATCTACATGGTCTAATTTAGAGCTCTCTCAATCCTTGAATAAAGAAAAAGCAGATTTAGAAAAATTTTTAAATTCTTTTTTATCTGTTGATGAGCTTATCAATGACAATATTGATCTCCTGGATATTGCGATTGAGGAATCTGACGATGGCTCAATTAAAGAAATCAATGAAGAAACTCAAGCTCTGATTTCTAAGGTGGAGGATTTAGAATTTAATAGAATGTTTTCTAATAAAATGGATCCCAATTCTGCATTTATTGATATTCAATCTGGTTCTGGCGGGACTGAAGCGCAAGACTGGGCTGATATGCTTCTAAGAATGTATACACGATGGGCAGAAAAGCATGAGTTTTCAGTATCTGTTATTGAGCATTCCCCTGGAGAGGTGGCAGGCATTAAATCAGCATCCTTACTTATCAAGGGGAGTTATGCATATGGATGGCTTAGAACAGAAACTGGGGTTCATCGGCTGGTTAGAAAATCTCCTTTTGATTCGGGCAGTAGACGACATACGTCCTTTGCATCTGTATTTATTTCTCCAGAAATTGATGAATCTATTGAAGTTGAACTAAACCCTGCTGATATTCGAATAGATACTTATAGAGCCTCAGGGGCGGGTGGTCAGCATGTCAACAAAACAGACTCCGCAGTTCGTTTAACACATATTCCAACAGGGACAGTGGTTCAATGTCAAAGTGATCGCTCTCAACACAAGAACAAAGACAATGCTTTTAAACAACTGAAATCAAAATTATATGAACTGGAATTGCAAAAACAGAAAGATGAGCAGCAGTTATTGGAAGATAGCAAGTCTGATATTGGTTGGGGAAGCCAAATCCGATCATATGTTTTAGATCAATCTCGTATTAAAGACTTAAGAACAAACGTTGAAAGTGGTAATATCTCTTCAATCCTCGATGGAGATATAGATATATTCATTAAAGCCAGTCTAACCCAAGGAGTGTAAATGAGTGATTCAAATATTGGTGGCGAAGCCTCTATCTTAGAGGAAAGACGAAGAAAGCTTGAAGAGCTTAGAGAGGCTAATATTGCTTATGTAAATAACTTTATCCCTTCTAAAAAAGCTAAAGATTTACATGATTTGCATGGCCACCTTAGCAAAGAGGAGCTTGAAGAAAAAAAGATTACAAGCTTATCTATAGCTGGGAGAATAGTTTTAAAAAGAGTGATGGGTAATGCCAGCTTTGTGACTGTTAGAGATGGCTCAGGAGACATACAGGCTTACATCAGCAAAAATAATATAGACCCAGAGTTATACAAGAACTTTAAATCATGGGATCTTGGAGACATTATTGGCATCAGTGGTCATTTATTTAAGACCAAAACAGAAGAGCTGACAATTGAAGCTCATGCCATTACCTTAATAACAAAATCACTTAGACCAATGCCAGAAAAACATAAAGGCTTGGCTGATATAGAAATTAAATATCGCCAAAGGTACTTGGATTTAATGAGCAACCCTGAATCTCAAGAAGTCTTCAGAAAGCGCTTTCAAATTGTTTCATCTATCAGATCCTCAATGCTTGAAGATGGTTTTCTTGAAGTAGAAACACCCATGATGCATTCAATACCGGGAGGAGCTGTTGCAAAACCTTTTATTACAAAGCACAACGCACTAGACAGAGAACTTTTCTTAAGAATTGCACCTGAGCTTCATCTTAAAAGGCTGTTGGTTGGTGGTTTTGAAAAAGTTTTTGAGATTAATAGAAGCTTTAGAAATGAAGGGTTGTCTACAAGGCATAATCCAGAGTTTACGATGTTGGAGTTTTACGCAGCTTTTGCTACTTTTGATGGAACGATAAATTTCACCAAGAATATTATCCAATCAGCCTCAGTGGCAATTGGTAATAATGATGAAATTGAATGGGATGGTGACAAAATAGATCTTTCCAATTTTTCCATCAAAACTCTTAATAATTTAGTGCTGGAGCATAACTCTGAGCTAGGCATCGAGGATTTAACAAATTTAGACAAGCTTAGAAGTTACTCTAAGTCACTCAAAGTACCACTCAAGGAATCTTGGGGGCCTGGAAAAGTATTGTTAGAAATTTTTGAAAAATCTGTTGAGACTAACCTGATTCAACCGACTTTTGTTACAGAGTATCCGGTAGAGGTTTCACCTCTATCCAGAAGAAATAATGATAATCCATCTATTGCAGACAGATTTGAATTATTTATTGGCGGCAAAGAAATTGCTAACGGTTTCTGTGAATTAAATGATCCTGATGATCAAGCTGAACGCTTCCAGGAGCAGGTTAAAGCGAAAGCGGATGGAGATGATGAGGCTATGGGTTTTGATGAGGACTATATAACTGCTTTGGAGCATGGCATGCCACCTGCGGTGGGAGTTGGTGTTGGAATAGATAGATTGGTTATGATGCTCACTAACCAAAGCTCAATTAGAGATGTAATTCTTTTTCCTCAATTAAAATCCTAACCCTTCAAACATGACTCTTACTTTACTCATTACTGTTGGAGTGCCGCTATTTATTGTCTTTGCAATAATCTATTCAGATAAATTTAGAGAGCCTACTGACTTAGTTATAAAAACTTTCTTTGCAGGAGTCATCATATGTTTTCCAGCTGCAGAGTTAAATTATCTGCTAATTCCTTCATATGAATATTCATATCGAGCTGGATTTACAGAAGAAACGTTAAAGTTTTTAGTGTTATATTTTTATATCAGGCCAAAAAGTGCATTTAATGAGCCCATGGATGCAATTGTCTATGGCGTTATCGTTTCACTCGGTTTTGCAACTTTTGAAAATATTTCATATGTATATTCAGGAAATTTTGAAGTAGATTCTTTTTCTCTTGCAATTATGAGAGCGGTAAGCGCAATTCCAATGCATGCAACTTGCGGCATTATCATGGGTTATTTTTTTGGCTTATATGCTTTTACTCACTCAAAACAATTTTTAATTAAAAGCATAATCTTTCCAATAGGAATCCATGCAACCTATAACTTTTTAACTGGCTATGATTTCCTTTTTCTATATTTCTTGGTCGCAGTGATGGTCTATGCAAGAGGCCTTCATACAGAGTTCGCTGAGGTTCAATTAAAGAAAGACAGAGAGGGAGAAACTAAGGTAATTTAAGGAAATTACCATCTAAATTTTTCAAAATTTTCTGGATTAGCCCAACCCTCTGGATTGTTCCAGCCTCGCTTGCTATTGTAAGTTTTTAGGTTGTATGAATAGATTCTGACTTGAGTGATCTCGATGTCATGAGTAAAGCCTAGTTCCAAGAATTTTTGATGATCATTGTCATCTTTATTCTTTTTAACGATTAATATTTTTTGTGCAAGGGTATTCTTTATCAGGCCAATTTGAGTTTTTGAGATCGGCATATCATCAAAGATGATACACAAATCATTGGGCTCAGCGATATTAGAGTCTAGATGGTGAAGATTAATGATTGATAGTTTTTCAAGAGAATCTTCACAAAGCTCAGCAAACTCACTTAAGTCTTTTTTGGTGATTGCCAGAACTGATGAAACTATTTCATTGTGGATGACCTCAACCAAGAAATCATTTAATCCGCTTTTAGGCATTTATTTTAATAAATCCTCAATGGCAGTTTTTTCATCAATTAACTCATCTGTTGAAATTTTTATTCTTTCTTTTGCGAAATCAGATAATACAATATCTCTTACAATTTCAATTTTACCTTCAGGAGTAGTTATTAAAGGCATGCCACAAATAATACCTTCTGGAAGATCATAGCTACCATCACTTATTACCGCTGCACTAAAACAATCTCCAGATGCTGTAGGATTCTCACAAGCAACAACTGTGTCTAAAGCAGCTTTTGCTGCTGAGGTTGCAGAAGATGCTCCGCGCGAATCAATCACAGCTTTACCCCTTTGTTGCACAAGCGGTAAAAACTCATTATTAACCCAATCCATATCATCAATAAGATCTTTTCCAGGCGATCCATTTGCAACAATATTTTCAAAGTCAGGATACATAGTTGGACTATGATTGCCCCATATGATCATTTTACTTATATCACTGATTCCAATATGGAGTTTCTTTGATAAAACAGATCTTGCTCTGCTTGAATCCAGCATCGTCATGGCCATCCATAATTGGGAATCATTGTTAGCAGCATGTCTGCCTATTAGGGCATTCGTGTTAGCCGGATTGCCTACAACTAAGATTTTTGCATCTGATTTACCAAATCTACCAATTGCCTGACCCTGGCCTACAAAAATGCCTCCATTAATTTGAAGCAAATCTGCACGTTCTTCAATTTTTTTACCATTAAATACAATTCCTCTTGGAATGCTCCCCACTAAGAGGAACCAGTCTGCATCTTTTGCAGCTTCTTCAAAATCCGATGTGTAATTTACATTTCCCATATTAGGAAAATTAGAATCTTCTAGCTCCATTACTAGACCCTCTAATTTCTCAACTACCTGAGGGATTTCTACTAACTCAAGATCAACAATTTTATCTCCAAATGTATGTCCATCTACTAATCTAGGTATTAAAGAGTAACTAATTTGACCTGCGGCACCAGTAACAACGACTTTAACTCTGTTCATTTTAAAAATCCTTAAAAATTATCTTTAATTATTATATTCCTAAACGTTAGATTAATTCGTGGACCAATCAATTTTTGAGTCTTTTTTATTGAATGTTGCCAATTTTTTTGTGTTTCACCATCAATCAAGATTAAACTTCCATTAGTCTGAGGAATTGCAAGAGTCTCTTTGCTTATTTTATTCCTAAAAACTAAATCCCTTTCGCTGCCAAAAGAGATTGAAGCAATGGTTGGATTGGGGCCAAGTTCTTTTTCATCATCAGAATGCCACCCCATTGAGTCTTTGCCATCTCTGTAATAATTTGCCAGCACTGAATTAAAATCAATATTTAACTCTTCATAAATTTTTTTTCGAATCATGATTAGATCTTGACTCCAGATTTGACGATTTAATTGTTTGCCTGAATATCTATATTCACATCCTTCATCACCTATCCAGCATTGCAATCTAGGAATCTTTGTATCCTTGCCAAACATTTTAATTATCATCGACTCCCAGGGCAGTTTTGATATAAATTTTTTCAGCAATTTTTTTGAATCGACTGAATTAAAAAAATCTTCTTCTATTCGAATTTTTAGACCGTTGTGAGCTACAATTTCATTCTTCATAAGAGATTAGTATAGATATGTTTTCATTAAATCCAATCGGTTCAATCAATGACTAAAGTTTTAATTATTGGAGGAGGGCATGCTGGTGCGAATACAGCATTTGCATTAAGAAAAGATGGTTTTGATGGGGAAATTACGATTATAAGTGATGAGGGCTATCTTCCTTATCACAGACCTCCGCTCTCAAAAGACTTTCTTAAGCAAAATATTGCAATAGAAAAGTTGGGTTTTAAATCTTCTGACTTTTATGAAGAGCAAAAGATATCAGTTAATCTAGATACTCGCATTGATTCCATTAATCTAGAAACAAACCTTGCTATTACTAAGGATACCTCCTTTGATTTTGACTATTTAGTTTTTGCCACTGGAGCATCTCCAAGATCGTTACCAATGGAAAATGCCGATTCAAAAAATTTATTCTATTTAAGACAAGTAGCTGATGTTTTATCTATGCATCAACAAATTAGTGCAGACAAAGAGATGATTTTAATTGGCGGAGGATACATTGGGTTGGAAGTAGCATCAGCCATGATAGAGCTTGGATTAAAAGTTACCATCTTAGAGGCAGAAGAGAGAATTCTTCAAAGAGTAACTAGTCCAGAGGTTTCAAAATTTTATAATGATTTTCATTCTAAAAAGGGAGTTAGGATTATTTGTAATGCAAAAGTAACTAATTTAAATGCTGAAAATCAAATGATTAATTCAGTTTCTTTAGAGTCTGGTGAGAGTCTAGCAGCTGATATAGTTTTAGTAGGTATAGGAGCAATTCCTAATACAAAACTTGCAGATTCAATTGGCTTAGAATGTAGCAATGGAATAAAGACAGATCAATACTGCAGAACCTCTATACCAAACATCCTTGCACTTGGCGATTGTGCCTCTTCATTTAATACATTGTTTAACTCTGAATTCAGGCTTGAGAGCGTTCCTAATGCATTAGCCCAATCAAAAGTTGTATCTTCGTCTATTGTTGGAAATGAGCTTTTCAATAATGAGATGCCCTGGTTTTGGTCTGATCAATATGACTTAAAATTACAGATGGCAGGTTTATCAAGTGGCTATGATGAATGTTATATTATTGGTGATATTGATGCCGCTGAATTTATAGCTTGCTATGGTAAAGATGGGTATTTAATTGCAGTTGATAGCGTGAATAAACCCAAGCAGTTTATGCTATTTAAAAGAGCTCTAACCAATGGTTTTAAATTAGAAATGAATCTTTTAAAAGATAAAAATTTTCAGCCTGAGTCCATTTTTTCAGGTTCAAATTAGTTAAAATATATTTATCAACACGGAGATAACCATGACCATAAGATTTGATGACAAAGTAGTAATTGTAACTGGTGCAGGAGGAGGCTTAGGAAAGCAACATGCACTTGAGTTTGCAAGAAGGGGCGCAAAAGTTGTTGTGAATGACCTTGGTGGTGCTGTTGATGGTTCGGGTGGTGCAAGCGATGCAGCCAATACAGTTGTTGAGGAAATTAAGGCGGAAGGTGGAGAGGCAATTGCAAATGGCTCTAGCGTAGCAGACAAGGAAGGGGTGTCTAAAATGGTTTCAGAAACCATGGAAAAATGGGGCCGAATAGATATCCTAGTTAACAATGCTGGCATCTTAAGAGATAAAAGTTTTCATAAGATTACAACAGAGGAATTTGATCAGGTGATGGATGTGCACTTCCAAGGGAGCTTCTACGCATCTCATGCAGTCTATCCAATCATGAGGGAGCAAAATTTTGGGAGGATAATTTTTACTACTTCATCGGGCGGTCTGTGTGGAAATTTTGGTCAAGCCAACTATGGTGCGGCGAAAATGGGGATGATTGGATTAATGAATTGTTTAAAAATAGAAGGTCAAAAATATAATGTATTTTCCAGTGCGGTTGCTCCTGTTGCTTTATCAAGGATGACAGATTCACTATTTCCAGAGGGAATTGGGGAGAGATTTATGCCTGAATATGTCACTCCAGCAGTAATCTATTTGGCAAGCGAGGAAAGTGAAAATGGCGCTATTATTGGTGCCGGGGCCGGCGTTTTTACTAGGTTTAGAATTCTTGAGACCATGGGTTTAGCGCTTGGAACGGGAGATAATATGACTCCTGAGAATATAGCAGCTGGTTGGGATTCAGTCTCTGACATGGAAGATGCAAGAGAGCTTTTCAGCGGCCCAGAGCAAACTATAAAAATTCTTGAGCAGGCAGACAAATCTTAAGCAGTAAAACTTTTCCTCTGGGACATGAGTTTAGTGTGCCTTTTAATTTCAGGATAATCGTCTAGATTTAATCGATTTAAACCAATAAAAAAGTCGGTGGTTGTTATCATTTGAATATCTGCAAAGGTATATCTATCACCAGCTACGAACTCAGATTCTGAGAGAATACTATTAAAGTATTTTAGAGATTTAATACCAATATTTTTTTGGGTTTCGCCATATTCTTTATTCTGAGTTTCTAATGCTGACATTGCTGGATGCAAATGTCGGAATCCCATAGCTAACGGTATCATCAATTCATTAAATATTCTTGCTTGCCACATCTCAATTGAGGCAATCTCGATTGGGCTTTCGCCAAATAAGTTAGGTTCAGGGTATAAAGATTCTAAATATCTGCATATTGCCGTTGATTCCATGATTACAGTTCCATCGTCAAGTTGAAGTGCTGGAATTCTCGAGTTAGGGGCTATGGCACGATATTCTGGTGTTTTGTGTTCACCTTCCATCATATTAATTTCAACCATCTCCACGTTAGTAATATTCTTCTCAGCTAAAAACATCCTAACTTTTCTTGGACTATTAGCCATTTTGTTATCATATAATTTCATTTTTCATTCTCTCCAGCCTTCTTATTATTGTAATATCCCTTAAAGGCAATGTAAGTTTGAATAAGATTAGCGATAACAAATGCAGGCAAATCAACAAAAACGAATACTGCAGCCCCTGCAAATCTGCTAATTCCAGTCAAAATATACCCATTTAACCTTGTCTCATGCTTTACTGAGCTCACTAAGGCCAAGCTTAGAATACTAAGCACTAAAATTACCCATTGCCCATACTCTAAGAAGTTCTCAATCATTCTAAAGACCTCATTGATTCACTAATTCTTGATTCACTTTTTCAGCCTTTGCCCAATCATTGGGTAGAAGCTTAGAAGCCAGCAAGAAACTAGCCATAGAGGGAATAAGCAACAATGATGTAACACTCATAGCATATCTAATTGATTCAACTTCACTATGATTTTCACTGAACAGATCTATCATCCAGCCCGTAAATGTTGGCCCGCCACCAAGTGAGATCATATTAAGAATAAAAAAGAATAAAGCGGTAGACATAGCTCGCATATTTACTGGAGCAAGAGTTTGAGCAACTGCAAAACTTGGTCCAAGCCATGTTCCAAAAAATAATAAAAACAAAGTTGTTAATAGGAGGTGCGCTTCTACGCTTGGCACCCACCATGAATAAAGTGTAACTGGCAGGCAAAGGGTAATTGCTATTGCAGGCAACCATCCATAGGCTCTTACATTATTCTTACCCCATTTATCTGCAAGTCTTGCTCCAAAAAAAGCGCCTCCAGCATATGTTGTACCATTGATTATTCCTAGAATAATTACCAGTGTTCTAAAATCAAAGTTTGGATCTAGAGTTATCAAATACTTGGTTTGAAACGCAGAAGCTGAGTACGATACAAATGCCCCAAAAGCACTTCCAAAGCACATAGCACGCCAAGCAGGAATCTGTAAGAGGGTCATTATTGATGATATAAAGGGGGGTTTTGCTATTTCAGTATGCTGCTCAAATTCCATTGCTCCCCTTGCAGGCTCTCTTATAACTAGCTTTACAATGAAGGCCAAAGCAATACCTGTTAATCCCAAGAAGATAAAGACCTGTCTCCAATTCACATCATCATTAGACGCCCCCATTAGCGATGCTGTTGCAAAGTATGCCGCCATGACTCCCAATGGTATTCCCATTGAATACACTCCCAATGCGCTAGCTCTTTCTTCTTTGGGATACATGTCTGAAATGATAGAGTGGGAGGGTGGACTGCCGCCCGCTTCTCCAATCCCAACTCCCATTCGAGCAAGACCAATCTGAACAAAATTAGTTGCCATTCCCGTTAATGCAGTAAAACCACTCCATGTGGCCAATGCGATTGAGAGTATATTTACCCTGTTATATCTATCAGCTAACCAGGCTATGGGGATAGCAACAGTTGTATAGAAAACAGCAAACGCTAAACCAATCAATAGGCCTAATTCTGTATTAGTTAAACCAAGATCTTTTTGTATGAATGGAGCTAAAATACCAACGATTTGTCTATCAATAAAATTGAAGCCATAAACAATAGTTAATAATATTAAAACAAAAGTTCTATAGCCTTTTGATGGCTGTTGCTTATTCATCGATTAGACCCCCCAATCTATGAAGCTTGAATTATATGTCGGAGATAAAATTTTTATCGATATGAAATACCTAGCTTTGCCTTATTCCCAGTTTAAAGCTCCACCTGTTTGATATTCAATGACTCTTGTTTCAAAGAAGTTCTTCTCTTTTCTAAGATCCATTATCTCCGACATCCAAGGGAAGGGATTCGTTGCACCTTTGAACTCTTCATCTAACCCAATTTGAGTTAGCCTTCTGTTGGCGATGAATTGTAAGTATTCTTCCATCATGGAAGCATTCATTCCCAGGACACCTCTTGGCATGGTGTCTCTTGCGTATTGAATTTCAAGTTCTGTTCCTTCAAGAATCATCTGCGCTGCTTCAGCTTTCATCTCTTCGTCCCAAAGATGTGGGTTTTCAATTTTAATTTGATTAATAACATCAATTCCAAAATTTACATGCATAGATTCATCTCTCAAAATGTATTGAAATTGTTCAGCAGTTCCTGTCATTTTATTTCGTCTTCCCATGGATAATATTTGGGTAAAACCACAATAAAAGAATATTCCTTCAAGCACACAATAGAAAGCTATTAGATTTCTTAAGAGCTGCTTATCAGTTTCAGTTGTTCCAGTTTGGAAAGTTGGATCAGAAATTTGTTGGGTATATTTCAATCCCCAGGCTGCCTTTTTTGCAACGCTTGGGATTTCTCTATACATATTAAATATTTCGCCCTCATCCATGCCAAGTGATTCGATGCAATACTGATATGCATGAGTATGTATAGCTTCTTCTAAGCTTTGCCTTAAAATATATTGTCGGCATTCAGGGTTTGTCACCAATCTATAAAGAGCAAGAACCAGATTATTTGCTACTAGGGAGTCTGCAGTTGAAAAGAAACCAAGATTTCTTTTAACAATTGTCCTCTCATCATCAGTCAAACCATCTTCTGATTTCCATAGAGCTATATCTGCAGTCATATTAACTTCTTGCGGCATCCAGTGATTAGCGCTGCCATCGAGATATTTTTGCCAAGCCCAGTCATACTTGAATGGAACCAATTGATTAAGATCAGCTTTACAGTTGATCATAGCTTTATCATCAACTTGAACTCTGCCATTGTGCATTTCATCTAGCTCTTTTACACCTTCTGATGCGTCAAACGTTTCCATGGCTTTTCTTGCTGCCTCTGCTCTAGATCCTGCCTCAATAGTCGCATGAGAAGCTTCAGCTACAGGTTGAGCTACAGGCTCAACATGTTTAGGTGCTTCTGGTGCTGTATTTTTGATTGCAGGAGCTACCTGAGTCTCTTCTTTATTATATTCATCCCAATTTAACATCTTTCTCTCCGTATTTACTGACAGGCTTCGCAGTCAGGATCATCCAAGGAGCATGCTTCAGGCACAGGTGCTGGTGCACCAAGCTCATGAGGAACTTCTGGTGCTGATTCAGCCTGAGCGCTGACTGCATTTAAGCTGCCTTGGTTGATGGTTGATTTTTCAGTTGTTGTTGCTGCTATAGATCTTAGATAGTAGGTTGTTTTTAAACCTGAATACCAAGCCATTCTATAAGTAAGATCTAGTTTTTTCCCATTTGCATTACCTATGTAAAGATTTAGTGATTGAGCTTGATCAATCCATTTTTGTCTTCTGCTTGCAGATTCAACAATGTACTGGGGCTCAACTTCAAATGCTGTAGAGAAAAGTTTTTTAATATCATCTGGAATTCTTGATATTTCACTTAGACTGCCTTCAAAATATTTTAGATCATTGATCATAACGTCATCCCACAAATCTATTGCTTTGAGTTTTCTAACAAGGTGAGGGTTCACAATGGTGAATTCACCCGAAAGGTTAGATTTAACGTATAGATTTTGATAAGTAGGCTCAATTGATTGAGTTACGCCAGTAATATTAGAAATTGTTGCTGTCGGCGCTATTGCCATCACATTAGAATTTCTCATACCATCTTTTTTAACTTTTTCGCGCAGCTGGTCCCAATCTAGTGTTTCAGACCTATCAACTTTAATGAATTCACTTCCACGATTTTTTTCTAAGATATCTATTGAATCTTTTGGAAATATTCCTTGGCTCCATAAAGAGCCATCGTATGATGGATATGTCCCTCTTTCTTTTGCAAGCTCGCTTGATGCGTGAATTGCATAGTAACTTATAACTTCCATGCTTCGATCTGCAAACTCAATAGCTTCCTCAGAACAGTAGGGCGCATCTTGCATATATAACGCGTCTTGGAAACCCATCAGCCCCATTCCTACTGGGCGATGCTTCAAGTTTGAGTTTTTGGCTGTATCTACTGAGTAATAATTGATATCTATAACATTATCAAGCATTCGTAGAGCAGTGGTTACTGTTCGTTTTACTTTTTCTTGATCCAAGACACCATCTTTCATATGCTGAGGAAGATTTACTGACCCAAGATTGCAAACAGCTATCTCATCATTGCTTGTGTTCAGGGTTATCTCAGTGCATAGGTTAGACGAATGAATAACTCCAACATGCTGTTGCGGTGAGCGTAAATTGCATGAGTCTTTAAAAGTTATCCATGGATGACCGGTCTCAAATAACATAGTCAACATTTTTCTCCATAGATCTTTTGCTGGGATAGTTTTATGTTGATCCATTTTTCCTTCAGCAGCCAATGCTTCATATTCTTCGTATCTTTTTTCGAATGCAAGGCCGGTAAGGTCATGCAAATCTGGAGTTTCGCCTGGGGAGAAAAGCGTCCAATTTTTGTCCAATTCAACTCTTTTCATAAATAGATCAGGTACCCAGTTTGCGGTATTCATGTCATGGGTTCTTCTTCTATCATCACCAGTATTTTTTCTGAGATCCAGGAACTCTTCTATGTCTAGGTGCCATGTTTCTAGATAAGCACACATAGCGCCTTTTCTTTTGCCACCTTGATTAACTGCAACAGCTGTATCGTTAGCAACTTTCAAGAAAGGTACAACACCCTGGCTTTTACCATTTGTTCCTTTGATGTATGACCCTAATGCTCTAACTGGTGACCAGTCATTACCAAGCCCTCCTGCCCATTTAGACAGCAAGGCATTATCTTTCATTGCTCCAAATATCCCATCTAGATCATCTGGAATAGTTGTTAGATAGCATGAGGAAAGTTGAGGTCGCAAAGTTCCAGAATTAAAAAGGGTTGGCGTTGAACTCATATAATCAAAGCTTGATAGCAACCTGTAGAATTCAATCGCTCTTTCCTCTTTTTTATCTTCTTCTACAGCTAGCCCCATTGCAACTCTCATAAAAAAGATTTGAGGGAGCTCATATCGAGTATCCTGATAATGAATAAAGTACCTGTCATACAACGTCTGCAGTCCAAGATATGTGAATTGATAATCTCTATCGTGATCGATAGCTTCTCCGAGTTTTTGAAGGTCAAAATTTTTCAAGATTGGATCAAGCATCTCAAGTTCTACGCCTTTTTGTATGTATGCCTTAAAAGCTTTTGGGTAATAATCTTTCATTTCGGGATGTGAGCTTTCTTCAGCTATATCAAGAAAAGATAGAGCTTCACTCCTCAGCTCATCTAACAATATTCTTGCTGTTACATAGCTATAATTTGGTTCTTGCTCTACTTTAGTCCTTGCTGACATAACAAGAGCAGATTTCATGTCGCTTATCGAAACACCGTCGTATAGATTTTTGATTGATTCTTCCAGGATTACATTAGCATCTACATCTTCCAGTCCCTCGCATGCATGATTGACTACTGAGGCTAACCTATCAATATCAAGGGGGACTTGAGAACCATCTTTTTTTGTAACAGAGATTTTTGGCGCTTCTATGTTAGTTTGCTTTGGCGCATCTTTTGTTCTTTCTGTGGCTCTTTCTTCTCTATACAGAATATATTTTCTGGCTACAACATACTCCTCATTGCGCATGAGCTGAAGTTCTACTTGGTCTTGTATCTCCTCGATATGTAAAGTTCCACCTGAGGGCATTCTTCTTTTAAAAATCTCTTGTACTTCAGCTGTAATCTCTTCAACTTTTCTGTGTATTCTTTCGCTTGCTGCTGCGTTTCCAGATTCATTAGCCAGAAAAGCCTTGGTAACAGCAACTTTTATCTTGTCTTCTTCGAATGGAACAACTTTGCCATTACGCTTTATTATTCTTAGCTTTCCGGGTGCTGTGATGTTTAAATCATCTGACGGGATTGATACGATTGCATCTTGCCCAGCACCTTCTTGAGTCTTTCCTAACTCCTGTATTGTCATTTTTTTCCTCTATTTTTGTTTCTTTCTTTGGCTAATTTTCTAAAAATTTACCAATGGGTGGGGTCAAAACGTCTTTTTTTGAAATCTCTTTAACCAATGACAATGTTCTTACATTGTGGATAAATAATCAAGTAAAAAACACAATATATTGTGAATTCTTTTAAATTTTTCACAATATGCTGTATAAATGGTGTTTATTGATTGTGAAGATAAAGTGAGTAAATTGTGGATAACTTAAAAATATTGGTGTTTATATGACAGTAATGATTGCTATAGATCAAGGCACTACCAGCACAAGAACTGTGGCATATGATAAAGGTTTAAATATCATCCACTCTGAGCAAAAAGAATACCCTCTGCTGTACCCCAATGATGGCTGGGTAGAGATTGAACCCACGGAATTAATGAGATCTGTTTATTCAACCATAGATCCCATTATTGAAATTTGTCCAGATATTGTGGCCGCTGGAATAACAAACCAGCGCGAGACAACTTTAATATGGGATGCGGATTCCGGCATACCTATTTATAACGCAATTGTTTGGCAGGATAGAAGAACAGCAGATCAATGCATGCAACTCAAACAAGCTGGCTATGAAGAGGCCATAAAGAAAAAAACAGGCCTTCTTCTGGATCCATATTTTTCATCAACGAAAATTTCATGGATTTTAGATAATGTTAATGGTGCAAGAGCAAGGGCAGAAGCAGGCAAATTAAGATTTGGAACGGTGGATACATATCTGCTGTGGCAATTAAGCAAAGGAGATATCTTCAAAACTGACGTCACGAATGCGTCTAGAACTAATTTATATAATATACATTCAAAAAATTGGGACGATGAGCTTCTTGAGATTTTTAAGGTTCCAGCGTCAATGCTTCCGGAGGTTCATTCTTCTGATAGTAATTTTGGAGCTTTCACAAGGGGCGATAAGACAATTCAAATTACAGGTGTGATTGGAGATCAGCAAAGCGCACTTGTAGGTCAAAGATGTTTTCAGCCTGGTCAAATGAAAGCAACATTTGGTACAGGGTGTTTTTTAATGGTCAATACCGGCAATGAATCATTAAAGTCGACCTCGGGGCTTCTGAATACAATAGGATATGGCCTTTCGGGTGAAACATCTTACGCGTTAGAAGGAAGTATTTTTTCTGCTGGAACAATTATTCAATGGCTGCGAGATAACATGGAATTTTTTTTAGATTCTCAAGAAAGCATAAAATTTCTTGATGCGACAGGTAAATCCAATGATGTTTTGTTTATTCCTGGTTTTACAGGAATCGGAGCTCCACACTGGAACTCAGAAATAAGAGCAGCATTTTATGGCATTACCAGGGACTCAACAAAAACAGATATTGTTACAGCTGCATTTAAAGCACTAATTTACCAAGTAATTGATATTAAAGATGCTTTAAAAATTGATGGGATGGAAATTAATAATCTATCTATTGATGGGGGCATGGCTGCTAATTCTAACTTTTGTCAGTTACTAGCAGATTTTTTGGGTCAAGAGGTGCAAGTTCCCTCGAGCCTGGAGTCCACTGCCACAGGGGCCGCAATAACCGCTGGATTGGGATCTAATTTCTTCTCTATTGATGATTTGCATGCGAAGCAATCAACCAATTCAACCACTTACAAACCCAGAGATGAAATTTTTGATCCTAAGGATCTGGCTGAATGGAGGAAATTTCTGAGCGTGCTTCTGAACGTATATAATTAAAAAGATACCTTGCTGCATTCAATGCAATAAAAAATTTGTCTGGAACGATTTCAATGCATCCTAGGCGAGTTATTTTTAAATTTGTTGTATTAAATGGTTTTAGATGTTTTTGTTTGATATTTAATGTAATAAACTAATTGCAATTTTACTAAGCCCCCTGATTAGCAACATGTTTAATTTTAAAACTTTCAATAATATTGCCGAAGATGGTATTGATATTCTTCTCAACAACAAATTTAAAGAAGTATCTGAGAAGCCTGACGGAATATTGCTCAGAAGCTACAACATTTCAGATAGAGATCTTGAGGGCAGTCTTTTGTGCATAGCACGAGCAGGCGCAGGAACCAATAATATACCCATAGAAGATGCAACCAAAAAAGGAATTGTTGTGTTTAACACACCAGGCGCCAATGCAAATGCAGTAAAAGAGCTTGTCATATGTGGTATGTTACTTTCTTCTCGAGGTATTATTGAGGGAATAGAGTTTGCTAAAAAACTTGAACTTGAAGATGCTGAAAGTCTAAATAAGGCAATGGAAGCGCAAAAAAAAGCATTTGCTGGCAATGAGCTTGCTGGAAAAACACTAGGAATCATTGGGCTTGGGTCAATTGGATCAATGCTTGCTCAAGCAGCGCATACTCTTGGGATGAAACTAGTGGGATACGATCCTTACATTTCAATCGAGGGTGCATGGAGGCTTCCAGCAGAGGTTGAGAAGGCTGAGACCATGGAAGCGCTCTTGTGCCAATCAGACTTTGTTTCTCTGCATGTTCCCCTTGTTGAGGGCACAAAAAATCTTATCAATAAGTCAAACCTAAAAAAGTTTAAAAAAGGAGCTAGGCTTATCAATCTATCAAGAGGCGGCATAGTCAATACTAATGATGTAATAGCAGCGCTTGAAAATGGAAGTTTAGGAAGATTTGTTACAGATTTTCCAACTTCAGAACTAATCAAACGTTCTGCTAGCAGTAATGATGTCGTACTTTTACCTCACTTGGGCGCAAGCACAAAAGAGGCTGAAATAAACTGTGCTGTTATGGCTGCAAATCAGATGGTTAATTACCTTCAAGATGGCACAATTTTGAATTCAGTAAATTTTCCAAGAATATCCCTTTCTAGAGGTACCAATCACCGCTTGGTAATCATCAATCATAATGAGCCAGGAATGATTAGTAAAATTGCTGATTCGATTGCGGCTTGTGATATAAATATTGCTGAAATGACCAACAAAAGTAGAGATGAGATTGCTATAAACTTAATTGACCTAGAATGTAAAGCCAGCAATCAACTTATTGAGCAACTGCGATCAGTTGAGCATGTAATGAGTGTCAGGTCTATAGATATAGCTAGCTAGGAGCCCTAAATATAATTTTCAACAAAGCTTTTATCAAAAGGTACAATTTGATCCTCCTTTCCTTCTTGCACTTTGTTTGCCCAATCAGGGTCAGATAGGAGGGCTCTTCCGACTGCAATTAGATCAAACTCAGATTTATTTAGCTTTTCGTGAAGGACATCCAAATCAGCGGTTTGAGTTTTATGATCTCCAGAATAAAGCTTGATAAAATCTTTGTCTAAACCAACGCTACCAACACTTATGGTTGGTAGTCCAGTAGCCTCTTTTGCTACTCCAGCCAAATTTTTACCCTTGGGATTCAATTCTCCTTCCCAAAATCTACGATTACTGCAATGAATAAAATCAGCTCCAGCATTCTTAAGGATATTAAAAAATTGATTTAACTCATCTGCATCTGCTGTAATTTTTGCTTCATAATCTTGCTGCTTCCATTGTGAAACTCTTATTCCGACCTGAAAACTATCTGAGGTTTTGTTTTGTGATGCTTCAAGAATTTCTTTGGCAAATCTTGATCTATTTTCTAATGAGCCACCATATTCATCTGTCCTAAGGTTAATTTTATCCCAGAAAAACTGATCAATTAAATATCCATGGGCGCCATGAATTTCCACACCATCAAATCCAATCTCTTCACAAATTTTTGCATCCTGAGCGTAAACCTCAATCAACTCCTTGATTTCATCAGGCGACATTTCATGAGCCACTTTTTTACCAGGAACCACATATCCAGACGGAGTGAATCCAGGAACTTCTGGGATAGGGGGCATCCCTGGTTTTCTAATTCCACCCACATGCCAGAGTTGGCAAAATATCGATGAATTATTTTTATGAACTTCATTGACAACTTTTTGCCACATTTTTTTTGCTTCGTCTGTTTCCAGGTTTGGGCAGTTTGGGTAACCACTTGCAGCCCTATGGCTAACTTCAACTCCCTCAGTAAGTATCAAGCCAACTCCTCCTTGAGCCCTACGAGCGTAGTAGGTTGGGGCATAATCTTTAGGAATTCCATTCGGCGAAAAATTCCTTGTCATTGGAGCCATTACAACTCTATTTTTAAGATTCAAACCATTCATGTTGAATTCAGAAAAAAGAGTGTTTTTTTGGTTATTCATATCAATTATTTATGGTGGCTATAAAAAGCATCTATTCTAATTTAATTTTTTTAAAAAAAATACTTGCCCACAGAACAAAATGATGGTATTGCAATCTATATTTTGGCTAGCAAAAAATGTATTGAATAGACCTTTAAATAGTTTAAAATACTGATTTGCGGTTATTTTATTATAAATTGATTAGTTTTTGATCAATTTACATGAAACCTTATGAAATCAGTCTAAAATATAAAAATACTAAGTTATCCCAAGCTTTATCCACAGATTCTGTGGATAAAATTTAAGCAGTTTTTAAGAGTAAATTTTTTGAATATTTTAAATTTTCCTGACACATGGTTAGAGCCACTGGATAAGGGGTTTTGCCAAGATTTTTTAGATGAGATGGAGTCAAAATTTTCACAATTACAGACTCAAAATGTAAGTACATTTCCACCCAATCCTTCTATATTTCGTGCCCTAGAATTAGTTCATTTTTTAGAGGCCAAAGTATTAATTTTGGGGCAAGATCCTTATCATGGGTTTGGTCAAGCAAACGGATTATCATTTTCTGTAAATAAAGAAATTAGTATCCCGCCCTCATTAAAAAATATTTTTCATGAATTACAAAATGATCTCAATATTCCAATTTCTAGTCATGGTGATTTGACTTTATGGGCTGAACAAAAAATCTTATTATTGAATTCTGTTCTAACTGTCGAGGAGGGCATGCCAAACTCTCACCAAGAATTAGGATGGGAAAAACTAACCAATAAAATAATTTCTCAATTGAGTCAAAGGGGAAATATGATTTTTGTTTTATGGGGCAAATCTGCTCAGAAAAAGTATAATTTGATTGACAAAAAACAAAATAATATTTTGATAGCTCCACATCCATCTCCTCTATCTGCCTATCGAGGTTTTTTTGGTTGTAAACATTTTTCAAGTATTAATAAAATCCTGAAAGAAAATGGCTTTGCTGAAATTAACTGGAAGCTTGAATAATTCTTATTTAGAAAAACTACCTATTTTTCCAAGACAGGACGAAAAAATTTTTTCATTATCACGGTAGCTTTTTCCGATAATTATAAATTTAGATACTTCGTCTATGTTTGAATGGATGATTAATTTTGTTTCTTTTTTTAATTTACCAAGATACTCCATGCGCGCAATTATTTCTTGACCTTTGAAACAGCCCTTATTAAAACTAACCCTATTAATGTGCTGACCTATTTCATGTGGTCGATACTTACCTATTTCTTCAGGTTTGATTAGGTGATCATTCATAATTTTTCGATTTATTGCCCAGTTTTCTTTACTGAGGCCACCCAAATCGCCTTGAAATTTATTATTTTGATCAATTAATAAAGATAGAGATGCTTCCTCTGAGCTTAAAATCAAATGTTCATGCTGAAGTATTGACTGATTTTTTTTTCTTGAGAAACCTATAACTCTGCAGCTCAGCACCTCAGCTGAGACTTTATAAAATGGTAAAAATTTGGCTATTTCATCTATAAATATATCTTTTGCATCTTTTTCAATAACAATTAACCACTTATTTTGATCAACAATTATTTCGAAGTTGCATAGAATAAAGCCTTTTTCATTGCACAAAGAGGATATTTGACCCATTTGCTCTGATATTAGGGTGCAATCCGATGTTACTTGTCCTTGTAAAAGGTTCAAGACAGAGTCAAAATCACCGTTTAAATGAATAGCTGTAATGTCTTCAAGGTCTACAGCCCCATATTTTATAAATTCAGAATTTACCAAGTTATTTAATTAAAAAGTTTGAATAAGGATATTATATTAGCCCAGAAAATGAATACAGACATCAATAAAACTAAATGGAAGTGCAGAAGAGGTCTTCGAGAGTTAGACCTTCTATTCAGGCGATACAGTGAATTAAAACTGGATTCTCTTTCTAAGGAAGAGTTTGAGATGTTCAATAGTATCTTAGATCTTGAAGATCAAGCCCTTTATGACTTCATTTTTAAGAATGAATCCTTAGGCAGTCCTGAAAAAGAGAGTTTTATATTAAATAACTTAAAAAAATTTACAGATACGTGAAACTATTCCATCACACCTTTGTCCAAGTTAGCGAGGAAATCCATGGGAGTTAACAAGGGAGATGAGGTGCTTGTAAATGAAATCAAAGCTGGAAATGCAGCAGCTTTTGAGGCGATGGTTTTAAAATATCAACCAAAACTCATGTCATCTTTGGTCGGATATACCAAATCAAAAGATCAGGCTGAGGAGTTATGCCAAAAAACATTTATAAGAGTTTGGCAAAAAATTAATACTTTTAGGGGAGATAGCGCACTTTTCACATGGATTTATAGAATTGGAATAAATCTTGCAAAAAATGATTTTGCTAGCAGTTTTTCTAGAAGCTCAAAGATTACAGACTCTCTTGATCAAAATGAACATGATGTCCCTGAGTACTTTTCTCCAGAAACTGAGCTTATAGCAGTTGAATCAGAAGAGAAGATTATGCAGTTTATACAAACCCTCGATGCTGATACAAAAACTGCTTTTACATTGAGGGAAATTGATGGAAGAACCTATGATGAAATAGCTGAAATTCTGAAATGTCCTATAGGCACTGTAAGATCAAGAATATTTCGAGCTAGACAGTTAATATTAGAATTTATAAATCAGGAGAATATTATTAATGGATAAAGATTTAGAAAAACTATCTGCATTATATGACGGAGAGCTCTCATATGCGGAAATTCAAGAAGGTCTGGACAAGATGCATGAAGATCCAAGTTTAAAAGAGACTTTCCACAAGTTTGGGCTTATCTCTGAGTTGGTTCAAAGAGAGGCTGAGCAAAAAAATTCAAAGATTATTTTTTTTAAAGATTACTTCACTAGAGTGAACCCTTTATTAAGCAATTTGGCCACAGCTGCAGCAACAGTCGTAATCACATTGGCTGTCTTGTATCAGTTTGGTGACGATCGATTTCAGGTTGATAGAGAGACCTCTTTGCAACTTTCATCTGCAATTTCTAGTGATGAGGCAAAAAGACAATTGCTTAATGCCGATCAGAACATAATGGAGCACATGATTCATATTATGCAATCTAATGAATCTCATAATTCTCAACAGATCTCAAAAAATTGGATTCCAGTAGGTTTTTCTGTTAATCCAAAAAATCCCAATCAATACTCAAATGGAAGAAATAATTTATTTTTTCATCTTGAAAATAAACAACTTGGCATTAAAAAGGTAAAATATTTTAAAGCAAATAATAACTGGATTTATTTGATTCCATTGCAAGATGGAAGACTGTTAACTGCTTATGGTGATGTCCCTCCATCAGTAGCTAACTCGATGATCCAATCAATTTATCAAAGGAATTAATATGAATCTTCACAAAAACAAGATTGCTCTTTTGCTGTTTCTAGGGCTTTCATCCTTCATCAATGCCGCATTGCCATCTAATATTTCAGAGTTAGTTGAAACATCTGCTCCTGCTGTAGTGAATATCACTTCTCGTAAAGAGGTAAAAATGCAAAATTCATTGAGAGGCTTTGATGAATTTGAAAGATTTTTTGGCATCCCTAGAGGAAGGGGCTTCCCTCAGCCTCAACAGCCTGAAACAAGAGAGGCAGTTGCATATGGCTCTGGTTTTATTTTTAAGGATGGTTATTTATTGACTAACTTTCATGTGGTTGATGAAGCCGAAGAAATTACAGTTTCTTTAAGTGATAGAAGAGAATTTTCTGCCGAAGTAGTGGGCATTGACCCTCTTTCAGATTTAGCTGTTTTAAAGATTAGAGGTAAAAATTTACCAAAAGTCTCTATTGGTGATAGTGAAAACCTTAAGGTTGGAGATTGGGTTGTCGCAATTGGCTCCCCATTTTCTTTCGATTTTTCAGTTACTGCTGGAATTGTGAGTGCAAAAGGAAGAAGCATTCAGAATCAAAATATTGGAAACTATGTCCCATTTATTCAGACCGATGTTGCCATCAATCCAGGTAACTCTGGTGGACCATTATTTGATCTAGACGGAAAAGTTGTGGGCATTAATTCTCAAATTTATTCAAGAAGTGGTGGCTATCAAGGCCTTGCATTTGCAATACCAATAGATGTAGCTATGGAGGTAGCCAGTCAGATCATTGAAGACGGTGGCGTATCTCGAGGATATCTTGGTGTCAGAGTGGGCGAAGTTGATAATGATCTTGCTGAAGCGCTGAGCATGGATAAACCTTACGGAGCACTTATCACTGATGTTGAAAAAGGTGAATCGGGTGATTATGCAGGGCTTCAAGCAGGAGATGTAATTATTGAATTTAATGGCAAAGAGATTAAATTTGGATCAGATTTACCTCATGTTGTTGGGAGAATTCAACCTGAAACAAAGGCTAACGCAAAAGTTATTCGTGATGGAAAAAATATTAACTTAAAGTTTGTTTTAGGTGAACTGCCTGCTGATGAAAGAACATTCATTCCTGCCAAAACTGAGGTGTCTAGTGATCCGCTGGGATTAAAGATCGAAGATCTTTCAGAAGAGAATTCTAGACCAAATGATCCCGAAAATGGAGTGTTAGTTTTAAGAGTTAATAATGGCTCCCCGGCATATGGGAAATTAACAAGGGGCGATATTATTACCGAAGTTATTTCTCAAGGTAAGCGTTATGAGATTAAGGATGCTGAGTTTTTTGAGAGCTTGATTGAAGATTTTGATGAAGGCGATAAATTAGCAATTGTAGGGCGTAGAAACAATAACAGGTTCTTTGTTGCTGTAACCGTAGATTAAATTCATCTTAAATGCATAAGAAATGCTGATAACAGATCAGCTTTTCTTATAGAATAGTCATGCATTTACTAGAAGATGAAAAATATTAGAAATTTCTCCATAATTGCCCATATTGATCATGGTAAATCAACTCTGTCTGATAGATTGATAGAATATTGCGGCGGCCTCTCTCAAAGAGAAATGTCAGAGCAGATTCTTGACTCGATGGATATAGAAAGAGAGCGAGGGATTACCATTAAAGCTCAAGCTGTAACACTTGATTACGAAAGAGATGGTGAAACATACCAACTTAATTTTATCGATACTCCAGGGCATGTAGACTTCTCTTATGAAGTTTCGCGCTCATTGTCTGCATGTGAGGGTGCATTGTTGGTGGTTGATGGATCACAGGGTGTGGAAGCTCAAACTCTAGCTAACTGTTATACCGCAGTAGATCAAAACCTTGAAGTGCTAGCTGTAATAAATAAAATTGATTTGCCTCAGTCAGAGCCAGATAGAGTAAAGCAAGAAATCGAGGACATGATTGGGATTGATGCAACTTCGGCTCCATTAGTAAGCGCCAAAACCGGTCAAGGAATAGAGGAGCTATTGGATCTATTAGTGGATAATATTCCGCCGCCTGAAGGAGATCCAAGTGCAGACTTTGAGGCGCTGATCATTGATTCATGGTTTGATGCTTACCTGGGAGTCGTCTCTTTGATCAAGGTAATAAATGGATCTATCAAAGAAGGCCAAAAAATTAAGGTATATTCAACGCAGCAATCATATTTAGCAGATCAAATCGGAATTTTTTCTCCTAAAAAGATTGCAAAAAAAGAATTGAATGTTGGCCAGGTTGGTTACATGGTTGCTGGCATCAAAAACATTCAGGGAGCGCCGGTTGGCGATACTATTTTAGATTCAAAAAATAACACATCTAAGCCCTTACCTGGATTTCAAAAAGTGCTGCCAAAAGTTTTTGCATCTTTATTTACGGTTGACTCTGATGAATATGAAAAATTTCGAGATGCTCTTTCTAAACTAGTATTAAATGATTCAGCGCTAATCTATGAGCCAGAGGTATCTGATGCGCTGGGTTTTGGCTTCAGATGCGGTTTTTTAGGAACACTGCATTTAGAAGTGGTCAGAGAGAGGCTTGAAAGAGAGTATGACTTAAATCTTATTTCTACTGCTCCATCTGTTCAATACCAAGTGGTGAAGACTGATGGTGCGATTATAGATTGTGACAGTCCCTCCCAACTTCCAACTTTAAGCAATGTCAGTGAAATCAGAGAGCCATACGTTTTGGCAACCATCTTGACCCCAAAAGATTATGTTGGAAATGTGATCACTTTGTGTACTCAAAAAAGAGGCACTCAAAAGGAAATGACATATTTTGGGAATCAAGTCTCTATAGTGTTTGAGATGCCACTTGCTGAAGTAATCATTGATTTTTTTGATAGGTTAAAATCTACTACAAAAGGATATGCCTCTATTGAATACAATATAACTGAATTCAAAGCTTCAAACTTAATTAAATTGGATGTGCTTCTAAACAATGATGTTGTTGATGCTTTGTCTATTATCATCCACAAAGATTTTGCCATGAGCCGAGGCAGAGAAGTGGCAAAAAATTTACAAAAACTTATTCCCCGCCAAATGTTTGATATACCAATACAGGTTGCTTTGGGTTCCAAAATAATTTCTCGAGAAACTGTTAAGGCTCTGAGAAAGAATGTTACTGCAAAATGTTATGGTGGAGATATAACACGTAAAAAGAAATTGCTTGAAAAACAAAAAGAAGGTAAAAAGAAAATGAAACAATTTGGCAGAGTATCCATACCTCAAGAAGCCTTTCTTAATTACTTTAATTCAGGGGAGAAATAATGTTTGCAGATCCCATCTTCCTATTGTCTTTATTCGCAGTATTTTGCCTGATAGGTGTTTGGATCTATCAAGTCCTGCAGGGCACATTAACCGATCAATCACAGAAAATTTTATACATTGCAGGTCTTGCATCATCTATAGTCGGCATCTATAGAATTTTTGTTAATGCAGGAGATTTGGGTTCAGTTTTACTTATCGGCTCAATCATTTGTTTGATTATTTTATTAGTTGGTATCTTCAGTAAAAATACTTTGTTAAAAACAACAGGAAGAGGTTGGTTTGTTCCTATTTTTCTAATTTTTATTCTTCGTACCTTTGCTTATGAGCCCTATCAAATACCTTCTGGATCTATGATTCCTGGACTCAAGGTTGGGGATTTTATTTTAGTTAATAAACACAGTTATGGCCTTAAGATTAATAGAATAGGTAATGCTTTTGCATTATCAGCTGATCCTGAATATGGTGATGTTGTTGTTTTTATTCCACCTCATGTCAATGTTCCTTATATAAAACGCTTAATTGGCAAGCCTGGAGATACCATTGGCTATCTAAATAAAAAAATTTATGTCAATGGCAAAGCTATACAACAGGAGTTTATTTCATCAAATGAAGAAGAGACGTTTTTAAAAGAGACGCTTGGCAGTGCAGATCGGATTATTAGAATTGTTGGAGGGAGCGCATCATATCCTGAAGAATTTATTGTTCCAGCAAATCATTATTTTGTTATGGGAGACAATAGAGATAATTCAAGTGATTCTAGATACTGGGGCTTTGTTCCAAGAGAAAATTTTATGGGTACAGGCGAACTGATTTGGATGACATGGGAGTGCTGGGCTTGCTTGCCATCCTTTGAAAGAGCGGGCTTCATTCAATAAGCCCTATGACTAAAAATTTTTTATCAGTTAACAAAACCTATTTAGAGCTACCCTTATTTAAACAAGCCTTTATACATAAAAGCTTTTCATCAAATCAAAACAATGAAAGATTAGAGTTTTTGGGGGATGCAGTCCTAGAAATTATAGTCTCTGAGTATCTTTTTAATCGCTTTGAAGGATTAGATGAGGGCAGATTAACTCAAATGAGAGCATCCATTGTTAATACTCAAGCACTCGCTGACGTTTTTTTGCAATTGGATTGCAAAGATATGCTGCAAACCTCCAAAGGAACCAATAAATTAGATGAATCACACAAGCAATCAATTTATGCTGGCACTCTTGAGGCTTGCATAGGAGCAATCTTTATTGAATTAGGTTTTGAGGAAAGTAAAAGTTTTATTTTATCTCTTTTTAATAATAGTTTTTTACTTCTAAATGAGTCTAGAGAACTCAAAGATGCAAAATCAAGATTGCAAGAAGTATTGCAAGCCAATGGTGCTGAACCCCCCTCATACTCAGTTGTGTCTAATAAAGAGGGTAATTATTTTAATTGCAGTGTCACGTTAAATGGGAAAACTTTCCAAGCCTCTGCTCCTCTAAAAAAAGAATCTGAGCAGAGGGTTGCTGAATTAATCTTGCTAGAACTAGACCAATCATGAAGAAGCAATTTTGTGGTTATATTTCTATCGTTGGCAAGCCTAATGTGGGCAAATCTACTTTGCTTAATACGATTTTAGAAAAAAAAATTTCTATTACATCTCGTAAATCTCAAACCACGAGGAATAACATTTTGGGGGTTAAAACTGATGAGGCATATCAGATGATATTTCTAGATACCCCTGGAATTCATATCAAGGCAACCAAAACACTTAATAAAGTATTAAATCATTCAGCTATAAGCGTTATTGAGGACTCTGACCTAGTTTTGTTTGTGATTCAAAGAACATCATTGCAGGATCAAGATCGACAGGTTCTAAAAAAAATTAAAGAAACTAATGTGCCATCTATATGCGTTTTAAATAAAGTTGATCAAGTACAAAATAAAAATGATCTTCTGCCCTTAATTCAAGAGATTGATGCAATTTACTCTTTTGGTGATTACGTTCCTATTTCAGCATTAAATCATGATGGTGTTGATGATCTGTTGGAATCTATCAAAAAATATCTTCCTGAAAATGATCATTTATACCCAGCCGAGACTGAAGAAAAAGAAATACCAGATAATTTTTTTATTAGTGAGCTTGTAAGGGAAAAAATTATCCGGTCGCTCGGAGATGAGTTGCCCCATGAAACTTATGTGTCAGTAGAAACAAAAGCCATGGAAGGCAAGATGTTGTCAATTGGTGTCATCATTTATGTTGCACGAGATAGCCAAAAAAGCATTGTTATAGGTCATCAAGGTTCAAATCTTAAAAGAATAGGGCAGCAAACAAGAGTTGAGCTTGAAAAAATGATTCATAAAAAAGTTTTATTAAAAACTTTTGTAAAAGTAAACAAAAATTGGAATAACGATGCTCAGTATTTAAGTAGTCTTGGAGTGGGCAGTAACCAAGATGCCACATAACTGGGAGTCTTGTTTTCTTTTGCATGCTAGGTCTTTTGGAGACACATCAATCATTGCAGATGTTTTTACAGAATCTTCTGGAAAGCTTTCGGTCATGGCCAAGGGCGCAAAAAATCCTCGATCAAAGTTTTTTGGACATTTGCTTCCTTTTTCAGCTTTGCGAATTATTGTTGCTGGAAAATCAGAAATGAAGACTTTGACGCATATAGATTCTAATTTTGTTTCTCAGTCAGCTAAGGGCCCTCATGATCTTTATACCTATCTTTACGTTAATGAATTGATGATGCGCCTCTTGCCTAAAGGACTGCCCAATCAAGAGTTATATGATCTTTATCAAAACTTTGTTGAGCTTGCCCGAGCTGATGCAATTTCTGAGCTTGATCTAAGAGCGTTTGAGCTAGATCTTCTTGATGTCCTGGGTTATGGGATTAACTTTGATACAGACACCAAAGACAATTCACAATTTAAAGATTCGATTATTTATTCATATATACCAGAAAAGGGATTTCATCATGCTGGTGATGCCGAAGGTTTCTCTGCAAAAGAAATTACAGCGATCAAAAATAGAACCCTTGAAGGAATTGATAAGTTAAAATTAAAACAGTTATTACAGGTTGCTATAAGCGCATGCTTGGATGGTAGAGAGTTAAGCAGCAGAGAATTTTTCAAAAAAATTAGAATATGATTTATGGAATAGGTGCAGATCTGGTAGATCTTAAAAGAATTAAAAAAATGAAATCACTTACTGCGTTTGCTAACAAAATTTTAGGTGATCAAGAGCTTATTAAATTTGCTGAAATGACAGAAGGCCGCAATCACTCATATCTTGGTAAACAATTTGCAGCCAAAGAAGCATTTGTTAAGGCTCTTGGGACGGGATTTAAAGATCCAATATTTCCTAAAGATATACAAATAATTAGGAATTCAGCGGGTAAACCAGAGGTTTTGCTGTCTGGTGGAGCAAAATCTTATGTAGAGAGCTTGGGCATCACTAAATCCCATGTTAGTCTAGCCGATGAAAGCAACCACCTATTTGCATTTGCAGTATTAGAAAATGAATAAAATACTTCTCTTAGGGCCACCAGGTGCTGGAAAAGGCACCCAGGCAGATATCATTTGTGAATCTCTTAGAATTCCTAAAATTAGTACCGGGGATATGTTGCGATCAGCTATTGCATCAGGGAGTGAATTAGGTAAAAAAGTTACAGATATTATGAATTCTGGCGGCCTAGTTTCTGATCAGATTATTATCGAATTAATTCTAGATCGCATTGCTCAGCCTGACTGTGTGAATGGATTTTTATTTGATGGCGGAATAAGAACTGTTGGCCAAGCAGATTTGTGTGTTGAAAATAGCATTGAGTTTACTCATGTAATTGAGATTAAAGTTGATGATGATGTAATCGTTGACAGGATGTCTGGAAGAAGAGTTCATCCAGGCTCCGGAAGAAACTATCATCTAGTTTATCAACCGCCTAAAAATGAAGGTGTGGATGATATTACTGGAGAGCCTCTTATACAAAGGGAAGATGATATGCCGGAAACAGTTAAACATCGCTTGCAAGTCTACCAAGACGAAACAAAGCCACTGGTAACTTATTATCAATCGCAGGAAAACAAAAGTTCCCTCAAGTATATTGCTGTTGATGGGTCCCAATCCGTTGAAAAAGTATTTAAGGATATTGAGCAAAATTTTTAATTGAATGAAAATTTTATCCCTTGATGTCAGTGGAAATTACTCATCAATCTCATTGCTTAATGACGATGAGGTAAATACTTTTACCCAAACCCATGACCGAAAAGATAGACCTCACTGGGACAAGCTTTTTGCTAGGATTGGTTTTCATTCAAAGACAGGTTTCGATACTCTAGATGGCCTAGCTTTTGCTTGTGGTCCTGGCTCATACACCGCGCTCAGAATCACCGCCTCTTTTTTAAAAGCGATAGCAGAGGTAAAGGAATTGCCGCTGATACCAATCTCTAATCTGGAGTCCATTGCTCACCAAGCATCGCAATGGATTGATGCTGTTGAGGCAAATATTTATGTAACCATTGAAGCTGATTCAACGGAAAGTTATTTTGGCACTTATCAAAAAAATAAAGATGAGCTTACATCAACAGTAACTGAGTCAGTCATTGAGATGGGTGAATTAACAGCCATAGCAAATAAAGAAGATTGTTATTTTGCTGGAACAGGCTGGCCCCTGGAAGTAACAAAGTACTCTAATTTTTTATCTCAAGTCAAAGGGGGCGCTGAGTCCATTGCATTACTGGCAAAGAAAAAATTGGAAACCGGAGCAAGCTTTCCTCCTGAAAATGCAAATCCAGTTTATCTTAAGACGCCTGATTATCAAAAATCATGATTTCAGATTTTTTTCTTGCACTTCTTCTTGCTCTAATTCAGGGATTAACTGAGTTTTTGCCCGTCTCTAGCTCAGCACATTTGTTGTTTCCATCCTTGCTGTTTGGAGCAAAAGACTTTGGGATTGCCTTTGATATTTCAGTCCATGCTGGAACTCTGGCTGCAGTAATTTATTTTTTTAAAAAGGAAATTCAAGGATTGCTCAAAGCTTGGAATCCTTTGACATCGTCTAGGAGCAAAGATGATTTCTCTTTGGGGTTAAACCTTCTTATTGCAACTTTGCCCATTGTTGTTATTGGATTATTTGCATCTGATGTAATTGAGTCTAGATCTTCAAATATTGATTCAATTGCTTGGGCAAATCTTGTATTTGCTGGTTTGTTATACGCTGTCTTTAAGTCCTCAAGTCAATCCAAGTCTCTAAGTGAGTTAACCTTATTTGCTGCTTTGATAATTGGTTGCTTCCAAGCGTTTGCTGTTTTCCCAGGCGCCTCTAGGTCTGGCATGGCCATCACAGGAGCATTAATTATTGGATTAAACCTTAAAGATACATCAAAGTTTGCTTTCTTATTAAGCATTCCCACAATTTTAGGCGCTTTAGTACTAATGCTTGCTAAGAGCGCTTATTCAATTACGTTAAGTGACATGCTCATAATGCTCACAGGATTTATTGGCTCAGCTGTCATAGCATTTTTTACTATTAAGAGTTTTTTGAAATTTGTTGAAAAGATTGGAATGACCCCATTTGTTCTGTATAGAGTTGCTTTGGGTCTGGTGCTTTTGCTTATATGATACCTCCTCTTGTTTATGCATCATGCATTCAACATAGTTTAGCGGAGGACACTGCTAGTCAGATTGGAACTACTGCAATCATAAATCAAAAATTAAATAACCAACCTCATTTTAATTTATCAGAAGCTGGATTATCATTTTTTCACCCAGAGGCAAGATCAACCAATCAATTTCAAATAGATTTTGATTCTGGAACCACTGGCTGGCGTATCAAAAGAGCCAATCATGAAAAGCTAATCAAGAAAGCCTTGGGTAAGTCAGACAAACCTTTAAAAATCCTTGATTGCACGGCTGGCATGCTACAAGATACTTTATTGTTTCTTAGCTTAGGGCATCAAGTCATTGCGCTAGAGCAAAGTAAAATTTTATTTCACTTATTACAAGATGGAATCAAACGATCTGAAAACCAGAGTATTTTTAATCAACTGGAACTTATCCATATGAATGCATGTTTATATGCCGCTCAGGCAAAAAATTTTGATGTTATTTACTTTGATCCAATGTACCCACCTTCAAAAAAGAATGCCTTAAGCTCTGGGCAGCTTGAGTACATATCAAAGATATTGGAAGTAGAGTCCCTGAAAAATAATCCAATCAATGATTTTGAAGTTTTAAAACTAATACCCACAAAAAAAATGGTTGTTAAAAGACCCTTAAAAGCTAGGAGTTTTTCATCGCAAATTAACTATCAAGTTTTGGGTAAGACAACAAGGTTTGATGTCTATATTTAAGTTAATCTCTAATATGACCGTCACCTGAGACTATATATTTGAAGCTTGTAAGTTGATCAATGCCAACTGGACCTCTTGCATGAAATTTGCCTGTAGCAATTCCTATCTCACCCCCAAGACCAAATTCACCACCATCAGCAAATTGTGTAGAAGTGTTAATCATGACAATTGCGCTATCGATAGAATTTGTAAATTTTACCTGCATATTTTTATTCTCACTAATGATAGATTCAGTATGACCAGTTCCAAACTTTCCAATATGGTCAATCGCTTCTTCAATATTTGAAACAGACTTAATGCTAATTATTGGCGCAAGGTACTCAGTCGACCAATCGCTTTCAGAGGCAGGGATGGCCCTGTTATCGAAGTTAATTGTTTTCTCGCAGCACCTTATTTCACAGTTTGCATCAGCGAGAGAATCAACGAGTTTTGGCATGAAAGTAGAGGCAATATTTTTGTGGATTAGTAGTGTCTCGACTGCACCACAAATTCCAGTTCTTCGCATCTTTGCATTAACACAAACTGACAATGCTTTTTTTTCATCTGCATATTCATCAACGTATATATGACATATACCCTCTAAATGTCCAAACACAGGGACTTTTGCAGATTTCTCAACCTCCGCAACAAGACTTTTGCCGCCTCTAGGCACGATGACATCTATTGCACCTTCAAGGCCCTCTAGCATCATGGTAGCGGCTTCTCTGCTTTCGTAAGGGACTATTTGAATGCATTCTTTGGGTAAGTTTGCACCTATTAAGGCATCTTGAAGAGACTGCACAATTGCTGCAGCAGATCGAAGCCCATCTTTTCCACTTCTTAAGATTACTGCATTACCTGATTTAAGACACAAGCCCCCTGCATCGGCAGCAACATTGGGCCTGCTTTCGAAAATTAATCCAATAACTCCTAGGGGTGTTGCCACCCTGGATATGTTTAAACCGTTGGGTCTGTCCCACGAAGCTAGCACTCTGCCAATAGGATCATCAAATGATTTAATTTCAGCTAAAGTATTACATATTCCTTGGAGCCTGCTGTTATCTAGCGCTAATCGATCGATAAAAGCTTCATCCTTCCCATTATCTTTTGCTGCCTCAATATCAATTTTGTTAGCATCAAGAATGGCACTGGCATTTTCTTGAATTGCTTCAATAGCAAAGTCAAAAAATTTATTTTTTTGTTCGCTGGTAACAGTATTTAGGATCGAGCTTGCTTTTTGTGCCTTGAGGCCTATTTCATGAAGTGCTGTTGAAAGTTCCATATTCATTTTTTTACAAACCATGTTGATTTAGCTCTGCTCACTAGACCTCTGATTGGTTTTTTATTACCTCCTGAAGTTATCACCATAGTGCATTTATTTTTTAAGCAAATTTCAGCTGCTTCAATCTTTGATATCATTCCGCCTTTACCCATATCGCTTGCGGTGCCTGCCATTTTTTTAATTTTTGGCGTAATTTTATTTACTTCTTTGATGATAGATGCAGCTTTATTTTTATTAATATCTTCTTCCGAGGCATAAAGCCCATCAACTCTTGACAGCATCACCAATAAATCAGCCCCTATAAGTTTTGCAACTTTGGCAGCCAACAGGTCATTATCTCCAAATTTAATTTCATCAGTTGCCGTGCTGTCATTCTCGTTAATAACTGGCAAACATCCAGCTTCTAAAAGCTTACTAATTGTTTGTTTTGCATTTTGCGATGATATTTTAAGCTCGGTATCCCTTGGAGTTAATAACATCTGACCTATAGGAATAGAAAATTTGTTAAGGTTTTTTTTCCATGCTGACATTAATTCAATCTGACCATGCGCTGCCATGGCTTGAGACTCTGAAAGACTGGTTATTTTTGATAATTTGATTTTCTTTCTACCAAGGGCTATTGCTCCAGAAGTTACTA
>Ga0181567_10000121_pt1 | contig 52528 bp, 44 predicted proteins | sample 101ome_14_FD_133761 | JGI IMG/M metagenome (GOLD analysis project Ga0181567, IMG submission 133761) | Coastal salt marsh microbial communities from the Groves Creek Marsh, Skidaway Island, Georgia - 101403AT metaG (megahit assembly) | ecosystem: Environmental > Aquatic > Marine > Intertidal...
CCCTGTGCAGGCCGACTTGAATGTGCCGGGCATGTGGAGAAGGGACAGCGGCTTGAACGACGTCCTGAACGCCTGGATCACCTCGAACCAACGTGGGACGCCATGACCAAGCGGCTCGTTCAAATTGCGTCAGGGGTATTCCTGGCGTTGAGTTCAGGGGTGTCCTGGGCGCAATTTGACGTCCTTCCGGCCACCGAATCCATGCGGGTGGCGCAAGACGTGGCCCGGTCCTTGGCTCTGCTCCCGGACGACGCTCAGCGCGTGCTTGAAGCCGCGCTTCCTTGGGACGCGTGTTTGGCCCATTGGAATGCCCAGCAAGACAGCCTGGAATCCGCGGACATCAGCGAAGAGGCGTTGCTGGCCGCGTTGGCCGACGTCCGACGTGAATTGGCGGCGTGCCGGCAGCAGCGGAAACGCGCCATCCGCGCCGCCCTTCCCGAACATCTGCGCGCCCCCTACGACGACCTGGCGCAACCGGAAAGGCCGGCTGTGCTGCATTTTGGGCTGCACAACCGCATGGAATGCGTCGTTTGCAAACCTTCCCCACCAGAATCCCCATGAATCGAATTGCTCCCTTTCTGTTTGCCACAGCGGCCGTTTTTGCCGGTTGCAGCGGCCCCAACGGCAGCCTTCACCGAGAAGTGAATCCGTGGATCGGCACCGGCGGCCACGGCCACACCTACCCCGGGGCCACTTCTCCGTTTGGCATGGTTCAGCTCAGCCCGGACACCCGCCTCGAGGGCTGGGACGGCTGCGGAGGCTACCACGACACGGACAGCGTGATTTACGGGTTCAGCCACACCCATTTGCAAGGGACCGGGGTCAGCGACTACGGGGACATCTTGGTCATGCCCTGCACACAATTCCACGACGGTGCCCAGTGGCGAGACAAGTACAAGAGCGCCTTCCACAAAGACACGGAACAGGGCCACGCAGGCTACTACCGCTGCGAGCTTGCGGATCACGGGGTGGTCGCGGAACTGACTTCCACCCCACGTGTGGGCGTCCACAAATACTCGCTCACCGAACCGGACACCTTGACGTGGATTGTGGATTTGGACCACCGAGACGACTTGGTGCATTACAGCATCGAACCCCGTGGAAAGCGCATGCTCGTCGGCCACCGGGTGTCCAACAATTGGGCCACCGAGCAGCACGTGTACTTCGCCATGTCGTTTGACCGCGATTTCGAATGGGGCGATCAACTGGGCCAAATCACCCGCGTCGACACCCTCGAGGACGGCACCGTCCGTCAAGAAATGAGCATGGTGCCGGTGTTTGTCGCGGACTTTGGGGTGACCTCGGAACTGAATGTGCACGTGGCGTTGAGCTTCTGCGACGTGGAAGGCGCCATCCGGAACTTGGAAGCGGAGACCGACGGGTTTGATTTCGCCCGGTACCGCGCAGAAAACGAAGCCCGATGGGACGAACAACTCGCCCGAATCGAAGTTGAAGGCGGCGATTCGGACGACCGCACCACGTTTTACACCGCGCTGTACCATGCCACAACCGTACCCAACCTCGCCAGCGACGTCGACGGACGCTACCGGGGAACGGACATGCGCGTGCACCAACTTCCCGAAGGCGACGGGGATCACTACACCGTGTTCAGTTTGTGGGACACGTACCGTGCCTTGCATCCTCTGCTGGCCTGGATTGAGCCGCAACGAACGGAAGACATGGTCGCCTCCATGCTGCGCATGTACCAGGACGGCGGTCAGCTCCCCGTTTGGGAATTGGCGGCCAACTACACGGGCTGCATGATTGGGTACCACAGCGTTCCAGTGATTGTGGACGCCGAAGCGTGGGGACTGAACGTCGGAGATCCTGCCTTGGCGCTCGAGGCCATGATTCAGGCCGCAGACTCCATGCACCTCGGGTTGGATGCGTACACTGCACTCGGCTACATCCCTTCAGACCACGAGCACGAGAGCGTGTCCAAAACGCTGGAATACGCCTTTGACGACGCCTGCATTTCGAGGTTTGCCGCGGCACATGACCAGCCTGAAATCGCCACCCGGTTTGCACGCAGGGCGGCGCATTGGAAAAACCTTGCCCACCCGGAAAGCGGATTCCTCCAAGCAAAACGACAAGGAGCTTGGGTTGAGGGGTTTGACCCTCGTGAAGTGAACTTTAACTTCACTGAAGCAAACGGTTGGCAATACCTGTTTGCGCCGGCCCACGACGTGGCGGGCCAGGTGGCGATTTTGGGCGGCGACTCGGCCTACCTCGCTCGGCTGGAAGCGCTCTTCTCTGCGCCCATCGAAACCACCGGACGAATCCAGCCCGACATCACGGGTTTGATTGGCCAATACGCGCATGGCAACGAGCCAAGTCACCACGTGTCCTACCTCAGCGCATACGCCGGGGACCCAGCTGCAGTCGCCGACCGCGTTTGGCAGCTCTGCCACGAGATGTACTCCAACGCCCCCGACGGCCTGTGCGGCAACGAAGACTGCGGCCAGATGAGTGCCTGGTTTGTTTGGTCCGCGCTTGGGATGTACCCGGTGGAACCCGGTTCCGGTGAAGTCGTGCTCGGGACGCCGTATTTCAGGCGTTCCGTGGTGACGCCGGCCGGGAGCTCGACGTCCACGGAAATCCGGGCGCGCGGCTGGAGTCCGGCCGCCAAATACATCACCGGCCTGCGGTGGCATGCCGCCGACGGGACGTCCTCCCCGGTCTTGAAGCGTTCGTTTCTTCCTGTGCGTGATTTGAAGGACGGCGGCATGCTCGAACTGTTGATGTCGAGTCGGACCGATCCGTCGTTTGGCCTGCAAGCCTCAGACCGCCCCACTTCCGTTTGGGAGGCCCCAGGCTTTGTGGCCGTGCCAGGAATTGAGGCGCCCCGAACGTTCCAAAAGGACAGCACGTCGTTTCAACTCGGGCACCTCGAACCCGAAGCCCTCCTGGAGTGGAGTCGCGACGACGGCAAGACTTGGGAAGGCTACAGCGGAGAGGTTTGGATTCACCAAACCACGGACATCCAAGCACGAGCGATTGCGGGACTTGACACTTCCGTCGTGGTCAATCACCGCATTTTGAAAGTGAACCACACCTGGACCTTGACGCTGGAAACACCCCCTGACAACCAGTACACCGCCGGGGGAACGCAAGCGTTGATTGACGGCCTTCAAGGCGGAACGGACTTCCGGACCGGTGAATGGCAAGGGTACTGGGGTGAACCCATGGTGGCTACCTTGGATTTGGGGAAAGTGGAGCGCGTTGCTCAGATTTCACTCGGCGCGCTGCAAGACATCAAGCCGTGGATTTGGACGCCCAAGCGCGTGCTGTTCTCCGCCTCGAAAGACGGCAGGGACTTCGACGTGTTTCATGTCGTGGACTCCCCGGTCTCGGTGACGGACTCCACGGTCCAAGTCGCTGAATTCACGTGCAGGGTGCCTGTCGAAACCCGCTACCTGCAAATCGAAGCCGAGGCCCACGGCCCCATCCCGGAATGGCATTTGGGGCGAGGCAACGACCGTTGGATGTTCTTGGACGAAATTGTCCTCGAATTCGCCCCGTGATTGGACTGTGCTGATGGACTACTCTGAAAACCCGTTTCTTTCAAGAGGCTTGGCCTCGACTACGCTGCATCCCTTGGGACTCGAAGTGGAATCGGCCGAGGGGCCCTGGATCCGTCTGACCGAGAACCGTTGGCTCTTCGACGCCATCAGCGGAATTGGGGTTTCGAACGTCGGGCACCGTCATCCCGCAGTACACGCGTCCCTTCAGCGCCAGCTGGACGCCCATCTGCACACCCTCGTCTACGGCGAGTTTCTGCAGGAAGCCCAAACCTCTGCCGCCAAACTCCTCCTTGCCACCCTTCCCGAGGAGCTCAACTCCGTGTATTTCCTCAATTCCGGAGCCGAAGCCATTGACGCTGCCCTGAAACTGGCCAAACGAGTCACACGTCGTCGGCGCATGTTCGCCGTCACCGGCGGGTACCACGGAAACACCCACGGCGCGCTCTCCGTTTCATCCAACGAATCGCGCAAGGCCACCTTCCGGCCCTTGCTGCCCGAAGTTGAGTTTCTGACGTGGAACGATTCCCGCGACCTCAGTCGGATCGACAACGAAGTGGCATGCGTGGTGGTTGAAACGGTTCAAGGAGATGCCGGAGTCCGCATCCCGGATCCTGAGTGGCTCTCTGCGCTCGCATCTCGTTGCAAGGAAACCGGAACCCTTCTTATCCTCGACGAAATCCAATGCGGCATGGGCCGCACGGGCAAGATGTGGGCCTTTGAACATTTCAACCTCGTCCCGGACGTGGTCTGCATGGGCAAGGCGCTCGGCGGAGGCATGCCAATCGGGGCAGTTGTTTCCTCTCGGATAAACATGGGACAATTGGCGCACGCCCCTTCCCTCGGTCACATCACAACCTTCGGAGGGCATCCGATGGCTTGCGCGGGTGCCGCAGGAGCACTGCAGGTGCTGTCCAGCCTCGACTTTGGGCACGTCGAGGCGCAAAACATGCGTTGGCAAAACGCTTTGAACGCGCATCCGGCCGTGGTTGCCACCCGGCGGATCGGTGCCTTTCACGCTGTGGAGCTCCGCGATGCGGCGGCGGTTCAGCGCGCCGTCGAGGCCGGGTTGGACGTGAAGCCCGGAGAGAAGGGAGTCCTGTTGTTTTGGTTTTTGAGCGTGCCCAACGCGTTCCGCCTCGCCCCGCCGCTGACCGCCAGCACAGAAGAAATGGCCGAGGGCCTTGAGCTCGTGCTGCGTGCGCTTGACGAAGCCGCAAAGGGCTGAAATTGCAGCATCCGCATCGCAGACCGTGACCGAGCCTGCGAGTTACCGCAAGGCCGGCAAGCCCAACTTCTCGCGCACCCAAGCGCCAAGCGCTTCGCTCGACCGCTTGCCCTCGGGGAGCACGTCTGGAAGTGTTTGCCAACCGTGAACCGCAGCGGGTTCCGTGCGTTGCCGAAAATCGGGCTGAGCGGCGCGGATTTGGTCTCGCAGCAGCTGCACGTCGGGGGCCAAAAATTCGTCCTCAGCCCACTCCATGTAGACAGGCGGCCATGGCAACGAGCCCTTCATTAAGATTGGGGAAACGAGAGGGTCGTCCGCGGGATGCCCTGCCAAGTATTGCCGGCTGTACGCCAAGGAATCCTCGCTGTCGAACGGACTGTGAGACACGTCGTTGTGCCGGATGGACTCCGCTTCTTTGCGGAGATCGCACCACGGACTCAGAAGCGCCACCCCCGCCACGTTGGACAAGTCGCCTTGTCGCGACATTTTCTGCAACGCCCCGAGCACGAGGTTCCCACCCGCCGAATCGCCCACAATTACCACCTCGTCCCCCTCGGACAAAATGCTCTCAAGCGCCTGAAACACGTCGTCGTGGGCCGCAGGGAACGGATGCTCCGGAGCGAGTCGGTAGCTCGGCAGGAGAACTCGGCAACGGCTGGCACGCGCGAGGTGCACTGCTGCAGCGCGGTACACGCGTGGACTCCCAAACGCAAACGCCCCGCCGTGAACCCACACCACCGTGCCTTCGCTCCGCTCCTTCCACGTCACCTCTGCCCCGCTCCACTCCGGACACGTGACTTCGGAGTAGTCGCCGCCCCAAGGCCCCGGGTTCAACAACGACGCCACGTCAATGGCTTGCCTGAGCTGTTGTGGCGTGGCGTGTGCCACGTCCCGACGCAAAACACGAGCAGCACGGTGGGCACTTTCGAGCCAAGCGGATTTGGACGTCCAGTCGGAAGGCCACCAAGGTTGGAGTTGTTGCTCCTGTGCCATGCCGCGAAGTTAGGGTTGGCTGCCAGCCCGCGGGGTGCGGAACACCGGGTAGCGGTTGGCCGTCCCTTCGTTGTGCGGACTCTGCTCGTAAAGCCACCTCAAGGCCCTTCCAGGCTCATCGGCCCATTCAGGGTGGGCGGTTTGGGCTGCCTCGTAGCGACTGCGAAGGCCCTCGTCTTGCCGAAGCAACTCCTCAGCGGTGTCCTCGAAAACGTAGCTCGAATAGTACTCCTTGCGTTGCAGGCAAGCGTCGAAAAAATTCCAAACCAAGAACGCGTCGTGCCCCCACGGATTCAAGGTTTCAGCGAGGTAGCGCTTGGCTGGCTGATCGGAAGGCACAACCCAATCGCCGCGGTGCAAATCCACGGGCATCACGGTGGAGGACACGGAATCCAACGTCACGGGGTGATGCCCCTCGTACGGAGTGCCTGTGGCCTTGAAGTCCTCCACCCACGTCACCTCCAACACGATCGTGGTGTCGCGCTCGAGGCGGTTCATTGCGACGCCGTTGGCCTTCAATCGCTCCACCACGTGACGCCACGCCTGCGGCACGACCCAATGTTCAGGCACCTCGCTCCAGCGTGAGGGCTCGTAACGGTTGTCAAACGGGATGCGCTTGGTCCAGGTGCTCTCGCGGTCGTACTTCAACCTTGTGCCTTTTGTGACCGCACTCCATTCGCGTCGCGACGTATATCCCGTGAAGTCCACGCTGTCGCGTTGCTCCGACGCCAACTTCCATCGAACGGGAAGACGCGTTGCTTCGGCAACCCGAGAGGCCTCTCGTGCACGGACTTCTCGGACTTCCTTTCCGTGGACCGCCAGCCAGCCGGACAGGACCTCCAGAAACGCGTGGGTCGCGGCCACGCGTTCGGGAAACGGCTTCAACATGTGGGCCTCGGTGGTGAAGCCCAACACGCCCCACAGCGCCGTGTATCCTGTGCTGTACCGGGGCGTCTCCAAGAAGCCCAGAATTCCCTGCGCAGGCGTTTCGCCTTTGGAATACACGTAAGGGACCGTGGGCCAGCCACGCTCGGCCATGCCCGCGTACAGCGCGGGTTCCATCGCGTCGCGCAGAAACGGCCCCAACACCGGCCCCGCCTTGTCCGGCTGGGTGGTGATGAGCGTCATGGTGTACGGGTAGTCCGCGCCATTCGAAGTGTGCGTGTCCACAAACACGTCAGGTTGAACGGCGTGAAACAAATCGACAAATGCGACGGCGTTTTGGCTGTCCATCTTGATGAAGTCCCGATTCAAGTCCAAATTGGCGGCGTTGCCCCGAAACCCGTAGGCCTCAGGACCGTTCTGGTTGGCGCGGGTGCAGCAATTGCGCCTCGAAGCCCCTCCGACATTGTACTGCGGAACAATCACCCAACTGGCCGTTTTCAGCGGGTGGTCGGGACCGTCCTGTTCGGACAACACTTGGGCGGCCCAAGCCAGGCTCGCGTTCACGCCGCACGGCTCGCCCGGGTGAATGGCGTTGTTCACCAAGACCCGCGTCCCTCGCCCGTCGCGTTCCAAACGCTCCGCGACGCCTACGAGCTCCGTCTCCTCTCCCGTCCCGTTCAAGCTCCCGGTTGAAGGGGCCGGCTCCGCTGTGAGCACCAAGGCGTAGATGGGCCTTCCGACGTCGCCGATGCCCACCTTGTGAAAGGTGCATCGCGCGTCGGAAGCCGCCAGCATCTCCGACCACGCCACGGCTTCCTCGTAGGTGGGCGTGCGGTTGGCCGTCATCAAACTGTCGACCGTCCAATGCTCCGTGGCAATGGTCCGTTGCTCTCGCGCTGGGCTGTCGGCCTCTGTGCCGCATCCGCCCCAAATCAACGCCCCCGCAAGAACTGCGGCTCCCCAAATCCGTTCCATTCGATGATGCATCATGAATGCAAATGACGGAACTTTGTGCGGAGAACTGCGTAAGGACCCATTCGTCCCTTGCGATTTGGACCTGACATGATTCGATTTACCCCCAACAACCAAGCCGTACCCAAGGCCGGCAACGTGCTCTTGAGCGAACCGTTCTTGGACGACCCTTACTTCGGTCGCAAGGTGGTGTTGTTGTGCGAACACAACGAAGAAGGCAGCTTTGGGTTTGTGCTCAACAACTTTGTGGACATCGACGTGGATGAAGTCATGGACGACCTGCCCAAACTCAACACGCGCATCAGTGTGGGAGGTCCGGTGAAAAATGGCAACCTCTATTACCTGCACACCCGAGGGGACATCGACGAGAGCATTGCAGTGGTGGATGGAGTGTACATGGGGGGCGATTTCGATCGCATCAAAGACCTTCTTCTGTCGGGGGAATTGACTTCCAAAGACATTCGGTTTTTCGTTGGGTACAGCGGTTGGTCGCCGGCCCAATTGCAGGACGAGATCCGCAGCCGTTCGTGGTTTGTGGCCGACGCCGACCGAAACGACATCATGCGCACCGACGAGGAAAACGAGACGTTTTGGAAACGGCTCATTTCGGGAATGGGCGAAGGATTCACGCACATTGCCAACGCGCCCAACGACCCTTCGCTCAACTGACTTCGACGGAAATTCGGTAGCCCGCGTGGGCACGCACGTTCCACACCCGGCCGTCCTCAAACAGCCAGTACTGGCCTTTGATGCCAACCAAGCGCCCTTCGATTTCTGGGCACTTGTCAAGCTTGGTACTTGAGACCTTGGGCGGATAAGCCTCCACAGGGTAGTTCAGGGACACCACCTCGTCGGACATTTCCAAAAAGGACTCGTAAGTCACGCCCAACGTGTCAAAGCACTCCTCCTTCGCCTCCACCAGAGCTGCCTCGTCCAACCTGACGTCTTGAAGCATGCCGCGCCATTGGGTCTTGTCTGAGAGAACCTCTTTCAGCGCCACCTCCATCTCTCCTGCGAGCTGCCTGTACGGGGTGTTGGCCACAACCACCGCCCCCACGGCGCCTTGATCCACCCAGCGCGAAGGCACATTTGCAGCCCGCGTTACGCCCACCTTCAAGTGGGAAGTTTGACTGACGTACACCACGTGTGGCGTCAGGTGATGCTCGCGCTCCCAAGCCTCGTCTCGAAGGGCGACCCCTTCGTGAATGCGGCTCAATTCCGGGCGCAAAATGCTTGGACAAGCCAGGGGTGACTTCAAAAAAGCGTCGTAAGAAAGCCCTTCGCCGTAGGTCTTTCGAATCACCCTTCCCGACTCAATGCAGTGAATGGCGCCCTGAAATCGAATCGAAACCTCGCCGCCAATCCACTCCGTGGCGTCCACTTCGTCCAATTGCGTCAGGACATCGGCGCCACGAAATCGGTACGACACCCTGCCTGCGTCGTCCACAACCGACCCCATTTTTCTCACATTTCCTTCCCAAATCATGAGGCAATGTTCGGAATTCATGGCGGATGATTCCTATTTTGTCCGCACGATTCATTATTTTAGTTCCAAACACCCATTCATGAAACAATTTCTACTCCCTGCATTGTTGTTGACAGCGGGCGCCCTCCAAGCCCAATTGTTCACTGACGACTTCGAAGGTTACGCGGTCGGCGACTACATCTCCGTCGAAGGCGCTCCCGCTTGGGCCGTCTGGACGGCAGGCAACGAAGGAGGCGCAATGGACTCCCAGATTTCAGACGAAGCGGCCTTGTCAGGCACCCAATCGATGAAGATTTTTGGGGGCGTCGCGGGCGGCCCCATGGACATCATGCTCGTCGCTGGTCTCACCGGTGCTTACGAAATCACTTTCAGTATGCTTATCCCTGAGGGCAACGCAGGCTACTACAACGTTCAGGAAAACCAAAGCCCTGGCGTGGCTTGGGCTTTTGAGTGCAACCTCAACGGAAACGGCACGGTCAACTACAACATTGACGGAGGCACGTACACGCTTGACGCAACGTACACCCCAGGTACGTGGTTGAAGATCACGCACCTCATCGACACCGACTCCGACTTGATGCACCTGTACTACGACGACGTGTACTTGGGCCAGCTCCCCTACGACGGAGGCCAAATTGGCGGTGTGAACTTTTACGCAGCTGGAGACGGCATCAACGTCCCCACGTACTACATCGACGACGTTTTCGTGGACGTCACCGACCCTGTGGTTGACAACGTGCAGGCCATCACTCCGCTCGAGTGTGTGTTTGGCCCCAACCCCGCCCAAGACTTCGTTCGCGTCCAGGCCAACTTGGACAACGCCACGGTTCGCATCCTTGGACTCGACGGCAAGGTGGTGTTGGAACAACGTCGCAACGACCTCGTGTCAGGTGCACAGCTCAACCTCGACTTGAACAACGGCATTTACCTTCTCGAGCTGACCAACGGTGCAAAGCGCGTCACCCAGCGCCTGGTGATTCAGAAGTGATCGAACATCTTGCCCGAACGGGACAATCATAAAAAAGGCCGGCTCATTGAGAGTCGGCCTTTTTCATGGATCAGCCTTTCAACTCAAGACTTGAAGCCATGCCTTTTGGTGGGCCCACGCCACTTCCAGGGCTTCTGCCCAAACCCTCGAGTCCTTGCATGGGTGACTCATCCCAAACACGTGATCCGCACCTGGAATCGGGCAAAACGTCCCACGTTTTGCCCACGTTGAAATTCGTAGGCCTTCCCTCCAATCCACCGCGGAATCGCCTTCTCCGTGGACCACAAAAACGGGTGCCTCCAATCCGACCACTGCACGCTGCACAGACAACTCCTCACGTCTGTTGACGGCCTCTGTGTAAAACGCAAACGGGTGCGACAGGACTTGTCCTGTCCTGCCATTGACGACTTTGAGGCGGTCTGTCCTTTCCCATCTCCGAAGGCCGTCTTCGTCTGGAAACCGTGAGAACACGTCGGAGACCGGCGCCCACAAAGACACCCCAGACAGCGAGCCGCCCTCTTCTTCAAAGTGACGCGCTCCGGCAGCTGCCATTGCCCCCCCGCGACTGTGCCCCAGGACCACCAACTTGGTTCCGGGCCGCGCGATTTTGTTCAAGGCCCAGGCAACCTCGTCCCGCTCGAAGTGGTAGCGGTTTTGGCTCCAAGCCTCCTCGTCCAAGCAGTCTTCACGAAACGGTTCAAGGTGTCCGTTGTGGGAAAAATCCATGCGCCACACCTCCCACCCCTCTCGGGCCCAGCGTTCAGCCACACCCTTCCAATTCCCCCACTCCCGGAATCCCTTGTATCCGTGAACCATCAGGGCCACACCTTGCACGTTTTCCCCAATCAAAGAGGCGTGCCGGGTCCAATTGAGTTGACCGTGGGGACCTTGCCATGCACCCGTTGTGGTGGCTCCAGCTTGACGGCGCGCCCAATCAACAGGATCTGGAACGGACCAATCAAACCCCAATCCCGCAAGACGCTCTGCACTCACTTGTCGCCTCCTTCCTCCTTCCACAAGGACAGGCAGCTCTCCGGGTGACAACGAAGCCTCCAAGAGCTCTCGGCGGGACGACGCGTTGGGGGACACAACATTCAATGCCTCAGGAACGTGGCCTTTTCTCAACGCCACAAAAACGCAAGCCCGAGCAGCATCCTCCTCGTGGACCCATTGCACCTGGCCATCCGCCTCCCGAACGGGAACACGCCTCGTCAGCGCCACCGCGGGGTGTCGGGCCTCGGAGAACAAACCTCCGAGTCGCAGCGACACGAACGGCACCTTTCCCGCTTCAAGGTGAATCTTTTCGAGCGCCAACATGTCTACGCCGGTGTGCCTTGACGCGATGTGAATCGCATCCGACTCCTCAATCCCTCCCGCCTGCAGTGGATCGTACACCGCCGTGGACGACGTCCAAATCAACCTCCGCACTCCCGCTCGGGCAGCCGCATCATGCAATTCGCGATGAAACTCCTCTGCATGAGCTTGCCCCTTTCGTGAAGGGACTGTGACGCACCACACCTCCGCTCTTGTTTCCACCAATTCCATCCAAGATGCGCCGGGCTCCCAGCGCCAGCTGATCGCACGAACTCCAAGGCAGGTCAAGGCCCGAGAAGTTTGGGGATTGCTGGTGGTCGCAGTCACGCTCAACCCAGCCTCCGCCAAACGACGAGCTGCCCTCGCTCCGACGTTGCCCGCCCCCAGCACCAAAGCACGTTGAAAAGGTGATTCCATTCAGTTGCAAATTCTTGTGATGCGTTGGCACAAAGATTGCTTTCTCCCCTGCGCCTCGCACTACATTTGAACGACAAAACTCGTCTCGATGGGAATTCAACCTTTGCACCGCTCACTTCGTTCATTGGCAAAGTCTGCCTTCACCGTCCTGGTGGCCTTGGGATGGAGCGCCCACACTTGGTCCCAAAACAACGTAACCGTTCACGTCGAGGGCCTCTCCAACGACACGGTCTACCTTGCCAATTACTACGGCGCCAAGCTTTTTTACAACGACACCGCAGTGACCGACGAAAAGGGCACGGTGGTCTTTGAAGGCAAGCCTTTTGAGGAAGGTGGGAAATACGCCTTGGTCGTCCCCGGCCCCAAATTTTTCGAGTTCCTCATGGTCAGCGAACCCATGGAATTCAAAACCACGGCAAGCAACCCCAGCGGCGACCTCGAAGTGCTTCAGAGCAAAGAAAACGACGTCTTCTACAGCTACCTGAGCTTCATCAAAGACAAGAGAAGCGAACGTGCGCCCTTCGATCGGGTCCTCCAAGACAGTTCCGCCACCAAAGATGCCGTTGCCGAAGCCCGAGCTGGAATTCAAAAGCTGACCGACGAAGTCAACGAATACCAGTACTACCTGACCAACGATCCGAGGAACTTTCTTTTTGGCAAGTACCTGAAGATGGTGACGGAGCCTCAAGTCCCGGATGCGCCTGCAGACGTGGAAGACACGGCCATGTGGCAATACATGTGGTACCGTGACCACTATTGGGATCGCCTGGATTTCAGCGACCCGCGTTTGGTGCGCGACGGAGCGTTTGATCAACTCATATCGCGCTATTGGTCGAAGGTTTTGCCCCAGATTCCGGACACGATGATTGCGGAAGCTCATTCGCTGTTGAAGCAAGCCTTGGACGCCGGAAACAAGGATTTCTTCAAGTACATGGTCCACCACATGACGTACGCCAGCGAGTCGTCGAAGATCATGTGCATGGACAAGGTCTTTGTCGACCTCGTCAACGCCTATTACCGCACGGGCATGGTGGACTGGCTGAACGACGACCAATTGAAGAAAATTCTTGAACGCGCAGACGATTTGAAGCACACCCTTTGCGGCAACCGCGCCCCCGACATCACCTTGCCCGATTTGGACCAAGAGAACTGGGTGAGCCTTTACGACGTGGAAGCCAAATACACGCTCATTTGCATTTGGGAAAGCACGTGTGGGCACTGCAAGAAAGAGATGCCCAAACTCGAACGCATCTACGACGAATGGAAGCCTCGCGGCCTCGAGATTTTTGCCATCGGAAACGACTTCGAACCAGAACCTTGGCAGAAATACATCCGCGAAAAGGAGTTTACGTCGTGGATCAACGTCAGCGACAACCCGTTAATCAACGCTCAAGACAGCGCAACTGCCTTGATTTACGGCCGAGTCACCAACCTCGAAAGCTTGAATTTCCGTACCACGTTCGACGTGTACGCCACACCGAAAATGTTCTTGCTTGACGAGGAAAAGAAAATTCTCGCCAAGCAAGTCGGTGCTGTCCAACTCGCAGAAATCCTCTCGCAGCTCGAGGGCCTCGAAGAGACGGTGCCCTACTTCGCACCCGACGAGAAAAAAGAGAGCGCTGAAAACGACCACTAACCGGCCGATTTTCAATAAAAAGGGCCTGAATGTCAGACTTCTTCCAAGGTCGACTACCTTCGCCGCACATTTTTTAATTCTTTGCAGTGAACATTTTTGTAGGAAACCTTGCATGGGGCGTGGACGACATGGCCTTGCGTGAAGCATTTGAGGCCTTTGGTGCCGTTGACAGTGCACGAGTCATCCACGATCGCGAAACCGGACGGTCTCGTGGTTTTGGATTTGTTGAAATGCCTAACCAGGAAGAAGCTCAAGCAGCTTTGGACGGCATGGAAGGAAAAGACCTCATGGGTCGTCCCATCCGTTGTAACGAGAGCCAGCAGCGCGACCGTCGCTGATTCTCTCTTCTTTAGAATCATCAAAAAAGCCCCGGCCGAGCCGGGGCTTTTCTGTTGAATGAAATTTCAAGTCCGCTCTTTTTCTGAGGCTATTCTCCGTCGCCAGAATTGATGTCGCACTCCTGGCCAAACGCACTGAGCAGATTGAGAAGGTCCCCCGTTCCAACAGCCCCGTTCCCGTCCGTGTCGAAGTAGCAGGCTGCGGTGAGTGTGACAGGGACACAAAGCCCAAGCACTTCGTCCCAAATCGTGTTGGGTCCGCAAGCTTCTTCCGAAGGCATACACGTGCTCGCGGGGATGCAGGTTCCCGTAACCTCGTCAAATTCAGTCCCCGCACCACAAACACTTTGCGGAACAAAATTGCCCTCGCAATCCTGGTAAGAATCCGGGTACGTGCAGGAACCGTCCTCAAGAATTGCCAGCCCAAACCCTGCCACTGTCCCGGACAGCGAATCCGAGCCGGCGCTATCCAAGGAAGCCGTAACGGTCCAAGAAACCTCTCCCGCTGTGATTTCAAAGGTGGCAAACTCCGGCAAATCTGTCAATCCGTTCGGCAACAAAAGAACGGCTGACACCACCCCAACGGCCGCGTCGCCCTCAACGGTCAACTCACCTGAAAAGGCCAACGTGACCTCGAGGCTGTCACCTCCCAACGAAGCCAACTCAAGGGAGTTCAATTCGCCTTCAAAAAAGTAACTGCCTCCCTCCCCATTTACCGTCAGCAGAGCGATGTCCGGTGTAGTCGCCAGTCCAAAATTGGTGCTCCAGATGGCCTCCGGAAGCAACTCGTAGTTGCACGCTTCCACGTCGGTGCATCCGGTGCACATGGATTCGTCCCCGTTGCAAACGCCGCATGCATCGTACGACCCGATGCAATCGTCTTGGTCGTCACAGACGCCATCCCCGTCCACATCGGCTTCACAGGTCCCACCGCACTCCCCCAACACGTCGTCGTACTGGCAGGAGCCGTCGTCGCAACCCGCGTCTGCGTCGTAATTGCACGCGGTGGCGTCGGTGCAGCCCGCGTACGCCAGTCCGCCGCAATTGCCGCAGGCGTCAGCAAACAAACATGAGCCGTCGTCTTCGTTCGCCAAAGGGGCGTAGTTGCAGGCCTCTGAATTCGTGCATCCGTCTACACTGACGTAGACCGTGAAATGCTGGACAACTGTCACCTGATTTCCGCAATCGTCTGTGGCCGAAAATTCACGGTTCCACGCTTCCGTGACCAAACCTGTTTCGACAAGTTCGTCCGAGTACGTCCACGCCGGGTCGGAGTCGCAGTCGTCGACCAACTCCAACGTCGGGACAGGCAATGCAGCGGCTCCTTCAGGCTGGCCAGGCACGTATTCCAAGATCACATCTTCGAGCTCCGTGAGCAGCACAGGTGCCACGGTGTCCACCACCGTGACAGTGCGTGAGACCGTGCTTGCGTTCCCGCAGGCATCCGTAGCTGTCCATGTTTGGACAACCGTTTCTGACCCAACGCAGCTTCCTGGGGCGACCGACTCATCGAATTCAATTGAAGCCGTGCTGCACACTTCGTTGAACACGGGGGCATCGGAAGGCAAGGCAGAGCTGCAAGAAATCAAAGTGTCCGCTGGAACGAATTGAATCTCAGGGGCCACGTTGTCGGTCACGACGACAAGGCGAGAAACGGAAGCCGCGTTGCCACACGCGTCCGTGACCGTGTAGGTCAAGGTTTGGGTGTTTTCACCGTTGCACGACCCCTGCTGGGCGTTGAATGTCGACGAAGTCGTCCAGGAACTGCAATCGTCCGCCACCTCCAACTCGGCGGACGGAATGGGCTGACCGCAATCGACCACCAACGTGTCGCCTTGAGCAGCCGTGCCGAGAGTCACCGTGGGCGAAACGGCATCTTCAAACGCGATGCGCTGAACCACTTCGGAAACGTTTCCGCACGCGTCGCTCGCCACGAAAGTTCGCACGAGGGTGTACTCCGCTGGGCAGTCCCCCTCTTCCAAAGATTCCAAAAGCGTCACTTCTGCGCTGCCGCATTCATCTGTGGCTTCCGCCATGACCACTTCCGGGGTTGGCATGGAACAACCCAAGGTCAGGTCATCAGGGACGAACGTGAAGGTGGGAGGCGTGTTGTCAACCTGCGTCAAAATTTGGGTCGCCTCGCTCATGTTCCCACATGCGTCGTGGGCCAACACATGTCGAATCAACTGCAATCCACAAGCCACGTCCACGGTGTCCACTGACTCGACGACCACCACCTCGGCGCACGCATCTGTGACGGAAACGGGTGCAAAGACCAACTCTTCGGGGCAGCTTACCTCGACGTCGTCAGGCATTTCAATCACCGGATCCGCCGTGTCAATAAAATCAATCACTTGGCTTGCGGACGTGCTCGTCCCGCAGGCGTCTGTCAACACAAACGACCTGGTCAAACGAGAGCCGCTGCAAAAAGGAAACGTCGCGACGTCCGAAGATGCAAAGGTTAGCCCGCCGCAATTCTCAAACGTGGCATCCTCGAGGTTCGCTTCCTCACCACATTCCACCACAGCATCCGCGGGAACGTTGCTGAACGAAGGCGCGGCAAGGTCATGCAGGTAAACCGTGTAGCTGGTGTCAAGGTGATTTCCGCAATCGTCTGCGATGTCGAGAACCACGTCGAACGAAAGAACGCCTTGACAGAGCAACACGGAGTCTCGTGTGCTGAATCCCCCGGTCATGCTTGCGTCGCAGTTGTCTTGAATGACAGGAAGCCAATCCAGGGAGGTGTTGCAGAAGTGCCCTCCGTTGGTGAACGGGTTCAAGACGAATGGCGACGAGGTGTCTCGCAATCGAATGATTTGGGTGTGAATCAGCGTGTCCTCACACGCGACCACCGTCCAAACGCGGTCGACCCAAGTTTCCTGGGCGCAGTCCCCTTCCAACACGATGTCGGAGGAGCTTGACGAAAATTCTGTGCACAGAGAATCCAGAGTCACAATGGGCTCGTCGGAGTAATCAGCCAAATTGTTGGTGCACGAACCGTTGGTTACGTCGGCTGGCCAGACGACTTCTGTTTGCGCCAGCGCGTGAGTGGCCGAAAATGCCAAAGCGGCGCAAGCCAAAAAGGGCAAACACGTTGAAAATTTCATGGACATGAGGTGTGAAACGATTGGGTAAATCAGGCCACAAAAGTGCCCCAACTTCGTTGGAATCCGCACCCTTTTCTTTAGAAAATGCTGCGCACAACCTCATCGCGCTCAGGCTGTTACATAACCAGAGACGCAACTTACTCTACATGTGGAAGAAAGAAAAAACGCCAGCCGAAACTGACGTTTGTCAAGGCAAGGCCTCTTGTAGCGGGGGGGGGGCTCGAACCCCCGACCTCAGGATTATGAATCCTGCGCTCTAACCAGCTGAGCTACCCCGCCGTTTGGGAGCGCGAAGGTAACACGTTTTGGCTTCAATTCCTGCAACAGGTCGTGCAGAAAAAGGAAAGGCCTGTCGTATCTTGTGAACCTTCCGCGGCTTCGATGAGTTGACAATTGCAACGGACGAAATGAAGCCAGCCGACCGACTAAAGACGAAGACCATGATGACTGCCGAAAAAGTAAAGTTCCAACTTGAGATTCCGTTGAACAGCTCCAAGGGTGTTCTGTACAACTGCATCAGCACGCCTTCTGGGCTGTCTGAGTGGTTCTGCGACGACGTCAACATCAAAAAGGACGTTCACATTTTCTTTTGGGACGGCAGCGAAGAGTCGGCCCGCATGATCAGCAAGAAAAAAGACGAGTTCGTGAAGTTTCGTTGGCTTGAAGCCGAAGAGGACGGCGAGGACACGTTTTTCGAGTTTCGGATTCGCGTGGACGAATTGACCGGTGAGAATGCGCTCGTCATCACCGACTTTGCGGACGACGACGAGGTGGAAGATGCCCAAGATTTGTGGCACGCTCAGGTCGATCGTCTGCGCCAGGTTCTCGGCTGCTGAGCATCACGAAAGGCGCTTGACGAACGGCCTCAACCTGGCCACCATGTCGTCCGACCATGCTCCACCCCCTTTGGGAGATTCCAGGTCCCAGAGGTGACGAGAAACCCGTTCGCATGGCTTGTTGCTCCAAGACCACAGGCTCCGAATAACCTCGTGTTGCGGGGTTGCCCGCAAGCCGATTTGGGCATGAAGAAAAAACCCGTGCGAGGCCGCCTCCTCGCAGAGTGGGCTCGACCGGTCCTCAGGGAACACCAACGCGAACTCACCTCCTTCTGACAAGCAGGCGCGCACGACGGCGAACAACGAATGCAACGGCAACGTGTCGTCGTGCCTTGCGAGGTTGCGCTTTCGGTCGAGGCTCTTGGGGTGCCCATGAAAAAAGGGCGGGTTGCACACCACCAAATCGGCCGGCTCACACCACCCCTGTGCGGCTCGAGCATGAACGCGAATGCGCTCGGAAAACAGGCTGTTTGCGGCGTTGTCAGCTGCTTGAGCTGCGGCTTCTGGCTCGAGTTCCAGAGCATCCACGAGGGCCAAGGGAAACCGTTGCGCAAGCATGAGGGCAAGAATGCCTGAACCCGTGCCGACATCGAGGATTCGACGAGGAGACGCAGGTTCACTTGAGAGCGAAGCCCCTGCCCAACTTCCCAGAACGAGGGCATCCGTCCCCACCTTCATCCCGCACGCGTCGTCGCGCACGGTGAATTGCTTGAACTCCTGGATTCTTCTTCCCGACCTTCCCAAATCGCTCCGATTACTCTTCCGGGGAGCCCCCCTGGTCCTTTCGTTCAGCCCACGTGTCGTAGGACGGGAAATCTTCAACCCGGTTGGCCGGAACCGAAGTCAACGCGTCGACCTCGGTCAAGTGGCGGTGGGCGTCAGCCGGAAGGCCTTGGTACAAGGCCGTGCCTTCGGTTTTGTGAGCGATCATCTCGTCGCTCACCTCGCCCTTGCGCTCCGCAGGGTTTCCAACCACCAAGGAACGACGAGGCCAACGGGTTCCCGCCTTGACGAGTGCAAGTGCACCCACAATGCATTCTTCTTCCAACTCCACGTCGTCGAGAAGAACCGCGTTCATTCCAACGAGGCTGTTGCGGCCGACACGTGCGCCGTGCACCATGGCACCGTGCCCGACGTGGGCGCCTTCTTCAAGGAGCACCGTGGCCCCGGGAAACATGTGAAGCACGCAACATTCCTGAACGTTGCATCCGCGCTCCAACACAACCTTTCCCCAATCTCCGCGCAGCACTGCTCCAGGACCGACGTAGCAATCCGGGCCGACCGTCACGTGACCGATCAACGTGGCTTGAGGGTGAACAAATGCCGAGGGGTGCACCACCGGCACCATGTTTCGGAAGGCGTAAATCATCGCTTAGGCCTTGGATGTGGCATTGCGAATCACCACGGCGTACCCCTGCCCCACGCCAATGCACAAAGTCACCAGCCCGTACGTCCCACCCGTTCGTTTCAACTGCCGCGCCGCCGCCAAGAGGATGCGTGCGCCGGTCATTCCCAGCGGATGTCCGAGGGCAATCGCCCCGCCGTTGGGGTTGATGCGCGCGTCGTCGTCGGCAAGGTTCCAACTGCGGATGCAGGCCAAACTCTGTGCCGCAAATGCTTCGTTGAGCTCAATCACGTCGAGGTCGTCCCAACCGAGGCCCGCCTTGGCCAAAGCTCGGCGACTGGCCTCGACAGGCCCGATGCCCATGATCCGTGGAGGAACGCCAACCACGGCCGAGGAGACGATTTCGGCCAAGGGTTCCAGACCTTGGGATTTCAGCCCGTCCTCGTTCGCGAGCAGAAGCGCCGCTGCGCCGTCGTTCAGGCCGCTTGCGTTCCCGGCTGTGACGCTGCCTCCCTCCTTTCGAAAGGCCGGTCGAAGCTTTGCCAAGATCTCAGGAGTCGTTCCGGGCTTGATGAATTCGTCCGCGTCGAAGCACAGGGGGTCTTGCTTGCGGCGCGGAATCTCCACGGGGACAATTTCCTGCGCGAGGCGACCTTCTGCCTGAGCCGCAGCAGCCTTCACTTGGCTGCGACACGCAAACGCGTCCTGATCTTCCCTGCTGATGCCGTGGAGGTCTACGAGGTTTTCGGCGGTTTGGCCCATGCCCTCCGTGCCGTACAAAGCATCCAGCCGGGGGTTGATGAACCGCCAACCAAAACTCGTGTCGTGCAACTCCATGTCCCGCCCAAACGGCTTGGAAGCCTTGCTCAACACCCAAGGCCCACGGGTCATGTGTTCGACGCCTCCCGCAACCACGACGTTGGCGTCGCCGACATGAAGCATGCGGGCTGCATGCACCGAAGCGGCGAGACCCGACGCGCACAAGCGGTTGATGGTTTCGGCAGGAACCTCTTGGGGCAAACCGGCAAGCAAGCTCGCCATGCGCGCCACGTTGCGGTTGTCTTCGCCGGCTTGGTTGGCGCATCCCATCAACACGTCTCCCACGGACTGAGGGTCCAACTCGGGATGGCGTTTCATCAACGACGACAGCGCGTGTGCAGCCAAGTCGTCGGTGCGTACGGGGGCGAGTGTGCCGCCAAACGAACCAATGGGCGTTCTCACGCCGTCAACCAAATACGCATTCATGCGACGAAGATAGGTGGTCGTGACGCCTTCTTGCCCCAAATTGCGGCATGCGCCTGGGCATTGCATCCACCTTTCCTCCCTACCGCGGCGGCATTGCGTCATTCAACGCAGCCATGGCAGAAGCGCTGCGACAGGCCGGGCACGAGGTGGAATGCGTCACGTGGTCCCGGCAGTACCCCGACCGGCTGTTTCCTGGCACCTCCCAATGGGAGCCTGGAAAAGGCCCTGGCGACATTTCAATCCCTGCACTGCTCGACAGCATGTCGCCCCGAAGTTGGTCGAAGACCGGGGAACACTTGGCCGCGCACGCGGACGTGGTGGTCCTCCCGTTCTGGCACGCGGCGCTGGCACCGGCCCTTGCCGGAGTGGCCCGGTCGGCGAAAAAACATGGGGTTTCTCAAGTTTGGGCCCTCATGCACAACGCGTCGTCGCACGACGGCAAGCGCCTCGACCAAACTTTGACGCGACGACTCCTGAACCGGGTTGACGGCGTCTTGACGCTGAGCGCACCTGTTTCAGAATCGTTGCGAGAACACCGTCCACACACCCTTTTCCACCCGCTGTACGACCACCACGTTTCTCGGCCCAGAAAAGAGGAGGCCCGCCGCCAATTGGGTCTGGGGAAGGGCGAGGTGGTGCATTTGTTTTTTGGGTTGATTCGCCCCTACAAGGGACTTCGCGTGTTGCTTGATGCCCTTGCGAAACTTCCCGAGGAGCACACGCTTGTCGTGGCGGGAGAATGCTACGGCTCTTGGGCACCTTACCAAGATCAAATCAACGCCCTCGGTCTCCAAGACCGCGTCAAGATTCACAATGAATTCATCGACGACGACGACGTCCCCTTGTTTTTTTCAGCCGCGGATTTTGTGGTCCTCCCCTACGTTTCCGCTTCCCAGAGTGGTGTCACGGCGCTGGCCCTTCATCACAGCGTGAAAGTCATCGCCTCGGACGTGGGAGATTTGGCAACCACGGTAGTTCCGGAATTGACGGGGCGGCTGGTCCCGCCCTCCGACGCCACCGCGTTGGCAGAGGCCATGGATGCCCCTTGGACAAGTCAGCCCGCGGACGTGCAAGGCGCATTTGAGCAAGTGAAAAAGCGCCTCAGTTGGTCGGCATGGGCAGCCCGGCTGACGCAACTGGTGGAATCGTCTGCTTCTGAAGCTCGCTGAGTGGGCGCAACAGCGGGTCAAACACGAACCGCTGCACCAACACCACCTCCCCGTCGGAGGTCACGCCGTACATCTGTTCCCCGTCGTGCGCCATTTCGTTTCCTTCGGCATCGCGGTCCAATCCCGTGCGAGGTTTCCAATGCACAATCACGTCCGAGCGACGTCCGTTTCTTCCAACCGCGGTCAATTCAAACGCACCTGAAGCCGCGCGAAGGCTGTCTTCCACAGCTTCATCCAAGCGCGACCGGTACGTTTCGAGGTGGACCTTTTTGAACCGCAGAAAATGATCTTGAACTCCGGTGGTGTCCGTGTACGTCAATGGATTTCCTTCCAAGTCGGAAAGCGCGAGTTTTCCTGACTCTTGCGCGGTCAGCACGTACGATTCCCCGTCCTGCTCAAGGACCCGGACTTCCACGCGGGCAAGGGAGCGCCCAGGGTAATTGAAAATGCCTGTGTGCCGCCACTCCCGCTCAGACGTGAAGAACCGCGTGCTCAGGTAGCCCGTGAACCCTTCCATGTGCACGACGTACGGCTCTGCCGCTCGACCCTCCTGCGTTTCAAGCACCATGTACGTTCCGGTGTGACTCGGGGTCGCCGTCCCGACGTACCAGGTCTTCACAGGGCGATCTCCGCCCTGGTAAATCTCGACTTTCTTGCCTCGGGCCGACAACAACCGAATCACGTTGGGACGAGCCGCCTCGGCAACCGGACCTTGCACCGACGCACGTCGAAACGTCTTCAAGAGCAAATTCACAGCATCCTCTCGGGCTTTGTAGGTCCCGTTCAAATCCCAAAGCCGGCCCTGCTCCGGACGCGTCAGCGTGACTTGACCTCCGTCCATGTCGGCAATGAAAATCTTGTCCACCAACGACGTGTCGAGCACGGCAAAATTGGTGCCCTCCACTTCGGACAATTCCCCTTTTCCTCCTTGAAAAAACCAAACGCCGCCCGTGACCGCAGTCAAGGCAACGAGAACGTACAAAATGCGAAGGTTGGCATGCATGATGCGAAGGTCGGTCAAGCGGCGCGTGCAAACAACCGCCGGCGCGTCGTCAAAACGGCACCGGCAACAAGGAACACCACGAGCAGCGGCATTCCGACCGCCACAAATTGCCACCCGCTGCGTTCCGCACGAACGCGTTCCTCGTCCAGAGGCCGGAGCAAGATGGACCGAGAACGGACGCTGATCAACGCGTCCTCCTGCAAAAGGTAGTTGATGGCGTTCAGCAAAAACTCCTTGTTGTCGTAGACCACGCGCCGCGCGTACCGGTCGTAGCCAAGGGGCAAGATGCGGCCGTCGCTTCGGAATTTGTTGCGAGCCACGTCCCCGTCCGACACCACAACCATGGCTGTCGGCGCGCTGGACTCCCGAAACGCGAAGTCCGCGTCGTCGCGAAGCCGCTCTGGCAAGGATTGCGCGTAATGCGAGCGGAACGACCCTTCCAACAGGGCCGCGAACACGGCGTTGGGGGTGTTCCCTTCCGCGAAGTACGACGGGTCAAGGTCCACGATTCCGCTCGAAATTCGAACCGGCACGCGGTAGGTTTTGGCCCGCTCACTCGACGTCAGGAGGACCGTAGATGTCACCTCTTCTTGCGTGTTCACCAAATCCATGGAGGACACGAAATCAAAATGAATCGGGTCGAGGTTGTTGGTGATGGGGTGCCCGGTTCCGAGAGGCATGGCCAACGGGGCAAAGTACCAATTGAACAAGCGCATGTTGCGTTGGTTGCCCATCGGTCCCGCGTCAAGCATGATGGGCGCGCATTGCGGGTCGATGATCAAATCTCGGTTGAGGCGAACCCCGTAATCGAAAAGCTGGTCGTAGAGCCCCAACGGGTTTTCGACTCCGTACGTCTCGTTGGCGTTGCGTATGCTGTCCAGGTCGGTGAGCACCGGGTCGACCATCCACAGGATTCGCCCCCCGTTCATCAGAAATTGGTCGAGGATGACCTTGTCCTTTTCGGGGAAGGCGCTGTCGGGCTTGGCCACAATCAGCAAGTCGTAACGGTTCGCACGGAACCGCATGCCGTCGAGCTTCTCAGACAACACGTTCAAGCGGCCGTCCAACTCTACGCGGGCCACGAGGTGGTCCTCCTCCAGGGTCGTGACCAAATCGGCCATGGCCAAATCCTCGAGCTCTCCGTGGCCTTCCAGAATGGCAATGGCTTTCGGCTCGAATGCCGTGCTTTGGCGGATTCCAGAGGCCAGGTTGAATTCCAACGTGTTGATGGAACCTTGAATCATGGCTTGGTCCGCCTGAGGGATGTCGCTGCCGAAGAACTGAACAGGCAATTCTTCCCCCCTGTAGCTGATCATGGCACCAGGCCAAACCGTTTGGAACGCCTGACGGCCGTTGTCCTCGAACGCGATGCGGGTGAACTCCAAGCCGCGTTCGAAGAGGGCTTGCTCGTTTTGGCCTACGGTTTGCGGGTCGTCCACGGCGTACACGTCCACAAACTGGAACGTCAGCTGGCCCTCGCTTGCTTGCGCCATCCGCTGCAACATCGACTCCACTTCGCCTTCAAGCCGCTTCCATTCCTGGGGAAGCTCTCCAGTCAAGTAACACGTCACCAACACGTCGTCTTGGAGCCCCTCAAGAAGTTCCAACGTGCCTTGGGCAAGCGTGTGGCGCTTTTCAGCCGTCAAGTCCACTGCACCGTGAACGAGTTGTCCCAACACGACCAGAACCGCCACCACAGCCGTGGACAACGCCAACGACGTACCCTCTCGCAAGACCCGCCCCCTTCTGAGGGCAAGAACGAAACGGGCGAGAAGCATCGACACAGCCATCCACGCCACGAAGTACACCACGTCCCGCGAATCCAATCGTCCGTGGCTCATCGCCTCGAAATGAGACTCCATTCCCAGCTGAACGAAGGCGTTTTCCCACGCTCCAAGCCAGGCAAAGTCGGCGACGGCGCCAAAGCCGAAGTAGAGCACGATGGATGCAAGCATTCCCGACAAGAAGGCCACAAGGGGTTGAACGGTGCATATCGACGCCACCACACCAATGCCGGTGAGGGCTCCTGAAAACACCGCCAGCCCCAAATACGAGCCCCAAACGGCGCCGAGATCCACGTTCCACGCGGGGCGTCCCAACATCCCCACCACCAGCACGAACGACAACGTGGGCAGCAAGGCCGCCAAAGAGACCGCCCAAGCCCCCAAAAATTTGGAGAACACCACTTGCCCCTCGGTCAGCGGGCGCGTCAACAAAAGTTCCAACGTCCCCGACCGATGTTCTTCGGCAAACGACCGCATGGTGATGGCCGGAATCAGGAACATGAGCACCCACGGAGCCATCGCAAAGAAGGGGTCCAGCGACGCCATGCCGCTGTCGAGCACGTTCCAGCCGCCGGGAAACAGCCACAAGAACATGCTGGTGAACAGCAAGAAGACCGCCACCACGGTGTACCCGAGCAGCGAACTGAAGAAGGATTGGATTTCTTTGAGGACGAGGGCTCTCATGAATCGGAGGCCAAAGATAGCCCCTAGCCTCGCTCCGCCACCTCGTACGACCACACCTCGGCCGGGGCGCTGAACAAGGCCTTCGTTGAAGGCCAAACCACGCCAAAAAGTTCCGACCTGCGGTACGCGTTGAGCGCGTCCTCACTTTCCCATCGGCTCAGGGTCGCTCTAATCGACAGGTCGGCGGGGTCGGTCAACAATTCCACACCCCGACATCCGGGCTGGCTTTCGATGTCAGCGTGATGCCGATGGAACAGCGCGTCAAACGCGGTGAGGTCGTGCGGATTCAGTGAAAGCCGTACGACGCGAACAATCACAATTCCAGGGCTGAAGATTCAAACTCAATGCGCACGGGGTCGCCAAACTTGAGGCCGAGCAAATCCGTTGCGCCCCCGTACCCCGTACCCGAACCGCCCATGCAAATGGCGATTTCCAAAAGCCCCATGGAATTGAACACAGCCACAGGTTCGCCCGGCGTGCCTTCGAGGTACGTAGTGCAGATGCGGCGAATGTCACTTCGCGCCCGCCGCATGCTGACGAAAAACGCCCGACCTCGGCTGGCCTCCTTGAAAAGCGCACGGTCGATGTCCGTGATGCAGTTGCCGCGTTCGTCGACGTGCCGCACGTGTCCCACAAGGGCGGTGCCTTCAATCACGGGACGGACGTTCTCGGCTTGGGTCACCAGCGCCGCGGGGCGACCCAGCATCTCTGGAATCCCGCCTTTGGCAAGGTGGGTTGCGGCCGGCACAAAAAGGGAGCGTTCCGGGAAAGTGGGCAGGTCTTCGTCGGTTTGGACTCCGCTCATGTCAAAGACCGCTTCCGGCTGCTTCGCCCCCATCAATTGAAACACGCCGGTGTCCGCACCGATGAAATACTGGTCGAACATCTTCACGATTCGGTGCGGGTGATCGGGCGATTCCACCGCGTTGACTGCGATGAGGTGAACCGTGCCCTTGGGGAAACTCGACAACGCCGCACGCAGCACAAACGCGGCGTGAACCGGATCGAATTTCCGGATGCTGTGGGTCAGGTCGACGACCTGAGCCTCGGGCATTCGCTTCAGAATGCTGCCCTTGAGCAAGCCGACGTACATGCTGTCGGCCCCAAAATCGCTGATGAGGGTGATGGGAGTCACGAACGCAAAGGTGAGAAAGCTACTTTTGTCCTCCACATGCACGAAACCATTCTTTCGCTCGAAGGCCTCGACCTCATGGCGTTCCTTGGACAGGGCAACGCCAACCTGCGTGCCTTGCAGGCCCGTTTCCCCAAATTGCGCATTGTCGCAAGAGGCACAGAACTCAAGGCCATGGGCGACCGCGAAGACCTCGGACGGTTTGAGGAGGTAATGCGGATGGTCATTTGGCATGTTGACCGCTACAACAGCATTGGCGAGGACGACATTGAGCGTCTGGCCAAATCTGAAGAAGCTTCCCTCCTTCAGCAATCCTCGCACGACGACGTCATTGTGTACGGACCGGGCGGATTGAAAGTCACTGCGCGAACGCCCAACCAACGCCGCCTGGTGGAAGCCATTCGGGACAACGACATGGTGTTTGCGGTCGGACCAGCCGGTTCCGGAAAGACCTACACCGCGGTGGCCATGGCGGTGGCCGCACTCAAAGACCGCCGCGTCCGGAAAATCATCCTCACGCGCCCCGCGGTGGAGGCCGGCGAAAACCTCGGTTTCTTGCCTGGCGACTTGAAAGAGAAGCTCGATCCGTACCTCCAACCGCTGTACGACGCGCTAACCGACATGCTTCCGTACGAGCGTGTGGCGGACCACATGGAAAAGGGCGTGATCGAGGTAGCTCCGCTCGCGTTCATGCGCGGCCGAACGCTGGACAAAGCGTTTGTCATCCTCGACGAAGCCCAAAACGCAACCTCCGCCCAAATGCGTATGTTCCTGACCCGCATGGGCCGCGATGCCAAATTTGTCATCACAGGCGACGGCTCGCAGGTTGACCTGCCTCGCAACCAGCGGTCTGGCCTGCTCGACGCCTTGCGTCTACTCGAGGACGTGGAAGGCATCGGCACGGTTCGCCTGACGGGCATGGACATCATTCGTCACCGACTTGTCAGCTCCATCGTGGACCGCTTTGACGCTGACGACGCTCGACGCTCCGAAGAAGCCGAGGCCCGACGCGAAGCGAAGCGAGCCGAACGTGCTGCGCGTTCCGAAGAATCAAAAACGCCCCCCTCTTCACTTTCATAATTGCTTGAATGAAATCCATACGAAACACTGATTTTCAGTTTTCTGGACAGACCAACGCGTACTTTGGAAAGGTGCGTGACATGTACACCATTGGCGACGATTTGATGGTGGCCGTGGTGTCCGACCGCATCAGCGCCTTTGACGTGGTCATGCCTCGAGGCATCCCGTTCAAGGGGCAAGTGCTGAACGGGGTGGCGAGCCACTTTCTCGACGCAGTGACAGACATCGTCCCCACGTGGAAATTGGCGACTCCGGATCCCAACGTAACGGTAGGACACAAGTGCGAACCAATTCGATTGGAAATGGTCATCCGTGGGTACTTGACCGGCCACGCTTGGCGACAGTACAAAGCCGGACACCGGGAACTTTGCGGAGCGCCCATGCCGGACGGCATGAAGGAACACGACCGGTTTCCCGAGCCAATCATCACCCCGGCCACAAAGGCCGAGGAAGGCCACGACGAAGACATTGCCCCCGCCGAAATTCTGGCTCGAGGGATTGTCACTCCTGAGCTTTGGGCCGAACTGGAGCGCGTCACCCGTGCCTTGTTCCAACGCGGAACGGAACTTGCGGCGAAGCAAGGTTTGATCTTGGTGGACACGAAGTACGAGTTTGGCCTGCGCAACGGTGTCCTGACGCTGATCGACGAGATTCACACCCCCGACAGCTCCCGTTATTTTTACGCCGAGGGCTACGAGCGCCGGCAAGCCGCCGGAGAGCCTCAAAAGCAACTGAGCAAGGAATTCGTTCGCGAGTGGCTCATGGCCCACGATTTCATGGGCAAGGAAGGCCAAACGCCCCCCCACATGGACGACGACTTCCTCGACACCGTGACTCAGCGCTATGTGGAGTTGTACGAGAAGGTCACCGGCATGGACTTCCAAGGCGACGACCACCCCGATCCCCTCGGCCGAGTTCATGAAGCGGTGGAAGCCTGGCTTTCTGAAAACGCCTGACCGTGGCCGCAAAACTTCGACGTGAGCCCTGGCACGAAGACGCCCGTGCCGCAGTGCAGGTGCTGCGTTCCGGCGGGATTGTGCTTCACGCCACGGACACGGTTTGGGGCCTTGCTTGCGACGCCACCAACGACGAGGCGGTGAAGCGAATGAATGCCCTGAAATCGAGGCACCCCGTGCACCCCGTGCTGGTTCTTGTTGCCGACGAGGGGCATGTGGAAGAACTTGTCTCTGAGGTGCCAGAGGCGGCTTGGGACTTGATGGAACACTCTGACCGCCCCGTGACCGTCATTTACCCGGAAGGCAAGGGAGTTTCTCCTCTGCTGCTTGGAGGCGACGGGAGTTTGGCCGTGCGTTGCATTCGCGATCCCTATTCGGCCTACGTCATTCGCGGCCTCGGTCGCCCGGTTGCCTCCACAAGCGCCAACGTCACGGGCGGCCCAACCCCGAAGAGTTTCCGCGATGTCCCGAAGTCTTTGCGAACTGGAGCTGACCACGTGAGTGCGCACCGAAGGGCCGAGAGCGACGGACCTGGCATCCCCTCCATGATTGTGGCGTTCGACGAAAACGGAAGGTTTCGCTTTGTGCGGAAATGACCCGCATCCTCGTTCCGTGGGGTGACGGGCGTACCTTTGCAACGCTGTTTCATGAACCTCGCTTCCCACCTCACTCACCCTGTGTTCAAGCGCGTCGGCGAATTGGCCGACGAGCGAGGACAACGTGCCTTCGTGATTGGCGGGTTTGTGCGGGACCTGCTGCTCGACCGACCTTGCAAAGATTTTGACATCGTCACCGAAGGAAGCGGGATTGAATTGGCGCGAGCCACCGCCTCTCGGATGGGAATCAAACAGGTGCACGTGTTCAAGAACTTCGGCACAGCCATGTTCCGAGCGCGCGACTACGAGATTGAATTCGTCGGCGCTCGAAAGGAAAGCTACACGCGGGGAAGTCGGAAGCCTGTCGTCGAAGATGGCACCTTGGAAGACGACCAAAACCGCAGGGACTTCACCATCAATGCCATGGCCATCAGCTTGAACGCTGCCACGTTTGGCAAGTTGGTGGATCCCTTTGGCGGACTGGACGACTTGGACCGAAAGTGGGTCCGCACCCCGCTCGACCCGGACATCACCTACAGCGACGACCCGTTGCGCATGATGCGTGCGGTCCGCTTCGCTTCTCAACTTGGGTTTCGCATCGAAGAGGGAAGCCTGGAGGCCATTCGCAGAAATTCGAAGCGCCTTGACATCATTTCGGCGGAGCGCATTCACACCGAATTGAACAAAATCATCCTGTCGCCACGGCCTTCACGCGGCTTCAAACTCCTGTTCAAAACGCGCCTCCTGCACCAGTTCTTTCCTGAGATGGTCGCGCTGCATGGTGTTGAATGGCGCAAAGGGGTCGGACACAAGGACAATTTCTACCACACCCTTGAGGTGCTTGACAACGTCGCCCAGCACAGCGATTCGTTGTGGCTGCGCTGGGCTGCCATCTTGCATGACATTGCCAAACCGCCGACCAAACGTTTTGACCCCAAAGCCGGTTGGACCTTTCACGGCCACGAAGACCGAGGCGCACGGATGGTCCCCAAAATTTTCGCGCGGTTGAAATTGCCTATGGACGCCAAGATGAAGTACGTCCAAAAGCTCGTTCTGCTTCACCTTCGCCCGATTGCGCTGACCAAAGACGTGGTTACCGACAGCGCGATTCGGCGTCTTCTGTTCGAGGCAGGAGACGACGTCGACGACCTGATGATCTTGTGCCGTGCTGACATCACCTCCAAGAACGAAGCCAAGGTGGAGCGTTACCTGCGGAATTACGACGTGGTGGTGACGAAGCTCAAAGAAGTCGAGGAGAAAGACCACATCCGGAATTTCCAACCGCCCGTGTCGGGGGAAGAAATCATGGAAACGTTTGGCATCCCTCCCTCCAAGCCCGTTGGAGACATCAAGAACGCCATCAAGGAGGCGATCCTTGAAGGCGACATTCGCAACGACGTGGTCGAAGCACGTGCGCTGATGTTGAAGCTTGGGCTTGAAATGGGCCTCAGCCTTTCCAGCCGTCCTTGAGGGTCACGGCTCGGTTGAACACCAACCGACCTTCCTCGGCCAGTTTGCTGTCCACGGTGAAATAGCCTAGGCGCGTGAACTGCCAGGGCTTCCCCGCTTCCGCATTCTTCAACACGGGTTCGATTTTGCATCCAGAAAGCACCTCCAGCGAATCTGGGTTCAGGAATTCCATGAAGTCACGGTCTTTGTGACCGTCCGGGTTTTCGTTCGAGAAAAGCCGGTCGTACAGCCGGACCTCAGCATCCGCTGCGTGACTGCATTCCACCCAATGCAGCGTGCCTTTGGCTTTGATTCCGCTGGAGTCAGATCCGCTCTTGCTGTTGGGGTGGTATTCGACGTGAACTTCCGTGACGTTGCCCACCTCGTCGACCACGTGGTCCACGTACGTGACAATGTACGCCGACTTGAGACGGACTGAGCGGCCCGGCGCCAACCGGAACCACTTCTTGTTGACTCCTTCCACCTTGAAGTCGTCGGCCTCGAAGTAAAGCTCACGGCCAAACGGAACTTCGCGCGTCCCAGCCGATGCGTCTTCAGGGTTGTTGTCCGTGGGCAACCATTCCACCTCGCCCTCAGGGTAATTCGTAACCACCATCTTGATCGGACGCAACACCGCCAAGGCGCGTGTGGCCGTGGCATTCAAATGGTCGCGGAGTGAGAATTCCAGCAGCCCGACGTCGATGACGTTGTTTCGTTTGGCCACTCCCACCCGGTCGCAGAATTCCCGGATGCTCTCCGGAGAATACCCTCGACGACGCAACCCACTGAGCGTGGGCATGCGCGGGTCGTCCCATCCATCCACCACCCCCTCTTCCACAAGACGCAACAACTTGCGCTTGGACATGACGGTGTAGTTCAGATTGAGACGGGCGAATTCGCGCTGTTTGGAAGGGAAAATGCCAAGGTTTTCGATGTACCAGTCGTAAAGCGGGCGGTGGTTTTCAAATTCCAGGGAACACAAACTGTGCGTGATTCCCTCCAAGCTGTCCGACTGACCGTGCGCAAAATCGTACATCGGGTAGATGCACCACGCGTCCCCTGTTCGGTGGTGATGTGCGAATTTGATTCGGTACATGAACGGGTCGCGCATGTGCATGTTGGGATGCGACATGTCAATCTTCGCACGGAGCACCATGCTCCCTTCGGCGTGTTTGCCTTCCCGCATTTCTGCGAAGAGCCGGAGGTTTTCCTCGACCGGACGATCGCGAAACGGACTTGCCGAGCCCGGTGAAGTTGGCGTGCCCTTTTGGGCTGCGATGTCCTCCGCCGTTTGCTCGTCAACGTACGCTTTGCCCTCTTCGATGAGTTTGACCGCATATCCGTAGAGCGTTTCGAAATAGTCGCTGGTGTAGAACTCGCCGCCGTTCCATTCAAACCCCAACCAAGAAATGTCCTCTCGGATGGCGTCCACGTATTCGGTGTCCTCCTTCACGGGGTTGGTGTCGTCAAACCGAAGATTCACCTTGCCTCCGTACTCGGCCGCAAGCCCAAAATTCACGCAAATGGCCTTGGCGTGACCGATGTGGAGGTACCCGTTGGGCTCGGGAGGAAAGCGCGTGTGAACACGGCCGCCGTGCAACCCTTGTTCCAGGTCGGCGTCGATGATCTGCTGGATGAAGTGACGGCGCGATTTGCCCTCTTCGTTCCCTCCGGCGAGCGTGTCAGGTTTGGCTGGATCCATAGGCCAAAATTAAGGCGCACTTTCGCCAGATGAACATCCCTGACGAAGTTCGGTGGCGCCTTCGAGACGGAACTCAAATTGTCGGTTACGAACGCCACATTGACGGACGTGTTTGGAGCAGCAAAGACGGGCTCTGGTGGCGAGGACAGCCCTTGAAGTATTCCGAAAAAGACCGGTGCCTCGGGGCCAAAGACATCAACAACCAGTGGCTCTTTGAGCAGGACGTAGTAACGTGGGAGGCTCAAAGCAGCTCATGGTTGCTCACGAGGCGCGGAGACCAGTGGGTTCTCCAGCGAGAAAATCAGGTAATCGCAGCCCCTCTTCAGGACAGAACACTTAGGCGTGTGGCGTTCGCCTTCGTCAAATCAGGTTGATGTGACGCATCAACTCCTCTTTGTACGTGCGGCTGATGGGGATTTCCATGTCCCCCACCTTCACAGTGTACTGAAACGTGTCGATGTGCTGGATGCGGTTCAAGTTGACCACGAAGTTCCTGCTGACCCGGACAAACTGCTCGGTGGGCAACTTCTGAAGCAAGTCTTTCAAGGAAGCTTTGACGTTGAACTTCCGGTCTTTCACTTGCAATGCACTGTACTTTCCTTCTACCTCAATGTAGAGGATGTCCTCAAGAGGAACTTTGCGAAGCTTGTTCCCCACTTTGGTGTAGATGTGGTCCGCCTTTCCCGCAGGTTCGGTGGTCCGGCGCTCAATCACGTCAAGAACGTCTTGTACCGACATACCTACTTCGTTGAGGTCGTCCGCTGAAACGAACCCATTGCCATTGCCATTGCCATTGCCGTTCCCATTGCCGTTGCCGTTGCCTTGTCCGTTGCCGTTGGAACCGGACGCAAGGGTGGTCGCCAAAGACACCAACGATTCAACCGCAATAAACTTGGTGGTGGCAGAGGCCGCATCGCAAAATTCGTTCCACGCCTCGTCCAAATCCCCCACGGACAACACAACGTCAATGCCACCGCGCATCATGGCCAAAGCCGCATGCAAAGGCTCTTCTGCTCTGTTGATGTCGTATCCGCTGCGCACAAGCGCATCCGTTAGTTCGCTTGGAACGCCGAGGCCGACAATGAGGATGGTGTGCTGTTTCATGGAGAGGTGATACTTCAAGAACACCTTTGGCCCTCACAAGTTCGAATTCTCCCCTCTTGGGGCACAAAGCCCACAGAGGCATGCATGACCTGCTATCTTTGCGCTACGAACAACCCGGGGAATGAATCGCTTTTGGAGCAGCTCAGAGATTGAAACTCAGGAAGATGTCTTGACCGACATCTTGCTCGACGACGAGTGGCACATTGTGTTGTTCAACGACAATCACAACACCTTTGACCACGTCATTGAGTGCTTGATCACAACCTGCGGTCACGATGCCTTGCAAGCGGAACAATGTGCCATGGTTGTTCACTTCAAAGGGAAGTGCACCGTCAAAAGCGGGAGCTACGAAGAGCTCGTTCCGGTCCACAAATCCTTGTCAGAAAAAGACTTAACTGTCGAACTGAACCCGTAACTTGTTGGGGTGATGCCCTTCCCCATTTTGCCGCAGTCAAAGTCAACATTGGCCTTCATGCTTGTGACTTCCTTGAGCGTCCTCTCTTCGAAGTCGTTTGGGCAAGTGTTTCAAAACATGGCGCCCGAATGGGGAATCACGCAATACGACTGGGACGGCATTTACGGTGCTGCCGTAAGCACGGCGGACTGGAACAACGACGGCTGGCCCGATTTGACGTTTGGGTCGACCGAGGGCGCCCTTCGAACCTTTGTCAACCAACAAGGCCTGGGATTTGAAGCACTGCCGCTTCCTTGGAACATGGGGAGCGAGACCAAATCGTTGATGTGGATCGACTTGGACAACGACGGAGACGACGACTTGTTCATCCAAGAAGACTCGGGGCGGTGCGGGTTGCTCCGCAACGAGGGAGATGGCACGTTCACGAACGCGACACCAGGCTCCAACCTGCCACAAGAAGACACGGAAGCCGCCGGCGTTTCGTTCGGGGACATGGACAACGACGGAGACCTCGATTTGCACCTCTGCAGGTATTTGGAATACCCCATTTATGGCACAGCGGCCGACCGAAACGTGCTCATGCGAAACGAAGGCAACCTCACCTTCACCAACGTCACCGAAGAATCGGGCATCGACGAGCACATGCGGTTGAGCTTTCAAAGCATCTGGTGGGACCAAGACGAGGACGGTTGGCAAGACCTCTTTGTGATCAACGACAAGAACGGTGCGAACGCCATGTTCCGTAACAATGCGGACGGCACCTTCACAGACGTTGCCGCAGACCTCAACATGGACTTGGTGATGGACTGCATGACTGCCTCGATGGGAGACTTCAACCGAGACGGCTTGCAAGATCTTTTTCTCACAAACACCCCCTTTGGTGGAGACGGCCTCGGCTCCAAACTTCTCAGGGGGATGTCCAACGGCACGTACGTCGAAGTTTCCCAAGCCCATGGCCTCAACATGGATCGGTATTGTTGGGGCGCATTGTGGATGGACGTGGACAACGACGCGGATTTGGACCTGTTCGTTGCGGAACATGAGTTTCTCAATCCTTACGGAATCAATTACCTCTACGAAAACCAAGGCGCCGCGAGTTATTACAACTTTGAACCTTTTGGCACAGATGTGTACGACATTGATTATTTGAATTCTCACGTTGTGGCCTCGGCGGATTTCGACCAAAACGGCTGGATTGACTTCGTTGTGCACAACATCGGCAACCACGCAAGCCGGATATGGATGAACGGCGGATTCGACAACGGATTCGAAAGCGTGGGCATTTCCTTGCAAGGCACGATGAGCAACCGCCCAGCGGTGGGAAGTGTCATCGAGGTGCACACGACGGGCACGCCCCAAAAACGTGTGGTTCACGCGGGTGAAAATTACTTGAGCCAAGAAAACGAGGTTGAACTGTTCGGCCTTGGGCAGGATGAACTGGGGTACGTGAAGGTGCACTGGCCCTCAGGGTTGTACGAGACCTTTTTGCCGGATGTTCATGGCCTTGATCCAATGGCCCAACACCTCTTGATCGAAGGACAATCTCCTTGCCCTCAGAGCGAAATTCTGTACGTGAGTTGCACGGACAGCGTCGAAATCGAAATCGAGTCCGAAGTCTTGGCCCCGTTTGAGGCCAGCTGGAGCAACGCCGAGGGTTCACTTTTGGGACCGATCCCCCCACAAGTTTGGGCTGCATCTCTTGGAGACCTGACCATGACCGCAACGTGGGAAGGGACGACAACGTGCACGGTTACCCACCACTTCGTCGTCGAACCCATTCCAGGCGACCTTGACCAAGATGGTCATGTGGCAACCACCGACGTCCTTCACTTCCTCGCTGAACTGGGATGCCCTGCCAGCTGCACGGCAGACCTCGATGGGGACGACAGCGTTGGAGTGAATGACCTCCTGGTGCTGTTGACGTTGGTGGGTCAATCGTGTTTCTGAGCCCTCAGATGCACCCCAAACATCAGCGCGTACATCAACCCGCTGACCCAAAGCATGGTCGCCATGGTGGCAGCCGCCCCGTGAATCCCCCAGCGAGGGACTGCGAGGTAACAAGCCACTGCCGTGAGGACGAACACCGCCGCATTGACGTAGGTGTTCCAATCGGCACGTCCCACCGCTGAAAGCAGGTGGCCAAACGGGACCCTGAACAAATGCGCCCCCAACGTGCCCACCAAAAAAACGCGCATCACCGAAGCGCCCTCCGCGTACCCTTCTCCAAAGACCGTCAACAACCACGGTGCGAGGATCCAAAGCGTGACAATTGCCGCACAGGAAACCAACCCAAACGTTTTCCAGTAATTCCACACGTACTCACGCAATTCCGCAGGTCGGTGCTTGTTCGCGGAGTTCTTGACAAAATCCGTGGCCGCCACAGAAATCGGAAGCACCGAAGTCGCCATGGGAATCAACAGCGCAATGCGATACACCGCCACCGCAGAAGCGTTTTCGCCCACGAAATGTCCAATCATCACCACATCCACGGAATAGAAAAGCTGTGCAAGCAAGGCTCCCGCCGTGGTAAACAACCCGTAAGACCAAAATCCCGAGTAGCCTTCCCCTAACGGTCCCCACATCACGCGCAAAAGGCCAAGCTTTTTCGCGTAGGGCAACGCCGCCAAAACAGGCGACGCAGCCACCGCAGCCGCGTAACCGGCAATGCCCATCCCCTGCGTCAACAGCACTGTGAAGGTCACGAGCAGAAGTGCGTAGGTCAGGTCCACGTACGCTGACATGTGGTTCAGGTGAATGGCCCGGGCGTAGCTTTTCACGTATTCCATCACAAGCGTCGTCAGCACCACAAACGACACCAAACGGAAGGGCACCACGCTTTCAGGAATGGCTTGGCAAAGCCACGAGGCTGCAAACTGAAGCACGGCAATCAAGCCAAGCGAAAACACAATGCCGCGAGAGAATGCGGAAGAAAAGAGTTGCTTCTTGGCCGATGCGCCTGGCGCGTCGCTGGCAAACCGCAAGAAGGCCTGGTATGCCCCAAGCCCCATGAACGGCACCGTGGCCCCCACCAAATTCATGGCGTAGGAATAGGCACCGTACGCCTGTTCCGTGGTATGACGAGTCACGAAAACCACGGCAGCAAAACCGAGCAACTTGGTGATGACATTCGCCGCCACCACCCAGTGGCCTTGGCGAGACAAAAACGTCCTGAGGTAGGCGGCCGACTTCACGAGCGGAACCACGTTTGGGAAGCCCACATCAACGTCAACACAGAGGCTTTGTTCATCACATTCATTCCGGAGAAATCGCGTTCCACAGCCTCACGAAGGTGGGGAAAATGCAACAACTGGCCGCGATGTGCGTCAAACGAGTCCGCGAAGTGGGCTCGCAAGTCAGGTGAAGTGTCGTACCAATGTTGAAGGGGCGACATGGACGAGGTCCGACGTTGAGGGAAGTGTTTCCGGAGTTTGGCTCGAACTCGGGCCCACAATTGGGCCAAACGCAGGCGTGCTCCGCGCACCGGTGGCACGCCATACCGCTCCCAATCGTACTTAAGTGCTTCGGGAAAGTGCTGCGCCATCCACGCCAAATAGGCCCGCTGGCCCGACACCAAATCGGGATGCAACCTCAACGCCTGCAAGACAAAGCGGCGCGACGTAAACGGCGACCACAACACCCCGAAGTCCACGGTGCTGTAGGCGCCCGAATTGGTGTAGAGGAAGCCGCGATTCACAATTTTGAACGCCTGGACGCCTGGGCAGGATTCCCATGCGCGTCGCGCCGAAGGAAAGGCTGTGCCGAGCACCCCGCGGTACGAAATCATCCCCGCCAAAACCTCGTCGCCCGATTGCCGCCAGCGGAATGTGTCGGTCAACAACACGTTGGCGCCTTGGCCTGACCCCAAAATCCCCAAGCCAGGGAGTTGGGCCCCCTGGAGCGCCGACCTGTGGTGCGCGCTGGCGAGGTAATTCACGCACCCGTCGTACTCCAGCACCGAAGCACGTTCTCGGAGGTATTCGCCTTGGCCCAAGTCGTGAAACGCGTACCCCCAGCCTTGGTCGGAAGCGAGTTCCTGGCTGATTTGGTGGTCCGCGTAATTCCGGACTGAAAAACAAAGGCACGACAAGTCGCGCACCGACCGCCCCAACGCAAGCGCCACCATGCGCGAGTCGAGTCCGCCGCTGAGCAACGCGTGCGACGCGCACCCCGCGGCTTCGTTGACCCGCTGCACCTCTGCAACAGAAGCGACGAAAGCGGAATGAAGGGCCTCAATTGCGTCGTGTTCAGAATTCAAATCACGTGCGACACCGAGCAACTCAGTTCTGGACTCCACCTTCCACGCGGTGGGCGTCCATTCCAACGAATGTCCGGGCATCAATTTGCGGATGCCCTGCACCAGGGTTTGGTCTCCAAGGATGCAACCGTAGGTCAGCAACAGCGCACCTCCCTCCTCGTCCGGTTCGACAGGCAACCCAAGAGCTCGGAGGTGACCCACGAGCGAATCCACGCTGAACGAAAACACCAAGCCGCCCTCGTGAACGAAGTAGAACAAGGGGTGCTGACGCGCAAAGTCGGCATGAAGGCAAAGGCGCTCCTCGCTCGACGACCACGTCATCCCATGAAGCGGCCCTTCCGCTTCGTCGAAGGACTCGCTGCTCGACAAGACCCAACGAACGTGGTCGTGGAAACGAGGGTGATCCCACTCGGGGTCAGCGGCATTCAGCCAAGCCCCGTGAATTCCAAAAACCTCGTCGTTCTCAGCCGTGAGAACCGACCGCTGAACCCCGTGCGCCGGACAAACTTGGCCAAACGCGGCAGGAGTCGAACCTGTGAGGAACACCGAAGACTCAGTCAGCTGCTGAGCCCCTGCACCCACTGCACCGAAGAGTCCCGACCTCATGCCTCTTTGCCAGGATCAGACGCCGGCAAGCTCCTTGGCCGCAGCCATGGGGTCAGAAGCTCGAAACACAGAGGAACCGGCCACAAGCACGTCCGCCCCAGCGTCCACCAACGCCTTTGCGTTCCCGGCACCCACGCCACCGTCAATTTCAATCAACACGTCCGAGGCGCCTTCCTCGTTCAACATCGCGCGGAGTGCGCGAGTCTTGGCGAACGTGCGCTCGATGAACGACTGCCCCCCAAATCCGGGATTCACGCTCATCAAACACACCAAATCCAGGTCGTTCGCCACGTCACGCAAGACTTCGATGTTGGTGTGCGGGTTGAGTGCCACCCCCGCCTTCATCCCCGCAGCGCGAATGGCGTGGAGGGTCCGATGCAGGTGGGTGCATGCCTCGGCATGAACCGTAAGCACGTCGGCGCCCAGGTCGGCGAACGTCGAGATGTACCGGTCTGGATCCACAATCATTAAGTGCACGTCCAGAGGCTTCTTGGCGTGTTTGGCAATGGCCTCTATCACGGGCATGCCGAAACTGATGTTGGGAACGAACACCCCGTCCATGACGTCCAAGTGGAACCACTGCGCGTCCGAGGCGTTGACCATTTCCACGTCGCGTTGCAAGTTGGCAAAATCTGCCGCGAGAATGGAGGGAGCAAGAATGTGAGGCATGACACAAAGGTCATCAACGACGCCCCAATTTTCAGTCTGATGTGGGCAACGTGTGAAGAAGGTGCACCTTTGCAAGGTGAGCAAAGCCCCAACCCCAACGAAATCGTTGCCCCCCAAAGCGCTGACAACCAGACCTTTTGTGGTGGGGCTCACGGGCGGCATGGCGGCCGGAAAGACCGTGGTTGCGAGGATTTTGAGGGCTTTGGGCGCTGCGGCGTGGGATGCGGACGCGGCGGCCAAATCGCTCTACCGCACCGACCCCGTTCTGCGCAAAGCACTTCTGGACCGATGGGGAGAAAAATTGGCGGTCCGCGACGAATCGGGGCTGATTGTGGACATCGACCGCCGCGCCTTGGCCTCACGCATCTTTGCCGACCCCGAGGAATTGAGGTGGCTCGAGTCGATGGTCCACCCGGCCGTGGCCCATGCCTTTGATGCGTGGGTTGAGGGAATGCATGCCGTTGGCCATCCTTTCTACGTGGTGCGCGAAGCCGCCATCCTGTTCGAATCCGGCAGCCACAAGACGTGCGACTTCGTCGTGACTGTGGAGGCGCCTGAGGAGGTTCGAATTGCGCGGGCCGTGTTGCGGGGCCGCGGCCAGGTTTCGGAGCAAGAAGTCCGCGCGCGCTTGCGCCGTCAGGCAACGCAGGAGCAGCGGCTTGAACTGGCAGACGTCGTACTAAAGAACGGCCCGCAAGACGCCCTGCTCCCGCAAGTCTTGGACCTTCACGCCAAGCTCATGTCCCTGAAGCGTTGGCCGCTGGGGAACGCACGGGATTGAGCTCCGAGGATGAACAAAGTGGGGACTCGTGACCTTACTTTGTTGCTTCGGCGCTTCGGCGTCTTGTCGCCTTGCAACCCTGCAACATGGAACACCTGCTGACCGCCTTTGAAACGCAACGGAACGCGCTGCGAAATGTCCTCACCGCCTCCGAACGACGTGACATGCTTGGCCGGCTCTGGAAATCGGTGCTCGCGCACGAATCCGAGTTGGTGCGAGCATTGGCTGCAGACCTCGGAAAACCGCGAGAAGAAGTCCACTTGCAAGAAATCTACCCGGTGAAAGCGGAAATCGCGCACGCGCGAAAGCACCTCCGCGGGTGGATGGCGCCCAAGCCCACCCCCACCCCGCTGGCGATGTTGGGAACCCGTTCGCTCGTTCAGCCCGAGCCGAAAGGTCAACTGCTGATCATTTCCCCGTGGAACTTCCCGGTCATTTTGACCCTGCGACCCTTGGTCAGCGCGTTGGCCGCAGGCAACCGAGTCATTCTGAAGCCCTCTGAACACACGCCGGAAACGTCCAAGGTTCTTGCATCCATCGTGGAACAGGCCGTGCCCGCGGACGTAGCGACGGTGGTGCTTGGCGGCCCTGAGGTCAGCGCAAAATTGACCTCGCTTCCCTTCCAACACATTTGCTTTACGGGCGGAACGAACATCGGAAAGAAAGTGATGAAGGCGGCCGCGGAGAACTTGGCCTCCGTGACGTTGGAGTTGGGCGGCAAGAGCCCTGCCGTCGTGGACGCCACGGCGCACCTTGGAGATGCCAGCCGTCGTTTGGCTTGGGGGAAATGCCTCAACAACGGCCAGGTGTGCATCGCCCCAGATTACGCCCTCGTGGAGGACGCAGTGGCGGACCGGTTTTTGACGGAAGTCGCGAGGCGCATCGGCGAGATGTACGGCGAGGGTGCGGAAGCTCAATTGATGAACCCGCAACGGTCGCGCATGGTCAATCGACACCACTGGCAACGCGTGGTGGGGCTGATCGAAGATGCCGTCGAAAAGGGTGCGCGCGTCGTGCTGGGAGGACACTGGAACGAGGACGACCTGCGCATTGCCCCCACCGTGCTGGACGGCGTGACCGTGGACATGAAGGTGATGCAGGAGGAGATCTTTGGTCCGGTGTTGCCCGTGTTGCGCTGGCGGGACGCGAACGAGGTGAACCAAATTGTCGCCCAAAATCCGCACCCGCTTGCCATGTACTTTTTCTCGAAAAACGACGCGGCGGTGGAATCCTGGATGCGTGCGAATCCGGCAGGCACCACCGGCATCAACGAGGTCATCCTTCAGGTCGCGCAGCCGGACTTGCCGTTTGGGGGAATCCAAACCAGCGGCATGGGACGAACCGGCGGCCACGAAGGGTTCAAGCAGTTCTCCAACATGCGCTCGGTGGTGCGACAGCAAACGCGTCACAACATTCTGCCTCTGACCTTTCCTCCGTTTGGCGAACGGAGTTTGTGGCTTGCCCGAACCGTCCAACGTTGGCTGTGAACCCCTGCCCCCTAACTTCGCATCATGCTCGTCCAGACCCATTTTCCTCGCAGCCTTTCTCGCTCGCGGTACGACCAGTACCTCGCGTCCGGGTGGTTCCGGGGTTCGGTCATGCTGTACAAGATGGACCTCTTGTGCATCGACGAGTGCCTGTACAGCGTGGTGAACATCCGGATGAACCTGGATCAATTTTCGCTGACCGCCCGCCAGCGGAAGACGATGCGCCGGGTGGAATCGAGGTTTGCCGTGACTTACGGTCACGCGCAGCCCAACGCCAACAAGGAAGCGCTGTATGCTCAGCACAAACAGCGCTTCAAGGGCTTCATTCACAACACCCTGACCGAGTACCTGAGCGCCGGCTTTCAGGGAACCGTCTTTGACACCCGCGAGGTCTGCGTGTACGACGGGGATCGCCTCGTTGCCGTGAGTTACTTCGACTTGGGGGAGCAGAGCATGGCCAGCCTTTTGGGCTTGTACGACGAGGAATACGCCAAGTACAGCTTGGGAACCTACACCTTGCTCAAGGAAGCCGAATACGGCATGCGAACCGGACGCAAGTGGTTCTACCCGGGCTACATCTTGGACCAGCAATCGGGTTTTGATTACAAGCTGCGCTTGGGCCAGATGGAGCATTACACGGCGAACAAGCGGTGGGCCAAACTCGAAAATTTCAAACCCAATTCAACGACCTCGTTCCGAATTCGCGAAGCAACCCAAGCGTTGACGGACGGGCTGAAGGACATCGGAATACCTTCCAAATCCTGGCTTTACCCGTATTTCAGCATGGGATACATGGGGCCGTGGAGCGCGTTCTTCTTGCGCTTGCCCGTTCCCGTGGAACTCGGACACGACGTGGAAGGCATGCTCGTGGCGGGATTTGACCCTGAAACGCAGGGGTACACGCTGATGCACATTCACCCGTGTCCCGACGCGTCCCAATTCTTGAACATGGAACCCTCGTCCGAATTTTCCACCGGCGAAGCGTACCTCAATCACCTCTACCAAACCGGCGACACCCTGCTCGCTCAAGGCTCCTTGGAAGAACTCCTCGACCTTGCTCGACGTTGGGCGCAACGCCCCGATGCCCTTTTCCCGCAATGCGATTGATGAGTTGGAACGTCAACGGCCTTCGTGCCGTGGTGAAGAAAGATTTTGTGGCCCAAATCGACGCCCTGGCCCCCGACGTCCTGGGCCTGCAGGAAACCAAGGCGCAGGACGACCAAGTGAGAGAAGCACTTTTTGGCTACGGGACCTACGAAGTGCACTCGAGCTCCGCGATCAAAAAAGGCTACTCTGGAACGGCCATTCTCACGAAGAAGACGCCCCTGACCGTTCAAGCGGGAATTGGCGTGGCGGACCTCGACCAAGAGGGACGCGTCTTGCGCGCCGAGTTTGAGGACGTGCATTTTGTCACCGTCTACACGCCCAATTCCAGCTCAGGTCTAAAGCGACTGCCGTTCAGAAAACAATGGGACCGGGCCTTCCGGGATTACCTGATCGAGCTGGACGCCGACAAACCCGTTGTCTGTTGCGGGGACCTCAACGTCGCTCACGCTCCCATTGACCTCGCACGGCCGGACGCGAACTACAACAAAACTCCGGGATACACCCAGGACGAGATTGACGGAATGACCGAATTGCTCGAGGCTGGATTTGTCGACACGTGGCGTCACGCCCACCCCGACACGGTGAAGTACTCGTGGTGGAGCTACCGCGGTGGCGCTCGAGAAAAGAACGTGGGGTGGCGTTTGGACTACATGCTCGCAAGCGAGCGCGCCATGCCGCACGTTGCGTCAACCGAAATTCACAACGACGTCCACGGAAGCGACCACTGCCCGGTGTCGTTGGAATGGCGCTCCTAAACTCCGGGAACGCACCTGCCAACTCGCGGGTTTAGGCATGAGGCTCAGGGCGCTACTTGCCCTCAAAAACCTCATGAAGCACTTCAACATCTTGGCCCTCGTCGCGGCCGTCCTTGGCGTTTTTGGAGCCGCTCAAGTTGGGTTGGCACAATGCAACGCCGACCTCAATGGAAACCTGACAATCGACAACGATGACCTGCTCATCCTGTTGTCCAACTTCGGCACCAATTGCGAGGAAATAGCATGGGATGATCCTGTGATTTCTGAAATCCACTACAACCCCAGCACCCAACAGGGAGCCGATTCGGAATACGAGTTCATTGAATTGATGAACCCTCATCCGTTCGCCCTCGACCTAAGCGGCTGGTCGCTGGCAGACGGGGTTGACGCCACTTTTCCTCCTGGAACCTTCATTCCTGCAGGTGGATTTTTGCTCACCGCCAACGACACAACAACGTACCGTTCGCTTCTCGGCCCCTTCGTTCAGCTCATTCCTTGGTCGGGCGCCTCGAGCCTTCACAACAGCGGAGAAACCCTTCGCGTGATGCGCCCCGACGGCACAGAGGCGGATGTGGTCACCTACAGCGACACGGGGGGGTGGACCAACGAAGCCGACGGCGCTGGAGGTTCATTGGAATGGAAAGGGCCGGGCTGGGACAACGCCCTGCCCGAGGCGTGGATTGGATCGAACGCCCTCGGGGGCTCACCGGGGTCCGACAACAGCAGCTGGGCTGATTGAATCTCAGACGTGGCGGGACTCGCCGTTGACTACCACCGTGAGGGGCGCCCCCTCAAGGCGCGTCACGGCGGCTCCTTGCCCGTCGACATTCACCTCCAACGTTCTTCCGCGGAACTGAAGCTTGAACGAGTAGGAAGACCAAGCACGGGGAAGCATGGTGGTGAAATGCGGCTCTCCGTCCTTGACGCGAAACCCGCCAAACCCTTCCACCACGCTCATCCACGTTCCAGCCATGGAGGTGATGTGCAGCCCTTGATACGCCTCTGCGTTGTAGTCGTCCAGGTCGAGGCGCGAGGTGCGCAAGTACATTTCCACGGCCTTTTCTTCTCGTCCCAAACGCGCCGCCAAGATGGCATGAACGCAGGGGGACAGGCTGCTTTCATGAACCGTCATGGGCTCGTAGAAATCGAAGTTGTCCCTCAATTCTTCGTCGCTGAAGTCGTCGGGGAAAAAGTAAAATCCCTGCAAGACGTCCGCTTGCTTGATGAAGCACGAGCGAAGAATCCTGTCCCAAGACCAGACTTGGTTGATGGGGCGCTCCTCCTCTGCCAAGGACATGGCAGGTCGGAGGTCCTTGTCGAGAAAGCCGTCTTGCTGCAGTCGGATGGAAGTCCCCTCTTGCTGAGGCAAACACATTCCCTTGGCAACGGTTCGCCATTCGTCTGATTCGGAAGGACTGACCTCCGACGGGAAGCGCTCCACCAAATCTGCCGCGTACTCAAGGCACCACGCCGCCAGGTAGTTGGTGTACCAATTGTTGTTGACGTTGTTCTCGTATTCGTTGGGTCCTGTGACACCCAACATCACATACCGGCCGCGGTGTTCTGACCAATGCACGCGTTGGGCCCAGAACCGTGCGACCCCAACCGCAACTTCCATCCCTTCTCGTTGAAGGTAGCTCTCGTCTCCCGTGTATTCCGCGTGGTTCCGAAGGGCAAGCACCATGGCGCCGTTGCGGTGGATTTCTTCAAACGTGATCTCCCACTCGTTGTGGCATTCCTCCCCGTTCATCGTCACCATGGGGTACAACGCCGCGCCGCTGTGAAAACCCAGCTTCTCTGCGTTTTCAATGGCCTTCATAAGGTGATTGTGACGGTAGCGCAACAGCTGTTCCGCCACGTGCGGCGGGTGGGTCGCGAGATAAAAGGGCAAGCAATAGGCCTCAGTGTCCCAGTAGGACGCCCCCCCGTACTTCTCTCCCGTAAAGCCTTTGGGACCCACGTTCAAGCGGGCGTCGTCGCCACGGTACGTTTGGTTCAGGTGGAAGATGTTGAACCGGATTGCCTGTTGCGCTTCGGCGTCCCCCTTTATGCGGATGTCCCCCAAGGCCCAAACCTGAGCCCAAGCCTCCACGTGGGCTGCGCGTTCAGCCTCGTATCCGGACTCCCGTCCTGCCAAGGCCTCTTCCAAGGCCCCGTCGCCGCAAAGCTCTTTTGCCAAGTGGAGGGAACTGACCAGGCCGACGTGTTTGGTCAAGGTGACGGCCTCGGTGAAGGAACTCTGCCCTGACAAACCTGCCCACTTGTCGCCCCCCACTTCCTCCCAAGAAACGCCTTCGACCACCACGGCTTGCGCGGTACCGACCGTGAACTCCGTTTTTTCAGTCGTGTTGACCAACACCGACGTTCCTGCAGCAGCGTCAGAGGAGTGTCCGTCGTGACGCCAAAATGCGTCGTCCCAATTCGTGTCTTCGTTGGTGATCCCTCCGTCCAACATGGGCACCCAAACCAAGGACGTCACCCCGGCCAAGGGGGTGACGGTCATTTGAATTGCGGCGCGGTTGGGAGAAGCCATGCTGACGAAACGCTCGGTTTCCAACTTGACCCGCACTCCTGGCTCGACTTCCACCACACAACTGCGCTGAAGCAATCCTTGACGCATGTCCAACACGCGTTCAAACTCCGAAACATCATGGGCCTTGGCCAAGTCGAGCAGCGTCCCGTTGACTCGAACCTCAATCCGGGTCCAATTCGTGGCGTTCAACACCTTGGCGAAGTACTCCGGGTACCCGTTTTTCCACCACCCCACTTTGGTCCGGTCAGGGTAATACACTCCTCCGACGTAACTGCCCAACATGTGGTCTCCTGAGTAGCCTTCCTCGTGGTTGGCACGTTGTCCAAACCGTCCGTTTCCGAGTGAGAAAATGCTCTCTGAACTGCGCATGTTGGCGGGGTCAAACCCGCGCTCCACCACACGCCAATCTTCTGCTACGAGGTACCGGTTCATCGCACTTGGGTTGGCGAGTGAATCAACCTTGACTCACCCAGGTTTTCAAATCTTCGAGCGTTACGCCCTCCAAGTTGGGCACAACTACATCGGCTTGCCCAAGCTGTTCAGGGCTCCCGACCCCAACGGCGAAAAACCCGCCCGTCTTGGCAGCCCGAACGCCGGAGGAGGCGTCCTCGAACACCACAATTTCATGGGGATGCAAGCCCAAGCCTTGGGCTCCTTTCAAAAACACCTCGGGATCGGGCTTGCTCAACGTGATGTGGTTGCCGTCGACCACCACGTCGAAGAACGAGGTCAAGCCGACGTTGTCCAGAATCAACTGCGCGTTCCGGCTGGAAGACCCCAAGCCTACCCCCACTCCTGCTTCACTCAATTCCCGAATCAATTCTGCCGCACCCGGCAAGATGTCCTTTGCTCGCATTCCCTCGATGAGGTGGAGGTACCAGGCGTTTTTTTTGGCCATGAGCTTGAGCTTTGTTTTTTCGTCAAGCTGCAAGTGCCCCAAGCGAAGGATGTGCTCAAGGCTGTCCACCCGGCTCAACCCCTTCAAGGCGTGGTTGTCTTCTTCCGTGAACGGAATGCTCAATTCCTCCGCAAGTCGTTTCCACGCGACGTAGTGATGCGAGGCCGAGTCGACGATGACGCCGTCCATGTCAAACAAGCAACCCTTCATTTTCATGACTTAGCTCTGCTGCAAGATGAATTGAACGTGGTACTGTGCCAAGCCGTCAATGGGCTTTTTGATGATGTTTCCAGGGCGGTACCCGCGATCCGAGCATGCGCGCTTGAGGGCGTCCTGAAAGTGATACGCCACACTTCCCACAAAGTGAATTGGCATCGAAGCTGCATCGTGGAAGCACGCCACATGCGCATCCAAAAAGGCTTTGAAGCCTTCGTCCAACCAAGCCTCAACGAACGGATGGGATTTGTGCCTCCCCAAGAACGTCATGAAACTTGCCAAAAACACATTGGCGTCAGGCTCTTGGTACACGCGCTTCAGGATGGCTTGCTTGTCCAAGCCACATTGTTCGACAAAGTCGTCGTGGATTTCTCCGGGGAGCTTGTGGTACAAAAACGCCGCAAGCAACTTCTTGCCAAACCACGACCCACTCCCCTCGTCGCCAAGGATGTAGGCCAACGCGGGAACCTCCTCGGAAACGCGCTCGCCATCAAACATGCAGCTGTTGGAGCCTGTCCCGAGAATGCACGTCACCGCCGGTTCCCCCGTGTACGTGCTGTAGGCGGCTCCATCCAAATCGTGACCCACATGAACTTCAGCGTTGCCAAACACGCGGCGCAACCCCTCTGCGATCACCTCACACAATTCGGGAGAGCTCGATCCTGCACCGTAGAAGTAGACCTTGTCCACAGAATCCGCCATTTCCATGGCTTGCGAATTGGCGCGCATTTCGCGTTCGACCAAATCGGAATCGTGAAAGAACGGGTTGAATCCCATGGAATGGAATTCCCCAAGCTCTTGACCGTGTTCCGTGATGGCCAACCAATCGCATTTGGTCGAACCGCTGTCTGCAATCAGAATCCGCACAACCGGAGACTTAGGCGAGGCGCTCGGCCAAATCCACAACGCGCGTGGCGTAGCCTGCTTCGTTGTCGTACCATCCGAACAACTTCACCAGCGTACCTGAACATTTCGTGAGCTCGGCATCCACGATGCAGCTGTGGGTGTTGCCCACAATGTCCACGCTTACAATGGGATCTTCGCAGTACTGAAGAATCCCCTTCATGGGGCCGTCAGCCGCAGCCTTCAAGGCGGCGTTCACTTCCTCGGCGGTCGCTTCCTTTTTCAACACTGCAGTGAGGTCCGTCACAGACCCTGTGGGCGTGGGAACACGCACGGCCATGCCGTCGAGCTTGCCAGCCAATTCCGGCAGCACCAATCCAACCGCCTTCGCGGCACCGGTGGACGTGGGGATCATGCTGAGGGCCGCAGCACGGGCGCGACGCAAATCTTTGTGGGGCGCGTCCTGCAGGCGCTGGTCTGCCGTGTACGCATGCACCGTAGTGATGAAGCCTTTTTCCATGCCAAACGAATCGTTCAACACCTTGGCCATCGGAGCCAAGCAGTTGGTCGTGCAGGAAGCGTTACTCACAATGCGGTCTTCTGCGGTAAGGATGTCGTCGTTCACGCCGAGCACCACCGTCTTCAAATCACCCTTCGCCGGAGCTGAAATGATGACCTTGCCTGCACCGGCTGTCAAGTGAGCCGATGCTTTTTCGGCGTCCGCAAACACCCCCGTAGATTCCACCACCAGGTCGACGTTCATGGCGCCCCAAGGCAAATCAGCAGGATTGCGCTCTGCAGAGATCTGAATCTCGGTTCCGTTGACCACCAAGTTGCCGTTGGCCACAGAAACCTCTCCCTGGAACAAGCCGTGGATGCTGTCGTATTTCAACAAATGAGCCAACGTCTCGACGTCGGTGAGGTCGTTGATGGCGACCACTTGAAAGGCGGGGCGGCTGACCAGCTGGCGGAACGCCAGACGGCCGATGCGGCCAAATCCGTTGATTGCAATGCGCTTCATAAAAGTGTTGTGTAGTGTGTTCGTAGTTAGATGGACAAAATCCGTGCAATGCGCACTTCGTCTTCGTTGATGGAACTCTTCGTTCCGATGGCCTTGTCAAATGGCGTCAATTCAATGCGGTCGTTGATGACCCCTGCCATGACGTCGTGATGTCCTTGGCGCAAGGCCTCAACAGCAGCGACTCCGAGGCGTGAGGCCAACACCCGGTCAAAGCACGACGGGCTCCCCCCTCGTTGCAAGTGCCCCAGCACCGTAATTCGAGTCTCGTAGCTGTCGGCCTTCTCCTGTACGCGTTTCGCGATTTCGTAAGCCCCGCCGTTGGGGTCGCCCTCGGCCACGATGACAATGCTGCTCGTTTTGTTGCTCTGTTCACCCGCCTGCAACACCGCAACAAGATCGTCGATGCTCATGCCCATTTCAGGCGTCATGACTGCGACAGCCCCCGTGGCAATCCCGGACTTCAACGCGATGAACCCGCTGTCGCGGCCCATCACTTCCACGAAAAACAACCGGTTGTGGCTGTCAGCTGTGTCGCGGATTTTGTCGACCGCGTCGACCACCGTGTTGATGGCCGTGTCAAAACCGATTGTGGAGTCGGTTCCGCTGAGGTCTTTGTCGATGGTGCCTGGAAGGCCCACCACGGGGAAGCCCGTTTCCCGTCCAAATTTCATGGCCCCCGTAAACGTGCCGTTGCCGCCAATCACCACGAGTCCGTCAATTCCGGCTTCAACCAGGTTGACGTGGGCGCGTTTCCGCCCTTCGGTATCGTGAAAATCCTGGCAGCGTGCGGACTTCAGGATGGTGCCTCCACGGCCCAGAATTTTGGCTACCGAACGAACATGCAAGCGCTTGAAGTCCCCGTCAATCAAGCCTTGATAGCCTTGAAAGACCCCCACCACCTCCATGTCGTGGAAGACCGCGGTACGCACTACCGCACGGATCGCGGCATTCATGCCCGGGGCGTCACCTCCAGAGGTGAGAACTGCAATTTTTTTCATCAGGTGTGTGCTCGTCGCAAAACTGGCCTTTCGTTGAAGGCGCACAAATTTGCGGCAAACTCGGCGCAATTCCGAACGTCGTGGAGAAGTTTTGGCACAAAGCCACCGGATAAGTGTACTTTCGACACCAAGCCTGTATCTTGCCGGCCCTACTCACCTTGTTAACCCAGGTATTCATGGACGTCAGTGTCGATTGCGCCCTTTTTGGATTTGACGGCGAAGCGCTGAAGTTGCTTTTGATTCGGCAACGCACCTCTCCCGAGGGTCCGCTTTCCGAAGACGAGCTTCAGCTGGCTTTGCCAGGAGATTTCGTGCACGAACACGAATCGCTGGACGACGCGGCCTCGCGCGTGTTGAACGAATTGACGGGACTCAACAACGTCTACCTGAAGCAGTTTCATGCTTTCGGAGATCCCGACCGCGTCAAGGGACTTAAAGATCAACATTGGCTTCGCACGTTTCGCGAGCATCCTGAAAATCGCGTGATGACCGTCGCGTACTTCGGGTTGGTGTCCCTCCACGACCACGTCCCGCAGGCTTCTTCCTTTGCCGGAGAGGCCGATTGGGTCGACGTCGGCGCCATCCCTGGGCTGGCGTTTGACCACGATGACATCGCAGATTTGGCCCTCGCGAACCTGCGCGAGCAACTCGAATCCAAGCACATCGGATTTGAAATGCTTCCCAAGAAATTCACCTTGCGACAACTTCAAGCTTTGCACGAGATTGTACTAGATAAAAAGCTGGATAAGCGCAACTTCCGAAAGAACGTCAAGCGTATGGACCACGTTGTTGCGCTTGACGAAAAGGAAGAAGGCGTGTTGCACAAGCCCGCTCAGTTGTTCACGTTTGACGCCAACCTCACCCACGACTCATGACCCTTCGCCTCCTCTCCCGCATTTGGACTTTCGCCACACTCGCCTTCCTGTTTGCACCTGCCATGTGGGGCCAAATTGTTTGGACCGACCCGCCGTTCCCCACTCAGAACGATCAAGTCACGCTTTACTACGACGTCGCCGAGGGAAACGCGGCATTGATTGACGAAGAACCGCCTTGTCCGCCTTGTCCGTTTGTGTACGCCCACACTGGCGTCATCACGTCGGAAAGCACGTCGCCCTCAGACTGGCAATACGTCCACAACCCGTGGCCCAACGGAAACAACGGCAGCCAAGCGAACAACGGCAACGCGCTTTTTCCGGTCGAAGGCACGGTGCACAGCTTCGATTTTGGCGGATTGACCCTGGCGGAGTATTACGGTGTGCCTGACGGCGTCACGATCGAACAACTGGCCTTTGTGTTTCGAAATGCCGACGGAAGTTTGGTCGGAAAAACCGCCGACGAAAGCGACATCTTCTACGACATCTCCGACGGGTCGTTTGAAGTCATTTTCACCAGCCCTGCGGGAGTTTCGAGTGTGGAACCTCTCGCGTCAACGCTGACCGTCGTGGCCCAAGCGACGCAGGAATGCGACTTGTCGTTGAGCGTGAACGGCGAGGTCGTAGCCACCGGAACGGGCTCCTCGTTGACCCACGACCTCAACCTCGACGTGGCAGGCGATTACGCGCTGCAGGTTTCCGCAGAAGTGGACGGTTTGTCGTCATTTGACCAAGCCAACGTGGCGGTTCTCCCGGAATCGGCCCCTGTGCTCGCGCCTCCTCCTGGCACGGTGGACGGCATCAATCACCTGAACGACTCGACGGTTCTGCTCCAATGGACCGCGCCTTACAAGGACTTTGTGTTCGTCGTCGGGGACTTCAACGGCTGGGCCATTTCGGGTGCCTCCATGATGTACGACTCGGGCGACGGCCAAACCTATTGGCTGGAAATCGGCGGCTTGACGCCTGGAACCCCGTACCGTTATCAGTACCACATTCTCCCGGACGACGCACGGTACGCGGATGCCTACGCGGAAGTCATCCTGGACCAGTGGAACGACCCGTGGATTCCAGAAAGCACCTACCCTAACCTGCTTCCCTACCCGGCCGAGCACACGTCCGGACCGGTGTCCGTCTTGACCCCTGGAGAACCGGAATACGCGTGGACGGACGGCGCGTACGTGCGGCCCAATCAAGAGAATTTGCTGATTTACGAAATCTTGGTGCGCGACTTCACGGACGACCGCACGTTCAAGGCCATCGAAGATACCCTCGACTACTTGGACAACCTGGGCGTGCAGGCCATTGAACTTATGCCCGTCAACGAATTCAACGGCAACGACAGCTGGGGCTACAACCCCACCTTCTACTTTGCCGTGGACAAGGCTTATGGCACCAAGGAAGACCTCAAGTCCCTGGTCAACGCCTGCCACGAACGTGGCATCGCCGTCATCCTCGACGTCGTGTACAACCACGCCGACCAACCTAACCCCTTCATCACCATGTACTGGGAAGATTGGACGGTGTTGCCTTCCAACCCGTGGTTCAACGTCCAAGCGCCCCACGACCTCACGTTTTTCTACGACTGGAACCACGCGAGTTCGCTGACGCGCCAGTTCGTGAAACAAAACCTCGACCACTGGCTTGAGAACTACCACGTGGACGGGTTTCGCTGGGACTTCACGCAAGGCATCCTCCAACAACAAGGCGTCAACGGCGGATACAGTGCCCAACGGATTGCTTGGTTGAAGGAGTACGGCGACCACGTTTGGGCGGACGACCCCACGGCGTACATGATTTTGGAGCATTGGTGCGATTACAACGAGGAATTGGAGTTGGCCAACTACAACGGCCAAAACGGCGACGCGGCCGGCTTCATGCTCTGGACCAACGCCACACATGGCTACCAGGAGGCAAGCATGGGCTACAGCAGCAACGACCTGACCTGGGCGAATTTCCAGAGCCACAACTTCCAAGACCGCCACGCGGTCGCCTACGCGGAAAGCCACGACGAAGAGCGATTGATGTACAAGAACTTGCAGTTTGGCAACAGCAACGGCGACTACGACGCCAGCGATCTCGTCACCGCCCTTCGGCGTCAG
>Ga0181567_10000122_pt1 | contig 52194 bp, 52 predicted proteins | sample 101ome_14_FD_133761 | JGI IMG/M metagenome (GOLD analysis project Ga0181567, IMG submission 133761) | Coastal salt marsh microbial communities from the Groves Creek Marsh, Skidaway Island, Georgia - 101403AT metaG (megahit assembly) | ecosystem: Environmental > Aquatic > Marine > Intertidal...
CATATGCTCGAAGGTTTTTTGATCGAAGACGACGATTTGGTGGCCGACCGCTTTGAAGGAAAAGTACTCGAGCGATTTATTCACCCCTTGGCCATGGATGCCGAGAGCTCCGCACAGAATGCTTTTTTCCAATTTATGATTGGCAATACCGATTTTTCTACTGCCTATCAGCACAACGGAAAACTGCTTTATATCGACAAAAAAATCATTCCTCTTCCCTATGATTTTGACATGTCAGGATTGGTCGATGCCAGTTATGCAACGGTCAACACAACCTTGGGCATCAAATCAGTCAAAGACCGTAAATACCGAGGTTTTAAAAGAGACAATGCGGTGTTGGAAGGGGTGCGGAGTCAGTTTTTGACTCAAAAGCAAAAACTGATGGACATCGTTGGTTCAATGGCCGGAGACTTTGAAAGCGAAAAGGAATTTGGCGAAACCCAAAGCTATATTGAAAGCTTTTTTAAGGTTTTGGAAAACGACAAAGATTTTCAAGCCAGTATCGTCAGTCAAGTACGAACCAAATAAACAACCCCTATTCTGGAATCAATACCTTCATCTTTTTAAAGATGGAGGTATTTTCATATATACCTGAAAAGGAGGCTGCTCCAGGCCCATAGGCAAAGACAGGAACCATGGCTGCGCTATGTCCCGTTGTCGAATATTTTCCGCTGACCGAGCTTTTTTCAACGCTTCCTTTTAGAAGCGAAAAACCACCGGTTTCATGATCTGCCGTAACAATCACCAGGGTATTACCTTGTTTTTTTGCAAAGGCCAACACAGCGGCTACCGCCTTGTCAAAGTCCTTAAACTCACTGAGCACATAGTTAAGTTCGTTGGCGTGACCTCCCCAATCGATTTGTGAACCCTCGACCATCATAAAGAAGGGTTTATTTTTAGTGGCCAGCTTATCAAGTGTAGCATTTACCATTTCATCCAAATCGGGATAACGCCCCTGCGCTATAGGCTTTGGCTCTTCTTCATCGGTAAAAAAACCAATTTTTGAAGCTGTTGACTTTTCAAATTTTTTCAACGAATTAACAATATCATAGTCACGCATTTCCTCAATCAAATTACGGTTGTCTTCACGTGTGGTAAAGTGCGTCCTTCCACCACCGATAAAATAATCGACTTTGCTCTCACTCATCTGCAAGGCGATTTCTTGGTATTTTTTTCGTGAATCTACATTAGCATAAAAAGCTGCAGGTGTAGCATGAACAATCGATGAAGTGGCCAACAAAGCCGAAAGATAGCCTTGAGTTTGCGCATATTCAAGAATTGATTCCAGGCGTTCGTTTTTTGGATTGATTCCCAGCACACCATTGTAAGTTTTTTCGCCACAGGCCATCGCTGTACCACTGGCGGCCGAATCGGTTACGAGCTGTTCATGCGCGTGGGTTTTTGCAAGTCCAACAGCCTCAAATTGTTCGAGGACGGTAGTGTTGCCCTGGGCATACATCCCAGCGGTAATTTGGGTAAGCCCCATACCATCACCAATCATTAGGATAATGTTAGGTGGGTTTTGATCTTGAGCAGTACCGTAACTAAAAATAAGGACAAGTCCTAGGGTGAGGAATCTTTTCATAATCTATGATGGTTTGAAAAAGTAAAAGTAACGAATATGTTGGCAATTAGCCCAAATGATTTTGAATCCCTTTAAAAATAATTTCCGTTGCGCCCTTTTGCGATTGGGTAAAGTTTAGGTTAGCATTTCCTTTCTTCGCCAGGGCTTTGAGATCGGCGGTTTTTAGTATTTGACTAAATTCTTCCGGTCGGCTAATGCTTTGAAGACCGCCCAATTTCTGCAAGGCTTGAGCTTCAGGAAAACGTTGGTAGTACTTTCCAATTACAATAGGAATTCCCTGTGCAGCCGGCTCCAGTACGTTGTGAAGCCCCCCTTTGTGCATGCCTCCTCCAACATAGGCCAAGGTTGCATAGGCATAGAGTCGGTTAAGATCGCCAATAGTATCAACAATTATGATCTTCAACGCTTGGGTAAATTGCTTTTGATAACTCCAATAGCCCACTTGACCGGAGCAGTAATCGGCAATTTTCTTTAGGTTTTTTTGGTCAATCAGGTGGGGGGCAAGCAGTACCTTCCAGCCAGTGGGAAGTTGTTCTAACCCCTGTGAAAGTAGTTGCATATCGTCTTCCCATACGCTACCCGCTACGAATAAGGAATCGTTTTTAAGTGATTTTTGTAATTCGGGAAATGGATTTTTTTCGGTAGCCACTTTTGAAACGCGGTCAAAGCGGGTGTCACCACTTAGACTTACTTGAGCAATCCCGTGTTTACGCAATAGTGATTCGGATGCTTTGTCTTGTACATAAAAATGATCTAGGCCCCTCAGCAGAGACAACAACCATTTTCCATAGTTTTTAAAGTAAAATTGGGAGTCAAAAAACCGACTTGATACAGAATAGGTGGGGATGTTTTGCTGTTGGAGTGCTTGGAGGTAATTGGGCCAAAATTCATTTTTGACCAAAAGCGCAGCGCGGGGTTGGGTGTATTGTAAAAATCGCCTTGCGTTTTGGGGGCTGTCCAAAGGCAGATAACAAATCACATCGGCCAGGGGGTAATTTTTTTGTTGTTGGTATCCCGATGGAGAAAAAAAAGTGAGCAATACAGGGGTGTTTGGCGCTTCTTTTTTGATCTTTTCAATCAGAGGACGGATTTGTTCGAATTCCCCCAGAGATGCCGTATGTATCCACAAGTAATTTTGTTTTTGAATCGCTGCAAGTTGCGTCCAAACGTCTTTTCTTCCTACGACAAAGGCCTTTATTTTTTTAGAAAATAGCGCAGCGATGGGCAAACCAATCGTTGTACATAATAATAAAAGACGATAGAGGTGTACCAAAAGGAAACTTTCTTCAAAAATACTTTTTAATTAAGATATACTAAAGCTACGCACGTTTTTTTAAATTTGGGCTTTTAATGCTATGGAACCCATACGAATGGTTGACCTTCAAGGTCAATACGCCAAAATAGAACCGCAGATCAATCGTGCCATGCAGGAGGTGCTTACGGAAACGGCCTTTATCAATGGTCCGGCCGTACATAACTTTCAGAAAAATTTGGAAGATTATTTGGAGGTCAAACATGTGATTCCCTGCGCCAACGGTACCGATGCCCTTCAAATCGCCTTGATGGGATTGGGTTTACAGCCTGGTGACGAAGTCATTACAGCCGACTTTACTTTTGCTGCGACCGTAGAGGTGATTGCCTTGTTGCAATTAACCCCTGTTTTGGTCGATGTGGATCCACAGACTTTCAATATCGATGTCGATGCGGTGGCCCGAGCCATCACACCCAAAACTAAGGCCATTATTCCTGTGCATTTGTTTGGTCAATCAGCCCCCATGGAGCCCCTGATGGCCTTGGCCGAAAAACACCAACTCTATGTGGTTGAAGACAACGCCCAAGGGATTGGAGCGACTTATACCTTTTCGGATGGAAGACAAGCTAAGACGGGAACCATCGGCCAGGTAGCCACCACCTCTTTTTTTCCCTCCAAAAATTTGGGAGCCTATGGTGATGGTGGAGCGCTATTTACCAACGATGATGATTTGGCTTATACCCTTAGGGGCATTGTTAATCACGGTATGTATAAACGGTATCATCACGATGTGGTGGGCGTAAATTCGCGTTTGGATGCCCTGCAGGCCGCCATTTTAAATGTCAAATTACCCTACCTAGACGCTTATAACGAAGCCCGAAAAGCAGCCGCCCTAAAATATACCCAACGGCTAGCCGATCATCCTAAAATTTCTACTCCCTACCGTCAAGCCGATTGCGACTCCCATGTATTTCATCAATACACCCTCAAATTAAAAGAGACAGACCGCGATGCCTTGGTGAGTTATCTCCAAGAAAAAGGAATCCCTACCGGGGTGTACTATCCCATCCCCCTACATGCCCAAAAAGCCTATAAAGACACTCGGTACAACGAGGCCGATTTTACGGTGACCAATACCTTGGTCAACGAAGTGATTTCATTGCCCATGCATACCGAACTCAGTGATGATCAGATTGACTATATCTGTACACACCTTCTTAACTATTTAAATTCTTAAAAATGAAAATTCAGTCTATCCTTTCTCTTACACTATTCGTATTGAGCACGTATGGTTTTGGACAACAAACCTATATCCAAAGTGGACAACTCTTTGATGCTGCCAGTGGTAAAATGCTTAAAAATAAAACCCTTGTTGTAGAGGGAAAAAAAATTGTCGATATACGTGATGGATGGGTCGTCCCCAATGGATCAACAGATCAGTTGATCGATTTAAAAACCAAGACGGTATTGCCCGGACTCATCGACATGCATGTGCATATCGAAAGTGAATACACTCCCCAATCGTATGTTGGGAAATACAAAGACGATGATGCCGACCGTGCCTTTGATGCGGCCCAAAATGCCAAAAGTACACTCATGGCCGGCTTTACGACCGTTCGAGATATGGGCGGAACAGGGGTCAATATCTCTTTGCGCGATGCCATAGCTCAAGGTAAAGTACCTGGCCCACGTATTTTTTCTGCCGAAAAAGCCATTGGTACCACAGGTGGTCATGCAGATCCTACCAATGGATCGCGAAAAGAACTTATGGGAGATCCTGGCCCTAGAGAGGGGGTCATCAATTCGGCCGATGAAGCCCGAGAAGCCGTACGTCATCGCTACAAAAACGGTGCAGATTGTATCAAAATAACCGCTACCGGTGGAGTAACCAGTGTCGCCAAAAATGGGCAAAACCCACAGTTTACCTTTGAGGAAATCAAGGCCATAGTCGAAACGGCCAACGATTATGGTATGCATGTAGCTGCGCACGCCCATGGTGACGAGGGGATGTATCGCGCTGTCTTGGCCGGTGTAAAAACCATTGAACACGGTACTTTGGTTTCTACCCGTACGATGGATTTGATGAAAGAAAAACAAACCTGCCTTGTCGCTACCATCTCAGCCGGTAAGCACGTGGCCAAAATGGCCCAGATCAAAGGTTTTTTTCCCGAAATTATCGTACCTAAGGCCATTGCTATCGGCCCGCAGATTCAAGCGACCTTTGGCCGTGCTTACAAACGAGGAGTTCCCTTGGCTTTTGGAACCGACGCTGGCGTGTTTCCCCATGGGGAAAACGCCCAAGAATTTATTTATATGGTCGAAGCAGGGATGCCTGCCAAAGAGGCCCTGCAGTTGGCGATGATTACCAATGCGGAATTGTTGGGAGTCAGTGAAGAATTGGGTCAATTAAAACCCGGTTTTACCGCCGATATCATAGCCGTGGACCAAGATCCTCTCGAAGATATTGCCGCTTTGCAACAGGTCACCTTTGTAATGAAAGAGGGACAGGTGTATAAAAAGGACTAAATTTCAGCTGAACTTACCGAGGCTTCACCATTTATTTTTCGCACCAACCCTTGTAAAACCTTACCGGGGCCTACTTCGGTAAACGATGTAGCACCGTCATAGATCATTTGTTGGACGCTTTGGGTCCAGCGAACGGGAGCTGTCAATTGTGCAATTAAGTTGTTTTTGATGACTTCTTTCTCCATCACTGCTTGGCCGGTAACATTTTGATAAATTCGACAGCGGGGGTCATGAAAGGTAGTGCTTTGGATAGCTTCAGCCAATTCTTGTCGGGCGGGTTCCATCAGTGGAGAGTGAAAAGCGCCTCCAACAGGCAGTACCAAGGCACGCCGTGCACCCGCTTCTTTGAGTGCTTCACAGGCAGCTTCTACTGCGGCCAGTTCACCCGAGATGACCAATTGCCCAGGGCAGTTGTAGTTGGCGGCTACCACGGTTCCGGTGATGGAAGCACAAACATCTTCTACTTGATCATCCTCTAGTCCCAAAACTGCGGCCATAGTTCCGGGAACTTCATCGCAGGCTTTTTGCATGGCTTGCGCCCGCTGACTGACCAATTGTAATCCATCTTCAAAAGACAAAGCTCCAGCGGCTGTAAGTGCCGAAAATTCGCCCAAAGAATGACCGGCAACCATTTTGGGTTGGAAATCCTCGCCCATGATTTCACTGAGAATTACCGAATGAAGGAAAACGGCCGGCTGGGTTACACTGGTTTGTTGGAGATCTTCTTTGCTGCCTTCAAACATGATGGAGGAGATATCAAACCCTAAAAGTTTGTTGGCTTGCTCAAAACGTTTTTTGGCCAGTGAAAAATTTTCGTACAATTCTTTTCCCATACCGGGAAATTGAGCGCCTTGGCCCGGAAAAATATATGCCTTCATGAAGTTGCAATTTTTTTATAGGTGATAAAAGTGTAGGCCAGGGGCTGGTTGTCCGATTTAGGGTGTGTTTCGCGCCAAACCTCTTGCCAAATTGTGGGGTCAATAGTTGGAAAAAAAGTATCGGCTTCAAAATGATCGTGTACACGTGTAAGTTCAAGGGTATGCGCAAAGGGCATGGCCTGTTGGTAGATTTGCCCCCCTCCGATGATAAAGGGTTGAGGGTCGTCTTTGGCCAAGTCCAGCGCTTCTTCCAGGCTCGAACAGCAGACGATGCCCGTTGCCTGGTAGTCATTGTTTCGTGTAATAACTATGTTGGTTCGGTTGGGGAGTGCCTTTGGAAGCGACTCAAAAGTTTTTCTGCCCATAATGATGGCATGTCCGCAAGTGAGTTCTTTAAACCGCTGAAGGTCTTCTCTAATGTGCCAAAGCAAGCCGTTGTCTTTACCCAATGCATCATTTTCTGAAGCAGCAGCAATTAAAGTAACATTTGGGTGTTCATAGTCGGGATTAGCGACAGCTTCTTGAGGTGTCTCTTCTTCTTCCAATAGGGTTTTATTTAGTCTGTGGTGTTCCAAGGCGTTTTCGCTAGGGATATTTACAAGGGTTTTCTTTCGCGCTCTTTTGAAATTGGACTAATTTAGGGGGCAAATGTACGTTTTCTCTCGCAAATGAGGCAATTTTTTCCTGCTCTAGAAAAGTCAATCTACCTCAATACGGCCTATGTGGGACTGCTTTCCCAACCCTTGTTTGCCCACAGGCAAAAATTGGAAGAGGCCTATTTACAAAACGGGGATCGCTTTAAAATTGATGCGTATGAGCGCTTGGAAAAAGACACTCTGGCGGTTGCAGATTTTTTGGATGCCCCCAAAGCAAACACGTTTTTAGTCCCTAATTTTTCTTCGGGAATCCGGTATTTTCTTTCCCACTTACCGGCCCAATCAACCATTTTGATGCTTGAAGAAGATTATCCTTCCTTGATGGAGGCTTTTAAAGAACGGGATTTTAAAATCGACACCCTTCCAATCGATGAAAAGGTAGAACAACGTGTACAGGAACAATTGAAACAAAAAACATATGATGTTTTGGCCTTGAGCATGGTACAATACATCAGCGGCCTGTTGTTTGATGCAGCAGCGCTCAAGGCGATAAAGCAACAACACCCTGAGTTGCTGATTGTGGTAGATGCGACGCAATGGATGGGGTCGGTCAGCTTTTCATTTCGCCAGGCACCGATAGATCTGGTGGTAGGCAGTGGTTATAAATGGCTTTTAGCTGGGTTTAATTCGGGCTATGCATGTATTTCCGATTTGTTTTATAAAAAAACAGCGACCACCCCCACGCTTCTATGGAACCAAATTTTTGTAGGCCATTTTAACTTTTTGGGGGCGTCTTCCTTGGCCTTTGCGGTCAAACAGTTGCATGCTTGGGATTTTACCCGTTTACTCACCCACAAAGATCAACTGGCGCACCACCTTAAAGCAGGTCTTGAAGAAAGAGGGTTAATTGCACCCTGGGTGACTCAGCGAAAAGCTCATGGCTCATTTTTTAATTTCAAGGGAGACACTAAGGCCTATAATAAGCTCCAACAACACGGGGTGCGTTGTTCCCAGAGGGGTTCGGGTATACGGGTGTCCGTTCACTTTTACAATACTTTTGAAGAAATCGATCGTTTTCTATCCCTACTCTAAACCGCCACTTTCCCTCTAATAAGGGGGTGGGGGTCGTAGTTTTCGAGGGTGAAATCTTCGTAAGTAAAATCAAAAATTGATTGAATGTTGGGGTTGAGTTTCATGCTGGGCAACAGTTTTGGTGTGCGTTGCAGTTGGGTGGCGATTTGTTCCTCGTGATTTGCATAAATATGCGCATCGCCAAAGGTGTGGACAAAGTCACCGACTTGGTACCCACAAACCTGCGCCACCATCATAGTAAGCAATGCATAGGAAGCAATATTAAAAGGTACCCCCAAAAAAACATCTGCACTTCTTTGGTAGAGCTGACAGGACAATTTTTGGTCGGCTACATAAAATTGAAAAAAAGCATGACAAGGGGGTAGGGCCGCCTTGTGGTTGGCGACATTTTCTGCAAAACTCTTTCGGGTATCCGGAAGCACCCCTGGGTTCCAAGCTGAAACCAGCATGCGCCGACTGTCGGGATTGGTTTTTAACGTCTCGATGAGTTCGGCAATTTGGTCAATGCCCTCACTATTCCAATTGCGCCACTGATGACCGTATACAGGGCCTAAATTACCCTGTTCGTCCGCCCATTCGTTCCAGATGCGCACCCCATTTTCTTGAAGATAATGGATGTTGGTATCGCCCTTAATGAACCATAGCAGTTCATGGATAACCGATTTCACATGAATTTTTTTGGTGGTTACCAACGGAAATCCTTCACTGAGGTCAAACCGCATTTGATACCCAAAAACACTTTTGGTTCCGGTGCCGGTCCGGTCGGTTTTGAGGGTGCCGTTTTCTTGAATATGCCGAATCAGGTCGAGGTATTGTTTCATCTGTAGAATTGAACACCTAAAATACCATCTAGGTTGGATTCGACTCTAATTTAAATCCAATAGTTTTCAAAAAAAAGTTAACAGCTTAGTCTGTTTTTCTTCGCCCTAACTCATCGCGTATGATGGCCGCTTTTTCGTAGTCTTCTGCCGCGACAAACTTTTTAAGTAAGGTTTTTAACTTACTGATCGATATGTGCTTGAGGCTGTTGGGAAGTTCTGTTTTTTTGGCTGCAGCCTCTGCACATTCTTTGGTCCACGCCTGATCTTCTTCTTTGGGATTGTCTGGCGGAACAGTCGAGGTAAATCCTGCATGGGTCAAAATAGAATCGTAGGTATAAATTGGGGCATTAAACCGCAGGGCCATGGCTATGGCGTCAGAGGTGCGGGCGTCGATAATCTCTTCAATTTTATTTTGCTCACAAATCAAACTGGAGTAAAAAACCCCATCAACCAGTTTATGAATAATCACCTGTTTGACGATAATTTCAAAACGCTGGGCAAAGGCCTTGAACAAGTCGTGTGTCAGCGGTCGGGCAGGCTTGATGTCCTTGTCTAGGGCAATGGCTATAGCCTGAGCCTCGAACCCACCGATGACTATGGGAAGTTTACGGTCGCCTTTGGTTTCACTCAAAATCAAGGCATAGGTACCCGATTGTGTTTCACTGTAAGAAATCCCCTTTATGTCCAACTGAATCAGTTTCATCGGCTTTGCTTGGACTTTAATAACGCAAAAAAGCGTGAATTAGTACATGCTAAGGGTTAATTTAATCATTTTGTAGTTTTTAAAACCCCTAGTCAAAGATGCTTATTTTACGGGAGAATTGGTTAGATTTGCAGTCAATTTAATCGCGTAGATGAAAACAATTCAGTTTAGAGAAGCCATCGCCGAGGCCATGTCAGAAGAAATGCGACGAGACGCGTCCATTTATCTGATGGGTGAAGAAGTTGCGGAGTACAATGGAGCCTACAAGGCTTCTAAGGGAATGTTGGACGAGTTTGGTCCCGACCGGGTCTTGGATACGCCCATTTCCGAATTGGGCTTTGCCGGTATCGGTGTCGGTTCCACCATGACAGGCAACCGGCCCATTATCGAATTTATGACCTTTAACTTTGCCTTGGTCGGCATCGATCAAATCATCAATAACGCAGCCAAAATACGGCAGATGTCCGGTGGACAGTTTCCTTGCCCGATTGTCTTTCGTGGTCCCACAGGATCTGCAGGACAATTGGCTGCTACCCACTCCCAAGCTTTTGAAAATTGGTACGCCAACTGTCCTGGGCTCAAGGTTGTGGTACCCTCCAATCCCTACGATGCCAAAGGCCTATTGAAATCAGCCATACGCGACAATGACCCAGTCATTTTTATGGAATCCGAACAAATGTACGGAGACAAAGGGGAAGTGCCCGAAGGCGAATACACCCTTCCAATCGGAGTAGCCGATATTAAGCGAAAAGGAGATGATGTGACGATTGTTTCGTTTGGAAAAATCATTAAAGAAGCCTATATCGCGGCAGACGCTCTAGCCAAAGAAGGGATTGAATGCGAAATTATCGACCTGCGGACAGTTCGCCCGTTGGACTACAATACCATTTTTGAATCGGTCAAAAAAACCAACCGTTTGGTAATTTTAGAAGAGGCCTGGCCTTTTGGCAATGTGTCTACAGAAATCACTTACCAGGTACAAAATACTATATTTGATTACCTAGATGCCCCCGTCGAAAAAATAAACACCGCAGATACACCGGCTCCTTATTCACCCGTTTTGCTCAAAGAATGGTTGCCCAATAGTGAAGATGTCATCAAGGCGGTACACAAAGTAATTTATCGAAATGCGTAAGTGATGCGCCAACTATTTTTCTAATCCTTGGTGTTTGCTTACTTTTACGCCGCAAAAATTTAAACTCTATCTATGGAAGCGAATGTTATCATGATCCCCGTTGTTCTGTCAATTGTTGGATTAGTGTATATGTTAATCCGTGCCAGCTGGGTACGAAAACAAGATGCAGGAAATGAAAAAATGCAAAGTATTTCCAAAAGCATCAAAGAAGGAGCACTGGCCTTTCTCAATGCCGAATACCGTCTTTTGGTGGTGTTTGTGGTGTTGGCCTCAGTGGCCCTATTCCTCATTGCCAATGCGGTGGAAACCACCAGCCTCATGATCATTCCGGCCTTTATAGTGGGTGCGATCTTTTCGGCCCTCGCCGGAAATATCGGGATGCGTATTGCAACAGAATCTAACGCCCGAACCACACAAGCAGCCCGTGAAAGCCTTCCCAAAGCCCTACAGGTGTCTTTTGGAGGCGGCACAGTTATGGGGCTTGGTGTAGCTGGTTTGGCCGTCTTGGGATTGTCTTTATTTTTCCTTTTGTTCATCAATATGTTTATGGGTGAAAACGGAAGCTTCTACACCAATATGACCATAGTACTCGAAGCCTTAGCCGGTTTCTCACTGGGTGCTGAATCCATTGCGCTCTTTGCTCGTGTAGGAGGCGGAATCTATACCAAAGCAGCCGATGTTGGGGCCGATTTAGTGGGTAAAGTCGAAGCGGGAATTCCCGAAGACGACCCCCGAAACCCTGCTACCATTGCCGATAATGTTGGTGACAATGTGGGTGATGTAGCTGGAATGGGTGCCGATCTTTTTGGTAGTTATGTAGCAACTGTATTGGCTTCTATGGTATTGGGGAATTACATTATCAGAGATATGACCGATGCCACCGGAACCCAGTTTAGCGATGCATTTAATGGGATGGGGCCTATCCTATTGCCATTGATCATTGCAGGTGTGGGAATTGTTGCGTCGATTATTGGTACGTTTTTGATTCGTATATCGGACAACAACGCCAAGGAAGCAGAAGTACAACGTGCCCTTAACCTTGGGAATATAACTTCTATCCTGATCACTGCCGCTGCCGGCTATTTCTTGATACAATGGATGTTGCCCGAAACCATCGTTGGAATGCGCTTTTTTGGTGAAGGCACTTATGATATACCAGCGTTTAATGTATTTTATGCTACGCTCGTAGGGTTGGCCGTAGGGTATTTGATTTCTTATTTTACAGAATATTATACAGCCCTAGGGAAAAAACCAGTATTGGATATTGTGAAAAATTCCTCTACTGGGGCAGCGACCAATATAATTGCCGGTCTAGCCACTGGGATGATTTCTACCGCCAGTTCAATTATACTATTTGCAGTAGCCATTTGGGGTTCTTATACCCTGGCAGGTTTTTATGGTGTAGCGATTGCCGCCTCAGCAATGATGGCCACCACAGCCATGCAGCTTGCTATTGATGCTTTTGGTCCAATTGCTGACAATGCCGGGGGTGTAGCCGAAATGAGTGAGCTACCTGATGAAGTCAGAGAACGTACCGATATCTTGGATTCGGTAGGAAATACGACCGCTGCTGTCGGGAAAGGATTTGCGATTGCATCTGCTGCGCTTACGGCCTTAGCACTTTTTGCTGCCTATGTTACCTTTACGGGCATAGACGGGATCAATATTTTTAAAGCCGATGTACTAGCCGCCTTGTTTATTGGGGGGATGATTCCTGTGGTCTTTTCGGCCTTGGCCATGAAAGCTGTTGGACGTGCTGCCATGGAAATGGTCGAAGAAGTACGTCGTCAGTTTAGAGAAATCAAAGGCATTATGGAAGGTAAAGGAACCCCCGAATATGGAAAATGTGTCGACATCTCTACCAAAGCCGCACTTAAAGAAATGCTAGTTCCCGGACTCATCACCATCATCACGCCCGTGATTATAGGATTTGTAATGGGTGCCGAAGCCTTAGGAAGTTATATGGCTGGTGTGACCGTATCCGGTGTGATTTGGGCGATTTTCCAAAACAATGCCGGAGGTGCATGGGACAATGCCAAAAAATCATTCGAAGCTGGGGTAGAAATCAATGGTGAGATGACTTACAAAGGTTCTGAGGCTCACAAAGCAGCGGTAACCGGAGACACAGTCGGTGATCCTTTTAAAGATACTTCAGGACCCTCGATGAATATTTTGATCAAATTAACCTGTTTGGTCGGATTGGTAATCGCCCCGATTTTGGGCGGACACCATTCCGATACGGCTACTGCGCAGACTTCTCAAAAAGAAATTCGTGTAGAAGTCAACGCGACCGCGAGTGATGGGGAGGCTACCCAAATGAAAGCCGTCATTGTCACTACCGAAACCAACGAAAAGGGCGAAACTTCACAATCAGAAACGGTTGTTGAAGGTACCGAAGAGGCCGTGATGGCTGAAATCGAAAAAGCCAAAAATGTTGAGATTAAAGTTATTAAAGAATAACCTTGACAAAGGCACTATAAAAAAAGCGGGGCCTAGGCCCCGCTTTTTATTTTAGAATAGGCCGTTGATCGCCCCGTCAACCCGTTCAATGATGCTACCCAAGTCTTCGGGTTTTTCTACAAAATCCAGGTTATCAACGTCGATAATCAATAGTGGGCTTTTGTCGTAGGTAGAAATCCACGCTTCATAACGCTCGTTAAGCCGACTGAGGTAATCGATGCTGATGGTATTTTCATAACTACGTCCCCGCTTGTGAATCTTGTTTACCAGATTTGGAATGCTCGAACGTAAATAAATCAATAAGTCGGGCCCTTGTATCAGGTTTTCCATCAGGTCAAACAACGACAGATAGTTGTCAAAATCCCTTCGGGTCATCAATCCCATCGCGTGGAGGTTGGGCGCAAAAATATTGGAGTCTTCATAGATCGTACGATCTTGAATCACGTTTTTATTATCCTCACGAATTTGAATCAATTGCTTAAAGCGGCTTTTGAGAAAATACACCTGAAGATTAAACGACCATCGTTCCATATGGTTGTAAAAATCATCCAAATACGGGTTGTCAATCACGTCTTCAAAATGGGCTTCCCATTTGTAGTGTTTAGCCAGGAGGTTGGTCAAACTGGTTTTACCGGCTCCTATATTTCCAGCAACGGCTATATGCATTGATTAAAGCGAATTAAAAATAGGTTTATATCGTTCTTGCAAAGTAAGTGGATTTTTTGAAAGATAAAAGTAAGGCCAGGGTATAATTGAAATTTGACAATATTTTTTTGAAATAAAAAAAGCCCCTATATTTGTGCTTGATAACGAGGAAGGATTTGACTGATTGCAACCTCAAAAAAAAATGCTAAAGCAGTATTGCTTTGAGACTTTCGACGTCAAATCCTACCCAAAGCAATTGAACTATGTCTTATTTATTTACCTCCGAATCGGTCAGCGAAGGACATCCTGACAAAGTAGCCGATCAAATTAGCGATGCGCTCTTAGACCATTTTTTGGCCTTTGACCCCGAAAGTAAAGTAGCTTGTGAAACGTTGGTGACCACGGGCCAAGTCGTTTTGGCTGGGGAAGTCAAAAGCACCACCTATCTCGATGTTCAAGATATCGCCCGACAAACGATTAATTCCATAGGCTATACCAAAGGGGCCTATCAATTTAGCGGTGATTCTTGTGGGGTTATTTCCCTGATTCATGAACAATCTCAGGATATCAATCAAGGGGTTGACCGTGCGGATAAAAAAATTCAAGGGGCGGGCGACCAGGGCTTGATGTTTGGGTATGCCACCCACGAAACCGAAAATTATATGCCGCTAGCCTTAGAACTGTCCCATTTGATTTTAATCGAATTGGCCAAACTTCGACGCGAAAACAAAGCGATTACCTACCTCCGCCCGGATGCCAAATCACAGGTAACCATTTCCTACAACGATCAGCATCAACCCGAATTTATCGATACAATTGTTGTGTCTACCCAACATGATCCTTTTACTAACGACGATCAAGGCATGTTGGACCAGATTAAATCCGATATCATCAATATTTTGATTCCTCGGGTCAAAGCCCAACTCCCGGAATCAATACAAAAACTGTTTACCGAACAAATCACCTACCATATCAATCCCACAGGAAAATTTGTGATAGGGGGCCCACATGGCGATACGGGACTCACCGGTCGCAAAATTATCGTTGATACCTACGGAGGAAAAGGAGCACATGGTGGGGGCGCTTTTAGTGGGAAAGATCCCAGCAAAGTAGACAGGAGTGCGGCCTACGCCGCCCGGCATATCGCCAAAAATCTGGTAGCTGCCGGAGTCGCCAAAGAAGTGTTGGTGCAACTAAGCTATGCCATTGGTGTAGCCCAACCCACTTCTATTTTTGTCAACACCTTTGGGACGGCCCAGATGTCGTTGTCAGACAGTGCGATTGCCGAGAAAATCAAAGGACTTTTTGATTTAAGTCCCTACGGTATAGAAACCCGTTTAAAACTGCGTAATCCCATCTACCTCGAAACGGCATCTTATGGCCATATGGGACGCCAACCCCAAACGGTGACCAAAACCTTTGAGTCGCCCTACAACGGAAAAGTAACCCAAGAAGTAGAGCTTTTTACTTGGGAAAAACTGGATCATGTCGATCAAATCAAACAAGCATTTTCAAGATTGTAAAAATGGGGAAAGCCCAATCGGTATCGATTTCCAATTATGTGACCCATAGTTCGGCCTCCTATCCTAGGATCGAATTGCATTACCAGCATTTTGGTCAGTCCTGGGACAAGGCACCGGTGATACTGGTAAACCACTCCCTTACCGGGGATTCCAATGTGGCTGGACCCACGGGTTGGTGGCAGGAGTTGATTGGTCCCGGGCAAACCATCGATACCAATCAATTTGCTGTATTGGCGTTCAATATTCCCGGCAATGGATTTGCACAGCAAATCTTTGACCAACCCGAAGACTTCCATACAGGGGATATTGCTCGATTGTTTAAGCAAGGTTTAGATCTGTTGGGGATCAAACAATTGTATGCCCTTATCGGTGGGTCTATTGGTGGCGGTATTGCCTGGGAAATGGCTGCTTTATACCCCGATCTTACCCAACGATTGATCCCGATTGCCGCCGACTGGAAGGCCTCCGATTGGATCATAGCCAATACATTTTTTCAAAAAAAGATTTTGGCAAATTCAAGCGACCCGCTCAGAGATGCCCGTATCCACGCTATGCTGTGTTACCGAAATCCCGAATCATTAGAATCCCGATTTAACCGAACCTACAACGAAGAACGCAGTTGTTTTAATGTCGAAAGTTGGCTGCAATACCACGGCGATAAGCTCGAACAACGTTTTGCCCTAAAAGCCTATAAGATGGTTAATCACCTTTTGGGAACCATCGATATCACGCGAGAACAACAAGATTTTACCACCATAGTATCCAATATTTCGGCAGACATCCACCTGATTGCCATAGACAGCGACTTGTTTTTTACCCCACAACAAGATCAAAAAACCTATGCACTGATTAAGCCCTTTAAGGAAAATATATTTTTCCACGAAATTGCTTCCCTTCATGGGCATGATGCTTTTTTGATAGAACATGAAAAAGTAAAGACCCTTTTACAAACGATTTTTAAACACCCTATAAGCCAAAAAAACTATGAAAGTAGCACTCGAACGTATCAATAACGATTATTTATTTGAAGTTAGTAACGACCACGGTCATCGGGTCTTTTTGGACAACAAGACCAAGACCGAAGGCAGTGTCAAGGGTATCAGCCCCATGGAGTTACTGCTCATGGGATTGGCGGGTTGTAGCAGCATTGATGTGGTGGCTATTTTGCAAAAACAAAAAATCAATCCCACTTCCCTCAAAATGGAAGTAGAAGGCCATCGCCCGGAAGGGGTTATTCCTCGTTTGTTTCACGAAATTCAAGTAAACGTCTATTTGGAAGGTGATTTTTCACCCGAAAAAGCCCTACGTGCCGTCGCCCTTTCTTTTGAAAAATATTGTTCGGTTTCAAAAACCCTCGAACATACAGCGAACATCACCCATACGGTTTACCTAAATGGCAAAAAGTTATGAGCAAGCGATTTGAAACCAAGGCCATTCGCCATCAGCTAGAACGCAGTCAATATTTGGAGCATTCGACTCCTTTATACCTTACTTCGAGTTTTGTCTTTGAAGATGATGAAGACATGCGGGTGGCTTTTGCCGAAGAAAAAGAACGCAACATCTACAGCCGGTTTTCCAATCCCAATACCCAGGAGTTTATCGAAAAGGTTTGTGCTATGGAAGAGGCCGAAGATGGTGTGGCTTTTGCCACGGGTATGGGGGCTATTTTTTCTACATTTGCCGCCTTGTTAAACAGTGGCGATCATGTTATTTCGGCCCGTTCGGTATTTGGATCGACCCATGCCTTATTCACTAAATTTTTGCCCAAGTGGCAGATTGAGACCTCCTATTTTGATGTGTCCAAACCACAAGAAATCGAGAAACTGATTCGTCCCAATTCCAAACTACTCTATGCAGAGACGCCCACCAATCCAGGTGTGGATTTGTTGGACTTGGCCGATTTGGGTCAACTGGCAAAAAAGCATGGACTTATTTTGATTATTGATAATTGTTTTGCCACGCCCTATATTCAAAAACCAATACCCTATGGTGCTGACCTGGTTATCCATTCGGCAACCAAGCTAATGGACGGGCAGGGCCGTGTGTTGGGAGGAATAACCGTAGGTAGAAAAGACCTGATACGGGAGATTTATGTTTTTTCGCGCAATACCGGTGCATCGCTTTCTCCCTTTAACGCTTGGGTGCTGTCCAAAAGTTTAGAAACCCTGGCCGTACGGGTAGATCGGCATTGTGAAAACGCATTGACCCTAGCCACAGCCTTAGAAAAACATCCTAAAATTAATTGGGTAAAATATCCTTTTTTGCCCAGTCACCCGCAATACGCTATTGCTCAAAAGCAAATGCGCCAAGGGGGGAATATAATCTCTTTTGAAATAAAAGGGGGTATAGCGGCAGGCAAAAGCTTTTTAAACGCCATTGAAATGTGCTCTTTGTCGGCCAATCTCGGGGATACCCGCACCATAGTGACCCACCCGGCCTCGACCACCCATAGTAAATTATCGGTTCAAGACCGTTTGGATGTTGGTATCACCGATGGGTTGATTCGCCTTTCTGTTGGACTAGAGCATGTTGAAGATATACAAACGGATTTATTAAACGCATTGGCCAAGGCATGACCCACATAGAAGACGTATTGGAAAAACGCATTTTGGTGCTCGACGGCGCTATGGGTACCATGATTCAGGGTTTTGGTTTTGAGGAGGCCGACTTTCGGGGGGAACAATTTAAAAACCATCCTTGCCCCCTCAAAGGCAACAATGATTTATTGAGTCTTACCCAACCAGAGGCCATAAAAGCCATTCATCGGCAATACTTTGAGGCTGGAGCAGATATTGTGGAAACCAATACCTTTTCTTCGACCTCAATTGGGATGGCCGATTATCAAATGGAAGATCAGGTGTATGACCTCAATCTACAATCGGCCAAAATTGCCCGTGAGGTAGCCGATGAGTTGACCGCAATACAACCTGACAAACCCCGCTTTGTCGCCGGTTCTATAGGGCCAACCAACAAAACCGCCAGTATGTCTCCCGATGTTAATGATCCTGGATACCGGGCCATCACGTTTAAGGAATTGGTGGCTGCTTATCGCGAGCAGGTAGAGGGGTTGGTAGCAGGGGGTGTTGACCTGTTGTTGATCGAAACAGTCTTTGATACCCTCAATGCCAAAGCAGCCCTGTTTGCTATCGATGAACTCAAGGCCGAACAAGGTTGGACTCATCCCGTGATGGTGAGCGGAACCATTACCGATGCCAGTGGGCGAACGCTATCGGGTCAAACCGTTGAAGCCTTTTTGATTGCCGTTGAGCATATCCCCCTTTTAAGTGTTGGGTTTAATTGTGCCTTGGGCGCCGATCAATTGTATCCTTATCTCAAACGCTTAAGTGAGCAAAGTGGTTTTTATATCTCAGCTCATCCCAATGCAGGACTTCCCAACGCATTTGGTGCTTATGATCAAACCCCCGAAGAAATGCAAAAACTCATCGGCAGTTATTTGTCCGATGGATTGGTCAATATAGTGGGTGGCTGTTGTGGCACCACACCCGAACATATTCGACTAATTGCCGATTTGGCCACCAAATATACTCCCCGAAAACGCCCACGCTCATGACCACTAGTACGCCTCATCTAAAATTGTCGGGCCTCGAACCCTTGCACCTGACACCCGAAACCAATTTTGTCAATGCTGGCGAACGGACCAATGTGACCGGTTCTCGGAAGTTTTTACGCCTTATTCAAGCGGGAGATTATGCCGAAGCTGTCGAAATTGCGCGTGAGCAAGTGTTGGGTGGTGCCCAGATTATTGATGTCAATATGGACGAGGGCATGATTGATGGGGTGGCCGCCATGACCCAGTTTCTCAATCTGATTGCTGCCGAACCCGATATCGCTCGGGTACCGGTCATGATTGATAGTTCTAAATGGGAAATTATCGAAGCGGGATTGCAAGTCGTACAGGGCAAATGTGTGGTAAATTCGATTAGCCTTAAAGAAGGCGAAGCCGCTTTTATTGAACAAGCCCAAAAAATCCGACGCTATGGCGCCGCGGTGATTGTCATGGCATTTGACGAGCAAGGCCAAGCCGATACTTACGATCGCCGCATTGAAATTTGTAAGCGCTCCTACGAGTTGTTGGTCGATCGGGTTCAGTTTCCACCGCAGGACATCATTTTTGACCCCAATATTTTTCCGGTAGCTACCGGTATGGAAGAACACCGCACCAATGCCCTTGATTTTTTTAAGGCTACTCGTTGGATCCGTGAGCATCTGCCCTATGCCAACGTAAGTGGGGGAGTAAGCAATGTTTCTTTTTCGTTTCGTGGAAACAACCGAGTACGTGAAGCCATGCATGCCGCTTTTTTATATCACGGCATACAACATGGGATGACTATGGGAATTGTCAACCCAAGCTTGTTGGAGGTCTATGACGAAATCCCCAAAGAACTTTTGGAACAGGTCGAAGACGTATTGCTCAATCGCCGTGAAGACGCAACCGAACGCCTACTTGCCTATGCTGAAGGGCTTAAAACCGACCCTCAATCGGACACAGTCCAGAAAGTCGAAGCATGGCGATCCGAAGTCTTGCAAGATCGTCTTACCCATGCTTTGGTCAAGGGAATAGACTCTTATATCGTTGAAGATGTAGAAGAAGCACGCCAGGCGGCAGCCCGACCTATTGAGGTCATAGAAGGACCCCTGATGGACGGGATGAATGTGGTGGGGGATCTTTTTGGCAGTGGGAAAATGTTTTTACCACAGGTTGTCAAATCGGCCCGGGTGATGAAAAAAGCCGTTGCGTACTTACAGCCATTTATTCACGAAGAAAAAGTCGCTGGTACACAATCTGCCGGGCGTATTTTGATGGCCACGGTTAAAGGTGATGTGCACGATATTGGTAAAAATATTGTCAGTGTTGTATTGGCCTGTAATAATTATGAAATCATCGATTTGGGGGTTATGGTTCCACCCGAAAAAATCATCGAAACTGCCTTGGCCGAACAGGTTGACGTCATTGGACTTTCGGGATTAATCACTCCCTCCTTGGACGAAATGATTTTTGTGGCCAAAGAAATGAAACGCCTTAAGGTACGTATCCCTCTTTTGATTGGCGGTGCGACCACATCCAAAGCACATACGGCGGTCAAAATTTTCCCCGAAACCCTCGACACGATTATTCACGTCAATGACGCCTCCAAAGCGGTTACGGTGGTCAATCAGTTGTTAAACAAAAAGACAGGTGACCAATACCGGGCCGATATACAGAGCGAGTACGAAAGTTTTCGCACCAAATTTTTAGAACGCAGTTCCGCTAAAAGCTATTTGACCCTTGCCCAAGCACGGGCCAATAGGCTGCAGGTGGATTGGGAAAACTACCGCACTTTACGTCCCAAAAAAGAAGGGTTTCACACCCTGGAAACGCTAGATCTAAATTTGCTTTTGCCCTATATCGATTGGAGTCCCTTTTTCCGGTCTTGGGACTTGCACGGAAGGTATCCGAAGATTCTCAAAGACCCGGTGGTGGGTACTCAGGCTCAAGAACTTTTTAGCGATGCACAAAAAATGCTTCAGCAGTTAGTGGCTGAAAAAAAGCTTACAGCCAAAGCGCGTTTTGGAATATTTCCTGTCAACAGAGTTGGGGACGATATCGAAATGTACAGTGATGCCAGTCGTGCTGAATGCATCGCCAGGTGGATTACATTACGGCAACAATTGCAAAAACGAGCCGGTGAACCCAATCTTGCCCTATCGGATTTTGTTCGGCCCAAAACAGAGGGTGAGGTAGACTATATGGGGGCCTTTTGTGTTACAGCTGGCTTTGGTACCGCCCAACTTGCACAAGCCTACGAAGCCGCCAATGATGATTATAGCGCCATTATGGTCAAAGTACTGGCCGACCGATTGGCTGAAGCTTTTGCCGAATATCTGCACCAACAAGTGCGCACCCATTACTGGGGCTATAGCCCTGAAGAAAGCTGGAGTAACGACGATCTGATACAGGAAAAATACCGCGGTATTCGTCCTGCACCTGGTTATCCTGCGTGCCCCGATCATTTGGAAAAAAAGACCCTTTGGGAAGTACTCAAAGTCGAAGAAACCATAGGGGTGCAACTCACCGAAAGCCTAGCAATGTGGCCAGCGGCCTCGGTGTCGGGCTATTATTTTGCCCATCCCCAAGCCCGATATTTTGGCCTTGGAAAAATCAAAGACGATCAATTAATCGACTATAGCAAACGTCGTAATATCAACGAAGAAGAAGCCCGAAAATGGCTAAATCCCAACTTAATTTAACCAATGAAAGTACTCGAACACATCGCTCAAAACAAAGGAAAAACGCAATTTACCTTCGAGATTTTACCCCCGCTCAAAGGGCAACATATCGATTCGCTATTTGAAGGGATCGCTCCTTTGATGGAATTTAAACCTCCGTTTATCGACGTGACCTACCACCGGGAGGAGTACGTCTATAAAGAGCACACCAACGGCTTGTTGGAAAAACAAATCATCAAAAAACGACCCGGCACGGTCGGTATCTGCGCGGCCATCCAACACCGGTTTGAGGTCGATGCTATTCCGCATATGCTTTGTGGGGGTTTTACCAAAGAGGACACCGAAAACTTTTTGATTGATTTGGACTTTTTGGGCATCGACAATGTGGTTGCACTCCGTGGGGATGCGGTCAAATCAGAGACCTATTTTAGACCCACCGAAGGGGGGCATCTCTATGCCAGTGATTTAGTAGCGCAAATCACAGCGCTCAACAAAGGGCAATATTTGGATAATGAAATCGAAAACAGTGCCCCGACCGACTTTTGCATAGGTGTGGCGGGGTATCCAGAAAAGCATATGGAAGCTCCTAGTCTGGATAGCGATATTCATTTTTTAAAGAAAAAAATCAAGGCAGGAGCAGACTATATCGTTACGCAGATGTTTTTTGATAACAGTAAATTTTTTGCCTTTGTGGACAAATGCCGGGCCGCCGGTATTGAAGTTCCTATTATCCCGGGGCTAAAGCCACTGGCCACCAAAAAACAACTCAATATGATTCCCCATCGGTTTCATGTGGACTTGCCAGAAGACCTGATTAAGGCGGTCGTTCACTGCAAAGACAATGATCAGGTGCGGCAAGTGGGTATCGAATGGTGTATCGCCCAAAGCCAAGAATTGATGGAGGCTAAGACGCCTTTTTTACATTATTATTCTATGGGTAAATCGACGGCCATCAAAAAAATTGCTGAGGCCGTTTTTTAAATAAATGCACGGTATTCACTTCCCTAGATTTATTTCCCCTGCGTAAGCGCATAAAATCGTTTTTCAAGGTTTTCGATTTTATGCTGCAAACTTAAAATTTTAAGGCCGTTATCATGGGCAAAATCAAACACAACGGGGCGTTGGTCGTTGGGGGTGTCAAAATAAATTTCGTAATCAAAATCATGGGTGTTGACCACTCGGCTAACCTGAGGTAGGCGTTTTAGTGCCTCAGTTTCAACCCGAAAATCAAAGGTTACTTTAACGATTTGTTGTTTTTGGTCGGCCAGGTCCTTAAGGGGGCTGTCGAGTACAATTTGCCCTTGGTGAAGAATAATTACCCGGTCACAAAGGGCTTCGACCTCCTGCAGGATGTGGGTGGATAGAAAAACGGTTTTTTCTTGCCCCAGGGTTTTGATGAGTTTTCGAATTTCGATCAATTGGTTGGGGTCTAGTCCGGTGGTGGGTTCGTCGAGAATCAAAAAAGGGGGATTGTGAATCAATGCAGCGGCAAGACCTACCCGTTGTTTATAGCCTTTGGAGAGGGTTTTGATTGGTTTGTTTTGGTGGTCAGTCAGCCCGGTTTTTTGAAGCAGTTCGGGATAGTTGACGTTCGAGAGTCTATAGGTTTTGGCGATAAAATAAAGATACTCTTTAACGTACATTTCTGTATAGAGTGGGTTATTTTCGGGTAAATAACCCACGTGTTTTTGCACGTCTTGCAGTTGGGTTTTTAAGTTGAGTTCATCAAAAAATACGCGACCTTCCCAGCGATTGAGTGAACCGGTTAGGATTTTCATCAAGGTAGTTTTTCCGGCACCGTTGGGACCCAAAAAACCGACAATTTCCCCTTTTTTAAGGTGGAGGTTAATGTTTTTGAGTACAGGGGTTTTCCCGTACTGTTTCGATAAATTTTCTATCTGTAGGCCCATAACTTATGCGGTTAAAGATACCAAATATGGGTTTATTTTTTCCATACTTGTAGGGCACCTCCTTGCTGGAGGGTAGTAAACTGCCCGGTGACTGTTTTTAGGAAATCATCCGTGGCTTGGCGACAACCGCTCCAATCGTTGTAGTCGTCAATAATCAGTGCGCCTCCGGGCAATAGTTTTGGAAAAATTCGTTTCAAACAACAATAAACAGGTGCATACCAATCGACATCGATATGGGCAAAGGCTACTGCTTGGGTCGGTTGAAGGGTGTCATGAAGATCACCTTGGATGAGTTGTACCTGGTCTTTTTCAAGATCGATACCCAACCCGCCAAGGTTTTGAATTACTTTGTTGTATAAATCTCGTTCATAGCCATAATAGGGATCACCCTGAATACCCTTCGCCTCACCCTTGCTGATGACTTGGTAACGCGCTTTGACCGCCTGAGGGTCTTTGTCTGATGGGGGAGGGATTTGTCCAAAGACATCGTAAACATAGAGGAGGCTTTTTGCGGGTTTGTGTTTGGCAATAATGGCCGTTGAACCCCCCAAGGCACAGCCCGCCTCAATAAAGATTCCTTGGGAACTACTCTTGCCGACGGTTTTAACGGCTTTACTGATAGCTGCCAAACGCTGTATGGAGAGGTAAGTCAATCGTTGACGTACCACATGCCAAATAAGCTTTCGTGAGGCAGGAGGAAGTTTTAATAAACAATAGGCTTCTAAAAATTTATGGCGCCAGCCACGGTCTTTTTTCATAGGTTTAAGCTTTTCGTCCAATGGGCAACCATTCGCCATGGGGTAGGGCATAACGCTGAATCAGTTCCGGGCTCAGTTTTGCCCCTACATCGATATACTCGGCAGTAAACCCTACTTTTTCTAGCCTTTGACTAAAATCTTTACCGTAATAGCGTACATGATCGTATTGACCAAACCGCCGGATTCTTTCGTGGCGGTCCGTGAGCAAGGGGTCTTCTTCGGTCTGTTCGGACTGTTGATTAAGGGGGACTTGTAAAAATGCTATTCCCCCTTTTTTTAAAATACGATAAAGCTCCTGAAGGGCTTTGTGGTCATCCGGAATATGCTCCAAGACATGGTTGCAAAAAACAACATCAAACTGCTCATTTTCGAAAGGGAGGTCACACAGGTCGGCTTTGACATCGGCTAGGGGAGATTCCAAGTCGGTAGTCGTATAATCCCATTGTGGTAGGGTTTTAAACTTCCTGTAAAAAGCCTGTTCGGGTGCCACATGCAAGACCGTTTTGGCCTCCGTCAGTAGGTTCGTAAATTGATCGAGGTAAACCCATAACAAACGATGGCGCTCTAGAGAAAGTGTACCGGGGCAGAGGGCATTGGGTCGTGTCTTTTCATATCCATAGGGTAAAAATTTACGGTATTGACTGCCATCTATGGGGTCTGTAAACCGCGTGCCTTTGTAATACCATCGGAGAAAAGGCCGTAACAAGATACTTGTTTGGATAAGAAGGGTTCTCGGAAAAAGATTAAGCAGCCATTTCATGAAATCGTAGGGCCGGAATAGGCAAAAGGTGCTTCTTCATCACTTTCGAACCCTAGGGCATCGTAGATAAATTGGAATGTTGAAAGCAGTTGTGGTCGGCCGTCAAGTAGGGCTACGTTGTGCTCAAAGTGGGCACTGGGCAAACCGTCTGCGGTCAGAATCGTCCAGCCGTCTTTAAGTTGTTTAATTTTTCGAGTTCCCTGATTAATCATCGGTTCAATGGCGACAACCAGCCCTTCCAAAAAGCGCTTGCCCCGCCCTCTTTTACCGTAGTTGGGCATTTCCGGTGCTTCGTGCATCTCGCGACCCAAACCATGCCCAACCAACTCGCGGACAACGCCATAGCCCGCTGCCTCAGTAAACTGCTGGATAGCAAAGCCTACATCACCTACCCGATTTCCGATTTGAAAATTTTCGATGCCTTTGTAGAGTGAGGCCTTGGTAATATCGAGCAGTTTTTGGGTTTCGGGGGCAATTTCACCCACGGCAAAGGTGAAGGCATGATCCCCATAAAAACCGTTTTTATAGGCTCCACAATCTACCGAGAGGATGTCCCCGTCTTGCAAGGGTTTGTCATTGGGAATTCCGTGTACAACCTGAGCGTTGGGACTGATGCATAGGGTATTTGGAAAATCATAAAGCCCCAAAAATCCCGGTTCTGCCCCATGATCACGGATAAACTGTTCGGCCAGCGCATCCAGGGCAAGGGTGGTAATCCCCGGTTTGATTTCTTCGGCAAGCATTCCCAGTGTTTTGGAAACGATTTGTGCGCTTTCACGCATCAGGGCAATCTCTTCGGGGGTTTTGAGTTTCATGATTATTCGTAATAGGCATTTTGATAGGCTTGGCCTGTCAAAATTTTAGAAATATCCTTTTCCAAAGATTCTACGGTCAGTTCGACGATACGGTTTATTTCTTGGCCGTCTTTGTAAAATATAAGGGTGGGGATGTTGATGATATTTAGCCCTTCTTCAAAGTTAGCTGCGGTAATTTTGTCTTTGTCCATCGCATAAATTTCGAGCATAGAATCATCTAGCCCGATGGCATCGAGTAGTTTGAACATGCCTGGAACCTCACGCTCACTGTCTTCGCACCAAGTTCCTAAGAAGAGTTTAAAACGGAGACCCGCTAACAATCCATGGTGGGCTTCGACCCATTGGGGATCAAGGTAATATTGTTCATAGCCGGTTTCGAACCAACTCGTCAGGGGAGACGTAAGTAGGTTTTGGCGGTTGATTTTACCTTCGTAAAAAGTTTCACCGTCTTCCGCAATTTTGGTATCTACCGGTAGTGGTTTTTCTGCTTCTTTTTTTACAGGTGCATCGCAGGCCGTTGAACTGACCAATAGGATTAGAAGTAGGAATAAATAATGTTTCATAAGACGTTAAATTAGGGGTTTTTGTGTCATTGCTGCAGGTTGTTGAAGTCCCATTAACTTTAGTATGGTTGGGGCGATATCACCCAAAATCCCATCTTCGATGGGCTTGTGTTCCTGATCGACCAGAATCACAGGTACGGGATTGGTAGTATGGGCTGTGTTGGGGGTTCCATCCGGGTTGACCATGGTTTCACAATTTCCATGATCGGCGATAATCAGACAGGCATACTGGTGTTTTAAGGCCGTTTCTACCACTTTTTGTGTACAGCTATCGACCACTTCACAGGCTTTGATAGCGGCTTCCATACTCCCGGTATGGCCTACCATGTCGGGGTTGGCAAAATTTAGGCAAATAAAATTGGGTTGGTCCCGGTCGATTTTGTCTACAATTGCATCCCTGATTTCATAGGCGCTCATTTCGGGTTTTAGGTCGTAGGTTGCTACTTTAGGAGAGGGACATAGGATTCGTTCTTCTCCTTCAAATGGCGCTTCTCTACCTCCGTTAAAGAAAAAAGTGACATGGGGATATTTTTCGGTTTCGGCAATGCGAACCTGTGATTTCTCTGCTTTGGAGAGGGTTTCACCTAGGGTGTCTTTAATGTTTTTTTTGTCAAAAATCACCCGCACATTTTGGAAGGTTGCATCGTAGTTAGTCAGGGTAACATAATGTAAAGAAAGGGGTTGCATCCCTTGTTCGGGATAGGCTTGTTGGGAAAGGGCTTGGGTGAGTTGTCGGCCGCGGTCGGTCCTGAAGTTAAAAAAGAGTACCACATCATCTGTTTTCAAAGTTCCAACCGGATTTTGATGGCTGTCTGTAAGTACCAAAGGTTCTATAAACTCATCCGTAATCCCATTTTGATAACTCTGCTTAATCGCAGTGATGGGATCTTGTGTAGGTGTACCAACGCCCTTGACAATCACATCATAGGCTTTTTTGACCCGTTCCCAACGTTGGTCGCGGTCCATGGCATAGTACCGACCAATAATTGAGGCCAATTGTCCGCCTGTAGCCGATAGCTTAGTAAGGATGCGTTCGACAAAACCGACCCCCGATTTGGGGTCCACGTCCCGACCATCGGTAAAGGCGTGTAGGTAAAACGGAATTTTTTGGGCACTGAGTACGTCCATAAGCCCCTCCAAATGTTCGATATGCGAATGCACACCTCCATCGGAAAGTAGGCCCATCAAATGAATGGATTTTTGATGCTTTAGCGCATAGGCCATTGCTTCTTTTAACTCAGGTTCCTGCGCAATTTCCTGCCGGTCAATTGCGCGTGAAATTTTAGCCAGATCTTGATACACAATTCTTCCTGCTCCCAGATTCATATGCCCTACCTCACTGTTGCCCATTTGCCCTTCGGGCAAGCCCACATGTTGGCCGTCCGTGCGGAGTTCGGCATGGTGATATTCTTTGTAGAGGCTATCGATGTAAGGGGTTTTTGCTTGATCGACTGCAGAAACCTTAGGATCAGGAGACTTCCCCCAGCCGTCTAGGATCATCAGAAGAACGTTTTGCGCCATACTTTTTTTACAAAGATAGGGATTCCGCTAGGGATAGCAGAAAACTGCAAAAGGAAAAAAATGTTGTTATTTTGCATCCAATGCACACAGGAACAGTCTATCGATCGACGGGAAGTTGGTACACGGTCAAGTCGGATGCACAATTTTACGATTGTCGCATCAAAGGACGGTTGCGTATAGCAGGGATTAAAAGTACCAACCCTGTTGCTGTGGGTGATCGGGTGAATTTTGAACTGGATGCCAGTGCCCCCAACCAGGGGATTATTTATGAAGTCGAAGATCGGAGAAATTATCTGGTGAGAAAATCGGTTAACCTTTCCAAGCAAACCCATATTTTGGCGGCCAATATCGACCAGTTGTTTTTGATGGTTACCCTAGATAATCCCCCGACACATTTGCCATTTATCGACCGGTTTTTGGTGACGGTAGAAGCCTATGGCATTCAGGTTGTTTTGGTGTTTAATAAAGCAGACACCTACGATGACATCCAAAAGGAAACCCTACAGGAGCGAATGGCTCTGTATACCAAAATTGGATACCCCTGTTTGCTGATTTCGGCCAAAAATAAGCAGGGAATTGAGGAGGTGCGAACCCGAATGCAAGACAAAGTAAGCATCATCGCCGGACATAGTGGCGCGGGTAAGTCAACGCTGGTCAATGCCTTAGATCCCACTTTGGAACTGGCTACAGCCGAGATTTCGGAGCAGCACCAACAAGGGCAACATACAACAACCTTTGCTCAGATGTACGATTTGGAAGGCCATATAAAGCTCATCGATACCCCGGGAATCAAGGGCTTTGGGGTGGTGGAAATGTCCGCTCAAGAACTGGGTGATTTTTTTCCTGAAATTTTTACCTTAAAATCACAGTGTAAATACCATAACTGTTTGCACGTACAAGAGCCCCAATGCGCCGTACGTAAAGCAGTAGAAGACCACCAAATAGCCCCATCCCGCTACCAGAGCTACCTGCAATTGTTGGAAGAAGATACAACCTATAGATAATGCGATTAGTAATTCAACGGGTCCGCGAAGCCCAAGTACATGTTTCTGGTAAAACGGTTGGTGCCATCGACCACGGTCTATTGATTTTGTTGGGCATAGCCGATGATGATAACGAAGAAGATGCCTTGTGGTTAATCCATAAAATGCTGCATATGCGTATTTTTAATGACGAAGAAGGCGTCATGAACCGGGACCTATTGGAGGTAGCTGGTGGACTGTTGGTGATCTCCCAATTCACCCTATTGGCAGCGACCAAAAAAGGGCATCGTCCTTCCTATATACGTGCTGCGAAGCCCGAAAAAGCAATTCCATTGTACCGTTTTTTTATCGATCAAGCCCAAAAGCTGGTACCCTCCAAAATTGCGGAGGGGGTTTTTGGTGCAGAAATGCAGGTGCAGTTGGTCAACGATGGCCCGGTTACCATAACAATAGACTCTAGAAATCGGGAATAATTAAAAGATATTCACTTCTTCCATCAAGGCGATTTCAAAGCGTTCCCAAACGGCTTTTTTGATTTTTTGCGCCAAGGCGTAAAGGTCTTTCCCCGAGGCTTGACCGTGATTGACCAAAACCAAGGGTTGGTGTTGATGCACGCCGGCGTCACCCTCGCGATAGCCTTTAAATCCCAGGGTGTCTATGAGCCAGGCCGCAGGAATTTTGACCTGATTACTGTCAACCGTATAGTGGGGTAGTGCAGGATACCGGTATTGTAATTCTTTAAATTGGGCCACTGGAACAACGGGATTTTTAAAAAAACTACCGCAATTTCCAATATGTTGTGGATCGGGAAGTTTGGCAGCGCGAATGTCCATTACCGCTTGAGCCACATTTTGGATGGTTGGTGTTTTATCCCCCAAAGCATTTTCGAGGGCACCGTAAGCGATGTTGGTTTGGTGGGGCGGTTTATTTAATCTAAAATAAACCGCGGTGATGACATAACGGTCTTTGGCAGTGGCTTTAAAGATCGATTGGCGGTAGCCAAATTGACAATCTTGTTGGTTAAAAGTCACCGGCTTCCCGGTGCTTTTCTCAAGAGCTGTACAGCGTTCAAAACAACTTTCGAGTTCGACCCCATAGGCACCGATATTTTGGATGGGTGCCGCTCCGACACTCCCCGGAATCAGTGCTAAGTTTTCGACCCCCCCCAGATTGTTTTCTAGCGCCCATAGAACAAAATCATGCCATAGTTCACCGGCGGCAACTTCGACCAATACATCGTTTTCGTTTTCCTCGACTAGGGCAATGCCCTTGGTGTTGATATGGATGATGAGCCCCTTGTAATCTTGGGTCCAAAGCATATTGCTTCCGCCTCCGAGAATTTTGATTTCTGAAAATTGGTCTTGCTTTAGGGCTTCTTGCAATTCGTCCAATGAGGAAACGCTCACAAAGCCTGCAGCAAATGCAGGAACCCCAAAGGTGGTGTGTGCTTGTAGTGGATGGTTTCGTGCAATCGAAATCATAGCAACAAGATAGAAAATCTGTTAGGATTTAAGGTAGGCTTCCAATCCCTTTTTAAGGATAGCTGCTGCTTGTTGAAGTTTGGCCGCTTCCAACACAAAGGCGATACGGACCTGATTTTTTCCCAACGAGGGGTCCGAATAAAAACCCGCAGCAGGGGCCAGCATAACAGTTGCACCCTGATCGGAAAAATCGGTCAATAGAAATTTAGCAAAAGCTTCGGCATCGGGAACCGGTAGGCTGGCGATACAATAAAATGCTCCTTTAGGTTTGGATACCTTTAGTCCGTCAATTTGTTCAAGTGCACGGACGAGGACTTCCCTTCTGTGGGTGTATTCTTCAACCACTTGACGGTAGTATTCCTCTGGCGCCTCTAGCGCTGCTTCACTGGCCATAAGGGCATAGGTAGCCGGTGAAAGCCGTAAGTGGGCAAATTTAAGGACTACGTCCATAAAGGCTTTATTTCGCGAGACAATACAACCCACCCGCGCCCCGCATAGGCTGTATCGCTTAGAAACAGAATCGATCATGATGGCATTTTCACGCCACGCCTTATTTTGCAACACCGAATAGTGTGTAGCACCATCGTAAACAAATTCGCGGTACACTTCATCGACTATAAGGTACAGGTCGTGTTTAAGAGCCAATTCTCCCAAGGCAGCGATTTCATCAGAGCTGTAGAGATAGCCCGTAGGATTACTCGGATTACAAATCAGTATGGCTTTGGTTTTGGGGGTAATTTTTGCTGCAATCGCCGCAATATCCGGGAGTTTAAATTGATCTTCAAAACGCGCTACAACAGGAACGACCTTTACGTGGGCGGCGGCGGCAAATCCATTGTAGTTGGCGTAAGAGGGTTCTGGTATAATTACTTCGTCTTCTGCATCACAAAGTACACTAAAGGTGAAATAAATAGCTTCACTCGCCCCGGTAGTGACCAGTATTTGATCTGGCTCTAGCTCAATATTATGGGTTTTATAATAGCGACAAAGTTTGGTCCGGTAGGCGGTTGTGCCTTGTGAAGGCCCATAGGGTAGGAGGTCCAAAGACGACTTTTGGACGGCCCGAAGGGCGGCTTCTGGGGCCTTGATGTCGGGCTGTCCTATGTTGAGATGAAGTACCTGGATGCCTTTTTGTTTGGCCTGTTCGGCAAAAGCGGCCAATTTTCGTATGGGCGATGCGGGGAGGGCTAGCCCTCGTTGAGATAGCGTAGGCATTTGAATGTCTAAATAGATTGCTAAGATGCTAAATTTTCTAGGTGAGCATGGGCTTTGGAACAACTTTTGCTGTATTTTTAAGCATATCTGAATTTTTGTTCAGTGCCCTTAAATTTTTATCATGTTACGTGCCCTATATGGTCTTTTTTTGGGGATATTGTCAATTTCCCTAGATGCGCAAAGCGCGTTTAAACCCGTTTTTCATACCCCAAAAAAACAGTTTACCCTTTCCTTCGAATCTGTACACAACCTGATGGTCATACCGGTGATGATTCAGGGTGTACGGTTTCATTTTATTTTGGATACGGGGGTGAACTACACCCTGCTTTTTGTGAATCATCGCCATGATTTGGCCCGTTTTCAAACCGAAGCCTTGCTGTTATCAGGTTTGGGCCATGGAGAGCCCGTAAAGGCCTATAAAACAGAGGGACATAAAATACATATTGGAAAAATGACCCTACCCAACCAAACTCTTTTGCTTTTGGACAAAGAGAATTTTTCGTTTGCTAAAAAAATGGGAACCCAAATTGACGGGATTATAGGCACGGCTTTTTTTCAACATATCGTCACCACCATCGACTATGGAAAAACAAAACTGAAAGTGTATGCTCCTGAAGTGTTTACCCCTCCTAAGGGTAAGCGTTTTGAGCAACTTCCTTTGGACTTTTACAACAACAAACCCCATATTCGGGCTCGGGTAATGCGTCACAATCAGCCCTTTGAAGGAACCTTCTTGTTGGATAGTGGATCGAGTGATGCCTTATGGATGTTCGAAAACAGGCTATCCGATTTCCAAGAAACGGTTTTTTTTGAAGATTACCTTGGGCATGGAATCAACGGAAACGTCTATGGAAAACGCAGCAAGGTCGATCTTTTGGATTTGGATTTTGTGCGACTTAAAAAAGTCAAAGTCGCCTATCCGGAACCGGCTTCTTTTGTAACGATGAATCTCAAAGAAGACCGTTTGGGAAGTATTGGGGGGGAGTTAATGCGTCGGTTTAAACTTACTTTAGACTATCCAAACCGACGACTTTACCTGCGTAAAAGGCCGCGTATTCATGCCCCGTTTTACTACAATATGAGTGGTATTACCCTGCAATATGATGGTGTTGAGGTTCAAAAACAACGCTCCTATGCGCCCACAAAACTCGATGAATCCAACACTAATACCAGCGTTAGTGTCGAAATCTTTTTTAAGCGAACAAGTCACCATACGGCTCGCCAATATCGTGGTGGTCGCGGCCCTTCGGCCCGGATCTCCCGCTGCTAAAGCTGGTTTGGAAGAAGGAGATCAGCTGTTACGGGTGAACGGCAAAAAAATTAGCTTGCTCAAACTCGATGTCATCAATGGACTGCTTCAAAAAAAACCGGGGACCAAAATCCGGATTAAAATCCGCCGAAAAGGAAGGCTTATGCATAAATCCTTTACCATACAGCCCCTGTTGGAATAAGTTTGGTTATTCTTCGATGACGGTTCCTTTGATTTTAAGGGAAACAACGGATTGGGTTTGGGCATTAGAGGTTACGGTAATGGTTTTTCGAAACATCCCCAGTCGGTTGGTGTCGTAGCGCACCTGAATTTCACCCTTTTCTCCTGGGGCAATCGGGGCCTCAGGCTTTTTGGGGATGGTGCATCCGCAGGAAGAACGCACTTGTTGTATTGATAAGGGCGCCGTGCCGCTGTTGTGAAAGACAAAAGTACGCAGTCCGTCACTGCCTTTGGTCACCGTGCCATAGTCAATCAATTCGGTTTCAAAACTAATTTCGGCCTGATTTGCCGGTGTGTTTTCTTGGGCGTTTAGCCAGACTCCACAAAAAAGACCGAGGATAAGGAGCATTTTTTTCATCATCTAGGACATTAATTCAACAGTTGTAGTATAATTCGAGGTTTTTGTACCATAAAAGAACAACAAATTTTTTGAAGTCCCAACAGGCTTCTTACTTTTGTCATCACGATAGTAAGAAGAAAAGTATGGGTAGGGAAATTCCATCAAAATTTGAATCCACCGAACGGGAACAAATATGGTACGATTACTGGATGATGCACTGCTATTTTCGATCGGTCCCCGATCAACGTACACCCTATACCATAGTCATTCCACCGCCCAATGTAACCGGTGTGTTGCATATGGGACATATGCTCAACAATACCCTGCAAGATATTTTGATTCGCAAAGCGCGCATGCAAGGGTATAACGCCTGCTGGGTGCCGGGTACAGATCATGCGTCGATTGCTACCGAGGCCAAAGTTGTGGCCAAACTCAAAGCCGAGGGGATCGACAAAAAAGACCTCAGCCGGGAGGAGTTTTTAAAACATGCATGGGACTGGACCCATCAATATGGTGGAGTGATCTTGGAACAACTCAAACGCCTGGGCTGTTCCTGTGACTGGGAGCGCACTAAGTTTACCTTGGATGAGGATATGTCTGCTGCCGTCATCAAAACCTTTGTTGACCTGCACGAACAGGGGCTGATTTACAAAGGATACCGGATGGTCAACTGGGATCCGGAAGCGCAAACGACCCTTTCGGATGAAGAGGTGATTTATGAAGAAAAACCCGGACAGCTCTACCACATCAAATATCCGGTAGTCGATTCGGAGGATGTTGTCGTTATTGCCACCACACGGCCCGAAACCTTGTTGGGCGACACTGCCGTTTGTATCCATCCCGAAGACGAACGCTATACCCACTTACAGGGGAAAGAAGTGATGGTTCCCATAGTAAATCGCAAGGTACCGATCATCACCGATACCTATGTGGAACGAGAATTTGGTACCGGATGTTTAAAAGTAACCCCGGCACACGACCCCAACGACAAACTACTGGGTGAAAAACACCAACTCGAGTTTATTGACATATTCAATCCGGATGGCACCCTCAACGCCCAAGGGCTTCACTATGAAGGGCAAGACCGTTTTGAGGTTCGCAAGACCATAGCCAAAGAGTTGGAAGAAAGCGGACTTTTGGTCAAAAAAGAAAATTACAACCACAAGGTAGGCACCTCCGAGCGAACCAAAGCCGTGATTGAACCACGGATTTCCGAACAGTGGTTTTTAAAAATGGAAACCCTAGCTCAGCCCGCTCTTAAAGCAGTTTTAGCATCGGAGGAAATCGAACTTTTGCCCGCCAAATTTAAAAACACCTACCGGCATTGGATGGAAAACATCCGCGATTGGAACATTTCCCGTCAGCTTTGGTGGGGACACCGAATACCGGCCTATTATTACGGCCCGGGGGTGGACGATTATGTCGTGGCTCAGACCCCCGAACAGGCCCTCGAAAAAGCACAACAACTTACTGGGAATCACGCCTTAAAACTAACCGATCTTCAACAAGATAAAGATGTATTAGACACTTGGTTTTCTTCCTGGTTGTGGCCGATATCCGTTTTTGACGGTGTCGTTCGTCCGGACAATGAAGAAATCAACTATTACTACCCAACCCAAGACTTGGTTACCGGACCGGATATCTTGTTTTTTTGGGTGGCTCGGATGATCATGTCGGGCTATGCACTGCGTGAAACCCCTCCGTTTAAAAAGGTATACCTCACCGGATTGGTACGGGACAAACAAGGACGTAAAATGTCTAAACAATTGGGCAATTCTCCCGATGCTCTGGGCTTGATTGACACCTACGGTGCAGATGCCGTTCGGGTGGGATTGATGCTTAGTACAGCCGCCGGCAATGATCTTTTGTTTGACGAGAGCCTATGCCAGCAAGGCAAGAATTTTACCAACAAAATTTGGAATGCCTATCGCCTGATACAAGGCTGGGAGATTGATGCCCAAAGTCCACAACCCGAGGCTACCCACCTTGCCTTGACGTGGTACAGCCATGCTTTTTCACAAGCCCTTGAAACGGCCAACGATCATTTTTCAAAATACCGCATTTCGGATGCATTGATGACGGCCTATCGTTTGGTCTGGGATGATTTTTGCTCCTGGCTCCTTGAAATTGTCAAACCGCCCTATGGCCAGGCCATTGATGCGCAGACCTATGCAAGCTTGATCGGTTTGTTTGAAAACAACCTCAAACTGTTGCACCCCTTTATGCCCTTTGTCACTGAAGAGTTGTGGCAGGCCATCGCCAAACGTAGCCCGGAGGAAGCCCTTTTGATCAGCCATTGGCCTGAAGTTCAAGCCATAGACCAGGCTTTACTCGAAAATTTTAGTCTGGTGCAACAACTCGTTGGGCAGTTGCGCAATTTTAGAAAGGAAAATCAAATTGGATTTAAAGACCCTTTAACCCTAACCGTGACCAACAGTGCAGATGCATTGCCCTTTGCTACGGTCATTAAAACGCTAGGCTTTTTAGCAGACATTCAGTACCAGTCGGTTGGTAAGGATGCGCAAGGAGGGCGTTTTCGTTCGGGGCAACTTGAGTTTTTTGTTCCTCTTGAAAAGGCCATTGACCGCAGTGAAGAACGAAAAAAAATGGAAGAAGAATTGCGTTATGCGCAGGGCTTTTTGGCTTCCGTTCAGAAAAAGCTAAGCAACGAAAAATTTGTGGCTCACGCACCTGAAAATGTAATTGCATTAGAGCGTAAAAAAGCGGCCGATGCCGAAGAAAAAATTGCACTGTTAAAACAGGGACTTGAACAGCTTTAGTCCCCCAAAAGCCCTTTGGCTTCTTTTACATATTCTTTCATCGCTTTTTTGGGCGATATACGCCCCAATTGCAACATCGCATTGAGCTTAAAAGCATTGATGATTGGCATCTTGCTTCCCGGTTCTTGACGGTTATTGGTGGCCCGCTTATACAAGGCATACAACCGCAATAGGGTGTCGGGAGGGATGGGATCGCTGTAATTGTTGATCCGCTCGACACTTTGTTCAAAATGTTCTTTTAAGGCGTTCATTTACGGTGGGCAATTACATCAATTCCTCCTTTGACTTTTTGATTGAGTTGAACATTTAGGGGAGTGCCTACCGGCAAAAAAAGATCCACACGTGAACCAAATTTGATGAAACCGGCATCCGCTCCTTGCACGATCACATCACCCTCCTTGGCATAGTTGACAATACGCCGGGCCAAAGCTCCAGCTATCTGACGGTACAACACCTTTCCAAAGCTGTCGTTTTCCATGACCACGGTGGTTCGTTCATTTTCTTCCGAGGCTTTAGGATGCCAAGCCACCAAGTATTTTCCCGGGTGGTATTTGCTAAAAGCAATCTTTCCACTCATGGCATAGCGGGTGACGTGAACATTGATGGGAGACATAAAGATAGAAACCTGTAACCGCTGGTCTTTAAAATATTCCTTTTCAAAAACTTCTTCTATAACGACTACCTTACCATCTACCGGGGCTATAAGGTGATTTTCATTTTGGGATGTAGCACGTTTGGGATTTCTAAAAAATTGCAAAACCAATACCAAACCAATAAGCACGACAATCTGCAATGCTTTTTGCCAAAAAAGCGGCTCGATAAAATAATTGGCACCCAAGGCAATACCTGCCGCGAGGATAAAACTGACAATGATGATTGTAAAACCTTCTTTATGAAACATAGGCCAAAAGTTGAATGATGATGAGCATAAACGGTGCGGTGTAAATAACGCTGTCCATACGGTCGTAAAAACCTCCGTGTCCGGGAATTAGGCTACCACTGTCTTTGACTCCCGAAAGCCTTTTAAATTGAGACTCGACCAAATCCCCAAGGGTGGCTAATATACTGACACTTACCCCCAAGATAAATAATTGCAGGTAATTGAAAACGGTATCGAAATAGGCGATCAACAGGGCGGCAATGAGTGTTGCAAGCGTACCGCCCCAAAACCCTTCCCAGGTTTTTTTGGGGGAAATACTCGGGAACAAGAAGGTTTTACCCCATTTTTTTCCCGTTAGGTAGGCAAAACTATTGTTGGTCCAAATCAAAATAAAAGTGATCAGTAAGTAACCCGGTAGATACTTGTCTGGACTACCGGTTAGCAATACCACACTAAAGGCCGAAAAGGTCAAATAGCCATAGCTGTAGAAATAGCGGACAAAAATACTGTTTTGCAGTAGGGTAGGCGCAAACAAGCGGATGCCAAGCCAGGTATTGGCCACTATGGCAATTCCCACCAGATACGGAATACCTTGTGCGGGCAATAAACCTTTGTACTGAAAATACACCAAACCGATTAACAGCAGAACTGGGAAGGGACTTTTGTGTCGGATGATTTTTTGAAATTCAATCAAGGCCAATAAATTAAAGAGTAACAAGAGGTTGTAGGCATAAAAAGGGCCAGTATAAAGCGATGCAACCAGCAAACCTACATAAAGTATTCCCGATATACTACGTGTCCAAAGCTCCTTCATTTTCCTTAATCTTGAAGAAGTAAATAGATGTTTTTTGCACTAGAGCCCTGCGCCAAAAAGTCATCATTTTCGGTATCGCTTTTAACTGTTAGGTTGGTGATATTGGTGGGAAGATTACCGAAATATTTTTGTTTTAATTTGGACATGCCCTCACTGACATCTCGGGCAAATTGATCGGCCGATGCAAACAGGATAAGTTGCGGGGGCAATTGATCGATGGACAAGGTTTCGATTTGATGTTGACACACCAAAAAAGCCCCTTTGTTCGCGATCAGGCATTCGCATGTAATCAATAGGGCCTTATGTTTTTTGGTATTGAGGGGTACGTTTTTTTCTAAGCCAAAATGGGTGGCCAGGTCTTCGTTAAGGCAGGCGATTTCTTCGGGTTTCCACTGGTTTTCCAGTAGGATATTTTTAAAGTTTTCCAAGACACTTTCGTGGGATTCGGTAAAAATAAATTTGCCACCTTTTTTGGTAAAATTTTTGGCAAACTCAATCTCCACCGCTTCTTTCTTTTTGGGCATAAAAGGACTTTGTTGTTCCTCTTGGCCCTTGGGCGGAGATTTTTTACCAAAAATATTTTTCCAAAGGTTCAATCCAACTTATTTTTTTTCATCGGTTTGCTTTGTCCCGGCCTTCCGCGTTTTGGTGCTTTTTGGGGGTGCCGCTGGCGTTTCTTCAAAAGGACGTTCGCCCAGGATGCTTACCAAATCATCCTTAAAGATAACTTCTTTATCCAATAATCGATTCGCCAAATCGGTTAGTTTTTCTTTGTTTTTCTTCAAGATATCACAAGCACGCTGGTACTGGGCCTCGATAATCAACGAAATTTCCTTGTCGATTTTCTGGGCTGTTTCTTCCGAATAGGGCTTGGTAAAGTTGTATTCAGATTGGCCACTGGAGTCGTAATAGGTGATATTACCCAGGGTGTCATTCAGTCCATAAACCGATACCATGGCCCGGGCCTGACGGGTGACTTTTTCAAGGTCACTTAGGGCACCGGTCGAAATTTTGTTAAAAATTATTTTCTCGGCTGCCCGACCACCCAAGGTAGCACACATTTCGTCTAGCATTTGCTCGGTTCGAACAATCATGCGCTCTTCGGGCAAATACCAGGCCGCGCCTAAAGATTGACCCCGTGGCACAATGGTCACCTTGACCAAAGGAGCGGCATAGCGCAACAACCAGCTTACTAACGCATGACCGGCTTCGTGAAAAGCGATGGTTTTTTTCTCTTCGGGGGTGATGATTTTGTTTTTCTTTTCCAAACCACCCACAATACGATCTACGGCATCTAAGAAATCTTGTTTGCCTACCGATTTTTTATTTTTTCGGGCCGCAATTAGGGCTGCTTCGTTACAAACATTGGCGATGTCGGCACCCGAAAAACCCGGCGTTTGTTTGGCCAAAAAATCCACATCCAAGGTTTTGATCACCTTAAGGGGTTTGAGGTGAACCTTAAAAATTTCTCGTCGCTCGTTGAGGTCGGGCAGATCTACATAGATCTGACGATCAAAACGTCCGGCCCGCATCAAGGCTTTATCGAGAACATCCGCGCGGTTTGTGGCGGCCAAAACAATCACATTGGTGTCGGTCCCAAAACCGTCCATTTCGGTCAATAATTGGTTAAGGGTATTTTCACGTTCATCGTTCGAACCGGTAATGTTATTCTTACCTCGTGCCCGTCCGATGGCATCGATTTCGTCAATGAATATAATCGAAGGTGATTTTTCGGTCGCTTGTTTAAACAAGTCGCGTACCCGCGAAGCACCCACCCCGACAAACATTTCGACAAAGTCCGAACCGGAAAGTGAAAAGAAAGGCACCTTGGCCTCACCAGCCACGGCCTTAGCGAGGAGGGTTTTTCCCGTTCCGGGAGGTCCTACTAATAGGGCACCCTTGGGGATTTTACCTCCCAACACGGTGTATTTTTTGGGGTTTTTAAGAAAATCGACAATCTCTTGTACTTCTTCTTTGGCCCCTTCCAAGCCTGCAACGTCCATAAAGGTTGTTTTGACGTTGGTGTTTTGATCAAATAACTTGGCCTTGGACTTTCCGATGTTAAAAATCTGTCCGCCAGCCCCGCCAGCTGCACCGCCCGACATACGGCGCATTAAGAAAATCCATACGGCTACAATGATGATGATGGGTAAAAAGCTCATCAAGACATCGAGCCAACGGTTTTCGATGGTGCGAAATTCATAGCGAAATGCAACATTGTTGTTTTCGGCCTTTTCGAGTTTAAGTTGAAAAAGTTCCAAGTTCCCCACTTCAAATTGGTAATGGGGCCCTTTAAGGTTTTCTTGCCCCAAAAAATTGGTCGCCCGTGTTCCTTCATGAACCGGTTTGTTGAGAGCTTCGGGAGTCAGGGTGATTTGAGCCAAATTTTTGTTGATAACAATGACTTCGCTGATATCCCCGTCGTTTAAATAGCGCTCAAAAGCACTGATGTTGGTTTTTTGTACGTTTTGAAAGCCACTGTCTCCGCCAAACAGGCTCATGCCCAACAAAAGGGTGATGATGATGCCATAGATCCAGTAGGCATTAAATTTGGGTGGGGTATTTTTCTTTTGATTTTCCATAGTTTTTTAATAGTTAGAGGCAATTGAGGTGGTTTTGGCATCGCCCCAGAGCGCTTCGATATTATAGAAGTCGCGGATGTGTTTTTGAAAAACATGCACCACTACGTTGACATAGTCGATCAAAACCCAATCGGCTTTTTCCATGCCTTCGGTATGATAGGGTTTTTCGTGCAGTGCTTTGCTGACTTTTTTTTGGATAGAATTTACAATTGCGGTGACATGCGTGTTTGAGGTCCCGTTGCACACAATAAAGTAGCTACAAACTGTGTTTTCGATTGCTCTGAGATCCAATAGGTTAATTTCAACGCCTTTAACATCTTCGATTCCGCTTATAATATTTGTTATCAATGCATCTGCATCCGCATCATTTCTGGCCATTAAGTTTTTCTATTTACACAAATTTACCATATTTTTTGGCAAAGTATCGATGACTTGAACCATTTCAAATTAATCAAAATTGATGCCACGCCTTCTACCAGCAGCTTGTTGCGTGAAATGCATGCGCAAAAGTTACTCTCCGGACCCACAATTGTATGGGCCAAACACCAAACGCAAGGACGCGGACAACGCGATCGGGCATGGATAAGTCCCCCCGGAGAAAACATCACCCTTAGTGTTTATAGTCCCTTAGAAGGTTTTAGGGCCCAAGATGCGGCTCGACTCAACATGGCAGCTTCGATGTTGCTTATCGATTGGTTAGCAGCCCTTGACCTACCTGACCTTTGCGTAAAATGGCCCAACGACATTTTGTCAGGTGGTAAAAAAATTGCCGGTATTCTGATCGAAAATTTTATTTCGGGCGATTCCCTGCGTGCAACGGTGATGGGGTTGGGGATTAATGTCAATCAAACAGCATTTGAGTCCCTACCCCAGGCCCAATCCCTACAATTGATTACCGGTCAGGTTTATGATTTGGAACCCTTGGTGGCGCAATTGATCGAACGACTGGTAGGGTTTTTTGATGCAGCTGTGTTTGAAGATCCCCAATTGCATGCTCGCTATGAGTCCCGTTTGTTTCGAAAAGGAGAACGTTCTGCTTTTATCTATGACGGCCAACAATTTGAAGGAGAACTGCAGGGAGTTTCAGCAGATGGAGGCTGTCTGATCGTCCGGGAGGGTCAGTTGGTCAAATACGACACCGTATTGCTCAAATGGCTGTATTAATTAGGCTGCCACTGGGCAGGATTTTTACGCCATAAACCAAGATTTTCGGCCGTTTGGGCATCGATATAATTGGTTGCTAAGGCCGTTTGGAGCAAGGTATGGTAATCGCTTAGGGTATGCAAGCTGAGTTGTGCCTGCTCAAACTGTACACGCGCCAGATCAAAACCATAGGTAAACAGCGCCATCATGCCCAGCACTTCTCCGTTGTTTATTCGCAGGGCCTCTACGGCGTTTAAACTACTCTTTCCGGTACTGATAAGGTCTTCGACAACGACTATTTTTTTATCCGGAAGTAAGGCCCCTTCGATTTGATTTTGGCGGCCGTGTTTTTTGGGTTCGGGGCGCACATACAAAAAGGGTGCATCCAACTGCTCAGCAACGAGCATACCCAGGCCAATGGCCCCAGTAGCCACACCGGCAATTTGGATATCCTTGCCGTACAAGGCTTTGATTTGTTCGGCCAATTGTTCGCTTAAAAACCGACGTATTTCCGGGTAAGAAAGCGTAATCCGGTTATCACAATAGATTGGAGATTTCCATCCACTGGCCCATGTAAAAGGATTTTTGGGGTTTAATTTTATTGCCTTAATTTGCAAGAGGAAAGAGGCTGTTTTTTGGGCCGTTTTTACGTCGTAAATCATACGCAAATGTATAAAGTTTTTTTCAATCAAAAGCCCCTGATTTTGACTACAAAAACTCCAGAACCTGATGAAAATACCGTTGTTTTACCTATAAAATTTGTCGATACCGCAGGGGTCATTAGGGCCTTAAAATCCAAACGTTATACGAGGGTTTATATCTATCACTCCAAAGAAGAAAAGCTTTGGAAACATTTTTATAAGCGTTTTCCACTCATCGAAGCAGCCGGGGGATTGGTCAAACACAAAAACAACACCACCTTGATGATTTTTCGTAACGGCAAATGGGACCTACCCAAGGGCCGTATCGAAAAAGATGAAATCATCATTGATGCCGCTGTCCGAGAAGTACGCGAAGAAACCGGAGTTTCCGACTTAATCGTGGTCAAGCCCATCGAAGAAACCCTGCATATTTTTAGGCGAAACAAAAAGTATCGACTCAAAAAAACCTATTGGTACCTGATGCGTTCCAATTGCCACAACACCCTAGTACCGCAATCGTTGGAGGGAATCGAAAAGGCGGCTTGGCTCACCGATGAGGAAGTGCAAAACTGTCTAAAAAATGCGTACGCAAATATCCAGGTACATTTTCGTTCCGAGCACTAATCGATTCGTACTTGGGGAGGAACCAAGGCGGTGTAGTCACCCCCGTGGCTGATGATTTCACGTACGATACTGCTACTGATATAGGCGGTTTTGGCTGCCGTCAGAAAAAATACCGTCTCGATACCGGACAGTTTACGGTTGGTGTGGGCGATGGCTTTTTCAAACTCGAAGTCGGCGGGGTTTCGCAGTCCGCGTAAGATAAAATCAGCCCCTATTTTTTGGCAATAATCAATTGTCAAACCGGTGTAGGCCGTTACTTTTACTTGTGGTCGATCGCGATAGATGCTTTCGATAAAACCGATGCGCTTTTCCAGGTCAAACATATAGTGCTTTTGGCTATTGTCTCCGATGGCCACCACCACCTCGTCAAAAAGGGTAAGGCTCCGCTCGACAATGTCCGTATGCCCCAGGGTAATAGGGTCAAAAGAACCGGGAAAAAGGGCACGTTTCATCGCTGTTTGATTTGTGTAAAGGTACTATTTTTTTGCCACGGCCATCTGCAGCATCCCATTGAAGAGTTCAAAAAGGCTTCGCCCTGTACAGCGGTTTTGTTGGGGGACTATACTGGCGCGGGTCAGCCCGGGCACGGTATTGATTTCCAAAAGATGGGGTTGGTCGTCCATCAAAATAAAATCGATGCGTACCAAACCACTCAGGCCGAGTTTATGGTAGAGTGTTTGTACGATTTCTTGAAGTTTTTCTTCGGTAGTAAGGGGAAGGGAGGCGGGAGTAATTTCTTCGGACTTGCCCAAGTATTTGGCCTCATAGGTAAAGAAATCTTCACTGGTGATGATTTCGGTGATGGGCAACACCTCGAGGGTGTGGTCCAGGCATACGGCACCAACAGAGACTTCACGCCCAACCAGGGCCTCTTCGATCAGGACTTGCTCATCTTCTAAAAACGCCTGTTGAATGGCCTCCAAGAGTTGTTCCTGATCGGTGATTTTATACACGCCAAAACTGCTCCCGGCACGATTGGCTTTTACAAAGCACGGCAAGCTTAAACCGTTTAGGATGGTCTCTACCTCTAGGGAATCTGATTTGTGAACGGTGGTAGATCGTGCAGTAAGGGCACCCCATTTTTTGGCGGCTTCCAAGGTGGCAATTTTGTCATAGGTCAGTGCAGCAACGGCCGAGGAACAACTCGTATGCGGAATACGGGCTTTTTCCAAATGGCGGGCCAGTTGCCCGTCTTCACCCGGACTCCCGTGCACGGCATTAAACACGACATCAAAAGTGAGGGTCTGTCCTGCTTTGGTAAAACTAAAATTGTCAATATCCAGGGGGTAGGCCTGTTCATTTTCGTCCAAAACCTCCCATGCGTCAGGGCTGATTTTTAGTCGATAGACCTCCGGAAGCTTTTCCTTTAGGGTTTCATAGACGACTCTTCCACTTTTTTCTGAAATTTCTGCCTCAGAAGTAAACCCTCCATAAGCGACAGCAATCCGCATATTGACCTGTTTTAGGTTATAAAGGTATTAATAAATACCCTAACCCTAAACGGTGGGGATTTTATTATCTTTGACCATCTTTATCGTATGAAAAACCTTCGATTTTTGTGGAGTAAGGCTTTTATCCTCAGTCTTTTTAAAGCAGGGCTTATCACTGTAGGCCTGGTTGCATTCACCCTATTGGGATTGCGGGTAGCCACCCATCATAACCGCTATTTGACGGTGCCCGACCTCACGGCTGTCCCTTTTGACCGTGCTCAGCTTATTTTGGAAGAGCAAGGCCTCCGTTTTGAAGTATTGGATTCGGCCAAATTTAACCCCGAGGTACCGGCTCTGAGTATATTAGAACATATACCCGGTCCGGGCGAAGAGGTCAAGGTCAATCGCAAAATCTATCTGACGGTCAATCCATCCGGTTATCGCGCGGTGAGCGTCCCCAACATCATTCAAATCACCAAACGCAATGCCGCCTCAACCCTTAAGGCGGTGGGATTGGAAGTGGGTAAAATTACCTACCGCGATAATATCGGAAAAGACATGGTCCTCGAAATGCGTTTTGAGGGTGCCAAAATCGAACCGGGAACCCCCCTGCCCAAAACATCCAAAATAGATTTGGTTTTAGGAAATGGAAAACGATAAATCCTTGGAGGCTGCCCTCGAAGGGGACGACGAACTCTACGAGCATTTTCAGTTTACCGCCGATCCCGGTCAGGCCCCCCTGCGCGTGGACAAGTACTTGATGAACCGCATCGAAAATGCCTCTCGAAACCGCATTCAGGCGGCGGCCAAAGCCGGACAGATACATGTCAACCAAAGCCCTGTCAAATCGAATTATAAAGTCAAAGGCGGAGACCGGGTACAGGTACTCTTTAGCCATCCGCCCTATGAAAATCTTTTATTGGCCGAAGATTTACCGCTGGATATCGTCTATGAAGACGACAGCCTGGTGGTGATCAACAAAGCCGCCGGTATGGTAGTTCATCCCGGACATGGCAACTATTCGGGTACATTGGTCAATGCCCTGTTGCATCACTTTGAAAAACTACCCCAAAACTCCCAACAACGCCCCGGTTTGGTGCACCGTATCGACAAAGACACCAGTGGGCTGTTGGTTGTGGCCAAGACCGAAACAGCCATGACCCATTTGGCCCAGCAGTTTTTTGACAAAACCTCAGAGCGTGAATATTTGGCCCTGGTTTGGGGCCGTATGGAAGAAGAAAGCGGCACCGTTGAAGGGCATATAGGCCGCCATCCCAAAAACCGTTTGCAAATGACCGTTTATCCGGAGGGCGAGCACGGAAAACCCGCCGTTACCCATTTTAAGGTGGTGGAGCCGCTGGGCTATGTCACCCTGATTTCGTGTCGATTGGAAACCGGGCGAACCCATCAAATTCGCGCCCATATGAAACATATCGGCCACACCCTCTTTAACGATGCCCGCTATGGGGGCGATGTCTTGCTTAAGGGCACGGCATTTACCAAATACAAACAGTTTGTCGATAATTGTTTTCAGCAACTGCCACGACAGGCCCTGCACGCCAAAACCCTGGGTTTTATACACCCGGCCACCGGTCAAAAGATGGCCTTTGAAGCGCCCTTACCCGATGACTTTTCGGGGGTGTTGGAGCGGTGGCGCCACTATGCACGCCATAAGTCTTTGGAATAACGATATCGACCGTTTCGATTTAAACGGCCTCACCAGTCGTCTATTTTATATTATTTTTGAAAAAAAGGACCGATGAAAATTGTTATTTCACCCGCCAAATCTTTACAGTTAGCAGGCACGTTGCCCACCGACCGTTTTACCCAACCCCAATTTTTGGAAGAAGCCGCCCGTATCAATGGCGCTTTACGTAAAAAAAATGTCCGTGCTCTGGGCCAACTGATGTCCCTGTCGGACAATTTGAGCACGCTAAATTGGCAGCGTAACCAAGATTTTCAGCTTCCTTTTAGCCCCGACAATGCCCGCCCGGCGGTTTATACCTTTAGTGGAGATGTCTATCAAGGGCTAGAGGCCGAAAGCCTGCCCATCAACCATATCGATGCCCTGCAAGACCGACTCCGTATCCTATCTGGACTGTATGGGCTACTGCGCCCACTCGACCTGATACAGGCCTACCGCCTCGAAATGGGTACCGCCCTAAAGCTGGGTAGCCAAAAAGACCTTTATGCCTTTTGGAAAAAGAAAATCACTACCCAGCTCAACCAAGAACTGGCCGAAGACGATGGGCTGTTGGTCAACCTGGCCAGCAACGAATACTTTAAGGCCATAGACCCTGCCCAAATCAAGGGGACCATCCTTAGCCCCCAGTTTAAAGACTTTAAAAACGGCCAGTTAAAAATCATTTCCTTTTTTGCCAAAAAAGCCCGAGGACGAATGGCCCGCTACCTGATCGAAAGCACGGCCCCCACCGCCAAGACCTTGTTGGCCTTTGCCGAAGACGGCTACCGCTATAGCCCAACCGAGACCACCGACCCCCTACAACCGGTTTTTACCCGTTAGGTTTTTGGCGTTTTTTTCGTCTGCGACGGACTCCATAGGATTTTCTGTTGATTTTTCCGCGACGGGTTTTTCGGTCTCCTTTGCCCATACTTTTGTTTTTAGTTGCTTATTCTACGACCATCCAAAGTGAAATCATCAGTTTTGATTTTAAGGAATTATTCGTTGGTATTTGGAGGCATGATATTCCAAATTTGAGCCGATTGGGGTAGCTATAAGAATGAGACAATCTTTGTCAATCTGAAAACGGTAGTAAAATGGTATTTTGCCGTGTATACTTTGACATTCTAAAGGTGGCGAAACGGTTAAAAATTTACGTGTTTCAGCTAAACGTAAGGTCCATGTCTGGCAGGAAGAAATTGATTTGTAGATGACTTGTTGCTCCGGGGTGAATTCGAGTGTAAAAAGCTTTTCGCCTTTTGCCAATTATGACTATATCCATTGCCGTCATGACTATCAAGATACTCTTCAAGTTTCCATTTACCTATCATTTTTTGGTTTAGCTTTTTGATGTATTTAGTGCAGTGTGCTTCTTTAAAACAATCTTTAACAGTGGGGTCTTCGCGCATCCATTCTTTTTCATAGGGAGTGGGTTCCGGGCAGGGGGTGTCAGTTGTTGAGGGCAATATCCATCCGGTTATTGTGGATACAGCAGTATTGGGACAAACGGCCGTGTTTATAACCGTTGGGCTTTGGCTGGTGGTCAGGGTGGATGTAGTGCTTTGCCCCGGAGGAGATGGGGTTTTGCTTTCGGGTTTTGCCTGGGGCGTACACCCCCAAAAAGGAAGGCTAAGGAACACTAAAAAAGTAGGTTTTATCATGGATACTAAATTCTGGGGGACTTCTAATATACTAAATTCTAAGGACTTATACTCAATTTTCTTTGGTTTTTCAAAACCTGGGGTGGAGGTGGGATTTACCCGTGAAGGGTGTGTATTGAGTCTTTTTTTACTACCTTTAACCTATCCGCTGCCCCGGATCTACTTTCATTATTAATCGTTACGACCGTGGCAGTTGCCCTATAGGGGTGCTCAACCCTTTTGGGATTGTTTTTGGCCCAAAAGCCCATAGCATGGGAAAAAATGGAAACAAAAGCACCCAATCGTATCATAGGAATACGTTCCTACCCCGCTACAGGGTGTGTAGCCAACCGATTAAACCATTTAACCTATGAAAAATATAAGATTTCTTTTATTATTGATGACTATGAACTATGCAGTGGCGCAAAACCATCATATCCCCCTGGCCTTAGACAGCACCAACACGGAGGTTTTTAACCGTGAAGTGTCCTTTGATGAGGGGGTCGTCTATTTGGACGTAAAGCCCAATGCGGGATTTTTATGGTTTAAGGGTATTTATTTTAAAAACGGTCGTATTGAACTCGATATCAAAGGTAGGGATGTAAAGGTGCGAAGTTTTGTTGGAGTGGCTTTTCATGCCCAAGACCAAAACACCTATGAATCGGTCTATTTTAGACCCTTTAATTTTAACAGTCCCCAGATGAAGACCCATGCTGTACAATATATTTCTATTCCTGGAAACGACTGGTACGAGCTACGGCAAAAATATCCTGATAAATACGAAGCTGAAGTAGTGCCTCCACCCGGGGCTGAAGATTGGTTTCATGTAAGTGTTGTGGTGGATTACCCCAATATCAAAGTCTATGTAAATGACGCAGAAAAGCCATGCCTCGAAGTCAATCAAATCAGTACAACACAAGAAGGAAAGCTCGGATTATGGTTGGGCAACAATTCCAACGGCTGGTTTAAAAACATTAGAATTTATCCAGCGGATTAAAGAATCCAGCAGTTGAACCCCTATTTTAAAATCGGAGCAATACCGTTGATATGGGTATTTCGGTAGCGGTCGATATGGGTGCGGGTAAGGTGTTTTTGCCCGACCAATAGGCTGTCCTGGAGCATGGGATAACGATCGATTTTTTGGTAGGCCCGGTAGTAGGTTTGGGCGATAGGGGCATAGCTGTAATGCCAGGGTTCGTAGGCAAAACCACTGCGGTTGGGGTCATCGGGATAGGCGCAGTAAAAGCCATAAGTCGCGGCATTTTTTTCGAGCCAAAGCCGGAGTTTTTCAAAGGGTCCACCCTGGTGAAAATGCTGGGCCAAAAGCACATCACCTTCCACATCCACACCGCCATCGATCAGGTCGATATCGGTACCCCAGTGGTGGCGTGAGGTCCCTGGTAGGGTGGAGTATTCGATGATTTTGGCGCGATTGGCTTCGGGGGAGAGGCCCTCTGCTTCGTTTTGGCGGTATTTGCGGTTCCAAATGGCCCGTTGTCTTTCGTACGACCGAAAGGCCGATACCACCTTGATGGCAATCCCCTCCTGTGCTGCTGCTTCCGCCATACGTGTCAATGCCTCGGCGACCTGCGGTTGGAGCTGGTAGCTATCACCCACCAGGTGCGTAGTGGTTTTGCCCACCAATTGATCTGAGGTTGGGTCGGGGGCCTGTGCATGACAGCTGCTAAGCAGGCCCGACAGGCAAAGGGCAAGGGGGAACCATATTTTCATCAAACCGGATTTGCGAATAAAGGTAATGGAACTGTTGCAGAATTAAAAAAACAATATATTTGTACAACAGGCGGGAGTAGCTCAGTTGGTAGAGCGTCAGCCTTCCAAGCTGAATGTCGCCGGTTCGAACCCGGTCTCCCGCTCTAACTTTTGGTTAAAATTAACAGTCTTTCGGGGCTGTAATTTTTTTTAGCGACCTATCTTTAGCCTATGCATCGCCACTTCCTTTTGCTGTTGAGTTTGTTAAGCCTGACTGCTTTTGCACAGCAACGACAATACCTCAAGGGAAAATTGCTGTACCGCAACAGCAATGTGGTGGCCGCCAACGTGATCAACAATACAGCCCAACTCAATACCATAACCGATGGCAATGGAGAGTTTGAGATTTTGGCCGGTCTTAACGATGAGATTATTTTTTCTTCGGTGCAATACAACATACGCACGGTCAAAATCTCCCCCGAAATTTTGATGAAAAACCGCCTGGTGGTCGAAGTAAACGAACGAGTCAATGCCCTGGATGAGATTGTGGTGGGCCCCGAAAATGTCGAAAAATTTCTCGACCTAAAGGAAGAAGAGTTTAAAGGCTATGACTATACGCAAGACAAATCGACCAAAATCAACAATGTGCTGGTCGATGACCGGGTGATGACCAACGGCCTAAACTTGGTTAATGTCGCCAAACTGATTGCGCAATTGGTCAGCAGCAAGTCCGACAGTGAGCAGAAAAAACTCAAGCCCAGTGAGGTGCTGCCCTATGTGTTTGAAGAACGTTTTTTTATCCAAGATTTGGGTTTACAGCAAGATCAGATCGTTGGATTTTTGGAATATGTCGATACCCAACTACCGACCCAAAAATTGTTAAAACAAAGCGAGCAGTTTATGCTGATCGACTACCTGCTCCAAGCCAGTAGTGCCTATCAAAACAGCCTGAAGTAGTTGCTATGCATGCCCTAAAATACCGTTTGCTCCCTTTGTTGCTGCTGCTTTTGTCCCTAGTGTTGTCGAGTGCTTCGGGCGAGGCGCATAAATTTTATGTATCGACTACCACCCTACATTACCGCCCCGAACAACAGCTGGTACAGATTACGATGCAACTGTTTATCGACGATGTCCAAGCGGTGCTGAACCAACGCTATGATGCAACTTTGCGGATGGCTCCCGATAGTGATGAAGAGCAGGTGTTGATTTATTTTGAAAAATATCTTCGGCAAAAATTTTCCTTGTCTTCCAACCAACGCCCATTGGAATACACCTTTTTGGGAAAAGAATACCGCAACGATTTGCTGTTGGCCTATCTCGAACTACCCCTAGAATCCCTACCTGAGGCACTGACCGTGCAAAACCAACTCCTTTTTGACGTGTTTGAAGACCAAAAAAACATCGTCCATTTTAAAAATGCAAACTACCGAAAAAGCGTGTTGCTTAACACGGCGCACCCTCAGGCAAAAATTTTAACCCTACCCGACTAAATTTCAGGCTTAATCCCAATGAATGCTACTAAATCTTTTTAATTATGTTTACATTTATCCTCTCTAAAAAAATAACAATGAACAAATCCATTCTTTTAGGTTTCGCAGCCCTTGTGTGGAGCTTTTCCCAAGTGGGCTATGCACAAGAAACCCCAAGCGAACGCGCCCCAGGCCATCTCAACAACAACAAGTTTAAGCAATTGTACGAAGAGTTTTCTACACCCAACCGCTACCGCACCGCTTCGGGTGCTCCGGGGGTGGACTACTACCAGCAACAAGTCAATTATGACATGGACATTGAGCTGGACGATAGAAACCAAAAAATCTATGGGGATGAGACCATCACCTATATCAACAATTCACCCGATGCCCTGGCGTATCTCTGGGTGCAACTCGATCAAAACATCCGTAAGAAAGATGCCCCCGCTTTGGAGAAAAACGGTTCAGGCATGTCCCCGCTGGCCCAGCCCGGAAGTTTTGCAAGCACCTACCTAACCGATCCTTTTGACGGAGGGTTTAACGTGACCGAGGTCAAAGATGCCAACGGCCGTCCCTTGCGCTACACCATCAATATGACGATGATGCGCATCGACTTACCCCAACCGATTAACAGCGGAGAGACCTATCAGTTTTCGATCAAGTGGTGGTACAATGTCAACGACCACGTGGCCAACCGTGCACGTTCGGGCTATGAATATTTCCCCGAAGACGGAAACCGTACCTATGTAATTGCCCAGTTTTTCCCCAGAATGGCCGTCTATAACGATGTAGAAGGCTGGCAAAACTACCAGTTTTGGGGCAATGGTGAGTTTGCCCTCAATTTTGGCGATTATAAAGTCAACCTGACCGTACCCGCCGACCATATCGTCGATGCGACCGGTGTATTGCAGAACCCCAAAGAAGTACTGACCCGCACCGAATACAACCGCTATAAAGAAGCTCAAAATTCGTTTGATAAGCCTGTGATTATCGTGACCCAAGAAGAAGCCACGGCCAAAGAAGCAGAGTTTTCGGACAAAAAACAAACCTGGAAATTTGAGGCCCAAAATGTGCGTGATTTTGCTTTTACCTCTTCGCGTAAATACATTTGGGACATGATGGCCGTCCAGGTGGGTCCCCGTAAGGTAATGGCGGTATCGCTCTACCCCAAAGAAGGAAACCCCCTATGGGAAGAATACTCGACCCAAGCCGTGGCCCAAACCCTTAAAACCTATTCCAAATTTACCTTTAACTATCCCTACCCCAAGGCCGTATCGGTTCATGCCAAAAACCAAGGGATGGAATACCCCATGATTTGCTGGAATTATGGACGTCCCAATCCCGATGGCACCTATTCGGACCGTACCAAATTTGGGATGATCAGCGTGATTATACACGAGGTGGGACACAACTATTTCCCGATGATTGTCAACTCCGACGAACGCCAATGGGGCTGGATGGACGAAGGTTTGGATACCTTTATGCAGTATTTGACCGAACAGGAGTTTGGCGCGGCCTATC
>Ga0181567_10000127_pt1 | contig 50454 bp, 35 predicted proteins | sample 101ome_14_FD_133761 | JGI IMG/M metagenome (GOLD analysis project Ga0181567, IMG submission 133761) | Coastal salt marsh microbial communities from the Groves Creek Marsh, Skidaway Island, Georgia - 101403AT metaG (megahit assembly) | ecosystem: Environmental > Aquatic > Marine > Intertidal...
AACGCATTTTGTTCACCAAAGCCGGACACAAGAGCGTTTTAAGGACCCCTAAGCAAGTTTGCTCATGCATGATCGAGCGACCTAGTGGTGAGCGACCCTAACACATCACACTGTATACCCATACGGACTCACTACTACGGCAGAAAATTCGACGCGACGACGCGACGACGACGATTTTGGAGAAACGCTACCGCGTACACTGAATTACATGTTTGTTCTACGCGACGAACGCATTTTGTTCATGCATTTCGTTACAGTCTACAAATCTACAGAGCGAGCGTACAATACAGCTAGCTAACATAGCCCGACGCGACGTCAGCGGGCGTCGCTCTCGGGCTCTTTCGACGTGGCGGCGGTCAACACACCTCCGACGCTCGCGGCGAGAATAATTCCACCGCCGACGAGCGCGTTCGCCGTTAAAGTCTCGCCGAGAACGTAAAAGCTGACGATGGCGTTCAACGCGGGCGCCGTCGCGTAGATGAGCTGCGCGTCCGAGGCGCTGACACCGGCTTGTCCCTTCAGTTGGATGTAGTTCGCTAAAGCGCCTGGTACGTACGCGCTGTACACGATGGCCGCCAAGACCAAAGGAGAAGAGAAGACGAAATCAAGCGCGTGCTCGCTGGCGCCGGGTTGCGACAACTGCGATTGCAAGCTCCACAGAAACATAAAAGTGAGCATGACCAACGTTTTCGTCGCCATGAGATCTGAAGCTTTAAAGCTTTTCGCGTACGCGCTCGCCTTGATCGTCAAACCGGCGTAGCACGATGCCGAAGCGAGCGCGGCGAAATCGCCCTGAAGAGCGCCTTCCGAGAGCGACGCATCGCCTCCCGTGATCGAATCGAGGCCGATGATGACGACACCGATGAACGTGAGAACGCAAGCGATCCAAGTCTCGGGCGCGACTCGCTCTCCCGACGCGGTCGCGAGCGCCGGCACCAAGACGTTCACCGAACCCATGATAAAACCGCTGTGCGTCGAGCTGGTGTGGTCGAGCCCCCACGCTTGAAACGCGGTGCCGAACGCGTTGTACAGACCGAGCTCGATCGCGGCTGAGATCATTTTACTTGTGCCTTCGCTTTTCTCGTCGTCGTTGGGGTCGCGCACCTTGTCCAACGTCGCCGCCAGAGCGGGTAGAAACGGCAACTGCGCGAGCCCGATGCGCACGAACGACAGCGTCGCAGGGTCTGGCGGCACGTCCGCCATGAACACGTAACGCAAAGCGGGCGCATACGTCGCCCAGAGTATCGGCACGCATAGCAAAAGCAACCGGGATTTGGTCGCCGAATCCATCGACGCACCGCCGTTTACGACAGCCTTCGTGGGAACCGACGCCGGTTGAGAGACGACACCCGTTCGTTCCTCTTCATCGCAAGCGCTCGATCTCGCGATGAGTTTGCTCCGCGGCGCCCGTGCGTCCACGCGAAAAACACGCGCACGCGCTCGGCCCATGTTCGGTGTCGATGCGTCGCATCCCCCGACGACGCGAGCACCCTTCGATCGCGCCACCCCTGGCTGAGAATGATTGGCGCGACGTCGCCCCCCGCGCCAACGCGCGTCGACCGACCCGACGGCGCGTGAGTGCGACATCAAAGAACGCAGTGATGTCGGCACTACGTCGCACGAACGGCGGCGTGCGCGCGTACTCCGCGCGCGCGACGCGCGCCGTTCTGACGTATTGGGCCATTCGGCAAGTCGAGACTCACCCAGACACGCCAGCGGTCGACGCGCGCGCGCGCGGCGGTGAGGTGAGCGTGCGTCGCGGCGGGCGACACGGTGTCGACGCGCTCGTCCAATCCTGCGATGAGCGCGCGACGGCGCGGTTCGGCGCACGCATCGTCGACACACGTTTGCGACGACGACGATGAGAGCGAGACCATCGCGAGTCGCAACGCTCGCGCGCCGACTCCACCGACGCGCGGAGCGCGTTGTCGCCCAGGATTCGCGTTCTGGGGTGTCGTTGTCGCCCTCTTGACAGCGGCGTGCGTCTTGTCGAGATCGGGCTTGCGCGAACGTCTCAATCACCCGGCGACGTACAAGACGACGCAAGCGGTGACGTCGACGGCGCAGTGGGCGCTCGAGGGGCACAAAAGTAGAATACGAAGCCTCGTTCGAAGGAATCCGAGTCACCTAGACCGTTTCGGATTACCCAAAGTGGAGTGGTTGTGTGCGCAGATCGACGGGGGCTCGCTACCAGACGATTACTGGCCGCTGCGTGACTCCTCGGACGTGCGAGGCTCGAAGAGTTTGTGCGAGGCGTTGAGATCGCTTTCGACGTCGCTGCGTTTGTACACGCTTCGACTGACACCGCTCACGAGGTTTCGGTATTGGGTAGCTGCGATGATACCGACTTTCAACAGAGGGTACGGCGTTGAGACGTATCTCGCGCGAGAGATGGAACGTGGTGTGTTTTCGACGCGACACGCCAGTGAGGCGTCGGCGTTGTTCATTCCCGTGAGACCGTATTTGCAGCGGATTCTCACGATCGAGGCTTATGCGCCGCGCGATCCAATCAAAGGTACGAACAATAACGACGCTGTTCGGCAGGCTGTGCGCGACAACATTGCGCGCGACATTGGCAAGTCAAAGGCGCGAGACGCCAAGGCTTGGAATTCAAAGCCCGCGTGCAAGAGAGTCGTCATCACGAATGTCGACATTGGATTATCCGTGTTCGACGAAAGTGGCCAAGACATTCGAAACGACGCCGTGGTCATCACCGGAAATTCCGAACTTCCAGTCGCGCCGGAAAACGTGACGGATGAGTTACGACAAAGGAACGCAATTCAAGCCGGGTACGATGCGGAGCGCCACGTGGCGATATTTTTCGGCATTTCCGAACACCTGCCTCGTGAAGCGGTGCGCATGGGCGCATGGAACTTAGAAACGAAACGCGAGATCGAACTGTCGTTCAGGGGATCGTTGTATCGCGGCGAGGTGCGGAAACAGCTCATGCCGAAGTTGGTTGCCTTGAGCGAAGGACGCGCGTGGGATCTCAAGGCGGACGGTCAAGAAAAGCCTCGTCATTACATGCGATTACTGGTGAACAGTAAGTATTCACTGTACATGTACGGTGATCGCGTCCACACGTCGCGATTATACGATGTCATGACGTTCGGAGCGGTGCCCGTCATAGTGGCGGACAACTACGACTTGCCGTTCTCTTGGTTACTCGATTGGAGCAAGTTTTCAGTGAGAGTTCTTGAGAGAGATATCCAAAATTTGCCGCGCATTCTAGAGAACGCAGATTACGACTCGTTGAGACGGGAGTTGAAAAAGGTGAGCCCGTTTTTTCAGTATCATCAATCTGGCGCCGTGGCGGGCGACGCGTTTTATCTCACGATGCTCGGCGTGAAGAGACAACTCGACAAGTGTCAGGAATGAGTGGCGCGCGCACGTGCGCGAACGATCGTCGAACGTAGCGAATCATTTTAGTTTAACATTCAATCGAAGTTGCAAGCTGACGAGTCGCGAAATGACTACAAGGTATACACACACGCAAAGTTTGTTCTCGTCGGGCGCGTGGGTGCGTCCGCCCACACTCGGCGACGCGCGCGGCGATGAAGGAGAAGGAGAACGCGGGATCGACGATGACGTCATCGTCCAAGACATCGACCGGCGCGAGCGTTCTGAAGCAAAAGTACGCCGCGCTCATGGAATCGAGAAACAAGGTGCGACAGACAGACGCGTTTGAATGCGCGCGATGGCGCGACGGTGTCTCCTCGCGCACCTTTACACGGTCTTGCGCGCGGCATCGCCGAAGACGAATGCGCGCCGCGGTTATCACGCACTGACGTGCCTGTCATCTCCACTCGCGCGCGCAGTACAAGGAAGAGGCGGACGATGCGAAGAGGAACGTGCTCGCCTTGGAGAAGAGAGTCATCTCATTGGAGGCCGAGTTGGCGTCACCCACGAACCCGGACTCGCTCGCGGTGGAACTCGCCGAGTTGAGAGGACGATTAGAGGAAGCGAACGCCGCGCTGCGCGCAGAAAAGGGTCGCAGATTGAAGAATGAAGGTCGCGCCGAGCGCGTCGTCAAGCTGGAAAGAGACGTGGAGGAACTCATCAGCTTGCGCGACGCGGCGAAACTGACTTCGTTCGCGTTAGGCGTCGCCATGGGCGCCGCCGCGGCGTGTGGAGTCTATGTGGCAATGTTACATCGACAGCGCGCTTGAATGTAGCGCCCTTCAATCGTCGGCGCGCGATTCCGCGATCGCGCTCTCCAGATAGGCTCTTCTCACGTCTAGAGCCGTAGCGTACGCCTTTTCATCTAGCCCATCCATCGCTCGCACGACGCGAGCGAGTAATTCTATCGACCCATCGTCTCCTCGAGCTCGAACTTCTCCTATGACGCACAAGCGCGCCCCGATCCTGAGCGCTGAACCACCGTCGAACGCGCTCTCTTCGTCTGTTCGCACCGCGCTGAAGTCAACCTCCAACTCCGAGTCTCGGTCGCTCGTCGACGCGCTCGCGCCGTCAACCTCGACGCGCGCGGCACGTCGACTTCGCGTCGTATCGTCGCGAAGGACCCCGCGCGCGTCGTCCGCGTCGAAACGAACCAGACGCGCGAGTGTACGGACGGAGACGTGGTAACCGTCGGCATCGCGCGCGCGCCTCGCGCACTCGTCGAGCGTGCAGATGACACCGCACGCGATCGAGTCCATCGCCAAACTGGGCGAACGACTCTCGATGCGCGACGACTCGATGGGAATGTCCCGTTTCGACGTCGCGGTGTGGCGCGACGCGACGCAGTCCCAAGTGACACAGTCGAGACGCGAAAAGTTCGGACCGAATGGTTCAATCAAGCCCGCGTGCGGAGGACGCAGCGTGTGAAACACAGGAATATGATTTTACAGTATGATTTTGGCTACACTACAAAGGCTATGCGTCCAGTTGCTCGACGTCGTTCTCGTCGTCTCTCACGAAGACGTAAAATTCACCCGTTTGCGAGCGCGTGACGCGCATCTCGGTGTCCACAAACGTGCAGTCCTGCCACGCCAACGCTCCGGCGCCGCTCGCTTCCATCTCCATGTCGCGCACGACTCTCGACGGCGACGTCGGCGGGGCGACCATGCGCACGCCAGCCACTCGATATTCTTTCGGTTTGACGCGAGCTCTACTGTCCGTCATCGCGTTCAGATCGAAGACGCTCGAGTTCGTAAACTTTAGAAACGGAAGAGGTTCAAAAGTCTCTTCGTTCTTCACTTGAAGCGTAAAAATGTCCAACGTCTGAAAAATGCTCCCCTTGGGTTGAAGAAAGCCCGGTTTCCCTTTGCCGACGACGTCGAGTTGCGTCGTGTACACCAACGCCCATCGACCGTTCATGAGAGGACTCTTTAACGGTGCGCGCGTCGGGTTTTTCGCTTCTAACGCACGCACGAGCTGTTCAATCTTTCGTCTTCTCTCCTTGTCGGCTCGCAAACCGCGTTCCGTGTCTGAAATGGCGAGAAGAACGGCGGCTTTTAAATCAGCGAGACCGGCGACTTTTCCGCTTCCACCAATCGACACGTTCGGTTTGTACGAATAGTTGACGTTGATGTTTGAGTTGAATATGGCAGCGCCGAGATTTTCGCCCATGCCTTTCAGGCCTCCTAGGACGCTCCAAGGCGACGCCAACGGCTCGGATCCTTCGTTGACGGACGAGAGAGACAAATCTTCGTTTTGGATGATTTCGACGTCGGACGTGGAGCGCACGATGTCTGTGACGTCGGTCGCACCACTCGACGGCGCGAGTGAAAGCACATCTTCACGCTGTTGACGCTCACTTTCAGCTTCTTCTTCGATCACGGTGATCACGAAACCGCACCCACCGTCTCCGAGCATGAAACTCTCGCCGACGCTGAGTCTGTATTGAAGACCCGGCTTGATTTGGCGACCGGCAACGAACGTACCGGACGATGATTGCATATCTTCAACGTACACGTCGTTCCCTACGCGCGCGATGGACGCGTGAACTGCGTCAACCTGCGGTGACGACAACATCACGTCCACGTCTCCCTTTTTCGTCGACGTACCGATGACGACAACTTCATCGCGCTCGAGCTCCACCACTGGGCCCGACCACTCGGACGGCGTAAGCACGATGCGAGCGCTCGACTCGGGGCCATCGCACGCGATGGAGTCTTTGACCGCTGGTTTCGGGTCCATCTCTTCAAGCGCGCCTTCGGGAAGCTCTGCGAGAGGAGCGTCGTCGAAACTCTCCCTCGGAGGCGACGGAGGAGGTGGCGGAGGAGCCGACGCCGACGCCGACGTGGAAGCCGACGCGACGGCGTTTGCGATTTGTTCAGCCGCCATCCATCCAGCCTTAAGCATGTCCACTATGACGATTTTATCATTCCGGCGTTTCGGCGGCGCTCGCTCCATTCCAGCCGGCGTCATCACGGCTTCAAACTTTGCCAAATGCGCGTCGCCGAAACTGATAAAATCGCCCGCAAAGATTTCGTACGGTTGGCCCTTCTGTAAGTATTTGCCGTTGATCACCGTCCCGTTTTTGCTGCCGAGATCCGTGACGAACACGCGCCGCTCCTCGTCAACGTAAAGCCTGGCGTGTTCCCTGCCCACCGTCTGAATGTCTAAAACGATCGACGCTGACTTTGATCTGCCCACCAAGGCCGTCGCGCCCGCGCGCGAAGGTAATCGAATTACGTTGGTCGTGATTCCCTCGGGAATCTTCGCCCCGGGACGTAGATGCGCCGTGCCGCCGTCGCCCGCTGGAACGAACTTCAGGGAACTCACCGGTACCGCGACGCGCTGTATCCTTCTCGTCGACGCCGACGAGGATGAGGATCGTCGCACGGCGCGCGCAAAGTGCGCGTAGCCTCGCGCGCTCACCGACGAGGCCTGCGACATCCTTTCTGCGCGCGCGCGCGCGCGTCAGTCACGTCAGCCACACCGAGGCGACAACCGTCGAACAATTTGCCGCAGACGGTGACGCGTCGACTCATGTCGACGCCCGCGTTTAGGAACGCCCCGTCGCTCGCTCCGGAAAAGGGTGTGTTTCCCCTCGACCATTTCCACGAGTGCGAGCGCGAGAAAAAGTCTTACCTCGATTGTCTTCGCGCGAACGCGTCGGATGCTGACAAGTGCACGACGCTGTCCAAGGCGTACTTGGAGTGTCGCATGTCGAAAGAACTGATGGCGAAGGAGGATTTAAAGAATTTAGGATTCAGAGAGCGTTCGAGCGAGCGCGGTGGCGCGCGCGATGTGACGGTGGAGGCACGACGCGATGGTGGGACGGCGCACGACGCGCGGGCGACGGAACGGGACCACATCGCGGGCTTGCGAGGCGCGGGCGCGCGACGTGCTTCGTAGTAGTACTTGTACATAAACATACATAGAAATGTGCTGTGGGTGCTAGCGCTAACGAGAGCTATGACGATCCATTCGTCGTTCACGACCGCCGTCATCCGTCGTTCAAGAGGTCGTCGAGCCAATCGTCGTCGACGTCGACGCTCGCGGGCGGGACAACAACCTCTTCGCGCGTCGGTGGTGGTGGCGAGCGAACGACCGACGCGCGCGCGTCGACATTCGTCCGCGATGACGTCGCGCGGTGCGTTCGCTCGTCGCCATTCGCGACGCCTCCGTCGTCGTCGTCTTCGTATTCCGCGCCCAAGTCTAACAGGCGCCCCACGCTCAACGACGAAAGGTGTTCCTTCAGCGCGTCGCGATCGACCGTCAACGCCCTCGCGACGACGACGTCGGATGCGTCCGTCGATGACCCCAACCCGAGTTCCCGTTCCAGCTCTCGCAACGAATCGACGCTCCAACTCGCGTCGAAATACGTCGCCGCGTTTCGCGGTCTCGGCAAGCTCGCGAGCGCGGCGTCGCGCAACAACTCTTCCAAATCCGCGCCGCGCGCGACGACCACGTCGCTCCCCGCGTCGACGTCCACGCGCGCGTCGCCAACTCCGCGCGCGCTCGGCGCGGACGACCGTCGCGCGTCCTCCTCGCGCGCGTCCTCACCGTTCGCGCGCGCGCTCCTCCCTCGACCTCGACCGCCCCAACGCCTCGACGCGCGCTGTCGCGCCTCGAAACGCTTGCGAGCGTCGCGCTTCGCGTCCTCGCTCATCGCGTCGTCGCTTCCTCGACGACGCGCGCGCGACGCTGACGCGTCCCCGAGACGAGGACGCGTGTGCGATGATGTCGTTGAAACGCACTCGTCAGAGCGCGTCGCGTCGTGAGTGAGGACGCGCGGAGGCGTCGGTCGTGCGCGTGCGTGGTAAACATCGCGCGTGCGCGCGTTCATGCGATCCGGCATGACGCAAACGACGACGACGGCGCGGCGTCACGCGCGAGGGGCGCACGCAAAGGACACGTTGCGTGATGAGCGCGACGACGTGTTCGACGAAGAATGGGACGACGGTGGGGACGAATACGACGACGCGGACGGGGATAGAATCGCGCTCTTTAGTCTCGATCGACGATCGTCGTCGTCGTCGAGCGGAATGGATTGGACCATTCGTAGGCGCTCGAGCGCGGCGAGGCAACGAGACGACGCGCAGTCGTTTCGGTGCGGCTGGTTGTCGGCGGTCGTCGCAATCGTCATGTTTATGATAGGGTTCAGCTCGATCGGTCGCGCGTCGTATTCGACAGAGTTGGCGCGAGAGCGACAAGAATACGCGGCGGCCATCGAACGTTGGGAGACGTCTGAGCGGCAAAAATTTGCCGACGTCAAGTTTGAGTGGGGCCTTTTCAGGAAGGGGAGCGAGCAAACGCGCTGGATAGAAACGGTCGCGATGAGCGCGAAAGACAAAGAGGGCGTCGCGCACGAGGCGGCAACGTACGATGCGCTGCGATATGCTCTCAAAGGCGGTGACTTGATCGACACGTTTGGAATTCCAGACCTGTTGTCAAGCGGAGTGCTCGACGCGCGAGACGTATCCAGCGCGGAACAGGTGCGAGAAACGAACGCCCAGCCTCCGAGCTACACACACGATTACAACAACACCGCCGTCATGGAAGCGCTGATGGGCGTGTGGTCTTTGAAACTACGAGTGAACGATGAACGAATCATCGACGTCGTCGACGTGGAGTTGTTTCAAAAGGAATTTCTCGCCATCAGCAACTGGAAAACGTGCAAGTATCAGCACGCGGGATTCTCGACGCGGGGAGGTTGTGAAATTTATAGCGTCGTCGACAGAGTGTGTCTTAAACTGAAGATTGACAGTGACGGCGAGTGGAACGTCGATTCCGAGGGCGGTTCCGGTTGTCAGTCTTGGACTCGAGACGCGGAGAGCGGCGACTCCGTAAACTGGGTCCCGGTGCTGTATCATAGAGTGTTAGCCCCAACTACGGGCGCCTTCCCGTCCCTCTTCACCGTGCGAAGAACGCTCGCACGCGTTCGCGCGTCTCAAGAAGCCGTGACGCTTCGCGCGTCGACCGATCCGCACTTGTGGCTTTTAAGGGAAACGGGAGGCACGACGTACTTCGCGAACGCCGAGGCGCGGCTCAACGCTACGGGCATCGCCGTAGTCGTCATCGCCGCAGTCTTCACCGTTCCCGCGACGTGCCTACTCATACCGTTGATGTTTGAAAGGATTGCGGCATCGTCGACCGCTCGCGATCGAGCGGCGATGGAGAAGAAGTTTGCGCCGACGCCCATGCGAGAGATGGTGTGAGCTCTTCGTGTAACATAGCACAGGTTTCAAATTACAATTCACCAATCATCGTTCATATCGAATTCTCGTCGTCTTTCGTTTTCTTTTGCTTTTGTTTCGAAGAATCCGGTCCGTTCGTTTCGAAGGCAGAGTGTGGCGAGATGCTAAACGTCGGCGCGCCAGAAAACGGCGGAGCGCTCCCCACCGGGAATCCCATGTTCGCCTGCGTCAGCTGATTCCTCACCGCGGGCATCGCTCGCTGCGACGGAATGGGAATGGAGTGCGCGAGCGGTTTTTTCATCGCCTTGACGGGAGACGCTTCGGCGACGACTGTATCCTCATCGAGCATCTCGCCAAAGGTTGGATCCCAGTCCGCGCCTTCGGCGTGATCTTCGTCAACCGGACTCGGCGATGCCACCGGCGGAGACGTGGTCGATTCGTGTACCGTTCGCAAAGTCTTCAAATTATTCGCGGAGGTTGACGCCGAATCTGACGCGCTCCATAAACCACTCATGGCGTTACCGGTAAACGACGTTCCCGGTTTCGCTAGACGCGTATCCATCCCTCGCGAAAACGCGCTCGCGCGAGGGCCGAGCGGACTCGCCGGAGGAAGCTGAACCGCCGCTGCTGCTTGCGCGGCGCGAGTGGCGTGTGATGTAGAAAGACCCATACTGGACATCTGATGCGTGGGTGGAGAGACGCCAAAGTGCAGGGGATGCATGGCTGCGCTGTTCGTGGCGTGAGGCGAGCCCACGAAGGAGCTGGAAAGCATGGACGACGAAGACGCGCCCGATGAGCCGACGACGAACGGCGGGTATCCTCCACCGAGACCGCCCCCTGGCGACATTGGAATACTTCCAGGGGACATGGTCGCCATGGCTGCCGCAGCGTGCGCGTGCGCCGCAGCTTGCGCCTGTAACATGGCTCCATTGAACGCTTCGGCGACAACTGGGTTGAGCGCGTGCGGAACGACGGGCTGCACTGGCGGCGCCGAACCAGACGAGCTCGCAGCGAGCGCGGCTGCCAAACCACCAACTTGGACCGCTGGTGGCGTCGGTGGCGCCACGTTCGGAGATAAATGGGACTCTGGTGGTTGCGGCTTCTTCTTCTTCTTGACGGGTTCTCCAGACGATACTCTCGCCGCCTCCTTCGCGGCAACGCGCTGCAGCTCTTCGCGCTCTTCGGGCGTCGTTCGCTCTGGAATCGGATTGGGCTTGAACGGCTCGTTGAACGGCTCGTTCGTGATGAAAGGATGTGCCAAAGCTTGAGCTGGCGTCCAGCGCTTCGTTGGATTGATCGTCATCAAGCCAGTGAGGAAATCGTAAAAGGCGGAGCGCTCCAACATCCGAGCCTTCTTTTCAGCCTCCACCGCCGCTTCATCCTCTGGATCAACCTCTGAAGCTTGGTAAGGAATACTCGCTATGATGTCCGCAAACTCTGTGTACTTGTAGTACTTTTTCCCCATGGCTGCTCGCCGTCCCGATCTGGCTTCAAATTCGCGCAGCGACATGAGCTTGTAACGCGACGAACCGCTACCTGACGACGACGTCGACGTCACGGACGAAGCCTTGTCCTCGAAACCAATGTCTACTCGCGTGAAGAATTTGTTTGCGTTCGGTGCGTTCGCCAGCATATCTGACGGTGGCATGCCGATCGTTTCACAAATTCGACTGAGTAAATCGTATTCGCTCGACCCCGGGAAGATGGGCAAGCCCAGAAATAGTTCGGCGGCTACGCAACCCAGAGACCACATGTCGATGGGCATACCGTAAGGCATTCCCAAAAACACCTCTGGCGAACGGTAAAACCGACTTTGAATGTACTGATAGACGGTTCTGTTCTGAAAACACGCGCTCCCAAAGTCGACGAGCTTGACTTGAAACGAATTTTCCCGGACAAGTAAAATATTCTCTGGTTTGATGTCGCAGTGCACGACGTGCGCGTCTCGAAGTACTTCTAACGCCCCTAAGAGCTGTTTCATCATCTCTCGAATTGCGCCGAGGTGTAAGCCTCGAAATTTGTTTTTGCGCAAAAGCTCGTAGAGGTTGACGCCGAGCAATTCAAAGACCAGGCACAGGTGGTTGTGACACACAAAATAATCCATCAAATCAACGATCACCGAGCTCGCCGGTCGATGCGCGCACCGCGTGTTGAGCGTCCGAAGTATTCCAATCTCGACGTGCGCCTGATGAAAATACGCTGGATGATTCTTAATCACCTTGAGCGCCCTCGTCTGCCCATCCGCGCTCGAGGCGACGGAAACAACCTGCCCGAACGTCCCCGAACCGAGGGAATCGAGCACCTTGTACGTCGTCGACTCCTCTGACATTTCGTCCTCATCTCTCGGATGTCCCTTGTGGCCGTTCAGGCGCCCCGCGGTCGACGACGCCGACAGCGACGAACCGACGCGCTCGCCGAGCTCCTCGCCCGTTCTCAGGATCAAGTCGTCGTTCGCGTTATCTCGCCCATCGTTCGAACGCGGCGACGAAGGCTTACTCAATACGCGACTGTGACCATGATTGCTATCTCTTCGCGCGCCCGCGCTCGACATGGCGCTCGTTCGCTATCCTCTCTCTTCACAAGATTTACGAAAATCGTGTGACGGAGCCAATCTGGTCGGTCGCCACCGACGCGTCGCCGCGCGCGCCGCTCGACCGCGCGCGCGGTGTCGCCTCTGCACGCGCGGTACGATTCTTACTCGTCCGCGTCCTCGTTCGTCGCGCGGATCGTCGCGCGTCGAATTGTGTGATGCGCCCGTACGCGTCGAGGGGTCAGCTCACCGACGCGCGTCTCTTGGGTGTCTCTTGGGTGGGAGGGGGAATTCACTTCCAGAGACGCGCCGAGCGCTCGAGGCGGCGGGTCGAGGAGGCGCGACGCGGCGCGGTGTGGCGAGAGAAAGACGATCACCATGCGCGGTGAGGTAGAGCTATGCGTAATGAATCAATCTACAAGGCTAAGACGCGTCTGATTCGCGCGGACCGACGGCTCGCGGATCTCCCAAGTACCAAAAGCTCGCGGCGACGCGGCGTCCGACGGCGTCTCGAGCGCGCGACTCGACGGCGTGCGGAACGCGTGCGGAGGCGAAGAGGACGAGACGGTCTCTCGTGGGGAAGAGACGAATTTCACGAGCACCGTCTCCGGGGAAGAGCGTCAGCGCGCCGCCTTCTCGCCGTTCCGAGCCGCGCGGATAGTACACGGCGGTGAGCGCGCGCTTGTCGACGTCCGGGCCGCAGTTGTCCACGTGTGGCACGAAACCGCGCGCGCCGGGCTCGTACACGCTCAGCATGGCGTTACTCACGTACGAATCCACCGGTGCGAGCACGCTTTGTGACCCTTGGCTGAGCGCCAAGTGCAGAGGAAACAGCATCGTCGTTCGCAACGTTTGCGCAAACGCTCCGACCAAGCCATCCTCGTCGCCGGAGAGCCACGATATCGTATCGTCCCGTATCTCATCCACCTGTGCATCACCCAACACGTGTCTCTCGCTATAGTCTAATTCTCCCTTCTTGAATACGTGTCCATCCGCAAAGTTTGTCTCGACGAATGTTTCGAGGGCGTCTCGCACCGCTCGAGCAGTGGCGTCGCCGAAGACGGCGTCGACGACGGCGTATCCTGATTTTTGCACATCCATGGCTGCCTGCACGAGCTTGGCGTCGAGCGAGGGATTATTTCGCGTCACAGTCCACGGCGTGACGTCTTGCGCTTCTGTGGGATCTCCTTTACCTATGCGCTCTCCCGCGAAAGCCTCCAGAGTCTCCGCCGCCGCCGTCGCGCCGTGTCGCGTCAACACGTCCCGCACCCGCGCGTACATCTCGCGCGCGTTATGATACGGCACCAACCCCCGCTCCGCACAACGAACGACTACGTTCGTGATGGCGGCCAAATCGTCGGCGCTGCGCGCGCGTTCGAGCTCGAAACCGAACGCGGTTTGCAGCGCCGCGGCGCTCATAAATGCGCCCGATTTGTACGTCACCGGGAGCGTTCGCTTGAGTTCATCGCAACCGGCGACGATGTCTTCCCTGTCTCGCGATAACGCGCTCGCGTCTCCGCGTTGGCTGAGTATGCGCCGCACGCCCGCGCAGTAGTGCAGGAGCGCGCGTTCCTGTCCCTCCTCCGTCGCACCGTCGATGTCTTCACCAGTCGCACCGCTCGACGCGGACGACGTCCACGTCGCGACCCGGGAAACGAGCGAGAGGCGCGGAAAGAGCGCCGCGCGCGATGCAAGCGTCGACAGCCATCGTCGCGTCGCGTCGCGGGCGACCGCGCGCATCGAGTTTTGAAGTCTCCGCGAGACGCATCGCGCACGCGCGCGCGACAGTCGTCAGCGCGCCGAGACGCACGGAGGTGCCGAAAAGGCGCGCGGGCGGGGAGGTGGTGCTCGAGGAGACGCGCGCACCGCACCCGTCGTCGAGGACGCGATGGGTGCGCGCACGAAGACGCGCGAGTCGGAGACGACGCGCCCGCAGACGGTTGAGTGCGTTCGCTTCTTCTTCCCATACGATGACTTTCGCGAGCGTTGGATGCGCGGAACGGAGGCTTCGACGTCCGTGTCCGCGACGTCAACGCTCTGGTTGTTCGGCACGCATCACGCGCACGCGGATCGACGCGGCGCGGCGACCATCGACGTCGTCGGTTGGAGACTCGATCGGCGCGAAGGCAAACCGCTGAGCTACTCGAACGCGACGCGCGTCGGCGAGCTTCGACTAGATGACGCCGTCGATTTTGATGAGAAGGCCGCGCGTCGAACGATGGAACGACACGGTGCAGAGGTTTGGGTGACGGTGAACGTCGGATGCGACTGGAGAGCGCCCCCGACGGCGTTCGCCGTCGCCCAGGCTGCGGACGAAGGAACCGTTCGAGTCGAGGTGAAAATCATACTCTGCCCCATGCCAGATCCACCTCTGATGATCATGACACTGAACGGCTCGCGTTTAGAAGGGATCGAGACAGCACCGGCGACGGTGTCGTGTCCGTTTGAACGCTCGCTCGAAAGTTTGAACGGCGCCGGTCGCGCCGCGAACGGATGGAAGGACGCGTCGGCGCGGCGATCCCAGGTCGCGGGCGCGATGATGACTTCTATCGTAGGATCAGCCGTTGCTTCCATCGAGCCCGTCATCGACGTAGCGCTCAGGGTGATGGATTACAAGTTCATCAAGAGCCTCGGTGCGGAGGCGCGGTGGGGAGCGAATCTCACCACGCGCAACGTGTGCGAGATATTTGCAAGTCCTTGCGTGTTGAAAGCGCGCTTGGAACTCATTCGGAAGTTATTCATCACTCCGGTGAGGACGACAAAGTGTATGAATAGATTACAGAGACGGCGTTTCGTCGCGCAGGCTGTGCAACTGACGATTGATATTTTACTCGGAGCGTGCGTCACGCACGTACTCAACTCTGAGGATGCGCGGGTGAAGATTGAACACGCATTTCTCGAAGGTTTAGCATCAAATCAACTCCTCGGGTCGCGTCTCATCGAGGCGAACGCTCGTTGGATATCCAAAGGCGACCCTTTGGGCGTGAAGTTGCACATTCCTCTGGCGAGATTTCTAGGCTCCATGGCGACGACGCTCGTGCAACAGCTCTCGCTATCGCTGAGTTCGGCGCCGGTGTTGAAGCTTCAGGTTTCGATCATTTCATCGTTGATACGTTACGGCAGTGTCTTCGGTGCGTCCATGGTGTTCGCCATCGCGGCCGATACGATGACCATATTTACCATGCACATCAGCGCGTTGCACGTGTACAGTTCGCTCTTCATCACGGCTCAACTGCGGTGCATTCGGCTGTTGTATCGTCGTTTCATCAATCCAAAGGCCCCACCGAAAGGTTTCAAGGTACCCGAGGAAGAATTGCGTCCGAGGACCGTCGAAGAAGTCGTCGTGGGGACGCTGACCCTGCCACCGCTTCTGTTACTCTTCCCCACGGTTTTCTTCTTTTACATCTCGTACTTGGTCATTCACGCGAGCACGGTGATCGTGCGGCTCGCCATGGTGCTCATCGTCTCCGTCCTGCTCACGTTTCCGACGGATGATGTGTTGATTCGTCTGTGGACGCCGTACGCCTATCCGAAGAGCGTGAACGTGCAGACGCGTGACGTGAACGGCGTCGACTTTGCGTTCGCGACGCCGACGGCAAAGACGTACGACGAAGTGTTGCGAGCGTTCACTCGCACGGCTCAGAGCTGGCTCTCCGCCGTCGCGCTCGCCATCGGACGCGCATGCGTCACGTGCGGCCGCTTTCCGATCACGCTCGTTCCATTCACGCAAATTAGCGACTCGTAGCCGACGCGTAATCGAAACGTACAGACGCCGCGCACTCCCCCGAGAAGAGCTACCACCCAGCGACCATTCGTCAGTTCTGCGCGCGCGCGTTCCTCGGAGACCGCGTGCGGTGACGTCGAGGGAAACGGTCCAAGTCGATCTCGAAAGACAGTTCGCATCCACGTTCCCGCGCGCGCTCGATCGAGCAGGGCGTCGTCGATCGACGACGACGACCCACCACTTTGGGTGTTCACGAACGACATGGAGGGCGCGGTGAACTACTTGACGCGCTTGCTCGATCGCAGCTTGTCCAAGGATAACGTGAAGGCGTCGTCGTACGGAACGAACGGCGAGGACGCCGCGCGCGCGCCGTCGACGTCGAACGATGCCGAATTTTATGGAGCCGCGAACGCGAGAGGCGACGCACACGACGAGTTGGAGCAAACCGAGGTGTTTCCGTACGTGGAGAACGCGAAATACGTATTGATTTTGTGCATCGTTTGGGCGCACGCCATCGAAGACTTTTTATCGACGTCTACAGTCGCGGACGCGGAAACGTGGAGCGTGCGAAGAACCAAATTAGAGGTGCTGGAGCCGCTTTTGCCTTGGCTGCGAGCGCTGTATTTCACGTTGTCTAGTTTTAGCATGCCTTTATTCACGGTTCTCGCCGGTTTCCAGAGCAAAACGTGGCTAGAGATCGCTCGAGGGCACGATTCAAAGGCCAGTTTGATGTTGTCTCGCGTGCGAGGCTCCACATCGGCGCTGTTGAGTGGATGGGCCTTGTGGCAGGCACTCTACGTGGCAGTGTCTTACTCGGACGTCAAGCCGTTGCAATGGTGGTCTCCCGTCGGTGTGACGTGGTTTCTTCTCGCATTATGGGTGTGGCGAAGTAGCGTTTTACTCGTCGGTGCATTCAACGACGTCGTTGTGTCCGCGATCGTTTGCACGGTGGCGATTTTGGTTGGCTTCACCGACACTCCAACCACCACCAACGGGTTGACGTTTTTGGATTGGCAACGCACCTGCACTTTTGCACTCTATTTCTATGTAGGCTTAGTGTTGATGCAGCGCGAGCGGTTGAACAACGTGTTGGTACGAATGGAGGAGTCTAAAACGCCGTGGTTACGATACGTCGTCGGGGTCCTGGGTTTGGGAGCTGTCTTTGGTGGTTTCGTGCTCTCCGATCATCTCGGTGAGCCTTTTTCGGAGATTCAAGACTGGCTGCTCGTGGTAAAACCGTATGGATTCACGAAGTGGTACGACCCCGTTGTGGATGCGCTTTTGCGCGTCTTACTTTACGTCATCGTCGCTTTCGCTTCCGTGTCTTTCATGTGCTTGATGCCGATACACAGACACTGGTTCACCGAGCTTGGATCTCGAACCATCGCGGCGTACCTGCTCCACCGCGTCTTCCTCACGGTGTACACCGACGTGGCGGCTAAATTTTGGGACGACGACGACATGGACGTCGCTTTAGAGATCACTCTGGGCGTGTTCGTCTTGCCTCTCGTCGTCTCTCAGTTCTGCCTGATGCGCTCAGTCACAAAGTTTTGCGGGCCACTGTTATCGCCCGCGCAAAGAATCGGCGTGCTCGTCCCGAAGATTTTCCACGTACGGCCGAACGCGTACGCGCTCGACGAGGGCGCCACGGCACAAGAATTCGTCGACACCGCGGCCGAAGACACGGTCGAAACGCCGTTAGCACCGGACGATCGCGACGTAGCGCGACCGTGGCGTCCGGAATAGAAGTGTAACAATGCCCAGCGAAAAAATGAAAAATGAAGCGCGACCGCCCGCCTCCCCCTGTCCCTCTGGAACGCCATCGTCGCTCGCTCGCTCGCGACATCAGTCCGCCGCTCGCGTCCGGTGGACGAAGTCTCGCGCGAAGCGCGTCGAGACCTAGTCTCGCCGCTCGCCCGTCGTTCCGTCATGGGCGCCGCGCGCGACCGCGCGCACGCGGATGGGTCAGCGAGCGCTCGGGAAGACCTCGACGCTGCGTACGAGTCTTTCGTTTTTAGCAGAGGCGGCGCGCGGGCGATACGAAAGATTCTCATCGCCAACAATGGACGTACGTGATCGTTCGCGTCGACCTGCTCCGAACGTTTGCGGCGGTCGGCTCGGCGTCTGCGTGCGCGCGATGCGAATTTCTTGACAAGACGTCGTAACGCCTCGAGGTTACGAACGAAGCAATCGTCGCTCGTATATCGCGCGTCTCGCGGATGCATCGCGTGTTTGCGTCGAGAACGACGAACGTAAACGCATGTGCACGTTTTTCATCGACTGACGCATCGACGACGCGTTTTGAATTGCGCAGTGGGAGCGGTGAAGGCGATTCGGTCGCTTCGCCTCTGGGCGTACGAAACTTTCAAGTCGCACCGTGTGTTGCACCTTGTGTGCATGGCGACGCCGGAAGATGTCGCGGCGAACGCAGAGTACGTGTGATGTCGTGTCGGCGCTCGCCTCGCGAATTCGAAGCGCTGCGAGTCTTCACCCTCGTTCGCGTGACGCCGCGTCGAGGTGGCGGATGAGAGACTGACGTGACTTTTATTTCGGCGCTATACTTAGATACATTCGATTGGCGGATGAGTTCATAACGGTTGAAGGAGGAAGTAACAGGCAAAATTACGCAAACGTAGATTTGATCGTGAAAATAGCGAGGCGATGCGGTGCGGATGCGGTTTGGCCGGGGTGGGGTCACGCCAGCGAAAATCCGCAGCTTCCTTCTCAACTCGCATACCACGAAATCGCTTTCCTCGGCCCTCCGGCTTCTGCGATGGACGCCGTCGGTGATAAGATATGCGCCAACATTCTAGCGCAGTCTTGCGACGTGAACGTCATTCCGTGGTCCGGGAGTGGACTGACGGTGCCCGGGACGTCCATACCTGAAGAGACTCTGAAGAAGGCGACGCTGACAAACGTGGAAGATGCAGAAAAAGTAGTCGGAACGATTGGATTTCCCGTCATGATTAAGGCTTCGGAGGGCGGTGGTGGCAAGGGCATTCGCAAGGTGAACTCGATCGAGGAGCTTCGCACCGGTTTTGAACAAGTGAAGGCGGAAGTACCCGGCTCTCCGATTTTCATTCAAAAGCTCAGTACAGATTCGAGGCACCTGGAAGTTCAGATGGTGGCGGACGCACACGGACAGGCAATCGCTCTGTACGGTCGCGATTGTTCGGTGCAACGCAGACATCAGAAAATAATCGAAGAAGGTCCGATCACTGTCGCGCCGAGAGAACTATGCGAAGAGCTCGAGCGCGGCGCCGTTCGTCTCGCGAAAAAGGTCGGTTACTGTGGAGTCGGTACGGTTGAGTATTTATACAACATCAAAACGGGTGAGTACTCTTTCTTGGAGGTGAATCCACGATTGCAAGTCGAGCATCCCGTGACGGAACAGATTACTGGTGTGAATTTACCGTCGGTGCAGCTTCAGCTCGCCATGGGCATACCTCTGAATAAGATTCCCGATATTCGTCGGTTTTTCCAACAAGATGATGTGAATGGCGTATCGGCGATTGATTTCGACTGCGTGAGACCGATTGAACCTCTTGGACACTGCGTCGCTGGTCGAATCACGGCCGAGGATCCGGATAGCGGTTTCAAGCCGACGTCGGGGACGATTCACGAGTTACACTTTCGTTCTCTCCCGGGCGTTAACGGGTCTTTTTCGGTTGGTACGTCCGGTGGTGTTCATCAATATGCGGATTCACAGTTTGGTCACATCTTTTCTTTAAAAACTACTCGGGAAGAGGCGATCATCTTGCTAGCTCATGCCTTGAGCGAGCTCGACGTTCGCGGGGAAATTCATTGCAACAAGGCGTACCTGAGCGAGCTGTTAGAAAAGCCTAGATTTTTGAGTGATGAGCACGACACGGCGTGGTTGGATGGACTCATCGCCGAAAACGACCGGGCGCGTGCTTTACCAGAGCATGTCGTCGTCGCTTGTGGTGCGGTGCTGAGGTCTTCTATGCGTCACGAGAAGCTCGAGGCGGAGGTTGCGGCGTACCTCACTCGGGGAGTTCCGCCGGAAACGGGCATGACAAATCTCAGCGAACACAGCTTTGAGTTGATTTACAATGATATCAAATATAGTTTGCGAGTGACGATGGGGAGTGAGACGTTGTTTTATCTTCACATCAACGGGCAACTCATAGAGGCGGAAGTGCTCGGTTTGCACGACGGCGGCTTGAACGTTCTTCTCGACGGTCGAGCGTACTTGGTTCATTCTGAAGAGTCGAAGATAGGCATGAGGATTCACGTCGATGGACAACCGTTCTTCTTTCCAGATGACTTTGACGCCTCCAAGCTCATCGCGCCGGGGCCCGGTAAGCTTCTCAAGTATCTCATCGCGGATGGAGAGCACGTCGAAGCAAACAAATCGTACTGTGAGATTGAAGTGATGAAGACGGTGATGCCTTTGATTGCGACGAGTTCTGGCGTCATCAGCCATGTGGCGCGCATCGGTGCCATCTTGGAAGCGGGCGACGTCTTGTGCGACGTAGCCATCGAAGACACCGCGGGGATCCGTCAATTCAAACCGTTCACCGGGGAGTTTACGAAAATGCTTTCTCGATCTCTGACTGGAATGTTACCCGATGATTCCCCCTTGGCTCGATTCACTCGAACAAACGCAGGTGTTTTGCAGATACTGTCTGGTTACGACTACAACGGAGACCCCACTGAAGTTTTGTTCGATGTGCTCGGGACTCTTCCCTTGGTTGTCGACGACTTTATGGAATCCAGAGAAGCCGTCATCTCGCGCGCGCGGCCACAAGCGCGTCGTGAATTGCGTGAAATCGCTGAAGCCATGTCTTCTTCGATTGTGAACGACGTCAAGGAAGATAATACGATGGATGCGGTGTCCGCGGCGGTCTCTCGTATTCGTAATCTCATTGAAGAGTACGGCGCCGATTTCGCGCCGCTCGACGCGTTTTGCAAACGCCATGATGGTGGTTTGAGCCAAAGTCGAGCCCGAGTGCTGACGAGATATTTAGAGCTGTTTCTGGAGATAGAAGAGCCCTTTTCGAGCTGCGCATCGACGGAAGATGCCATCATGCTTTTGAGAGAGCGCAATCGCAACGACATCTCCGTCGTGGCGAAATACGCGCACGCCAACGCCAAGCTCAAGCGTCGATCGGATCTCGTGCTGAAGATTCTCGAGCAAATTTCGATGCACGACATGATCGATATTCCGTCTTGTCACGCGGCGGTGGTGAGTTGCATGAACCTCTCTGGACGTGATTACGAAGTCGTATCTCAAACGGCGCGCGAGATCATCGTTCGCAAACGAGAGATCACTCGCAAGTCGAGACGCGAACGCATGGCGGCGGCATCGCGTTCTCGCGCCAATCTTTTGAGTCGAGATGAATCATTCTCTGCGTTTGCACAGATTTCACTCGAAGAGTCGCGACGAAAGAAACGAGCTGGATCCATCTCCATAGGCAGCGTCGGGAGCGAATCAGAACTGGCGAGCAGCGCCGCGAGCGATACGGAGATTTCTGAGGGTAACACGTCTCCATTCAAGCGTGCGGTCGGGAATATATATCTCGACAGAACGAACTCCATCGCCAGGTATCAGTCTTACTCCAACATTCACGAAGCCGATGAGAGCCTTTTGGATGTGCACACGTGGGAAAACTTGTTTGACGCCACGTCTGAAACTTCGCGAATGACGGCGATTGAAAGTTTATTCGCGGCAACTGGCGTTCACACGTACATGACTGCCAACGCGCATCCAGAACCGTGCGCGAGCGAACCAGAAGTTGTGCGCGTGTGGCTCGAAGACACGATTCATCTCTTTGCACCATCTCTCGGACACGCGGTGGCCGCGCTTCCCGAGGCGACGGCGAGCAACCCCAAGAAGTTGCACTTCGTCATATCTTATCATAGACTCGTCGGTAGGAACGATGCGGACATCCGCGCAGCGGCCGGTGCGTTCGTCACCGGACAGTATCTGGCCGGTGCGCTTAAGTGCGACACCTTGGAGAGCGTCGTGGTGACGTTGCTCTCGTTGGACGCCAAGCCTCATCACTTTGCTTTCAGACGCGCGGCGGAAGATTCCACGGAGGGATTCAATGAGATGAAAAGTGCGCGAGGGTTCTGGCCACACGTCGCCGACCAGATGGAGGTCGAGCGTCTCGGTTTGTTCAATGTCGAGTGCGTCGGTGTGCTGAGCTCACGCAGCCACCACCGACACACAAACTTTGTCCCCCCGTCAGAGTACACGATCGGAGTCTTCTTGGCGGAGGAGCCGAACGTCAAGCCAGGTCACAAACAACCGCAGAGAGACCGGCGTATCTTCTTACGTGCGGCGGTTTACAACAAGGATTTACTCTTCGAGAGAAACGATGCTACCGATACCAGCCCACGACGAACGTCCCCGGGGAGCGTGTCCGTCGACGTGACGCGACTGCGAGCGGAGGATACTGGTGGTATCCACGACGACAGTGTCTTCGCCGACGTCATCGGCTCGCTTGAACTTGCGGTAGGTCGTCATCGAACGGCGGCGAATCACGTCTTCATCAATCTCGTCGGAGCCGATGCCGAAGACGACTTGCCTGGCGTCGAGGGCGCCATCACGTCTTTCATTCAGTACGCGTTCGACGACTTGCGTCGCCTCAAGGTTTCTTGCGTCGAAGTGCGCGTCGGCACTGGATCGGTCATCGCGCTAAATACGAGCGGTTTACGCTTCAAGATCACCAAGTCGCTCGATCGCGTCGGTCGAGAGATGCACCCTCTCCTGAACCGAATCCAACGCAAGCGCATGGCTTGCCAGAATTTATCCTCGACGTACGTGTACGATATCCCAGAAATCTTCGCCACCGTCCTCGCGGACATGTACCCCGGAGTCGGTGACATTCGCGATATCTCCGAGCTCAATCTCGACGCAAAGACGAAGCGATTGGTGCCGGCGGACAGAGCTCCGGGATTGAACGACGTCGGCATGGTTTGTTGGAGAGCCGCGTTGTCGACGCAAGAGTATCCATCCGGCAGAGAAATTATCCTCGTCGCGAACGATATCACGCACTTGTCAGGCTCGTTGTCGCCGCCTGAAGACAGCGTGTATCGGGCCGCTTTCGATTTGGCCGTCGCGGAAGGTTTACCGTGCGTCTACATCAGCTCAAACAGCGGCGCGCGCATCGGTCTCGACGAGGCGGTGAAGGCTGCGTTCCGCGTGAAGTGGATCGACGACGAGGACGTGTCCAAGGGCTTCAAGTATATTTACCTGAGCGAAGACGATTACGAAATTCTATCCGCCAAGGGCAGGGTCAAGGCGGATCGAATCGTGTGCAGAGATGAGATTCACTACGCGCTGACGGACGTATGCGGAGGACAGAGCGTCGAGTGCCTGCGCGGTTCGGGCGAGATCGCCGCCGCCACGAGCAGAGCGTACAAGAAAACCGTCACGTTTGCGTACGTCACTGGACGAAGCGTCGGTATCGGTGCGTACTGTTCGCGTCTGTGCCAGCGCGTCATTCAGCACGTCGAGGCACCGCTCATTTTGACGGGCGCAAGCGCGCTCAACAAGGTGCTCGGACGCGAGGTGTACACGAGCAACTCTCAAATTGGAGGCCCCAGAGTGATGGGTTCGAACGGGGTCTCGCATCTCACGGTGCCAGACGACGTGATCGGGATCAGAAACATTCTGCAGTGGTTATCGTACGTGCCCAGCCATCGAGGCGGGCCGTTGCCTTGCGTCAAGTGCGTCGATCCGGTGAGGCGATACGTGACGTTTCATCCTCCGTCGTCGCCGCACGATCCTCGAGAGATGCTTCGATCGTTCTTCGACACCGACTCGTTCATGGAAGTCATGTCGGACTGGGGGAGAACCGTGGTCACCGGACGCGCGCGCTTAGGCGGCGTCCCCATCGGCGCCATCGCCGTGGAGACGCGCACGGTGGAGAAGACCATTCCCGCGGATCCCGCCTTTGCGAGCGCTCAAATCGCGGAAGAATCGCAAGCTGGTCAGGTGTGGTTTCCGGACAGCGCGTTCAAGACGGCGCAAGCCATCGGTGATTTGAACAAAGAGGGACTGCCTCTCATCATTTTCGCCAACTGGCGCGGTTTTGCCGGTGGTTTGCGAGACATGTACGGCGAAGTTTTAAAATACGGCGCGTACATCGTCGACGCGCTGCGCGAGTACAAGCAACCCGTCTTCGTGTACATTCCGCACGGAGGAGAATTGCGCGGTGGCGCGTGGGTGGTCATAGATAGTTCGATCAATCCGGAACAAATGGAATTCTACGCGGCCGAGAGCGCCAAGGGGGGTGTTTTAGAGCCGGAGGGCATCGTCGACATCAAATTCAGACGAGAAGACTTGCACTCCGCCATGAAACGAACCATTCCGGGCGGATTCGACGACGACGAGGCGAAGAGGAAAGCGCTCATGCCCACCTTCAAACAACTCGCGGTGCACTTTGCGGCGCTCCACGACACGCCGGGGGTCATGCTTCACAAGGAAGCCATCAAGGATATCATTCCGTGGCAAACGTCGCGCGAGTTTTTCGCGCTTCGGCTCCGCTCGCGATTGGCGGAGGAGAGGATCAAATCCGCCATCCTCGCGAAGGGTGCGTCGAGAGATCGCGTTCCGGCGCTGTTGGACTCGGTCAGTCACGTGATCACCGAAATCGTCGCCGACTTTGGCGGTGACATCGAACCGGAGTCGCACGCCGACGTCGCGTCGATGCTCGGAAAAATATAACAGTATCAAAAAAGAAATCGACAGCACGCGACTGTCGTACATGTAGTATATACAGTATAATTTGGCAGAAAATTTCATTGCAACGTGACGTGAGTGAATACATTCGCGAACGCACGCTCGAGCGAAAGACGCCGAGTCTCGGATGTCACCGCCCCTCGCGCTCACAAATCGCCCTCCTCCTTGGGCAAGACGCCCGAGTCGGCGATGAGGACTGGTTTCTGAGGCGGCGTGCCATCCAAGTTTTCGATCGCCGTCACCACGTCCATACCCTCGAGAACGCGTCCGAAGACGGTGTGGCGTCCGTCGAGCCAACTGGTCTTGACGGTGCAGATGAAGAATTGCGACCCATTCGTATCCGGGCCCGCGTTGGCCATGGAGAGCGTCCCCGGTCCCTCGTGCTTGAGCTTGAAGTTTTCATCCGGGAATCTCGCACCGTAGATGGACTTACCGCCCGTGCCGTCGTGGTTGGTGAAATCACCGCCCTGGATCATGAAATTCTTGATGACGCGATGAAATCCCGATCCCTTGTACCCGTATCCGTTTTGTCCCGTGGCGAGTTGCTTGAAGTTTTCCGCCGTCTTCGGGACGGTTTTCCCGTACAGACCCATGACGATGCGTCCCGCCGGTTCACCGTCGATGGTGATGTCGAAGAACACCTTATCCGTAATCTTAGGTCCTCGCTTCACCTTTTCCCCGAGCGCGCCGCCCGCCAAGCACGCGAACGCGCCGAGCACGACCACCGCGAGCGCAATCCAAGATGACACCACCGATCGGCGTCCTCGTCGTTCCATGACGTCCGTCTCGGTCGCGATGCGCGCACTGGGCGTTCGTTCGTTCGTTCGTTCGTTCGTTCGTTCGCCTCGCGCGACGACGACGAGCGACGACGTGTGCCGACGACGCGCGTCTTCACGAATGCAATCGATCGCGATCCTTCATCTCATCGTCACGCATCTTCCTTCATCCTCGTCCACCCGCGCGCGAGGCTGCGAGATCGGTCGCGAGACGTCGACTCGACCGAGAGACGGACGCGCGTCGACGTCAACGACGGGGACGGGGACGACGACGCATGCGCGTCGAGGCGTCGGTGCTCGTGCGCGGTGCGTCGCTCGTCGCGCGCGCGTGGACGACGCGAGGCGGTGGCGGTGGTTGGCGCGCGCGAGGCGCGATGGGAACGCGGGCGAGCGCGCCCGTCGCCGAGGGAACGCGGGCGAGCGCGGTGAGAGGGGAGACGACGCGAGCGTTCGCGTCTTCGGGACGGAGCGACGACGAGGAGACGACGACGACGACGATGACGACGCAAAAGAAGCAAAAGAAGAAGGAAAAACAAGAGCCCAAGAAGAAGACGAAGAAGACGACGGCGTATCCCGAGAGTCGAAGCGTGACGGTGAACGGTGAACGGTACCGACGGTGCGCGGCGGCGATCGTGTTCAACGATCGAGGACAGGTGTTGTGCGGCGAGCGAAGCGATCGCAAAGGGTCGTGGAACATGCCGCAAGGGGGCGTCGAAAAGGGCGAAACCGTCGAGGCGGCGGCGACGCGCGAGCTCTTCGAAGAGACGGGCGTGCGCGCGTCCACCGACGACGCCGCCGACGACGACGACGACGACGGTCTCGTGCGTCTCGTCGGCGCTCTTCCCGAAGACGATGGGTACTGTTATCGCGTGGACGAAAACACCTGGCTCGCCCAACGCGGCCTCGCCGGTCAGAGACTCGAGTTTTGTCTCTTTCACTGGCCCGGCGACGACGGCGTCTCGGGCGATCCCACCCTCCACCCCGCCGTCAACTTGGCCGGCGAAAACGGCGAATCGCGCGAATTCGATCGTCTGCGTTGGATGGATTTCGACGACATCGTCGCCGACGTGTGGCCCGCGAAACGCGCCCCGTACGCCCTCGCGCGAGACGTCGCGCGCGCGCGCGTCGACGCGTGGCTCGCAAAAAGATAGACTTTTCCCGTGTATACTATGAACCATATCCAGACCCTATACTATACATCAATATTCCCTAGGTAGAAGAAACGAACGAATCAAAGATCCACGCGGTCGCGCACGAAGCGCTTTCCCGCGTAAATTGAACAGTCCGACTCCATACCGGAGTGGATAACGAGCTCGCGGACATGACGCGACTATGACCCACCCGTTGGCCTTTTCGCACACACAGTACGAGTCACCCATGGCGACACGACGCGGGAAAAAAAGCCGAGGGACGACGTCGACCGATGGCCGATGACCGATGATGAGTGCTCGCGCGAGAGAAGGCGACGCGATGGCGACGACGATGGCGACGACGATGTCCGCGATGGCGATGAAGACGACGACGACGACGCGTCGCGCGCGAACGATGGCGTCCGCGACCAGAGGTGAGAGAGAGAGAGAGAGACGTATCCCGCATCGCAACGCAACGCATCGCATCGCAACGCAACGCATCGCATCGCATCGCGCTTTATCGGTTGAATATTCCTCTCGACGACTGACGATGATCTACGACGTCGCGCAGCGCACGGCGCTAAGGTGACGCTCAGAGGGGCGGGTGCTCGATTTGGAGGTATTCACGCGAACGATGACGCGAAGAGAGACTCGTGTAGCGCGGAGACGAGCGCGCGGAGAGGTGGAACGATGAGATTACGCGCGCGCGAGGGTGGCGGGACGGGACGCGGGAGACGAGAGACGACGGACGCGCGGAGGACTGACGACGATGTGTGACTTTTTTGTATTAATCGCGCGCGCAGCGACCGCCTTGTCCAAGAAGTCGTTCACCAACGCTCGCGTTTCGCGAATTGAGCGCGCCATCGTCACAGCCGCGCACCGTCCGGATGCCGACGCGCCGGACGCCGGTAAGGGTCAACGCGTCATGATCATCGGCGGCGACGGCTACTGCGGCTGGGCGACGGCGTTGCACTTATCCAAGCGTGGCTACGCCGTGTCCATTGTCGACAACTTGTGCCGACGCCAAATGGACGATCAGCTCGGTTTCAACTCTTTGTCCCCGATCAAGGGCATCCACGAGCGCGTGCGCAGATGGAAGGAGGTGAGCGGCTGCGACATCGACCTCTTCGTCGGCGACGTGTGCGACTACGAGTTCTTGGGCGCCGCGTTCAAGAAGTTTCAACCGACCGCGTGCGTGCACTTCGGTGAGCAACGATCCGCCCCGTACTCCATGATGGACCGTACCCGCGCCGTTTTCACGCAGACGAACAACGTCATGGGCACCATCAACGTCTTGTACGCCATCAAGGAATTCGCCCCGGAGTGCCACTGCATCAAGCTCGGCACCATGGGCGAGTACGGTACCCCGAATATTGACATCGAAGAGGGTTACATCACCATCACCCACAACGGCCGCACCGACACCTTGCCGTACCCGAAGCAAGGCGGCTCGTTCTACCACTTGTCCAAGTGCCACGACTCCGCCAACATGTTGTTCTGCACCAAGGCGTGGAACCTCCGCACCACCGACTTGAACCAAGGCGTCGTGTACGGTCTCTCCACGGATGAGACGGACATGCACCCGGATTTGGTCAACCGTCTCGATTACGACGCCGTCTTCGGTACCGCCCTCAACCGTTTCTGCATCCAAGCGGCCGTCGGTCACCCGATGACCGTCTACGGCAAGGGTGGTCAAACCCGCGGTTTCTTGAACATCAAGGACACCGTTCGTTGCATCCAAATTGCGTGCGACAACCCGGCGCCGTACGGCGAGATGAAGATTTACAACCAGTTCACGGAACAATTCTCCGTCAACGAACTCGCGGAGATGATCACCGAGGCGGGTAAGAAGATTGGCTTGAACCCGGAGGTGATCTCCGTGCCGAACCCGCGCACCGAGATGGAGGAGCACTACTACAACGCCAAGAACTCCAAGCTTCAAGACCTCGGCCTCGAGCCAATCAACATGCGCGGTGAATTCTTGGAGGAATTGTTGAAGCAAATCGTCACCTACAAGGATCGCGTCGACCAACGTCTCATCCTCCCGGGCGTCAACTGGAAGGAATCCTCCTCCGTCGCCGAAGTCATGGCCAAGTAAGCGAGCAAGTATGAAACCAAGCGCACAGCAGCAAACACCCATTATTATTGAAGACTTCGTTGAAATTCGGAAACTTGAATTCTTTACTAGTCGTCCCCTGTGTCGTGCGCCCTCGCGCGCGCGCGAGCGAGTCGAGTCGTCTCGCGCCGTCCCGTCGAAGAAAGTTAGTTAGGAGAAGAGTTGGACGTTGAGATGAGAATAGTAATAATGTTTTCTGATAAGTTGTCATTACACACGTATTACGAGACCAGGGTGATCTGCACGCGCATCAGCACGCGCCACCGATCACATGCGCTCGCAGACGCCGGGAATGCGTTCAAGCTTCCGCCGCCGAATTGATTTCAACTCGACGGAAACGAGGAAAAGGGAGAATGTTCAGTTCCCTTTCTTCTATTCGTAATTCGCCGCAACGAGCTCAGCTAAGTCCACAACTCTCTGCGAGTAACCCCACTCGTTGTCATACCACGCGACAATCTTCAACATGTCGTCGCCCATGACCATGGTGAGCGCGGCGTCGATGGTGGTGGAGACGTCGGAGCATCGGAAGTCGATGGAGACGAGCGGCTCGTCGGAGACGGCGAGGATACCCTTGAGCTTACCGTTGGCGGCTTCGCGGAAGGTGGCGTTGACTTCGTCGGCGGTGACCTTCTTGGAGGTTTGGACGACGAGATCGACGACGGAGACGTTCGGCGTCGGGACGCGGAGCGCGATGCCGTTGAGCTTACCCTTGAGTTGCGGCAAGACGAGCGCGACAGCCTTGGCGGCGCCGGTGGAGGTCGGCACGATGTTCAAGGCGGCGGCACGAGCGCGACGCAAGTCACGGTGGGAGGCATCCAAGATGCGCTGGTCACCGGTGTAGGAGTGGGTGGTGGTCATCAAACCCTTGACGATGCCAAACTTTTCGTCGAGCACCTTGACGAACGGCGCGAGACCGTTGGTCGTGCACGAGGCGTTGGAGATAATCTTGTCGCTGTGCTTGTACTGGTCGGCGTTGACACCGAGAACGTAGGTCGGGATGTCGTCACCCTTGGCCGGGGCGGTGATGACAACCTTGGACGCGCCCGCTTGAAGGTGCTTGGACGCGCCCGGGGTGTCGATGAAGACGCCGGTGCCTTCAATGACAATGTCGACGCCGAGCGCCTTCCACGGGAGTTGGAGCGGGTCACGGTTGGAGACGATCTCAATCTTCTTGCCGTCGATGGAGATGTGGGTGTCGTCCACAATCTTGACATCCGCCTCGAAGGTGCCGAGGACGGAGTCGTACTTGACCAAGTGGGACGCTTGCTTCACTCCGCCAGAGTCATTGATGGCGACGACGTCGAGCATCGTGTTTTCGCGTCCGTGCCAGCATCGCAAGAAGTTGCGGCCAATGCGGCCGAAACCGTTGATGGCAACCTTGCACACCTTGCCTTGCATGGCGGCGACGGTCTTCGCGCCCGTCGCCTTGGTGGCGGTTTGGCGCGCGACGCGACCGGTGAAGGTTTGCTCCGCCTTGGTCGGGAGGGCAGTGGAAGTGAGGCCGGTGAAAGACTACGAAACGAAAAGAACACGCGCGCACACATCACACTCGTCAGTCGGTCTGCGCGCACGCGCGAGTAGTACGCGACGCCGCCGCGCCGCCCCTCTGAAAATCCCCTCCCCCCTTCGTGACCCCCCCCCAAACGACCGTTCACGACCCTCGAGAATGCATCGCCTTCAATCCCTCGTCCACGTGCGGTGGACGAGAGGGACGAGGGAACCCGGGTGCGGTGGACGAGGGTGCGGCCGACGACGACGACGACGACGACGACGACGACGACGACGACGACGACGCGATCGAAGACGACGACGACGCGTTCGACCGTCGGTCACACCGACCGACGGTGCGCGCGCGTCCATCCTCCGTCGTCATCGTCCGCCGTCACCGTCATCATCACCATCATCGATCGCGCGATCGATCGCTCGGCGCCATCACGCATCGCCATCGCCATCGCCACCCGCGACGACGCGACGCGACGCGACGACGACGTCGTCGTCGACGACGTCATCGGCCCTATTTTTTCCCATGTGTCCTCCTCGTCGCGCGTCACCCCCCCCGCCCGTCACCCCCCCCGCGCGCGAACCACGTCCCCCGCGCACCCGCCGCCCGCGTCCGCGTCACCCACGTCGGATAACGCGATCGAGCGATCGAGCGATCGGTGATGGGATCGGTCGCCGCGCGCGCGCGAGCGTCCGCGCGGTCGTGCGGTCGTCGATCGGTGCGCGCGCGTTTTTCATCGAGTCGACATCGCGCGCGCGGACGCACCATCGTTTTCTCCGAGCGTGCGTTCGAGTGACGACGTCCGTCGACGAGACCGACGACGAGACCGACGACGACGCCATCCGCGCACGCGAGGGACGACCGACCGACCGACCGACCGACCGACCGCGGGGGTGTGGACAACACGCACACACGCACACGCACACACACACACACGGCACGAAAGATACCTCCAATACGATGGAAACACCCCACGACCGATCGCCATCATGGTCGGACGCGTGGAAACCCTATCCCCCACGCGCCGCGATATTTTCACACGCTCGTTTTTTCGATGCACTCGATGACGTCGGTCGGGTGCGATCGGTTCCGGTTGTCCGACCGACGCGGGTTCTTTTTTTTGTATGCGTGCGCGTGCGCGTGGTTTTCCTCTCGTAGTATAGAGTGTCTTTGCCGAGTGTGATGTCCCACCGCCCGTCCCCCGTCGCCCCTCCCGCGACCGACGACGACGAAGACGACGGAGAGCGAGCGACGAGAGCGGACGATGACGCGGACGGTGCGGGAGACGACGGCGCGGTCGAGCGACCGCGCGGGAGGCGGTGCGAGAGCATCGTCCGCGGTCGTCCACCGTCGTTCACCGTCGTCCACCGTCGTCGAGCGAGCGAGCGAGCGAGCGAGCGACGTTCGTTCGTTCGTCGACGTCTGGAATCGAATCGGTCGGCGGCTGCGTCGACGTCACGAGATTGATTCGGGCGACATCACGGTGAGAGACGACGAGGGCGTGGAGGGCGGTGGTGTGGGATCGATGACGACGTCGTGCGCGCGTGATCGCGCGTCGGTGGGGGGGGTGGGGAGAGCGGCGTCGGGCGACGACGCGACGACGACGACGACGACGATGATGACGACGACGACGACGACGGCGAGCGCCGAGCGCGTCGGAGGACGCAGAGGCGGACCGGTGACGACGTCGGAGGTGCACGTGCTCGTCGTGGACGATGAGAGAATCTGTCGCACGGTGACGTCGAGTTTGTTGAGACGGTGTGGGTACAGGGTGACGACGGCGTCGAGCGGGGAGGAGGCGTTGGAGCTCTTGCGTCGAGGCATCGAGTTTCACCTGCTGCTCACCGACGTGATGATGCCGGGGGTGGACGGACCGGCGCTGTTACAGATTGTCCGAAACGACGAGCGATTGCGAGACATGCCGGTGGTGATGATGAGCGCGAACGAACACAGCGAGACGGTGTTCCGATGCATTCAGTACGGGGCGGAGGATTATCTTCTCAAGCCGGTGAGTAGAAAAGCCGTCATGCACATGTGGCAACACGTGTGGCGAAAGTCGCACGCGCAGACGGCAAGAGCGGTGCCTAGATTTGAGGATGGTGAAGAGGTGTTGGACGACGAAGAGGATTATCGCGGTGAGTTGGCACACGGCGTGCCGGCGGTACCGGAACACGCCGGTTTTACGGGCGCGCCGCCGGATTCCGCCGACGACGCCGGGACGAACGAAGAAAAGGCGTCGCTCTCGCCGCCGCTGCGCATGATTAGGAACAACTCCACGCAGAGTGTCGTCGAGACGGCGGCGAGCGGCGCCAAGGTGGGCGATGCCGGGACGTACACGCGCAGCCCGCGCGATAATTTATCTCAAGGGAGCGTCATCGCGGTGAAACGCGTCGGCGCCGCGGCGCCGCGAGACTCGGCGCCGGAGCCCGCGCGCGCGCGTCCTCTGCCACCACCTCTCGCTGGATTAGAAGATGGGCCAAGGGGACTGAAAGAATGGCTCGACGATGACGTCGCCGGCGCTCAGGCTGTGTCGAAGGAGGAGCGTTGGCACGTCGGTTGGCGAATTCTCGCGTTTCTCGACGACGTCGGTTCTCGCGGACGAGCTTGGTACGAATCGTTCGACGCCAACTGTCTCGAGATTAGCCCACAAGGCGCCATTTCGTTCAGTGCGCGAGAGAAAGTCTCAAAGATGGAGGATGGTGAGAATCCGTTCGTCGAGCTGGCGCAAGAGCTCGACGATCACGATTCCCGCTTCGTCGTCGGTTTGGTCATTCTGAACATGTTCTGGCCCGAAGTCTTCATCACAGTGTACGAGGCGGAGTATCCTCAAGAAGCGCTCAAGTACGTGATCTCGATGACTGGTTTCGCCGAACGAGCCATGACGGCTGAGATTGACGCGGCGAAGGTGGTCGCGTCTCTCGTTCGACGCGAGAATCGCGCCGACGTCAAGGAGGCGAGCGAGCGCTTGCGAGAAATCGCCGGCGAGGCGCGGTCGCAGGGCGTTGAGACCGAGAGGCGCATCGAGACGCTTAAAAACTTGGAGAACGTGTTGGAGACATTGCGTAGCGCGAGAGGATCCCAGCTTCTTGAACTGTCGCACTCCAAGGGGATGCTCGACATGCTTCTCGCCCAAGCTGGTATCAGCGTCGCGCACACGAGTGGGTCGCCGGATGGGTCTTCCGTGCGCAAGCGCGCCAGAGTCGACGAGACCGGCGGTGTTCACCCCTCGCAGCCGTGCGATGGAATCACGTGCTACGACGACGAAACTCTCAAAGAGGAAGGCGTCGACGCCGTCGTGCGTTCGGCGTTCAATCCGGCTCGCTCTCTCGAGCCTGACGTCTTCGGCGACTTGGAGCGACAACTTTTCCAAAAATGTCTGAAAGCGACAAAACACAACACGACGACGAAGGATGACTCGGACGCCTCGTGGTTGAAACGATTCCGTGAAGATGGCTCGGACGCGACGCTGTCGCTTCGCACCGTGCTCGACGACTTCGAGAGCGACGTATGCCTGGCGACACGCGCTGTGTCGATCAAGAGTCGCGCCGCGATCGGTGGTGACGTCAGTGATTTTGTCGCCAACAATTTCATGGTGTGTTGCGCCAGCTGGGATCGAGACGGAGAGTTTTTCGCCACGGCGGGGACAAACAAGTCGATTTGTATTTACGAAGTGGACGCCGTGATGCACATGGGCGCCCGCGTGCACTGTCCTGCGGTCGAATTCGAAGCACACGCCAAGGTTTCGTCGCTCTGTTACAACCCGTACGTGAAGCAATCCATCGCGTCTGGCGATTATCAGGGTGTGGTTCAACTGTGGGACGTACAAAAGGAAATGTCGACGTGGGAGAATAATACCCACAGGCGTCGCGTTTGGAGCATCGATTACAGTCGCATCGATCCCACCAAACTTGCGAGCGCCTCCGACGACGGCACGGTTCAAGTGTACTCGACGTCGACGAAGACGGCGACGTGCGCCATCCAGAATCGCGCCAACGTCTGCTCCGTCAAGTTTCATCCCGAGACGGCGCACCTGCTCGCCATCGGTAGCGCCGATCACAACATTCACTGCTACGATCTCCGCCAGCCGAGCAAGCCGCTCACTACTTTACGCGGACACCGTAAAGCGGTCTCGTACGTCTGCTGGGCGGGCGACGAGTTGGTGTCCGCATCCACAGACAATTCTCTCAAGCTTTGGAACATTAAAAGCCAAAATTCTCAAGAGGCGTGCGTGCGCACGTTCTCTGGTCACACGAACGAGAAAAACTTCGTCGGTCTGAGCGCCAATTCCGAGGGTTACATCGCGTGCGGATCTGAAGATAACGTCTTGCACGTGTACGCGAAATCTTCATCCGTACCGGTGGCGCGATACAGTTTCGCGGACAAGACGTCGCAGTCAAACCCGGGCAGACGCGACAAAGGAGGTTTCATCTCCGCTGTCGACTGGTCGCCGGACTCCAAGCACATTCTTGCCGCGAGTTCGCGCGGTCACTTGAAAATTCTCACGCTCACCAACGATGCGTGAGCGTGAGCAGCTTGTTCATCGCTTCACGGCGAGCAAATTTAATTTTAGTAGTCATTCATGTTTATTACGCTTTCGCGAAAGCAGTAGCTTATTTGTTTTACTAGTGTTTTAGTAGATACACACAGTACGTATTTCTCATCATTAACAAAACGATTCTACTCTCCAGAGTCAGTACGGTCGGTGTCGACCGTAATCTCGACCGCCGCCGCCGCGATCGTATCCGCGGTCTCCGCGGTCTCCCCCGCCACCCGGCGGCGGCGGAGGCGCTCCACCCTCAGGTTTAGGTCTACTCTGCGCGATCGAGACGTGTAACTTTTTACCGTTGAATTCATACCCATCGTAAAAGCTCGGAGCCGACTGCGCGGCGTGTGGATCGTCGTACGTGATCACGGCCTCGTCCTTCTTCTCGCCTCGCTCGTCGCGATAAATCTTCACCGCGTACGGCCACTGATCGGGAAATCCGGTGCGTTGTTTCACTCTGGAGATGATACCGATCCCCGAAAACACTTCGCGCAGGTCATCCTCGCTCGTGCTCGCGACGTCGAACCCTTTGATAAAGATTCGATTCGTCGTGTCCTCCAAACCGTCCAGTAACCAGCCGTGCTGCGCCGCGCGTTCTCTCTCCTTGAGTTCCTTTGATTTACCCGCGCCGCACCTCTTGCAGCTCTTCCTCCACGAAAAGTTGGAGTTGTTACACTGATCGCACCTCCAATCGGCGTCCGGATCAAACTTCTCGTCCCTCGCCCCTCCTCGGTCGCCGCCGCCGCCGCCGCCGCCGCCGCCGAATCGCTCTCGCCGCTCGCCGCCTCGATCGTCCCGTCCTCGATCGCCGCCCCGGTCTCGATCGCGATCGTACCCTCGATCGTACCCTCGATCGCGATACCCCCCGTCGCGATCGCGTCCTCGATCGCGTCCTCGATCGTCCCTCGACCCGTACCGCCCACCGCCCCCACCGTGCCCTCGATCGCCGCGGAATTCGTCTCGCCCCCCACCGCCACCGGCGCCACCGAATCGCGGCGCCGCGTCGTCCCCGCCTCGACGCCGCCCCCCGTCGCGATCATCATCGTACCGTCGCGACATGTCCTCGTCCTCGCTCGCCCTCGCCGCGCACACCACCGCCCGCCGACGCGCACGCACGCGAACGAATGGCGCCGAGGACTCGACTTGAAAAAAATAGCCCCACGGCTCGCCGTCGTTTCGCCAACCCTCCTCTTCGAGTGTGCACTCGGACGATCGATCGATGACGTCGATGACGTCGATGACGTCCGTTCGGACGACGTCGAACGCGCGCGCGATGGATCGATGTGATTGATGGCGCGCGATGGGTGGATAGATCGGTCGGCGGCGGGACGGAGTGGGACGGGCAGAGACCGACGCGCGCGTCGAATCGAATCAGTCGCGCGAACGCAGACAATCAGTCAGTCAGTCAGTCATGTCTCACGTTCGATTGCTCGGCATGGGTAACCCGCTCCTCGACATCTCCGTCGTCGTCGAGGATGACGCGCTGTTGAAAAAGTATGATCTCAAGCTCAACGACGCCGTGCTCGCGGAGGAGAAGCACGCCGAGTTGTACGACGAGATGGTGCGGGATCACGAGGTGGAATACATCGCGGGTGGTGCGACGCAAAACTCGATTCGCGTGGCGCAGTGGATGTTGCAAAAGGAAGGGGCGACCGCGTACATGGGATGCGTGGGGAAGGATGCGTTCGCGACGCAGATGCGGGCGTCGTGCGAGGGGGACGGCGTGTTCGCGAATTACATGGTTGACGAGAACACGCCGACGGGCACGTGCGCGGTGATCGTGAAGGATGGCGAGAGATCGCTGTGCGCGGCGCTGAACGCGGCGAATAACTACAAGGCGGAACACTTGGACGCGAGCGAAAACTTTGCCCTCGTGGAAAAGGCGGATTTCTACTACATGGCGGGTTTCTTCATGACGGTGAGCCCGGAGAGCATCATGCGCGTCGCCAAGCACGCGTGCGAGAACAAGAAGACGTTCATGATGAACCTCAGCGCGCCGTTCTTGATGCAAGTGCCGCCGTTCTTGGAGTGCCTCATGAACTCGCTCCCGTACGTCGACATCTTGTTCGGCAACGAATCCGAGGCGGTGACTTTTGCCGAATCCCAAAAGTGGGACACCAAGGACGTGAAGGAGATTGCGCTCAAGATTTCCGCCATGCCCGTGGCTGAGGGTAAGCCGTCTCGCACGGTCGTCATCACCCAAGGCGCGGACGCGACCGTCGTCGCGCGCGACGGCGCCGTCAACGAGTACGCCATCATCCCGCTCGCCAAGGAGGACCTCGTCGACACCAACGGCGCCGGCGACGCGTTCGTCGGTGGTTACATCTCCCAGCTCATCCAAGGCGGTGATGTCGCCAAGTGCTGCGCCGCGGGTAACTACGCCGCCAACAAGATCATCCAAGTTTCTGGATGCAAGTGCGAAGGCGTTCCCTCCTTCTCCGCGTAAACGTCCTCTGCCCGTATTTATTTTTAAACTGTGGCGCAAACGTTCGAGTTGCATTCTACATTCATTCCTTTTCATTTCATCGCTCGCTTCCTAACATACTTCCATAAATCCATAGCTAATGCTTCGTCGCGCACGCGCGCGTATCGTACATGGGGCGACTGCATCGCGTCGTCTAGTCTAGACCCAGTTCCGCTCACGCGCGAGGCGGTACTGGCGCGCCGAGCGTCGGCGCCGGCGGCGGGAACCCGACGCCCGGACCAGGGCGAGGGATCACCTGCGCGGGCGGAGGCGATCCGTCGACGGCGTTCCACGCGTGCATCATCTCATCCCACCCGCACGACGCGATCAAACCTTCGATGAGACACGACGTGTCCAAACCGACGGCGAACTCGGTGTGATGCGCCCATCGTTTCATCAGCGGCGTCGGCGATTTCCAATCCCACATCCCCACCGTCATGTCGTACGAACACGTGTACACGACGTTCTCCGCGTGCGGCGAACACTTGACCCTTCTCACCGCGTAATCGTGACCGACGAGCGTCTGTAACTCTCGAGACGGGTTTCGAATATCCCACAACCGAACCGACTTGTCCACGCTCCCCGTGGCGACGACGCAATCGTTCCACTTATTCCAATCGCAGCACAACGCCTCGTAATCGTGCACGGGCACGCTCAGCGTCGCATGCGGCTGTCGAAGATCCCAAATCTTCAATAAACAATCCCCCGAGGCGCTCGCAAACACGTCGGCGTGATGCGGACTCCACTCGGCGGCGTAGACGCAATATCCGTGCTCGGCGAAAGTTCGCAAGCTCTCTCCTCGGTCGATGCTCCACAGTTTGATGGTATCGTCCCAAGACGCGGTTAAAAACGTATCCCTCGCCCCCGCTAAATTCCACGACGTCGCGTACACCTCGTGCGTGTGCTCGTGCAGACTCCTCAACGGGTTGGCGCGCGGTCCCGCCGCCACGTCCCAAACCTTCACCGACCCGTCACCGCACGCCGAGACGATGACGTTCTCGTGCCCCTCGCTCCACGCGCAATCGTACAATCCATCCTGCGTGTGAAATCGACACGACTCGATGAATTCACCGCTCACCGGATCGATGTCACCGATGATTTGCGCACCGTTACCGATGATGCCGTAATTTTGTGCGCTCGCGACGGCGAGTCGCGTCGGCGCGAACGGGGAAAATTTCACCGCGTACCCGTTGAAACCGATCGTGCGGTGCGCCGACGGCGCCATGCCGTCGACCGAGCGCGCGTCGCACCCCGCGTCGGCGTCTGCGGACGAATGACGACGAGATGCATCAGCGGGCGAATGACTCTTTTGGATCTCGCCGCCGCCGGCGCTCCTCGGGCGCGTCGTTACAATGCGCGCTCCCACTACTTGTTTCTATGCGCTATCTATCTATCTACTTAATTGATAAAGACTCGATGTTCACCTCGACCGCACGCTCGTCGTCGTCGTCGTCGTCGTCGTCGTCGCGTTCGAGGGCGCGCGAGTTCGTGTTCTCGCCCTCCGGGTTGACGTCGACGAGGGGCGAATCGAGGACGCGCCGACTCACGGCGTCGACGCAACACTCCATGAGATTGACGCTGAAGGGACGATCGTCTTCGGGATCGATCGGTAAGGCGTCGTATCGTGCGGCGAGCATGACGTCACCGGCGCGATTGAACATTCTCGCGCCGGTGGTGGTGCCGTAGGTGACGCCGCCGAGCGCCTTGAATAATTTTCTCGCCACCGCCTTGCGCTTTCTGACGTAAATGGTGGCGTCCGCGTGGGCGAGCTCCTCCGCCATTGCGCCATCGCCGAATTCACCGTACGTCTTTACGATGGATCGACGCGTCAACGGCGGCGTCGACGCGTCGACATCGACGCCGAAGACGACGCGGTCGACGTCCGCCAAGAGACAGGGATGTTTGTAAAAGGCTCGACCCATCATGACGCCGGCTAATTTCCCATCCTCTCGATCCAACAGTTCCTTGGCGCGCGCGATCGAGTCAACGCCGCCGTTGAGGGTGAAATCACACTTTGTGAAATCGTCGCACAGGGCGTACACCTCGTCGTATCGAAGCGGCGGTATCCGTCTGTTGGCGTCGGGATTCAAGCCGCCCATCACCGCCGCGCGCGCGTGCACGATGAAATGATCCACTCCCGCCGCCTCTCGTATCGTCTCCACAAAGTTCACGCAGTACTCGTACGTGTCCGTCTTCTCTTCTTTAGTCATCGTCTTATCGAATCGCACGCCCAGTCTGTGCTTGATGGTGATCTTCGCGTCATCCGTCGCCTCCGCCATGCGTCTCGCGCACTCCGCCGTGTTCTCCGGGTTCATCATCATCATCGCTCCAAAGCACTTACTGTCGTCTTTCTTCGCCACCACGCGATCGCTCGGACACCCACAATTTAAATTCACTTCATCGTACCCGTACTCACTCTCTAAGAGCTCCGCGGCGCGCGCCAACCCGCTCGGACACGCGCCGCCCAACTGCGCCGTCACCCGCGACTCCCCGCGCGTCATCGTTCTCGACTTTAACCGCTCCACGCAGTCGTGATGCGCCATCTCCGTCCACAGGCGCGCGCGAGAGGTAAATTGTCGACACAGCGCGCGATAGTACGGCGTCGTGACGTCGAATCCCGGGGCGACGGACAGACGAGACCCCGGACGCGCGAAGCCTCGACCGGCGGCTGGGACGTCGTCGACATCATCGCGCGCCACCATGACGACGCGAGAGGACCGAGGCGCGATGCGGCGTCGACGACTCGATCGAACGACGACGTCGTCGTCGTCGTCCGTCGCCGTCGCGGTCGACGCCCGAATCGACCTCGCGCGCGCGTCGTCGACTGCAGCCGCCGGGGGCTGCCGGTCGTCACACGTCGACGCTCGTCGTCGTCGCCTCACCGAGCGGTCATGTCCGCCTCCACGCTCGCGCGCGCGAGCGCGACGATGCGCGCGATGAACTCGATGACGTCTACGCGACGCGCGAAGATGCGCCGCGGCGACGCGTGCGTGCGACGCGCGCGGATCACGTCGAAGGAGCCGTGGTGGGACAAGAACACGGCGGAAAACATGATCGATTGCGACGGCGTCGAAGCGTTTTTGACGCTCTTGGTGCGTGTCGTCGACGCGAATCATTTCCCTGACGCACGCACGCCGTCGCGACGGGCGCGAAGCCGTCGCGACGCGTGGCGCGGACGCAGATTGCACGCAATATCTCGCAGCTGCCGCGCAGGGTCACGCGTTCGTCGCGTCGATGACCGCGCGCGCGTAAACGATCGAACGCGCCGACTGACGATGATTTTCGACGCACAGAACGAGCATTCCGATAAATTGGTCGTCGTGGACGTGTACGCCAAGTGGTGCGGCGCGTGTCGCGCGCTGTACCCAAAGTTGTGTAAAATCGCCACCGCCTATCCCGACGTCGTCTTCGTCAAGCTCAATTTCGATGATAACAAGGATCTGTGCAAGTCTCTGGGGGTGAAGGTGTTACCGTATTTCAAGCTGTATCGCGGCACCGAGGGGTGTGTCGCACAATTCTCCGCCTCCATAGCCAAAATTAAGCTCTTACGCGCCGCGCTCGAGGAACACTCGGCCGCGCGTTGCGCCCTGCACGAGGGCGAAACGGTGCACTACGACGACTTGGACGATCTCGCCGAGTTCGAGGCGCTCACGGACGAGCAGCGCAAGGAGACGGAACCGAGTCCCGTGGCGTGAGCATCCTTTCACCGGTTTCGGAGCGAACCATCATCACTTAACTCATCCCTTCGTATTGTAACGCCACCGCCGCCGCTAGAGCATAAAAAACCCGTCCACCGATCTCGCCCCAGTCGTCGTCGCTCGCGCGCGATGACGATGGAGATGACGACGTCCGACGCGAGCGAAGGGCGATGTCAATACAATTACGTCGTCACGGTGCGCGAGGAGACGCGCGTGAGACGCGCGCGGGACGCGAGAGCGTCAACTACTCGTTCGATTGGTGCTTCAAGTTGACTGCGTGAATCGGGGATGCGCGAGGGCTGTGCGCGTTGGGTGACGCGAGAGAGGCGCGGGAAACGCACGAAAAGACTAACCTCGATCCGTGATCGTCGATCCGTAGGCGCATAAACCCACGGTGGTGACGCACTCGGCGGTGGGGCCGTTTACGTCGTCGAAGCAGTTGGATTTAGTCGTCGCCAAGAGCACGAGACTCGAGGTGTACAGACTCACGACGGACGGTTTGAAGCCGATGTTGGACGTGCCAGTGAATGGAAGAATAGCCACCATGTCGCTGTGTGGAGGCGACGTCGAGCGCGGGGTCAAGGCGAGATTGTTTTTAACGACGGAACGCTTTGGATTTTCAGTTTTGTCATACGACGAGTCGACTGAGGAGTTGAAGACGGAGGCGTTCGGTGACGTGCGAGACAACATCGGACGTCCGGCGGAGAATGGACAGATTGGAATCGTAGACAACGAGTGTCGAGCGATCGGTTTACAGCTGTACGATGGGTTGTTCAAGGTGATTCCGTGCGATGAGAACGGCGTCGTCAAGGAGGCGTTTAACATTCGTCTTGAAGAGTTGAGCGTCGAGGACATTCAGTTTTTGCACGGTACGAGCAAACCCACGATCGCGGTGCTCTACAGAGACACGAAAGACGCCGTGCACATCAAGACGTACGAGATTGGTTTACGAGAGAAGGAGTTCGTATCGTCGCCGTGGGCGCAGAACGATTTAGAAGGCGGTTCAAACAAAATCATTCCGGTACCGGCGCCGATCGGCGGCGTCATCGTCCTCGGCGAAGAAACCATCGTGTACTTGAATAAGAGAGATGACGAGATGGATGTGTTTCTCAAAGCGATCAACATCCCCGAGCGGGCGAGCATTGTGTGCTACGGCGCCATTGATCCCGATGGCTCGAGGTACCTGTTGGGAGACCACGATGGCACGCTATACTTGCTCGTCATCTTACACGACGGCAAGAGAGTGAAAGAACTGAAAATCGAACGTTTGGGTGAGACGTCTATCCCAAGCACGCTCAGTTACCTCGACAACGGCGTCGTATTCGTCGGGAGCGCGTACGGCGATTCGCAACTCATCAAGTTGCACGCGGAAAAGTCGCACATCGACAAAAATGGCAACCCGACGTACGTGCAAATCTTAGAGGAATTTACCAACCTCGGACCGATCGTAGACTTTTCGTTCGTCGACCTGGAGCGACACGGTCAAGGCCAAGTCGTCACATGTAGCGGGGCGTTCAAGGATGGAAGTTTGCGCGTGGTGAGAAACGGCATCGGCATCGATGAGCAAGCCGTCATTCAGCTTCCGGGCGTGAAAGGATTATTTTCGCTTCGCGACGGTGACGCTAGTCAAGTGAACAAGTATCTTGTCGTCACCTTCATCAACGAGACGCGTATATTAGGTTTTGTCGGCGATGACGGCGACACCCTGGACGAGACGGAAATCGCCGGTTTCAACGCCGATGCTCAAACTCTGTGCTGCGGAAACATTCAAGGAAACTCATTCGTTCAAGTCACGAACTCGAGCGTTCGGCTCGTTTCGCGCGATGGGACTCTGAAAGATGAGTGGAAGCCAAAAGATGCCTCGGAAATCCTCTCGGCCAAGTGCAACCCGACGCAAATTCTCGCGGCTTCCTCGGGTGGACAGTTGCACTGCCTGAGCGCTCAAAAAGGCAAACTGAAGCTCGTTGCGAGCGCGACTTTTGAAAACGAAATCGCTTGCTTAGATTGTACACCGTTGGGCGATGAAACGAGCTCACCCGTGTGCGCCGTGGGCCTATGGTCGATGGAAATCGTGCTCGCTTCGATGACGGATTTGAGCGTCATCGCCAAGGAGAGCACCGGAGAAGACATCATCCCGCGTTCCACGTTGCTGTGTTCGTTTGAAGACATCCCGTATCTCTTGGTCGGTCTCGGTGACGGTCAGTTGATCACGTACGTGTTAGATCCGAACACGGGCGCGCTCAGCGCACGCAAAAAGTTGAGCCTCGGCACCAAGCCCATCACGCTGCAAACCTTCAAGAGTCAAGCGACGAACGTCAACAGCGTGTTCGCCGCTTCGGACAGACCGACGGTCATTTTCAGCAACAACAAAAAACTGATATACTCGAACGTCAACGTTCAAGAGGTCTTGCACGTGTGTCCGTTCAGCAGCGAGGCGTTTCCGGACGCCCTGGCGTTGGCGGGCGAGGAAGATTTGACCATTGGCGGCATCGACGATATTCAAAAACTGCACATCCGCACCATTCCACTGGGCGGTCAGCCGAGACGCATCGCTCATCAGGCGGATACGAAAACGTTCGCGGTCGTGGTCGAACACTTGTGGTCAAAGGTTGACCAAGGCACATTCATCAGACTCGTCGACGACGCTTCGTTCGAGTTGCTGAACCAGTTTCAGTTGGAGGAGAATGAATTAGCTAGCGCTCTCACGTCGTGCTCGTTCGCGGGTGAAGAGTCGACGTACTACGTCGTCGGTACCGGGTTCGCACTCGAGCAAGAAGACGAACCAACGCGAGGACGCATTTTAGTGTTCAAGGTGATAGACGATGCGTTGTCCCTCGTGTGTGAAAAGGAGGTGCGCGGGGCGGTGTACAACTTGAATCCATTCCAGGGTAAATTACTCGCTGGAATAAACTCAAAGCTCGAACTGTTCAAGTGGTCTCCTCGTGACGACGACGTGCACGAGCTCGTGAGCGAGTGCTCGCACCACGGACAAATCGTCACGTTTGCGGTGAAGACGCGAGGCGATTGGATTCTGGTCGGGGATTTGATGAAGTCCATGTCGCTCTTGCTTTACAAGCCCGACGAGGGTGCCATAGACGAAACCGCGAGAGATTTCAACGCGAATTGGATGACCGCCGTCGCCATGTTAGACGACGACGAGACGTATCTCGGAGCCGAGAACAACTTGAACTTGTTCACCGTCTCTCGCAACGTCAACGCCATGACGGATGAGGAGCGCAGTCGACTCGAAATCACGGGCGAGTACCACCTCGGAGAACTCGTCAACGTCTTCACGCGAGGATCTTTAGTGATGAGTCTTCGCGACGGCGAGAGTTTACAGGTGCCCACCCTCTTATTCGGTACAGGTAACGGCGTCATTGGCGTTTTGGCCAGCCTTCCAAAAGACGTCTACGAGTTCACCGAGCGTCTGCAGACGGCTATGAACAAGCACATTCAGGGAGTCGGCGGACTCAAGCACACCGAGTGGCGCTCGTTCCGTCACACCCTTCGCGGGAAGAGCGATCCGGCGAGTAATTTCGTCGACGGCGACCTCATAGAATCGTACCTCGACTTGAGTCCCGAGCGCGCCGACGCCGTCGCCGCCGAGATGGACGTCGACCGCGCCGAAATCGTTCGCCGAGTCGAAGAACTTCAACGACTGACGCACTGATAGACAAACAACCCTGTAACGTCAACGATGCCTAGTTAGCTTTCTTTTTGCTTCTTTAACGCTCGCGTCACGCGTCGTCCTCGTCCCGTCCCGTCCCGGCGAAAAAGCACAAACGAATGACGTCGACACGGCCGCGCCATTCACGCTCGCGCGACGCACGACGGACATGCTCTCGAACGCCTCGATCCGAGCGCCCGCGCGCGTCGCGCGCGACGCATCCGACGTCTCCACCGGCGGTCGCCGTCACCGCGTCGTCTCTCGCGCGTCCGCGGGCGACGGTGACGCGCCGCCCGTCGAGCTGACGAAGAGAGGCAAGCCGATGCCGAAGCCACAAAAGCCTCGACGACGCAAGGCGAAGACGGGCGGCGCGCAGGGTGCACCCGCGGAGGCCGCAGCGCCGCCGAGCGCCGCCGAGGTGGCGGCGGGCGAGCGATTCGACGCGGTCGTGGCGAAGGGAGGAGCGGTGTTCGAGGTGTTCGTGCGCGCGGCGGGGCCGAATCAGTGGTTCCCCGTCGGACCGATCGCGGTGGAGCGACCGAGAGACGTGAAGAAGGAGATTTGGAACGCGGAGGAACCGTTGAGGAAGGCGGCGTTTAAGATGTACCCGGCGTTGGCGAAACCGCCGGCGTTCGGACGCGTCGAGTATGGATACCGCGAGCGCGACGAGTCGGCGAAGATTACGGAGGAGCAGATCAGAGCCAACAAGGGGAAGATGAATCCTTTCGACGACGTGATTCTTCTCACCGCCGTCGACGGCGACGACACGGAGAAGCAGGATGAAGGCTTGTTTGCCAAGTTTAAGCGAGCGTTAAATCCTTACGACAACTAATAAAAGTAGAGTATTGAAAATTATATAGTAGCGCACCGCCGAATCAACGATCGATGCTATTCGCTCAGTACGTTTCCAGTCTCTTGCGACCTTGTCTGGCGAGCAACGCGGCGCCGAATGCGGCTTCGTCGCACTCCGATCGCACGACTGGAACACCGCCCATCGCTTTCGAACGCATATCGCTCCAGACGTCGTTTTTCGCCCCACCTCCCGCGGTATACACCTTTTGCACTCCGTGAGAGGCGCCCAAGTCGCGCATGCGCGAGTAACATCTCGCCTCGACGTTGGCGATGGAAGCGAGTATGTTGACGACGAATTGGGCGTCATCTTCGGGACGCGATGCCTCCACTATGGCCGACGCCTCGTCGACGCTCATACCGAACCCTAACATGACGCCCGTAAAGTAATCCTCCGTCGCTCGATAGTTTTCGGTCGCAATCTTCGCGCTGAGCGTCGCGAGCTCTTCGTTTGTGAAGAATCGACGCAATACCCACCCACCCAGATTGGACGCGCCGCCGACGAGCCATTTGCCGTTCAAACGATGCGAATACACGCCCGTGTCGAGATCGTCGACGCGAGTGTCCGATATCAATTTCAAAGCGAGCGTGCTTCCCAGACTCGTCGCGCACTCGCCGGCGCTCGACGCGCTCGACGCCACGAACGCGGCGACGCTATCCGTCGTCCCCGCGATGACTTCACACGTCGGCGAAAACGCGAACCGCTCGACGACGCTCTCGCGCATCGCCCCGAACGACGTCCCCGGCGCGCGCACGTCTTTCGGAAGCATGTACCCGAACGGCGCGTCTCTCAACCATTTCGGAAACGCCTCTACGCTCGGATCCGGGTCGAATCCGAGCTTCAACGCGTTGTTGAAATCGCTCATCCCCATCTTTCCGTGCAACTGATACGCCAACCAATCCGCGTGGTGCAACAACGCGTCGTGCTCGCCCTCACCGCGGTCAGCTCGCGCGCCTCGATCCTCGTAATACCACCTCGCCAGTTTACACGCGGCGCTCGACGCGCTCTCCGTCGAGTCTTTTCCGGGACCGTTTCTCAACCCTCGCACGTTCGCCACCTGATCCGGAAACGTATCGTTGTACATGTACGGCGCGCGCAACACCTCACCGCTCCTCGAATCGACGATGAGCACCGTCCCGCTCGTGCCGTCCACCGCCACGCCCTCGAGCCGCGCGCGCTCATCCGTCTCTAAAGATTCCAACAGTTGAAACAGCGCCGTCTCCCACGCCCGCGCGAGCCCCACGCGCGCGTCCGCGGGTTCATACGCGCGCGACGCCACGCGCACGAGCGTCCCGCGGTCGTCCACGAGCGCCATGCGCGCGCTCGACGTTCCGAAATCCAACCCACAGTACAGAGACGACGAGGACGCGAGCCCATCGTCGCCGCTCGCGCTCGCCCTCGCGCACGTCACCGACGTCGAACGCTCGCGACGCATCGCGCGAACCCCTCCGCGTCGTTCACCGCCGCGCGGCGCCGTCTCGCTCGCTCGAGTCGTCGTCGTCATCGTCGTCGACATTCGTCGTCGCCTCAGAGTGAGGCGGACGCGTCCTCCTCCTCGGGACACGCTATGCGTCTCGCGCGCGCGTTCGAGCGCGTCCACGCGCGACCGGAGACGTCCGGACGACGCGCGTCCACCACCTCGCGTCCGCCTCGCGCGCGTCCACGTCTCCGCGCGCGACCGGAGACTCGCGAAGACGCGAGAGGGGCCTTTCCATCGCCGCCGGAACTCGACGACGTCTTGCTCCTCCTCGGCGACGTCACCGTCGTGTGGCTGTTCGAACTGGCGAAAAAAGTCTCCGCGGTGTCCCTGCGTGAAGACTTTCCCGGATGGTTGGCGCCGATAGACGTCTCCGCGAAATCGGCGGCGGCGTTCGGGACGGAGGCGTTCACCGCCGTGGCGTCGTGGGTGACGCTGAGCGCGGTCGTGTCCAACGCGTACGCGACGCGATGCGACGAGTCGCCGACGGTCGAGCGCGCGATGGATGAATGCGTGAAGACGTGGGTTATCTGGGCCCCGGTGCAGGCGGGCGCGGCTGCGGTGGCGGTGAAGAGCGGATTGGGACAGACGGCGACGCACGCGCCGACGATTTCGCTCTTGGTGGCGCTCGGCGCGATGTTGGCGTGGCGAACGTACGCCAAGGTGTTCTCGTTGCTCGCGCCGAGTCGCTCTGGGAACGAAGCAAAAGACGACGCGGAGTTTGGGACGTTTTACGGCGTTCTCGGAGGGGTGGCGGCGCTCACGATGGCGGTGGCGGTGGCGCAATTGATGTATTACGGCGGCGGCGAGCGAGAGTTAATTTGATTGGCTTTCAATGTTAGAATCTGTATGTAATGTACTAGTATGTCTAGGTAGGTATCAGGTCGTCGAAAAAGTTCGGCGCGAGGACGCAATCGATGACGTGCAGGACGCCGTCTCTCGCGAAGACTTGTTCGCCGACGATGGCGCACCCGTTCACTCGGGTACCTCGGACCGCGCCCGCGTCGACGAACAGCCGTCTGAAACGCGACGCCTCGCCCGGGGCATCGACGGCGACCAACGCGTTCGACGCACGGTCGGTCGAGAGTTGTTCGATCGAGTGAAAATCGAGCGCGATGTGATATGACACGACGTCGGCGAGCGTCGGCGAATCGTCCCGTGTCTTCTCAGACGAGTCGATGTAAAACGACGCCCCGAGACGCGGATCGCGCAGAAAACGCACGAACGCGGCGTTGGTCGGCGCGAACACCGTGTACGTCGTCGTACCATCGAACGTATTCATCACTTTGGATCCTCTCAGCGCGTTGGCAAACATGCTGAGATGGCTCGCCGACTCGACGTATTCTCGCAGCGTGCGCCTCGCCGGTAAGCGTCTTCGAGGCGGCAAAAGCACGCAATCGATGAAATGAACCATTCCAGCCTCGCCCACCTTGACGTTGCGACGGTTTGAGTTCGGATGCACGAGACACCCGTCCACGCGAACGGATTCCGCCGCGCGTCCGCCGTTGGTGAACGTTTCCACGCGCAAGGACTCGTCGTCGAGTTTGGTGGCGAGACTCGCGCCGAATCCGACTCTCGTCGTGTGCGCGTCGTCGACGACGATGTGATACCGCATCGCGTCGGAGAGCCAAGACGTTTCCAAAAAGAGTTCATCCTTGGTGATCCCGAGGCGGAAGAGAAGACTGTACCACGCCTCGTTCGTCGGCGCGAAGAACGTGACGCTCGAATTTCCATCTAATTCGTTGCGCAAACCCGTCACCACGAGCGCATCGGCGGTGAATCCAATCTCACCGTCACGACGAGGATCGATGACGAATCTCGAGATGGTTTCTTCTTCGGGCGGCGCCCGGATCGGGAACAGCGGCGTTCGCGTCGGCTCGCTCGCCGGCGCTGGCTCGTAAAATTGCATCTCGCGATCGCGGTGCGAGTTGTAATCGATCGCGATCGGCGGCGGAGGCGGGACGCTCCCCGCGGGCGTCGTTGTCGTCGTCGTCGGTGGTGGTGGTGCCGGCGGTGGACTCGGGTTCGTCCACTCGTCGTAGTCGTCGTAGTCGACGTCGTCGCACGCCTCTCCCTCGGTGAGTTCGCCCCGACACGCGTCGCGGACAAAGTTCCGAAAGAAATCCATCCCTTGCTCGCCGATGACGAGGAGAATCGTGTTCATGAGCTGCGTCTCGCAGAAACAGCGCCGATCGTTCGCCTGTTTGAGCGACGCGCAGCACCTTTCTTCGGTTGATTTTTGGCCATTCAAATTACACGACGAACTCAGGCTGCCGAAAACGAGCGTCTGACAAGAAGACTCGGCGTTCGCCCGCGTCGGAAACGCGAGCGCGAGCGCGCAAACACACGTAAACGCCACGCGTCGTCTCGTACAAAGTGGTTTCGACATCGTCGTCTGCAGTCTGCGTTCTGCGTTCTGCGTTCGACGCTCTCCTCGTACCATCAAACGTCTCGCCGCCCCTACTTGGACAAATAATAAAGCAATACGAACGTCGTGCACGCGGCGACGACGGCGGCTAAGATGACGGCGTCTTTATTCTTCTTCTTCTTGATGGCCAAGATGAGATTGTTCAACACCGGCACTCGGTTCGTCATCGACATTAATTTCGCACCCGCGTTTTGTAACGCGCCGCGCTGCGCGAAGAGCTCGCGCGCCGTGTTCTGCGCCACGCCGATGATGTCATCCACCGCGCTCGTGCTCCCCGCCACGCGCGCGCGCTCGCGAATCAACCTCGCCTCCACGCTCTCGTCCGACGACCCCTCCTGCCCCGCTCGCACCCCTCCCAAGAGACGTTCTCGATCCAACGCCTCCTCGGCGTCTCGCCGCAATCGTCCCCGCTCGGCGTCGTATTCCTGCAACACCTCCCTGTGTCTCTGCAGCGTGTGCTCCCGCGAGTCTCGATACACGTACCCACCACCACCGTTATTTTCACCGTTATTTTCACCGTTCGCTCTCGCGCTCGCCCCTCGCGCGCGCGCGTCGTCCGCCCGCAAACACGCCTCCATCTCCTCGTTGACGCTTCGCAAACGCGCGATCTCCTCCTCCACGCGTCGCACCGATTCAAACGTCGTCGTCGCCGACTCTTCGTCATCACCACCGTACCTCACGCGTCGTCCTACGTCGCGCACCGATCGTCGACGCATCGTCAGTCACCCTCACGCGCGATCGCGCGTCTCGCTCGCTCGTCACGCGTGCATTCACGCATTCATCCATCTCATCCATCGCGCGCGTCCCACCTCACCTCGTCGTCCCAATTCCCCCAACTCTCGCTCCACGCGACTCTCCGCCCGTCTCGCCTCTCGTCGCAACTCTTCCCACGACCGCGTCGTCGTCGCGGACGTCATGATCGATCGATCGATCGACCGATGGATGGAATCGATCGCCCAGCCTCGATGTCGCGCGTCGTCGAGGACGAGTCGATCGACCGATGAGACGTCGAGTCGATGGAGTACACACGGGCCTATTAAGTACACTGTAGGGACCGATTTAGTACACTGTAGGGACCGATTTAGTACACTGTAGGGACCGTGCCGAGTATGTTTTCGTCATGATCTGCAAAAATGACCCCATTATACACACATCACACCATACACGACATCGAAAAAACCAATCCATCGATCGACGACACGACGATCTCCACGAGACGATCTTTGGACGAAAAAGTCATTCGTCGG